>Ga0137415_10003614_pt1 | contig 15351 bp, 12 predicted proteins | sample CZODoug3_1_1_16f_FD_183082 | JGI IMG/M metagenome (GOLD analysis project Ga0137415, IMG submission 183082) | Vadose zone soil fungal communities from Angelo Coast Range Reserve, California, USA - CZODoug3_1_1_16fungal (Hybrid Assembly) | ecosystem: Environmental > Terrestrial > Soil > Vadose... | reverse complement strand
AAAACTCTTACATCGCTCGGCGGACTACGGCTGAAGTACCGCATCACCGCTGGCGAAGGCGCAGCCGATCCCGAAGGCCTCGAAGCCCGCGAGATCTACGTGGAACTAGCCGGGCCCGATGCTCCGATGTTGACGCAGCGCGGCGGCGAACTACTGCGTTCGCTCGAACACGTGGCGGCAAAAATCATCCGCCTCGATCAGGAAGAGCACGATAAAGTCTCCTTCGACTCGAATAACTTCAAGGCACTCCGCGCCCGCGAGCTGAAGATGGCCGCCGAAACCGCCGCCGAAAGAGTCCGCCGCACCGGCCAGCCCTACAGCTTCGCCCCCATGAGCTCGCGCGAGCGCCGCATGCTCCACCTGGCCTTTCGCCCCTACGACGACCTCGAAACCTCATCCTCAGGAGAAGGTCTGCATCGCTTCGTCATCGCCTACCCAAAAGGCTTCGACCACCAGAAACTCCCAACCGCCAGCCGTGCACCTATGAGCCGACGCCGCTGAGTGGAATGCGCATAGACGGCAAAGAATCAGGCCCTGACAGACCTTCTATGGTCAAGTTAGACCCTGATTCACCCACAAAATGAAGGTTAGGCCCTGACATCTCCACAGAAACCACATAAGGCCTTAATCGTATCTGTGCAATCTAAAAGACTTACGTATTATCGGATCTGTAAATACCCCCGTAACCCAAAGAATTTAATATACTTAGGACATCTGAAGGGGTACCACCCTCCGCCGTGCAACCCCATCCACAAACCGCCGAGCGCGAACTGGTAGCCAATGAGACCATCGTCGCCATCTCCACCCCACCTGGCCGTGGAGGTATAGGCATCGTTCGCCTCTCCGGCCCCCACGCCCTGGAGATCGGCAACTCCCTGGTCAAAACACGGAACCCACTAGCCCACTCGCAAGCCCGCTTCGCGGAAATTCTCGACCCCGAGACCCAGAGCAAACTGGACGAAGCTATCGTCACCTGGTTCGCCGCGCCCAATTCTTACACAGGCGAGGATCTGGTAGAGATCGCAGCCCACGGCTCACCAGTCATTCTGGAGCTGCTCGTCCGCCTGGCCCTCCAACATGGAGCACGCCTGGCTAGACCGGGTGAATTCACCGAGCGAGCCTTCCTCTCTGGACGCATTGATCTCACCCAGGCCGAAGCCGTTCGCGACCTCATCGAGTCGCAAACGCTCTACCAGGCCCGCATCGCCGCCGAGCAGATGGGCGGAGCGCTCTCCCGCCGCATGCAGCCAGCAAAGCAGGCACTCATCGAACTGATCGCCATACTCGAAGCAGGCATCGACTTCGCCGAGGACGACATCGACGTAATCGCAGACGCAGAGATCACGGCTAGGATCGAGACGGTCTCATCCAACCTCGAAAAGCTGGAGCACTCCTTCGAACACGGCCGCCTGGTGCACACAGGCCTGTCACTGGCAATCGTAGGCCGCCCCAATGTAGGCAAGTCTTCCTTGTTCAATCAGCTGGTAGAGCGCGACCGGGCCATCGTCACCGCCATCCCCGGAACCACCCGAGACCTCGTCACCGAGCGAGTCTCAATAGGAGGAGTGCCAGTAGAGCTGGTAGACACCGCCGGCCTCCGAGAAGCCGCAGACGAGGCCGAAACCATCGGCATTCAAAAAACGCGCGAAGCACTCGCCGATGCAGATATGGTGATAGTTGTCCTCGACGCTTCAGTCCCTATACGCGAAGACGAACGAGAGTTGATCGCCGCCCTCGAAGGACGGCATTCGCTGATAGTTCACAACAAGCAAGATTTAGCGCTAGAGCAGGAAAACGGGAATTCAGCCCCACCTATACAAGCAATACGAACATCCGCGGTAACAGGAGAAGGCATAGCCGAGCTGCGCAATGCGTTGTTGAAGCAAATCCGCAATCCAGCAGCAGAGCAGGAATCCGGAATACTCACCAACATCCGCCACCACGAAGCCGTAGTAACAGCCATAACATCGCTAAACGCCGCAAAAACAGCCGTAAAGCAAAAAACACCTCACGAGATGCTCCTGCTAGACCTCTACGCAGCCCTAAGACAAATAGACGGCCTGACCGGAGAAACCACGCCCGATGACGTGCTAAATCTGATCTTCTCCAGCTTCTGCATCGGCAAGTAAATAAACACTCCAAACCTTCTCAATGAAGCTAAAAGAGACAACAGCTTAGCTTACCCTTGAAAGCTCGCCTTCGTTCAGTCGATGCCACGTAGCAGTACGTCTTATAGAATCAACAAGGCTAAAATGTTCTTTAAGGCCTAACTGCTCACGTGCCAGGAGAGTTGAGGGCACATATTGCCGCAATGCTGACTTCCCATCAACTGTTTTCATAATAACAACTTTCAGCTCTGGATTGATTGCTTCAGCTACTGCATGAGCGACTTCGCCGATGCTGAAGGCACGCTCTGAACCGACGTTATAGGCAAGGCCTGGCTGCCCTCGAAAGAGAATGACCCATAACCAGATCGCCAGATCAGCAGCATATAGATAAGATCGCCGTGGAGTTCCATCACCACCCACAATGATTGGACCGCCTTGCATTGCATCGCGAAGAAAATTCCCGATGGCGAAATGAGCGTCGAGCGGTAGATGGGGACCAACAAAAGCAAAGCAGCGGGCTATCTTCGCTACAAAGAAATCTTTTGAGTACAAGATAGACATAAGTTCGGCAGCCCGTTTGCCTTCCGCGTAGACAGAGTTGGAATCTAGGCAGTCTGGCCCACCAAGATAGTCTTCGCGCAAGTGAGTGATCTCGGGTGGCTGATTGCCGTAGACAGCGCCAGAACTGGCCAAGAGAAATTTTCTAGCGCCGCATCTGCGGGCAAACTCAAGTGTGCGTCTGGTGCCCTCCATGATAGTTGAAAACATCTCAAGAGGATGCTCTGAGGCTTGTCTGGCGCTGGCCTCGGTTGCCGCATGAATGATCAAGTCATAGCGCTCATCAACCACCTCGAGATCACGTACGTCGCCGCGCATGAGATGAAGCGACACATTGCCAACGAGATGAGGGCACTTTCGGAGGAATGCCTCGGAATTGCGGGTGAGGACGGTCGCGTGTGCATCTAAAGATAGCACCTGATTGATGAAGAGGAAGCTTTCCAGCATCCAGCATCCGAAGAAACCCGTACCGCCGGTAATGAATAAACGGCATCCACGAACCTCTTCCCAGAATGGCCGTGTATGACGGAGAATGTGTTCTAAATCGTCCTGCGCTAATTTCACCATTTTCGAAACAGGCCTACCCGCGTTTGTTTTTCTTGCAGCTGCAGTTATGTTTTCGAAACAGGCCCTCGTCTATCTATGGGCTGAGAAGCAATATCGACGGGCTGGGAAATAACATCTAGGCCACGACCGTAGATCAATTTCTTCAACGAGGGGATATATGCATAGGGACTATCGATATCATCGATCCTGATCGGTGCGTCTTTCTCGATCCTTTTTAGAAGAACTTCTCCGCGCATCAATTCGCGGCAGGAAATCTGGCCTTTCTGCAGCGGAATTGCAAGATATACGTCCTCGTCACTGAGTACGTGTCCCTCAGGCAGATCTCGGCTGGCGTAAACGCCGCGAACGAGCGAATCGAGATACTCCACTTCACGACGGGGTGGTACGCGTTTCTGAGCGCCTGAGGCACCACACATTTCCTTAGCCTTGTGGAAGGTCTTGAACCACTCATCAATTTGCTCAGGAAGTGAGCAGTATGGAGAAACCGGTATTGCATTGTCGTCTATGTCGATATGGCGCTCAAAAGTCCTCGCACCTTTGGCATAAGCGATCAACATCGAAGAGGACCAGTCGTGATACTCGTGAGTTGAGAATCCAACGGTGAGTCCTGGATAGCGGTTACGCAGAAAGTCAACCTGGTTCAATTCCAACTCGGAGTCTTCTGAAGGATAGAGAGAAACACAGTGATTGATCGCCAAAGGTATATTGCGATTAGCGAAGAATGTAACGAGATCATCGAGGTCCTTAAGGGATGAACCTCCAGTAGAGACGATGCAGGGGCGCTTAGTCGAGGCGATCTTCTCGATCAGAAGCCAGTCGTTAAGGTCAGAACTGGCAATCTTGATAATCGGTACACCGAGTTCAACACACAGATCGACTGAACGCTCGTCGAAGGGTGTCGCCATGGGAATACAGCCCGACTCACGAATGGCTTTCATCAACTTAGAGAATTGCTCATCCAACAGCCGGGTATCCAGCGTCTTCTTGATATAGCGGATGTCAGTACGATCTCGAAATCCAGCATGCACAAACCGGTCAACGTCGCGGAATTGTACCTTGATGGCTGCACGCACATTGTTGAAGCGAACGATCTTGGAGAATTCGGATACGATTTTCAACCCGCGGTTTAGATTGCCCCAATGATTGTTGGCCATCTCCAATACAAATAGGTCTTCGAAGATATCTCTATCTATCATGGTCTATTCCTCTTGCTCATAAAGAGAGCATTGCACTCAAATTGTCGATCTGTCTTACAGATATATTCCTGTCTTCAGGGCTTAGCTGCCCATAGCCATAGTTCGCAAAGACAAAGCGAATACTTAGCTTACGAGCTGCTTGAAAATCCTCATGGCTGTCCCCAACTACAATACAAGTCTCTGCTGACAAACTGTGCTTCGTCATAAGCTCCTGCAACATCTCATCCTTACTCTTGAAGGCGGGCTCTCTCGAATCTTTGCTAAAGCGATCAACGAAGAACCGATCAAGGTCAAGCTTGCTAACGATCCGAGTAGCTGCTTTCTCAGGCTTATTGGTGAAAAGAAAGAGCCGGACACCAAGCTGTTGCAACCTTTGTAGCGTTTCCTGGGTCGAGGGAAAGGGATTTGTTTCTTTCCAGCCATTCGAGTCGTAGGCCGCTCTGAAATCTTGTTCCACGAGAATGAGTTCAGCCTCTGAAGCACTGCTTGCTATCTTCCTCAAAACGTCTTTTATCGGAGGACCTATCAGCTCTCGAACCTGACCTGGAGTAACAGCGACATCGTACACTCGCAATGCATGCTGAATGGACCTAGTAATCCCCGGCAGGGAGTCGACAAGAGTACCATCCAGATCGAAAATGACTGACAGTGATGAATTCAAAAGCGACATTCGCTAATTCTTGACCTCATCCAAAGCGCCAATCATGTTGGAAGCTAACTCCTCCTCGGGAAGAAATGGATACATATCCTCGAGGTTCGATGACACGATAGTGCCGTCGGGCAGTTGACGTGAACGCACGCGTGGTTCAAAGCCCTGGTTTATATCGAGATGAATATCGATAAGCGAAGGACCTGGCTTCCCCAATTCTTCCCTTAACTGGTTCATGTCCTGCATGCAAAGAAAGTTGAAAGCCGGAATGCCGTAAGCTCCTGCCAGCTTGACCATGGCGGGAAAGGAGACGCCGCTATCTGGACCTTCACCAACGAGGCGGCCAAAAAAGCCGTTCTGCGTAGAGCGGATGGACAAGTATCCATTATTGTTCAAGACCAAGACTTTTACTGGCAGCTGATATTGAACAAGTGTCTGTAGTTCCTGGATATTCATCTGAATGCTGCCATCTCCGGCGAGGCAGATCACGCGTTTGCCACCTCTTGCTACAGCCGCTCCGATGGCGGCCGGCAGATCATAACCCATGGAAGCTGAGCCCGAATTCGAGATCAAGCGCTGCCCCTTCTTCAACTTTGCAGCCTGATAGGGAACGATGCAGGCAGTAGCGTTGCCGCAAACCACTACATCATCATCCTGTAGTTGCTCAAACAAGACATCGATGAAACCGTAAGGGTTAACCGGCGAACCTTGTGCAAGCTGCTGCTGGCTCACTACCGGGTATCTCTGGCGAAGAGTCCGGCACCAGCTCAACCAGTTCTCATGTTTGTTCGCCTCCCGACGCTCACCTACTGATTTAAGCTGTCTAGCCATCTCCCCAAGAAAGACTTTAAGATCGCAATGAATAGGCAGATCGGGTTTAATGGTGGGTTTATCTAATTCTGCCGCGTCTACATCGACCTGTATCTTAAATGCGAAGCGGGCGAAAGACTTCCAGTTGTAGCTGATCTGGCGAATATTGAGCCTCGACCCAAGCACTAGCAACATGTCTGAGTTTTGAACTGTGAAGTTCCCTGCACGTTCCCCGATTGTTCCGGGACGCCCACAGAAGAGCTCATCATCGGAGGCAATCAAATCATGCGTCCAGGCGGTCGTGACGGGAATTTTGAGGGAACGGATCACTTCTTCGAACTCAGGCAGAGCACTTGCGAGACGCGCACCGGTGCCGGCTAGGATGACAGGACGCTCAGCCTCAGCGATCTTTGTCAACACATCTGTAACTTGCTGTTCGACAAGTGCAGGCGGCCAGATGAGTTGGTCTTCGACTGGATCATAGTGTCGGAGAGATGCAGGGTCGATCTGGGCGGCCTGTACATCGACAGGGATGTCTATCCAACAGGGACCGGGACGGCCGTGAGACGCGAGAAACCAGGCGCGTTCGAGATGATAGGCAATCGAATGCGGGTCGTCGATAAGAACAGCGTACTTGGTAATACCTTCGACCATCCTTACAATGTTGACTTCCTGATCGCCGAGTTGGCGGAGATCGGTACGGCCATAAGTTGCAGCGCATGTTTCGCGCTTCACTTGGCCGGAAATCACCAGCATGGGAATTGAGTCTGTCCATGCACCGAATACACCATTGAGAGCATTGATTCCACCAGGTCCAGTTGTAACATTGAGAACGCTGGGTACACCGGCTACACGGGCATATCCTTCCGCCGCCATGGCTGCCGCCTGCTCGTGGTGTGCACACACATAGCTAAGTCCTTCGGCCTTGCCAAAGGAATCATTCAGATGCATGGCGCCGCCGCCAGTCACTAGGAAGACATGGCGAACGCCCCAGTCAATTAGCCTCTGCGCTATGTAATCGGAAAGCTTCATTGTGCGACTCCTTGTTGCACTTTTGCATTCGCCACGAATTGGCGAATCGTAGCCGCAATATGGTCGAGCATGGGAAGGGTAAGGCCTGGATATACGCCGACCCAGAGCACATTCTTCATAACGAAATCGCTGCGATGAAGCGACCCTACGACTCTGAATTCTGCATCAGCATAGGCGGGCTGGCGAACAAGGTTACCAGCAAATAGCAACCGTGTACCTATCTTCTGTTCCTCCAAAACCCGGATCAAGCTCTCCCGATCAAAGGGCGCATCTTCGCGAACACCGATTGGAAATCCGAACCAACTCGGGTCGGACTTCGGAGTAGGCTCAGGCAAGAGCAGAACATCAGAACAGCTTGCAAGCTTTTCCTTGAGATATGCAAAATTACGCCTTCGCGACTCAATGAAACCAGGAAGCTTCTTCAGTTGCGAAACCCCCAATGCAGCTTGCATATCAGTTGCCTTGAGGTTATAGCCAATGTGTGAGTAGGTGTACTTGTGGTCGTAACCACACGGAAGCTGCCCAAGCTGCCAATCAAACCGCTTTCCACAAGTGTTATCTTTTCCTGGCTCACACCAGCAATCTCGTCCCCAGTCTCGGAACGACTCCACCAGCTTCATCAGCGCAGGAGAATTTGTCAGGACTGCTCCGCCTTCGCCCAACGTAATGTGGTGCGCTGGGTAGAAGCTGAGTGTCGCTAGGTCTCCAAAGGTACCTACATGACGCCCGTTGTAGGTAGACCCCAGGGCATCGCAGCAATCCTCAATAAGCCAGAGGTTATGCTTTGCGGCAAACGCGACCACTCGATCAAGATCGAAGGTGTTGCCTAACGTATGCGCAACCATGATCGCCCGGGTGCGACTGCTCAGTGCAGCCTCCAATTGCTCTACGTCGATCTCATATGTTGGCAAGCTCACATCGACAAACACCGGCACCAAGCGGTTTTGCAGAATGGGGTTAACCGTGGTGGGAAAACCTGCCGCAACAGTAATGACTTCGTCGCCCGGCCTTAACTGACGGTCGCCAAGGGTAGGCGAAGTGAGGCAGGACAAGGCAATCAGGTTTGCTGAAGAGCCGGAATTGACCAAAGCGGAAGATCGCACACCGACAAACTTCGCTAAGGCACGTTCAAACTCACGAGCAAACCTGCCAGCGGTAAGCCAGCAGTCGAGCGAGGCGTCTATAAGAGTATGGAGGTCGTCGCCATCGATAACTTTGCCTGAGACAGGGACGGGAGAGATTCCGGGAAAAAACTCCGCGCGGGGAAAAGCCTGCTGGTGATACTCAACCGATAATCTCAGAATTTCTTCTCGCAGCTCTTGTGCGCGATTCGTCATCCTTGAATTTCCTTCACTAGATCCCTCACCAAAGAGCACCGCTTTCTTTACCAGAAAATCTTAAGATTTAGCAGCACTCCGTTGAGGAATGTGCCGCAAGCTACTTATCCAGTCGTGAAAACCGACTGCGGCCAATCGGTTTCCTTAATACGATCTTACAAGATTGGGTACGTATGCATATCATAAGATGGATGGTTATAGCCCTGCATTCAGAAAGCATCAACGAAGGATTTATCCCCAAAGGAAGAGCATGAAAGCAGTCATACTAGCCGGCGGTCTCGGAACAAGAATAAGCGAGGAGACCCAGATTCGACCGAAGCCGATGGTCGAAATTGGCGGTAAACCTATCCTCTGGCACATCTTGAAAATCTATTCCCATTATGGAATCAATGACTTCATTATTTGCCTTGGCTACAAGGGCTACATGATCAAGGAGTTCTTTGCGAATTATTTTCTGCATACTGCAGATGTAACCTTCCATATGGCGGAAAACCGCATGGAAGTACACGGCAATACAACCGAGCCTTGGAATGTCACACTAGTCGATACAGGAGATGGAACCGCCACAGGCGGACGCATGCTGGGAGTACGTCCTTATCTGGCGAATGAACGCGCTTTTTGCCTTACCTATGGCGACGGCGTGGCTGATGTGGATATCTCGGCTTCAATCCATTTTCATCAGAAACACGAAAAGCTGGCCACTGTAACTGCCGTGCAGCCAAAGGCACGCTTTGGGTCGCTGGTGCTGGATGGAACGGAGGTTCAAAGCTTCCGTGAAAAACAGTCCGGAGACGATGGATGGATCAACGGAGGGTTCTTCGTTCTATCTAACCACGTGTTAGACTACATCGACAATACCGATACAATGTGGGAACAACAACCACTCCAACAGATCGCGATGGATGGCAATCTACAAGCATATTTCCATCACGGTTTTTGGCAGCCGATGGATACGTTGCGCGACAAACACTATCTGGAAGATTTATGGGTTTCGGGGCGGGCACCATGGAAAACATGGTGACTTCGAACTGGGAGGGTCGTCGTGTATTGGTCACCGGCCACACAGGCTTCAAAGGGGGATGGCTAGCGCTTTGGCTCTGGGCCTTGAAAGCCCATGTTTGCGGCTTTGCTCTTGCCCCTCCCACCGAACCGAATTTGTTTACCGCGTTGCGGCTTGAACAACTAATCGACAACAAGCGTGGAGACATTCGAGACAGTCAAGCATTCTTGCAATGTGTGCAGCAATGCGAGCCTGAGGTCGTTTTTCATCTGGCCGCTCAACCGCTCGTACGTCAGTCATACGCTGATCCGGTTGGCACTTATTTAACCAACGTAATCGGTACTGCAAATGTTCTGGAGGCTGTTCGACATACTCCCTCTGTCCGCACTGTTGTCGTGATCACTACCGACAAATGCTATCGGAATAACGAGTGGGCATGGGGCTATCGTGAGGTCGATGCACTGGGTGGTCATGATCCCTATAGCAGCAGTAAAGCTTGCGTGGAAATTCTGACCGCTTCTTACCGTGATTCATTTTTTTCCAAAAATGCTTCCGATCACGCCGTCGCTTTGGCTACCGCCCGAGCAGGCAATGTAATCGGGGGGGGCGATTGGTCTACCGACCGGCTGATTCCTGATTTGATACGAGGCTTTATCAGCCAGCATCCAACACATATTCGCTATCCCAACGCTATTCGCCCTTGGCAGCATGTGCTTGAGCCGGTAGCCGGCTACTTAAAACTCGCTGAAAAATTGAGAGAGAGAGAGAAGGGTTTCGACGCAGCATGGAATTTCGGCCCGTCTGAAGACGAGTCATTCACGGTTGCCGAAATAGCCTCGGCCATGGCCGCAAAGTGGGGAAACGGAGCTACCTGGATTCGCGACGAAGTGCCGAATTTGCATGAGGCCAAAGTTCTCAGACTGGATGCCTCAAAAGCCAGGACGGAGCTAAACTGGAAACCACGGTTGACGATGGCAGATGCCCTCGACTGGGTCGTAAGCTGGTTTAAAGCTTGGAAAGCGGGCCAGGATATGCGGACTGTGACGCTGGATCAGATCGCTTCATATTCTAGGCTGCAGCAGGCCGACGCAGACCTGCTACGCACTCAGCTAACTACTTGCCGCATTGGCTAAATCCAAGGTTTCAACTCGAGATATCCGCTCCCATGAATGACTCAAACGAAGGCGGTCTATTGGTTGTGAATGAACCGTCCGATGCCAGGGGAGACCGGTCTACTGGAAAACTAGCACGCATCAAACACCTTTTAGGTCTTGATCGTGCTATAGCTTGGACGTTAGCTGGTCGTTTGTGGTCGATGGGAGCGGGAGTTGCGACCGTCCTGCTGATTGCACATTTCCTTTCGCCCGCGCAACAGGGCTACTACTATACGTTCTCCAGCCTGGTTGCTCTCCAGGTGTTTTTTGAATTGGGCTTTTCTTTCGTCGTCCTTCAGCTGGCCAGCCATGAACGCGCCAGCCTTACGATCTCCGAACATGGGTTGATCGTCGGAGATCTGGTATCACAAGCCCGTCTCGCCTCTATACTCCAGACCTCTCTACGCTGGTATTCCGCGATGGCATTGATGATGGCCTGCACGTTGCTTCCAGCCGGTCTGTATTTCTTTCGACATGGAGATCGCTTTTCTACGGTATCGGGATGGCGATTGCCATGGTGCATTATGGCAATCACGGCCTCCTTTAATTTACTAGTCGACCCGATCTTTTCTTTTCTTGAGGGGTGCGGCCTCGTCTCCAAGGTCGCAAACATGCGATTCGGTCAGGCGGTTCTTGGCTCGCTTCTCGCCTGGACTGCTTTAGTCACGCATCATGGGCTCTTTGCTCCGCCAATGATCCTTTTGGGCCAGATCATATGGGGATCTGCTTGGCTGTTGAGGCATCGTACTTTACTGCTCTATTTGGCTAGGATCAATGCACAGGAACATAAGGTGCGCTGGAGAACGGAAATCTGGCCATTCCAGTGGAGAATTGCCATAAGCTGGCTGGGTGGCTATTTAGTATTTCAGCTTTTTAACCCCGTGCTCTTTGCATATCAAGGTCCCGTCGCTGCTGGCCGCATGGGCATGTCATTAACGGTAACAGGAGCGCTAAGCACAGTCGCTCTGGCCTGGATGAATACAAAATCCTCGCCGTTCGGCGCACTGGTGGCGCAAAAAGAGTTTGAGAAGTTAGATAAGCTCTTCTTTAGAACTCTCAAACAATCCCTGCTTTTGATGGTCGTTGCCTGTGCTTCTGTCTTTAGCGGCTTATTGCTATGTTCTCATTTCTTTCCAAAGCTAGCTGGTCGTGTGCTTTCGCCCTGGGCATTCGGGTTGCTGATGTTGACCGCCATCATGAACCATATTGTCTTTTGCCAAGCCCTCTATTTACGCGCTCATAAAGCCGAACCTTTCCTCGTTTTAGGGATATGTGGAGCTATCGTCATGGTGTGCAGCACTTACTTGCTGGGGAGATTTGTCGGCGTTAATGCAGTCGCCGTCGGATTCTTCGTAGCTACCAGTATCATGGGACCACCGCTAACGACATATATTTTCTTGAAAAAACGTGCGCAATGGCACACTTTATCTGCGGATTCGCCTCTCTAGATATAACCGCCGATCGCACGAGAATTACAATATCGCTGGGGAGCAAGCAATGAATAAGTGCCGGAACTGCGGCTCGGTTGAAGTTCGTGATCTTGGATTCATCGGGGAAGTTGCTCCTTTTTTCTTGAAGCGAGTCTTCAATATCGAAACTCGAACTGTTTCGAGCGCAAAGCCAATCAAGAGATTCGTTCAGAGCATAACCACCGCTCCGCAAAAAGCTATTTCGCGAATACATCGGAACGCAGCCGTAGTAGAGATTCAGGCCTGCACCACTTGCTCGTTTGTGCAGACCAAGCATGGTTTTGCCGATGAATCTCTGAATAACCTGTACCGGGACTATCGCTCGGATACGTACAACCAAGAGCGGATTCACTATGAACCGAGCTACCGAGGAATTGCAGAACAAGTGGGCTCAGGGCACAAAGAAACCCAGACGCGCATCGATACTCTAACCGATTGGCTACGAGGCAAGATTGTGCCGGGAGGTGATTTCTCGATGCTAGACTATGGCGGAGCCGACGGTAGGTTCCTCCCTCGCATTCCCGGCAAGAAATATGTTTACGAAATCTCAGACATCGCTGTGGCGGATGGGATTGTCCCAATACGGAACGAATCAGAGCTCAACTCATATACCTACATCCAGCTCGCCCATATCTTGGAGCACGTATCCAACCCGCTTGAGCTGGTTAAAAGAGTTTCCCGTTGGCTCGCCCCGGGTGGCTATCTTTACATAGAAGTACCACAGGACTTCGACAATGACAGAGTAAATCAGCTAGGCACAGGGACATACCGCGGGTCGGTACCAATTCATGAGCACATCAATTTGTACACCGTAAGGTCGATAGCCAAGTTGATGGAATCCGCGGGATTTGAGTCGGTAAACGTGGAAGCCGTTTTCCTGGACCTCGGATGGACCTGCACTACAAATATTCGGGCGCTAGGCAAGAAGCTTTGATCATAATATCTCCTCCGTCTTGCTCTCGTAACTTTCAGAAAGCAGCTATGAATAACGTTCCTTTCGCAATGAAAAAGATCGCAAAACCATTGCTTCCAGGATGGATCTTCCGTGTTAGAGCACGACATCACCTGTCTAGTATAGCGAAGAAGTATGGGATGACGCTGTCCTTCCATCAGGACTTCTCGGAGCTTACCCGGGGACCAAAGGTACTGAGAATCGCAGCAAATCAAACAATTTATATTCCCGGTATGATTGAGTCTTTCGACCTTTATTTTGACTCAGTCGTTCCTATTCAGGTTGGCAACCGCTTCATCGTCGATCTAAGCGGCCCTCGGTACCATCGACTGATAGGGTTTGATGAGCTCCCGCTTATGTTTCCTTCTCAATCGGAGCCGTTTGTAACTACGGCTCAGTACCTGGAATTTGCGAACCTGACTGAAGGTCAGGTCGCATTTGACCTTGGTGCATATGCTGGGGTTGCTTCAATCGTCTTCGCTCAACGGGTAGGCAAATCCGGAGCAGTTTTTGCGTTTGAAGCTGATCCGAATAATTTTCTTTGTGCTGCTGAAAATATTCGACTTGCCAGGCAATGGTTGGATGTACATAACATTACCTTGGTTGAGAGTGCTGTCTGGTCTCATCGCGAGGGATTGGAATTTTCAACCGAAGGCACCATGGCATCGAGCGCTGCTTCCATTATCGGGCGAGGGCGGGGATCTGTCATCAGGGTGGCAAGCACGACGATCGCGGACTTCTGCGCTTCTCGAGGTATAGATAAGGTTGACTTTATCAAAATGGACATCGAGGGTGCCGAAATAGAAGTCCTAAAAGCGTCGCAGCAAATCTTAACCCGCCTTAAGCCGCGCCTTATCGTCGAGCCACACCTTGTAGAAAGTAGAATGTCGACCGATCCATGCTGTGAAATACTGGCCAATTGCGGATATAAGATCAGACTAATCCAGCAAATAGGCTTCTCTGTTCCTCTTATCGAGGCCACACCAATACGGGAAAGAAAATCTTAGATAATGCTCAGAAGGCATGATCCTTACATTTTTCATTAACACTCAACCTGTACACCGCAAGGTCGATAGCCAAGCTGATGGAATCAGCAGGCTTAGAGTCGGTGAAAGCTGTTTTCCTGGATCTCGGATGGATTAAGACCACCAACATTCGGGCATTAGCCAGGAAGCCTGGATCAGTTTACGCTCTTCCGCCTACTTTTGTGGTTTAGTCACTGAATAGGAAAGCGTCTTTCATTCATTGAAGAAGATCGCTAATTCTCTGCTTCTCAGACTGGCACCTCTATCTTCTTGAAATACCGGAAACAATCGAATGCCGCAATTAGTCAATCCTCGCTCGCCATCGCCATATCAGCCAGTGCTTACTATCGCCGTGCCTACGTATAACCGAAGTGCCAATCTGGCATTGCTGCTTAGAAGTCTTGCTCCCCAACTCCTGGCCGAGCATCGCGTGGAACTGATTATTTCGGACAACTGCTCACCTGATGACACACCTGCCATTGTCGAAGGATTCATCCAGGCAGGGCTTCAATGCCGCTACATCCGTAATAAGGAGAATATCGGTTCTGACCTTAACTTTCTGCAGTGTTACAACGAGGCGACGGCAGAATATGTCTGGATATTTGGAGATGATGACGTCATTCTGCCCGGCAGCGTTTCGACCATTCTCGGGCTTATCGAAGGCCGGGAGTTCGATCTGATCTATCTAGCCCCGTTCGGCTTTGTGAAAGATCCCGCTGAGCGGGGACAAGCCAACCCCAATCCTTGGAAGAAAGAGTTCTACAATGCACCGGAATTTATCCATGCAGTGGGGCTTGATGGTGACTTTGCGCTGATTAGTGCTGTTCTAGTGAACAAGCGCCGAGTAGAAGCTTATCCGCACCTGCCATTCGTCGATGCGCTCAGCACCCAACTCATTCAACTCAGCTGGGTCTTTACCGCGCTCAAGCATTTTCAACGTGGACTGATAGTCGGGCGCGGCTTGTATGCTGTATGCGAGGAAAATCCTAGCCGGCCGTTCGACATTGCCCTGGTTTTTGGTGTGAATTGGCACAAACTAGCCACGTTGTTTTTCGATCCCGGATCCAAAGTACAAGAAGCGGTATTGAACAACCAACTCTACTCGTGGTTTCCCACCCACTGGTACGGGCTACGCAAGTCGGCTGCTCGTACTCAGACCGCGCCACCCGACACATTGATGCGTCCGTTGTATGGCAACAGTCCTCTGTACTGGCTTTGCGCTTACCCGTTGTTGAAGTGGCCAACCCTCCTCGCTGGAGGCTGGTTGGCAATGCTACGTGGAATTCGTAAACTCGACGGTGTAGTTCATGCACTAAAAAAATAGCGGATACAGCAGCAAAAATACTTTAGGCGCGTGCCTCTCGCTTCTTTCCAGAGGAGATCGCCGCTTTCAGCGCTTCAAGCCGCGGGCGTTCTGCAGGGTTATTGGAAAGCCGGGTATATCCCTCGGCAGCGAATGCCCAGGCGATGCCGAGGAACATGCCGAAAATAGCA
>Ga0137415_10003613_pt1 | contig 15351 bp, 14 predicted proteins | sample CZODoug3_1_1_16f_FD_183082 | JGI IMG/M metagenome (GOLD analysis project Ga0137415, IMG submission 183082) | Vadose zone soil fungal communities from Angelo Coast Range Reserve, California, USA - CZODoug3_1_1_16fungal (Hybrid Assembly) | ecosystem: Environmental > Terrestrial > Soil > Vadose... | reverse complement strand
TTCGCCTTGACCGGCGCGAAAGCCGACGAGCGCCAGACCCTGCTCGCAATGTTCGAGGCCGATCCCGAGCTGAGCGCTACAAGCTGACACCCACAACCGGGCGTACTCACCAACTCCGGTTGCACATGAGTAGTCTCGGCGTGCCGATCCTGGCCGATGACTTCTATCCGGTCCTCACCGAACGCCCGCTCGACGACTTCACCCGACCTTTGCAACTGCTGGCCAGGACCCTCGAGTTCAGCGACCCGATCACTGGGGATCAACGCCGTTTCCGCAGCAGAGCGACGCTGCTGGCATGGATCGCGTACGGCGACTGGGCGCGAGGCGGGCCCGCGACACCTTGCGCCGGCTCATGCGATTAGCCGGCAACCAACTGCGCGACGTCATCACCGCCGCCGACAGCCCGACCGACGAGCCCGGGGAACTAGAGGTCTCGGCTCACGTGGTCGCGGTGGTCTTGAGCCGCGACAGTTTGAAGCCAGGAAGCTGCATCATCCCGGAACGGCGCAGGTAAATCTGCGTGATGATCTGCAGGAGCACGAACACGATGAGGTACTGAATGCCAGTGAGCGCCGGGACCACGTCCACCGGCAGCGTGTAGGCGAGCACGATGCGGACTGCCGCATCGGCGATCAGGCCCACGCCCCAGACGATGGTGAGAACACGCCAGACTCTCCGGAACAGTGGATAGGTCTCCCACAGCGTGTCCCAGCTCATCCCGGGCGGGCCGAGCCGGCCCTCAGCCATCGGGCGGGCGATCAAATAGCAGATCGGGAACTTGGCCCGCAAGGTGGACAGGAAGTACAGACCCGAGAGCCCCATGATCCAGCCGTCCCGGGCCAACAATGCCCTCGGGTCCATCGTGGTCAGTGCGGCGGCCACGTTCAGGATGAGCACGACGGCGATGAAGATCGCAAACCCGTCCACCCGCTTCAGCACCACGCCTTGGACGGCGAAGCTCAACAGCGGCACGACCGAGGTGATCAGTAGCGCGTTCAGCTCCCCGAGCCCACAGGCTCGGAGCAGGTAGTACCCACCGATCGGCACGACCACGTCGGCCACGGCGATGATGATGGCCAGCTTGTCGCCGGCCTGTGGTGCGGCGTACTTCCGCTGGCCGGAATGGTCCTCGGACGGCGGTTCCTGGGCGGTCCTGGCCTCGTGGGTGTCGTCGCCGGTTCCCGTGTCGCGGTCGCGAACGCTCATGTTACGTCGGTCCTCCGAGATGGTACGGCGGTCTGCACTGTGCAGGTCGATCGGTGTTCCGTATGAGCGGCCCGGCTCCGCGCGCCGGCCTGGCCATCGTATCCAGCTGGTGACGCGGGGGGTAACGCGTCGAATTTCCGGGAAATCGGGATAGAGGGTGAATCGTGCACCATCCTCGTTTTCTGATCCTAGCGCGATCGCCTGGAGTGCCACTCCGTCCAGGTAGTGGGTTTCGATATTCGGCGCAGTACAGAAAACGTATCGGGCATCGGTTCGAACGTCCAGTCCTTGGCGCTCCTTCTCGGGCCGGGGAGATCCCGGATGTAGGGAGTTCATCAGGCCCGTAGGGGAAGAATTAGGTCCGGGTGGGCAGTGGGGCAGCGACCCGGGCCAAGCCTCTCGGAAAGGTGTCGGGCGCGGCCTGGTTGCCGCCGCGGTTTGTTAGGGGCCTGCATCCGTCGTTGCCGGTCGGGCTGGCGTCTTCCTAGAACCTGCGGGGTTATTACTCGAACATATCGTGCGTGCCAGCTCAGTCTGTTCCCATAGCGTATGCGCGCTTGTTGTGCGCGCATTCAATACAGAAAGCGGTGTGCCATGACCTTGACCCACCATTTCACCACCGCTCCCCAGATGACCTCCGTCTCGGAGGAGTCGTCCCAAGTCCCCCTTCTCGCTCGTCGCCGACGAGGTTCTGTTCCGGTCGCTCTTCGTGGACTCGGGTCTTGGGATGGCCAGCCTCGGCACGGATCTGGCCATCCGGGACGCCAACCCGGTCTTCAGCCGGATATTCGAGCGTCGACCTGACGGCGTGCTCGGCCGTAACTTCTTCGAGCTGCTGCACCCAGGAACTCATCCAGTCTTCCGGCGGCAGTTCGAGCGCTTGACCGACGGGCGCCGGACCAGCTTCACCGACCGGATGGTCGCGATGCGCCCGTGCGCGACGGTGTTCACCGGTGAGATGACCGGCATTGCGGTCCGCCAGGGCGCGCAGCGCGCGGCGGCGGTGATCGTGCTGGTCCGCCGGGACCGTGCGGCGGCCCCGTCGAGGGCGAGCGCAGACACCCGGTCCTGTCCGCACCGGCCGGGCGGTCAGGCCCGCGTTTGTCCAGCACGATCACCGCCGGTGACAAGCACGCGCATTCCACACGGTGCTACGGCCTCAGTGCGGCGCCGAGCGCGCGACTTCCATGACGTACTCGCCGTAGCCGGACTTGCCCATCCGCTGGCCGAGCGCGTAGCACGCGTCCTGGCTGATGAAGCCCATGCGGTAGGCGATCTCCTCTAGACACGCTACGTGCATGCCCTGGCGCTCCTCGAGCGTGCGCACGAACTGCCCGGCGTCCAGCAGCGAGGGGTGGGTGCCGGTGTCCAGCCAGGCGAAGCCGCGGCCGAGGTTGACCATGCTCGCCCGGCCCAGCTCAAGGTAGATGTTGTTGACGTCGGTGATCTCCAGCTCGCCCCGGGCGGACGGGCGCAGCCCCCTGGCGATCTCGACGACGTCGTTGTCGTAGAAGTAGAGGCCGGTGACAGCCTTGTCCGAGCGAGGGTTGGCCGGCTTCTCCTCGATGGAGATCAGATTGCCCTCGTCGTCCAGCTCGCCGATGCCGTGCCGGTGCGGGTCGGACACCTGGTAGCCGAACAGCACGGCGCCCTTGATGTCGTGCGCCTTGCTCCGCAGCAGCCGGGAGAAGCCGGGGCCGTGGAAGATGTTGTCACCGAGCACCAGCGCGGCGGGGTCGTTGCCGACGTGGTCGGCGCCGATGAGGAACGCCTCGGCGAGGCCATTCGGCTCGGGCTGCTCGGCGTAGCTCAGGTTGAGCCCCAGCTGGCTGCCGTCGCCGAGCAGCCGGCGGAAGGCCGGCAGGTCGTGCGGGGTTGTGATGATCAGGATGTCCCGGATGTCGGCGAGCATGAGCACCGAGAGCGGGTAGTAGATCATCGGCTTGTTGTAGACCGGCAGCAGCTGCTTGGACACTGCCAGGGTGACCGGGTAGAGCCGCGTGCCGCTGCCGCCGGCCAGGATGATGCCTTTCATCGGTTTCCCTCAAGCGAGTCGGGTGCGGACGTCACCAAGCGCGGCGATGAGCCATCAGAACCCCGCCGTTGCCCGGACCGGCACCTGCGCCACGTGCTCGCGCACGGCGTCGAGCAGTTCAGCCGTCTCCACCAGCACGGCCACCGGGTCGGGTGCGTGCGGTGGCGGGTCCTCGCCACGGACGGCTGAGACGAATTCCGTCAGGGCCAGCGCGCATTGGTCCGCCGGCTCGAAGTCGAGCAGCTCGGTACTGCCCGGCCCGTCGATCCGGACCCGGGGCCGCCAGCTCGGCGGCGAGGTGAACGCCCGCTCGACTGACAGCCGGGCGGTGGCGCCCCACAGCGAGTACCGGGCGTGGGGCGCGGGCGCGAAGCCGAACTCCAGGTGGGCCAGCGTCCCGCCGCGCGCGACCAGCATGACCTGGCCACCCGACGCAGTACCGGGCCGGTCGCCGACGCCGGCGACGTCACCATCGCTGTCGCCGTCACTCAACGTCGCGCTGGCCACCGCGACCCCGGGGCCGAGCAGTAGCTGGGCCGCGCGCAGCGGGTACACGCCCATCTCGAGCAGCGCACCGTCGCCGACATCGGGGTCGTAGCGCTCGTCCGGTGGCGGTGGCGGTGGCGAGGCGCGGAACTCGGCATGGAACGCTCGAACCGGCCCGATCCGCCCGCCGGCCACCAGCGCCGCCACCTCGGCGTGCTGCGGGTGGTGGACGAAGGCCGTGTTCTCGCGCAGCACCAGGCCCTGTGCGGCGGCCAGCTCGACCAGCCGGCGGGTGTCCGCCGCGACGGCTGTCATCGGCTTCTCGCACAGCAGGTGCTTGCCGGCGCGCAACGCCCGCTCGGCCCACTCGACGCGCTCCTCAATCGGAACCGAGAGGTAGATGGCATCCACGTCCGGCCGGTCCAGCAGTTCGTCGGGGCTGACTCCGAGGCTATCGAACTCGGTGGCGAAACGTTCGGCCCTCGCCCGCGACCGGCTGGCGATTGCGGCGACCCTGACCCCGGTGAGGCGGCACACGACCGGGAGGGTGCGGCGCCCGGCCGTGGCGGAACAGCCAAGCACGCCGAACCGGACGGGCTTGCGCCATGGGATCGCTCCCTCGGGACGCTCCATGGGACTCCTCTGCAGGGGCGCGGCGGGTACGTCTCAAGTCCTACCAACGGTGAACCTGGCAGATTCCTGGTCTAGGCGGAAATTGGATGAACGGTTTAGGGAATTCCCGGTTCGAATCGTGCCAACGCGGTGTCGAATCCTGATTGTGGCCCGCGGACCCGCGCGAATCTAGACCAAACCCTGGACTCGACTCCGGATTGCGCCGAAATCGGAAGCCTCGTTCTACGGTTGTCGGGTGGCTGCGCAGAGACAGCATTACGCCTTTCTCGTTCCCCAGTTTAGGCAGCAGTGTGCGGCCGCGGTAGCCGCACGGTGGCATTGGGATCGGCGCACGCCGGGCAACCAGGTCAGCACACGTGAGCGGGAGACGGCGCAATGACATTCAGCGCGATACTGATCGGCGGACCGGCGGACCTGCCGCTGGACAACCGGGTGCGACGGCTCTCCTCGGTCGTCGACCTGCTGCGGTGTGAGTACGGGGCGGAGTATGAGTGCTTCCGATTCCTGGGGGAGCGGATGGCGTTCGACCCCAACGTCGTCGTCTACGAGTGGAGCCACCGGGAGTCGATCGCCGAGTCCCGGCAATTCGGCTGACCGCTTGATGCCGACCGGCTTCTGCCGGCCGGACCCGAGTCGGCGGGCTGTCGCCCGGCATCGGGCGGGTCACTCATCTTTTACTGTGCTGCGCTGACCGGACGTCCAGGAGGCCAGCCAGTCGCACGAGCGTTGTCTATGCGTTCCACTCATTTTGCCACCTGCCGCTGGCAGTTTTCTAGTTCATATCGAGGTAACCTCTGACGATAAACTCGATAGCCGTGAAGCGCCAGGAGAAAGATATGTTCAGAGGATCGCAGAATCCTGGATCGCGTTCGATGCGTGTACTCTTCGGCTTTCTGCCTCACTGGTCACACTTTGCTCCCATGGTGCCGCTGGCCGCTGTGTTGCAAGCACAGGGACACGACGTCATTGTCGCCGCGCCACAGAGCCTCGGCGACCTGGTCACTAGTACTGGCATGTGCCACGTCCCGTTGTTGGATCACCTGGACATGCGCGTGATGATCGGGTTCGACGACGACGGCGTCGAAGTACCGGATCCACCGGCACTGTCCGACAAACTCGTCCGTGAGGGCCAGGGATTCGCGCGAGCGAGCCTGGCGATGCTCGACCCGACGGAGCGGCTCATGGATGAGTGGCGGCCGGACCTCGTCGTGAGCGACCCCGCGGCCTTCGGTGTGCGGATCGCTGCCGCCCGGCGATCACTCCCGGTCGTGCTACACGAATGGGGTATGCCGATTCCGAAGGAGATCACCGACGCTACGCAAAAGGAGCTTGTGGCTGAGTTGGCCGAGGTCGACGTCCACTCGCCCGCGCTCACCATCGAGACGCGCCCGTCCGCATTGTCCGACGAGTCGGTGCCAAACCGACAGCGCATGCGGTTCGTTCCCTTTAACGGCAGCGCGTCGCTTCCCCTGTGGTCGCTGCAGAAGCCAGACCGGCCGCGGGTGTGCCTAACCTTCGGTAGCACCCTCGGCAGCGGGCCACAGACCGCGAAACCGGTACGGGCGTTGGCGAAGGCGCTGACGGATCAAGGTTTCGAGGTGCTGCTTGCCATCGGCAATGCGGGAGGGGCGGAGTCGCTGCAGCTCCCCGACGGCGTTCGTTTAGTCGGCTGGCTGCCGCTGAGCAAAGTGTTGCCGACTTGTGACGCCGTGCTGCACCACGGAGGCTCTGGCTCCACGCTGACCGCCATGGCGTTGGCCGTCCCGCAGATCGCGATGCCGATGTTCGCCGACCAGTTCGCCAATGCCAGGTGGGTGAACCGGCTCGGGGTGGGATATGGGTTGGAGGGGGCAATCGAGCCGTTGGACATAGTGGCTGCCTGCACGACGCTGGTCGACGACGGCGAATACCGGGAACGGGCGAGGGAAGTGCAGGCCGATATCGAGCGGCAGCCTTCGCCGGTGGAGGTGGCGGCGATTCTCGAGAAGTTGGTGTCGTGATGAGTGTCGGGGCGGTGGCCGTTTCCGGATCGGTGACCGCGGCCAGGGCGCGGTGTGCGTCTTGTCTTTGTTGAACCGACGCCGAGCGGTAGCTCGCCGAGCGCACCAGGGGATGGCGGAACCGCACGCAGAGCCCGATCTCGAGCAGGCCGGCGTCGGCAGCGGGTGTCGCGGCTTCTGCCCGGATCCCGAGCCGTTCAGCCGCTCGCCACACCAACAGCGGTTCACCGACCGGATCGGCCGCCGCGAGTTGCATCAGGCGTCGGGTGTCAGTGGGAAGAGCCTCGAGCCGGCGCCTGAAGCTGTCCTCGATACTGCCTGCGAGCGGCAATGCGCGGGGCAGTCCGAACCCGCCGGCGAGCTCGGCGGGTGTCGAGCCGCGTACCAGCTCGAGCTGTGCCAGGGGGTTGCCGCGGGTCTCGGTGATGATCTGGTCGCGGACTCGGGCGTCCAGTGGCCCGGTGAGCACCGAGTCCAGCAGTGCGCGCGCGTCGGGCTCGCGCAGACCCTGCAGGAGCAGTTCGGGTAGTCCGGCCATCTCGCCGCTGCGTTTGCGTGTCGCGAACACCACAGCGACCGATTCGGCCTGCATGCGGCGCGCCACGAAGGTAAAGATCTGCGTTGAGGCGAGATCGAGCCATTGCTGGTCATCGACCAGGCAGATCAGCGGTCGCTTCTCGGCAACCTCGGAGAGCAGGCTCAACACCGCCAGCGCTACCAGGAAGCGGTCTGGCGGCGGTCCGGGGCTGATGCCCAACGCGGTCCGCAGCGCGTCGCGCTGCGGAATCGGGAGCCGCTCCATGTGATCGAGCATCGGCGCGCGCACAACTGGTGCACCCCGGCGAAAGGGAGCTCCATCGCCGATTGGACACCAGCGGCCCGCGCCACGAAACAGCTCGACGCTTGCTCGGCCAGATACCCCAACAATGCCGTCTTGCCCACCCCGGGTTCGCCGAGTACCACCAGCGCTCGGCTCTCACCCGCGCGGACCGCGCTGATCAGCCGGTCGAGCACGTCGCATTCGTTTCGCCGGCCGCTGAGGTCGGTGCCGTGCCCTCGGATCGGGGCAGCCGCGGCGATCTGCCCGGCGCCGGCATCACTCCACCTACTCACCGGACACGCCGAGTCACCGGCGTAGGCAGTCCTCCCTGGCGACGGGCAGGCGCAGGTGAGCCGACCGGCCTCTGCTGATCACTGTGGGCTCATCCGCAGGTCCACCACTTGATCCTCCTCCCTAGGTGGATGGACTAATCCGAGTCGAACGAACAGCGCGGAAGCGAGTGGATCCACCAGCAGGAACACCGATCTCTGTGCGAGCCAGAGTACCCAGTTGGGCGAGTAGGTGGTTGTGGCCGGACGCTCGGCCGGCCACAGCTCGTGCCCTCGCTGCTCACAAGACTCAGCCAGGCGTCATCCTCGTCGGCAAGTGATCAGCACTCGCGGCAATGACGTCGTTGGGCGTGCAAAACACAGCCGGGCCGGTGATCTCTGCCCCTGAGAAGCGCCGGGCGATCTGCTCGAACATGACGTGCACCTCGCGTTTGGCAAGATGGGCTCCGAGGCAGTAGTGAACGCCGCCACCACCGAACGCGACATGCGGATTCGGCTGGCGGCCGATGTCGAACCTGAACGGGTCGGCAAAGACGTCGTCGTCACGGTTGGCCGACGGGTACCACATCGACACCCGCTCGCCGGTCTTGATCTCGACACCGCCCAACTCGACGTCGCGAGTGGCCTGGCGCGCGAACATCGTGATCGGGCTCGCCCAGCGAATTATCTCGTCCGTGGCCGAGTCGATCAGGCCCGGCTCCGAGCGAAGGCGCTCAAACTGGTCGGGATGCTCGATCAGCGCCGTCATGCCCGCGGAGATCGCATTCCTGGTCGTCTCACTCCCGGCTACCGACAGGATGAGGAAGAACAGATCGAGCTCGTTGAGCGTCAGCGCCCCGGCCTCGCCGTCCTCATGCTCGATCTGGGCCAGCGCGAGGGTGCTCCACACGTCTTCGGTGGGCCGGCGCCGCTTCTCCTCACCCAGGGCCCGTGCGTATTCGTAGAGCCGCGTCATGGCATTCTGATAATCGTCGGCCGTGAGGTCGTTCTTCGGGTCGGTCGCCCGGAGGAACGTGTCGATGTGACCGAAGATCGCCGCCCGGTCCGCATCGGGGATGCCCATGATCTCGGCGATTATCTGCATCGGTAGCAGGTACGCGACATCGCGCACGAAGTCGATCTCACCTCCGCGCTCGATGACCTCGTCGAGGATCCGGGTCGTGTACTCGAGGATGCTCTCGTCGAGCCTGGCGATCATCCGAGGCGTGAACCCGGCACTGATCAGCCGCCGGAGCCGCGTGTGCTCCGGGGGGTCGGACGCGACCAGGCTGTGCCCTTGGTTCTCCGGGATCGAGGCCAGGATCGACGGACCCGCGAGCGCGGAGAACGTCTCCCAGTCGCGGTTCGCCCGTTGCACCAGGGGATGGGAAAGCAGGACCCAGAACTCGTCGGTCTGACCGCGGGCGACCCGGTCGGGTAAGATCGTTTGCTTGTGCCGGACGATCGGGCTCTGCCGGCGAAGCTCGGTGAAGAGGTCATGCGGGAAGCCGTTGACGTACAAGGCGTGATCGGTGAGATCCACTTCGAGCATAACGACCACACGCTTCCCCTGACTCCTTAACGGTACGGCCAATGAATCCGCAACGTTGTGTTCTGCGACTATGTATAGTATATACTATGAAGTGTGCAATAGCGCTGCGGCAAGTGCCCCCGGAGCCCCCCACTGGCGAAAGATCGAGGCAGATGATTCCCGGGCCTCGACGCCTTGGACCGACACACCAGGACCCCGGCGGGATCAGGCTGGCCGCTGATGACCTACTTGGAAGGCGAGGAACCTTGACCGGAGAGATGGTCGGAGCTGACGATCTTTGGCATTCGCCCACGAGCGATCATCCGCATTGGACCGAGACGTCGTACTGGGGGTTCTACATCCCGGAGCGCCGGCTTTCCGGGACGATCTACAACATGTGGCGGAAAAACCTCGGCCTGGTCGCGAGTCGTGTCTGGCTGTGGGACGACGACGGCGATCTCCCCAACGAGGTCCTTTACACGAAGGTCGCCGAGCACGTCACCATTCCAGACGGAGCCGATCCGACCAATTTCGAGCTCCCGACAGGTCTGTCCTGCGAGCGCATCGCGGCGCTAGAGTCCCACCGCTTCCGGTACGCCGACGGCGACGTCGTGACCTTTGACCTCGTCACCGAGGCCCTTCGACCACCGACCGCCGCGTTCGGCGGGGCCGCTCCTGGTACCGGACACTTCGACCAGCACATCCGCGTGACGGGTTCCATCCGGCTCTGGGGCGAGGAGCTGGCCGTCGACTGCTTCTCCATGCGCGACCGGACGTGGAGCATGCGCTCGGACTACCTCAATCTCAACCTGCTCAATGGGTACATGCACGCGACCTTGTCCGCGGACGACTGCTGGCTCGCCATGGCGAGCAGCAGCCCGCCGGACACGAATGACCAGGCGATCGCCGAAGGCGCGGGATGTCTGGTCATCGACGGCAGGGCGGCGATGATCGTCGGGGGGCACCGGCGGGTGACGGGCCGCCGCCGCGGGCGACCAGAACAGATCGAGGTTCAGCTCCGGGACAGCATGGACCGCACCCTCGAAGTCGAAGGCGAGGCCCTGAACCACCTCGGCGCCCTGCTGAACCCTGCCATCTTCAACTGGTTCTCGCTCTACCGTTGGACGTACCCGGACGGCCGCGTCGCCTTCGGTGAGGACCAGGAGACGTGGATCCCGCCGACCGAGTTCCGGCGGACCATCAACGCCGAGCGCGAAGGTGGCTGATGCCGATCACCGGTGGCACGCGACCTCAAGTCGACCGATGAGAATCTCCGGCGATGGCTCGTCGCCGCGCGCGTCGAAGGCATCGAGCGGATCAGGGTCGTCCGATCTCGAGATGCCCCGGGCTGGGAACGCCAACGAGACCGTGATGGAGGTCGCCGCCGCGTATGCTCGCCGTAGCCGCGGCGTTCGGCCCGCCGGTCGGGTTCGCTCATCGGCCCGAGCAAGTGTGGCTCGGTGAACTAGCGATCGCATCTGTGAATGCCCAGCCCTGTCCCCGGGGCGCAACGTGGCTCACGGTCAAGTTGCCTCAGCCGTCACCCGGAGGGGTGCTGCTGGTCACAGCCTGTCTTTGGGTTAGGCGGAGTTTGGCTGCCCTGCTCGTGTGGGTGCAGGTATGCGGGAATGATCCAGATCAGCCACCGATCTGAGCCGACTCCATGCATGGCCCGGCGGGCGCGGGTCGGACGTCCCAGGAGCCAATCAGCTCGGAGTACCGGTCGGGTGCGGGCCCAACAGCGGCCAGTGAAGAGGTCGGCAAGGTCGCTGTCGGTGACACTAGAGCACAACGTGGTGCTCACTCGGACTGTCCACCAGGCGGATGTGAATGCGGGTCCGAGCAAGGCACATTAGAGGACGCGCGGTCACCCGAAGCGGGACGACCACGGTACCTCTGAGTGACGAGGCTCCGACGCACGAGATGATCCTTGGGGGTCGGACCCAGCTCTGTTGTAGGCGATGCGACGCAGCACCGATCTCAAATAACATCCACATTGACCGGCGAGGAGAACTTGATGGCGAGTCTTCAGGAGAGGGTTATTGCCGCGCATGGCGGCTTGCCCAGGTGGGAACAGCTTTCGACGGTGCGTGCTCACCTAATCCAGGGCGGAGTACTGTGGGCACTCAAGGGGAACGAGGGCGCTGTCGAAGACGTCTTCGTGAGAATCGAGCTGCACACACAATTTACCAGTCACACTCCGATCGGCGGACCGGGGCGGCACTCGGTGTTTCGCGGCGACTACATTGCGATCGAAGACGAGAACGGCGGGATCGTCGAGGAACTCAAGAATCCACGGGACTCTTTCGCAGGTCATAAATTCGACACATCGTGGACCACGCTACAGCTCGCGTACTTCACCGGATATGCAATGTGGACGTACCTCACCACTCCGTTCGCCTTCGCCTTGCCGGGGTTTCGTGCCGAGGAACTGACGCAGTGGGAGGAAGCGGGTGAGACGTGGCAGCGACTGAAAGTGACCTATCCGCACACCATTGTCACGCACAACGCCGAGCAGATATTCTACTTCGGCGACGACAATCTCCTGCGTCGGCACGACTACACGGCCGAAGTTGTGAAGTCCGGCCCTGCCGCCCATTACACAACGGCCTACCAAGAAGTCGACGGTATCATGATTCCGACAAAGCGAAGGGTGTACCCAAGAAACTTGGATGGAAGCGTCAACACTGAACAACTCATCGTCGCGATCGACCTGGATCAGATCCTATTCGAATAGTCGACCGGTCGCTCGAGACAAATCAAGCTCAACCCGGTGGTGCGGGACGACGGGAGGTTGCCCGACGAGTTGTGGGCGTTGGTCGAGCCCTTGATACCGCCGGCGAAAACGCGCCCCCAAGGTGGTGCCATGCCTCGAGAAGACGATCGCGCGGTGTTCACCGCGATATAGTGTTTGTGCTGACCAGCGGCTGTGCGTGGCGGCATCTGCCGCCCAGATTCGGAGTACGGGTGCCGACCGCGCATCGCCGTTTCATCGAGTGGACACAGGCCGGATTATGGCGCCGGCTGCACCAGGCGGTACTCGACGAACTGGGCAGCCGAGGCATGATCGACTGGTCTCGAGCGGTGCTGGATGGGGCATCGCTGCGAGCGAAAAAGGGGACCCATGACCGGGCCGAACCCGGTGGATCGTGGTAAACGTGGATCGAAGATCCACGCGTTGTCCGACCGTCAAGGTCTGCCGCTCGCGGTCGGCATGTCCGCGGCAAACACCCCGGACGCCGCGGCACTGCGCCCACTTGTCATGGCCATCCCCTCGGTGCGTTCCCGCTGCGGTCCACGCCGATCCAGATCCGCCAAGCTCCACGCCGACAAGGCCTACGACGTGCGCGAACTCCGCGAGTGGCTCCGCGCCAGACACGTCACGCCGCACCTGGCTCGCAAGGGCATCGAATCCTCCGGGAAGCTCGGCCGCCACCGGTGGGTGATCGAACGAACGATCGCCTGGCTGTTCGGCTACCGACGCCTGACCATCCGCTACGAACGCCATGCCGACCTCTTTGCGGTTCCTCACCCTTGCCGCCGCCCTCACCATTGGAGGGACGGGACGGGTGTCGAGTTGCGCGGAGATCCACCGAAGTGCAGTTGCCGCTCTGCTTGTAGCCGCCCATCGGCGTGTAGCCGCTCGCCCAGCCCGCATTCACTTGGACAGTTCCCGAGCGGATGCGCTCGGCGACAGAAAGGCCAGGCGTGAGGTCGTTGGTGTAAACGCCGCCGGAGAGGCCGAGCGGGCTGTCGTTGGCGATGGCGACGGCCTCATCGACGTCACGATAGCCGAGCACCGTAAGGACGGGGCCGAACAGCTCACGCCGGGCCGCTGGGTTCGCCGGATCTGGTGCGTCGAGGACAGTCGGCTCGTAGAACCAGCCGCGGGCTTGCAGCGACGTTCGACGACCGCCCGTCACCAGACGGGCCCCGGCCGTCGTCGCTTCGGTGACAATAGCGTGCACTCGGTCGCGCTGCGCCTCGCTGATGAGCGGACCGATCAGAGTGGCTGGGTCGGATGGGTCGCCGATCGGCAGTCGCGCCGCCATGGCCGCAACGGCTTCGATGACGTCAGAGCGCCTGTCCTCGAGGATCAGCAGGCGTGTCTGGAGCGAGCAGCCCTGACCCGAGTGGGAGACGAACACCGCCATCGACGCAGACATCACATCGCCGAGGCTGCCGTCGGTAAACGCAGGTGGAGCTGAACGCTCTTGCCACCGAGCTCCAGGATCACTCGCTTGAGTGTTGGGGCGGCCTGAGCGGCGATGGCGCGGCCGACCTCTGTCGAGCCGGTGAAGGAGACCACGTCGACGGCCGGTTGGGTCGTCAGAAGCACGCCACCCTCGCGCGCGGCCTCGGGCACGACGTTCAGGACCCCCGGTGGGAGCTCCGCCTCCTCTGCCGCCTCGCCGAGGCCGATGGCCGCCAGGGGGTGAGCGGGCTGGGTCTGAGCACGGTCGTGCAACCGACGAGGAGCGCGGGCACGAGCTTCCAGACGTTGGTGATGAGCGGGAAGTTGTACGGCGTGATGGCTGCGACGACGCCCGAGGGCTCGAAGCGGCGGATCGACAGCTGCACCCGAGGGCCGGTCAGGTGGTCGGCGAGCGGCGTCTCGTTGTGCTCCCACTCCGGCAGACGGGTGTACAGATCGCTCAGCTCCCTGACGCTCCGCAGCGCCGCGTCGACCTGGAACGCCTCGGTGACGCCTCTTGGGCATCCTGTTTCCTGGATCGCGGTCTCCACCAGGATGTCCCGCCGGGCGTCGAGGGCGTCAGCGAGCCGCAGCACCGCCGCGACACGGTCGGCCGGGGCCAGTGTGGGCCACGGCCCCGTGTCGAACGCGCCTCTAGCCGCGAGCACGGCGGCCTCGCTCTGGTTCACCGATGCCGCTTGCACCGTCGCGATGACGTCCTCTGTTGCGGGAGACGAGACGGCGAACTCGCCGCCCTCACCCGCGACCCACCGTCCGCCGATGAGCGGACGATGTGTCGTCACCGTCATCTGCAAGGTCATCCGAAAACAACCGGCACCGACGTGGGACCGCGTTCGTACATGCCGACGATCCGAGGCGCCTCCGCCGCCGAATCGAGCCGCAGGCCGGGGAGGCGGTCGAGCAGGGCCGCGATCGCCGTGCTCATCTCGGCTCTGGCGACATGCATGCCCAGACAGATGTGCGGCCCGCCGCCGTAGCCGAGGTTGGCCCTGCGCCGACGTGAAGGATCAAACTCGTCCGGTCGCTCCCAGCGGGCCGGGTCTCGGTTCGCGGCACCGAAACACAGGTGTACGACGGCTCCGGACGGAATCCGCACCCCATGCAGCTCGGTGTCACTGATTGCGAACCTCGAGAACACCGGATCGGTCGGCATCCAACGCAGCGACTCCTCTAGGACGGCGCGCAGCAGCGTGGAGTCCTGCCGCACGGCCTCGAGCCACCGCGGATGGGTCAACAGAGCAAGCAACGTGATGCCCATTTGCTTCCACGTCGTCCCCGAACCTGCCGCGAGTAGTAAATAGGAAAATCCAAGCACCTCCTTGTCGGAGAGGGCATGCGTGTCTCCGGTCGCGTCGCGGACCTCGGACCGGACGAGCACGCTGATGAGGTCGTCCTCGGGCTCTCGCCTTCGCGCGGCGATGATGGGGCGGACGATCTCAACGAAGGTGCCGATGGCACGTTCGGAATCGTCGAGGAGGGCCGCCCGGATGTCGAGGGACTTCGCGACCGAAACGCCGAAGCTGCCGGTGATAGTCAGCAGCGGAATCGCGGCACAGAACTCAACATTGAGGTCGGCCTTTCCGCTGTGCTCGAACGTGTCGATGAGGGCGTGCACCGTGGACTCGATCCAATTCTCGATCCACCACCGGGCGCGTTTCGGCAGGAACGAGGACTGGACCAGGTCGCGGTACCAGCGATGCCGCTCTCCGTCCATGGTCAGGATGGTGTCCTCGACAAAGTCCGTGGTCGCGTCAGGGAAGCGCGGCGAGGACGCGAACGACGCGTGGTCTCTCAAGACGGCCTCGCATGTCGCGAAGTCGAAGACCGAGAAGTGTTCAATGCCGGGATACGGCAACCCTTGAAAGGTTGCCTCCCCGTGGTAGCCCACGAGGGGCCCCACGATGCCCGGGTGCACGGGCCCCGTTTCGAGCAGACGGCGGAACGCCGGGTACGGGTCGTCCTCAAAGTGCCCGCCTCGTATGGCGTAGCTGCTGCCGCGTAGGTCGAACAACTCACGGACGCGAGCTGGATCCAGTCCGAGTGTCATGTCCCGTCCCGTTCGAGGATGACCACCGGGATCCGGCGGTCCGTGCGTTTGGTGTACTCGTCGTAGTTCGGCCACAGGTCGGCCATCAGCTTCCACAGCCGCTCCCGA
>Ga0137415_10003612_pt1 | contig 15355 bp, 13 predicted proteins | sample CZODoug3_1_1_16f_FD_183082 | JGI IMG/M metagenome (GOLD analysis project Ga0137415, IMG submission 183082) | Vadose zone soil fungal communities from Angelo Coast Range Reserve, California, USA - CZODoug3_1_1_16fungal (Hybrid Assembly) | ecosystem: Environmental > Terrestrial > Soil > Vadose... | reverse complement strand
TTAAACCGGTGACCGCGTAGCCGAACAACATGTCTTCGTTGCGGATCGAGTGGCCACCAATCACACTGCAGCGCGCCTCGTTCATTTTCGCCAGGCCACCGCGGATAATCTGCTCGAGGATTGCGGGATCGCCCTTTTCCGGAAAGCCTACTATGGATAACGACGAGATTGGACGGCCGCCCATGGCATACACGTCGCTGAGCGCATTGGCGGCGGCAATCTGACCGAACAGAAATGGATCATCTACAATCGGCGTGAAGAAATCGACGGTCTGCACTAGCGCCACGTCTTCGGAAATTCTGTAGATTCCCGCATCGTCGTTGGTATCAAAGCCGACTAGGACATTGGGATCCGTCTGCCTCGGCAACTTGCGCAACACCGCGTCAAGTGTGGCGGGATTTAGTTTCGCGGCACAGCCCGCTGCCTTGGCCATGGAGGTCAGTTTCACTTGCGTCGCCAACGGAACACCTCTCCGAATCAATCATCGCTCACTGCATTATAAAGGATGCCACTACTCTCCTCCTCGTGACAGGCGCTCGTGTTGCGTACGCAAGGTGTTGCGCATTTGCGCCCGAACGTGCTTTCATCCCGCATGCCCTGGGACATTCTGCTCATCTTCTTCGTGTTGGGCGTCGTCGTACCGTGGCGCGGCCGCAAGAGGTTGCAGCAACTCTTGGCCAAACCGCGCGTCGAGCCGGGCGAACGTCTATCGCTCTATTTTTCGACGATCGCATTTCAATGGATTGCCGCAGCCGTTGCTGCATGGCGCGCCTGGGCACACGGATACACTGCGACGCAGCTGGGTTTGACGATTCCGGGGGGCTTCAAACTTTTCGCTATCACCGCTTGCGGTGCCATAGCGATAGTGACGCTGCAGTGGTTGAACCTGCGGCGCATGGGTCGTTCCGCAAGCCCTCTGCGCGGACCGCTTCAGGCCTTGGCGGAACGCATTCTTCCGCAAAGTCCGATGGAGCTGATTCCGTTCCTGGCGCTGGCGCTCACGGCCGGAGTATGCGAGGAATTTTTGTATCGGGGCTTCGCCATGGCGTCCGTCAGTCGCGCAGGCTTGCCATCCGCTGTGGTGGTATTGTTGTCATCCGTTCTCTTTGGGCTGGCGCATCTGTATCAGGGTCGCGCCGGCTTTTTTAGCACTATGGTGCTGGGGATCCTGTTCGGTATCTCGCGGGCAGCGCTGAATAGCTTGCTGCCGGTGATCGTGTGGCATGTCGGTGTGGACGTGGTGGCTGGTATCGCTGGGCCCAGGTATATGGTTAAAAACAACAGACTTATGGCGAGTCCGTGATATATGTGTGGTGTTATGTTAACCAAAAATACGGTCCCATTGTCGGCAGAGCTAATCAGTAAGGCGCTGCGCGAATTTCAATTGGAAGCAACGCTCGAGCAAGTTGAAGCCATTCAGCGCTATATGGCCATGCTGCTGGCTTGGAACGAAAAGATGAATCTCACTGCCATTCGTGATCCGTTGGAAGTGCTATACCGGCATTTTTGCGAATCTATGTATGCGGCCGTGGCCGTGCCCCTCCAAATTGGTCGCCTGGCCGACGTGGGCTCCGGCGGAGGCTTTCCGGGCTTGGCGCTGAAAATTGCTTGCCCGGAGCTCCAGGTGACCTTGATCGAATCGAACGTGAAGAAGGCCACTTTTTTAGCCGAGGTCGTACGTGAGATCGGCTTTTCCGATGCGAGGGTTCTGGTCAGTCGCTATGAGGAGCTCGGGGAGGAAATTGCACCGCTCAATTTTGTCTGCTCGCGGGCCTTGGGGGAGTTTGCCAAGTTCTTGATTTGGGCGCGATCCGAGCGCGTCGCTGCGGAGCAAACCATTCTTTGGGTGGGTGGCCGTGATATGGAGGAAATCCGCAAAATGGGCGGGTGGAGTTGGAAGGAACCGATTGCGATTCCCCACTCGCTGCAGAGGTTCCTGCTGGTCGGGATTCGAGAGGACATAGCGCCATCGTAGGCTCGACAGCGCAGCTGGTGGACGGCCATTGTTCCACGTGGAACATAGTTGCGTCGGGAGTTGCACGGGGTTCGTCATTGGCTTAGACATTGCCTGAAGGAATGTTCCACGTGGAACATCGCGACCCCGAACGTCAAATCGATTGATTGTATGTGCTGGCCTCCAAGGACTCACTCCGCCACAATTCCGTCACCTCGATAGTGTTCCACGTGGAACACTCTCACCTTCGAGAAGTGTTCCACGTGAAACAAGTTGTTCGCTGTCGTAGTATGATTATTTCTACGGAATTCCAGTGTTCCACGTGAAACATCTTGCATCTACTTTCCAGCTTTGCTAAGTTTTCGCCCACGGGGGTTCGGTGGCGCGAATTATTGCTGTAGCCAATCAAAAAGGTGGGGTGGGTAAGACTACCACCGCGGTAAATCTGGCAGCTTGCCTGGCCGCTGCTGAACAGCCAACGCTTCTCGTCGATTGCGACTCGCAGGCCAACGCAACGGCCGCGATCGGTTTTCAGAAAGACCCCGCCCGTCGCACTCTCTACAACCTGCTTATCCTGAATGAGCCATTCGATCGAATTGCACAGAAATCACAAGTGGACCGCCTCGACGTCGTTCCCGCAGACAAGAATCTGGCTGGCGCTGCGGTTGAATTAGTCGCGGCCGAGGGCCGCGAGTACAAATTGAAGGCTGTTTTGAATGGTCTTCGCGAAAAATATCGATTTATCATCCTGGATTGTCCTCCCGCGCTGGATTTGCTCACTTTGAATGCCCTTGTAGGCGCAGACGCGGTTTTAGTGCCCATTCAATGCGAGTATCTAGCGCTTGAGGGCGTTTCGGAACTGCTCGACACATTGATGCGAATTCGCAGAACCCTGAATCCGAGCCTAGAGATTGAGGGTATTCTGCTCACGATGTACGATGAACGGACCACCCTCTCGCGCCAGGTCGCGACAGATTTGCGCAGTTTTTTCGGTACGCAGATCTTTCAGAGCATCATTCCACGCAATGTCCGGCTAGCGGAAGCTCCAAGTTTTGGCAAGCCTATTATTTTCTATGATTTACACAGCAAAGGGGCCGAGGGTTACACACAACTCGCTCAGGAGGTAATCGCCAATGACGAGAAACGCGCTGGGACGGGGGCTCGGAGCGCTCATTCGGGAGCCTGAACCGCAGGTTGCACCACCGCCTGCACCAGTCGCCGCCGGAGCTGCGGCGGCACCGGCCCGGGAAACGATGTCGGCGGGCCCACAACAGGTCGATATTGATCTCATCGACCCCAGCCCATACCAACCGCGCACGAAATTCCGAGAGGAGGCGCTTGACGAACTGGCACGTTCGATTAAGGCCAGTGGCATTATTCAACCCCTCGTCCTTCGGCCAATCGGCGCGCGCTTTCAGCTCATAGCTGGTGAGCGCCGCTGGCGTGCCGCGCAGCGTGCCGGCCTGACCAAGGTCTCGGCGATTGTCCGCCACGTTTCCGACGAATTAGCGTTGGAAATGACCCTGGTGGAAAACATTCAGCGCGAAGACTTGAACGCCATCGAGACGGCCCGCGCGTTTGACCGCCTGATGGAGGAATTTCATCTTACCCAAGAAGCCGTGGCGGAACGCACCGGCAAGGACCGTGCCACTGTTGCCAATGCGGTTCGCCTCCTGAAACTGGAGCCAAATATCCAGGAGTGGATCGAGGAAGGCAAGCTCAGCGCGGGGCACGGGCGCGCCCTACTGGCCGTCGTCGACGCAAAGCTCCGCATGCGCTATGCGCATCGGGCTTCGCGGGGTGGACTGACGGTTCGTCAGATCGAGCGCCTGGCCGCACGGCGCGCGCGGACTGGCATCGCCGTGGCGAGCGCGCCGCAGGATGCAAACATTCGCGCCGCACTTGAAGAGCTACAGCGTCATCTGGGTACTAAAATCATGCTACGCGAAAAGACCAAGGCTCGTCCGGGACAGCTCGTTCTGGAATACTACGAAGAGGCTCAGTTGATGGGCTTGTATGATCGCTTGATGAAATAGCTTTCGTCTTCGATTGTCGCAACCAGGCTCTGTATCAATCGCAGCGCCGCTGTCATCTGATTCGACAACTCCATCCGAACGTTGCGTTGACTTGTGCGTAAACGCCGCTAGAGTGGAATGAGTCTCTTCTGGGGGCGTTATGGCGTGGAAGTGGCCCGGTGCAACAAAGGGCGCGAGCAACGAAGAGTGGACAGGTTTCATTGACCAAGGCGTGACTCTCGAGGGAACGCTAACCGTCACAGGCACGTTCCGCATCGACGGCAACGTGAAAGGCAACATCATTTCCGAGCAGACGGTCATCCTTGGCGAAGGCGCAAAGGTCGAGGGACAGATCGAAGGCAACCGGGTTGTTATCTCCGGCCGCTTTGACGGTGTGATTTTCGCCAAGGGTCGAGTTGAGATTGAGGCCAAGGGCGTCGTCACTGGCGAAGTTCACTCTCCTTGCATGGTCATCGACCCGGGCGGGATTTTCGATGGCCGCTGCCACATGCTGGCGTCGTCTGACGCGGTTTCAAGCGTAACAATCCCCATTCGGGCTGCCAGCACCGCATAAATTAACATAATAACCAGCTTTGTGTTCTAAATAGGTTAGGAATGTCGAGGTCTTCGCTTTGCGCTTAGGCCTCTGTAACTGGCACCTCAACCGCCGCCGCCAAAGCCTTTTGCGCCTCGACGACTCCGCCTTGAATATTCGATTCCCAATCGAGATGTGGAACGGGTGAAGTTGCCGCAGCCTTGAAAAATCGCAGGGCTTCCGCTGGTCGCTTCAATTTGTTCAGAGAGAGCCTTCCCGCAGCCATCAGCGCTAGCAAAGATTGCCGTTCGGTCGGGTAAGCGTGGGCCAATTTGTCGTATTCCTCGACGGCGCGCTCGAAATTCTGCTGGCCCTCCGCAGAGCGGCAAAGTTCCAGCCACGTGGAGGCGGGCATGCGCTCCCCACCAGAATTCAGGTATTCGCCAAAGTCCTGCCAAGCAGCGTCAATATCTTGCGCCTTCAAATGCATCTGACAGAGCTTGATTATCGTTTCGTGATATTTCGGGACGTCGTTCTTGCGCCAATAGAGTTGCGACAGCAGCGTGTAGGCATCGATCGATGCTGAGCCGCTCGCGACGTGTGGTTGCAGGATCGCGATCGCTTCGTCCAAATTCCCCTGATCCATTTTTTCGGTAGCTTGCACAATGGCAGGTTCCGCGGTCCAGCTAACTTTGGCTTCGATCGCTTGATTCGCAACATGCTCGAGGCCGGAATAGCCGAGGCCGACCGCTGCCACGGCCCCGAACACGAAACCGCCCACGTGCGCCCAATGGGCAACTCCGCCCGAGGAACCGCCAAAGATCGCGCCCGAAAAAAGCTCCATAAATAACCACAGGGGAAGAAGCCAGTAAGCTCGTGCCTGAAAACGATACGAGCGAAAACCAAAACCGAAAAGCCAAATCATCTCGATTTTTGTTTTAGGAAAGCGAACCAGGAACGCACCCATCAAAGCCGCAACCGCGCCCGATGCGCCCAGCGTGGCGGCAAGGCTCCCAGGATTCGCCCAAGCGTGAAACATGAGCGCCATGGCTCCAGAAAGGAAATAGAAAATTGGGTAGATAACGCGTCCCCAGGTATCTTCCAGGATGGCGCCGGCAAGCCACAAAAACCACATGTTGCCAATGATGTGCATCCAGCCACCATGCAGGAAATTTGCAGTGACGTAGGAAATGGGCTGCGGATGCGCGGGGATGAAGGCGTAGTGGGCCAGAATCGAATCGCGTTCGACTTCGGCATATTGCTGCTCAAGCGTATCCATTTCGCGCTGCAATTCCGCGGGGTCTTCGATTAAACGGATTTTCGCATCCCAAGCATCTTCGGGCCTGCGTGTTTGCGACGCGGCAGTCTTCCAGACGGACGGATTCTTTTCGCGAAAGTTGGACACGAATTCCTGCGCATCGGCGTTCAGGCTCAGTTCCGGGTGCATCGCTGCGAGAAGCAGAATGTGGACACGAAGCTCAGCCTGTCTCGGGTTTTGCGCTTCAATCCGCCAATGGGTTGCGAAAAATGCGAGGAAATTGATGACTATCAGAGAGATAGAAATGATCGGCCAGCGGCGGCCCTCCATATTTTCGTGGCGCAACGGAATCAGCATGGCGCGACACTCCTGGACCGAGCCGGAAAGGTATTGTCTTTAGTTTAGAAGCAGCATCGTCGCGCAACACGTTTATTCCCGTGCAATACCCGCAATAAGTAACGGTTAGCGATACGAAACACGCCCTTCGCAGAGCGTGAATTTGGGGCAAGTTGACACCAAACGGGAGTGGTCCTATCGTTCGGAAGGATCCCGCAAAGAGGCAAGTAATGAAAATCCTGGTCATCGGCGGCGGAGGGCGCGAACACGCACTCGTTTGGAAGCTGAAGCAGAGTGCGCGAGTCGAGAAAATCTGGTGCGCGCCCGGAAACGGTGGGATCGAAGCCGAAGCGGAGTGCCTGGCCGTGGATCCCGCTGATGTTGCGGCGCTAGTTGCTCAGGCGGAGCGTTTAAGCCCTGAACTGACCATCGTCGGACCGGAACTGCCACTGGTCAACGGCGTTGGCGATGCGTTCCGACGCCGCGGCTGGCCTATCGTTGCGCCCTCGCAGCAAGCAGCCCAGTTGGAGGGTAGCAAGGTGTTCGCGAAAGAGTTCCTGCGCCGCCAGCGTATCCCGACCGCGCAAATGTATGGCGTGTTTGATACGTCGCGGGAAGCTATTGCGGCGCTCTCAGGAGTAAATTGGCCGGTGGTCATAAAGGCCGACGGTCTGTGTGCCGGAAAGGGAGTGTTTGTCGCCCAGCATGCAGCGTCAGCGGAGGACTTTATCCATCGAGCGATGGACACGAACGAGCTGGGGGCGGGCGGCAAGCGGCTGCTGCTGGAAGAAGGGCTTGAGGGAGAAGAGCTGTCTTTTATTGTACTTACGGATGGGCAGCGTTATGCCCCCCTTGTGCCTACGCGCGATCACAAACGAGTCTTTGACGCCGATCGCGGTCCGAACACCGGAGGCATGGGTGCGTACTCGACAGACGAACTCCTGCCGCCGAAGCTCCACAAAGAAATCCTCGAGTCTATCGTCGAGCCCACCATGCAGGGATTGGCGAGCGAAGGAATCCTCTATCAAGGGTTCCTCTATATCGGATTGATGCTGACGGCCTCCGGACCCAAGGTGCTCGAATTCAACTGCAGGCTGGGAGATCCCGAAACACAAGCGATCGTCCCACGGATGGACTTCGATCTCGCGCAGGTGCTCGCAGAGCTCGCCTCCGGCATTCTGGAGCCGGCTCGGCTGAAGTGGAAACCTGGTGCGAGCGTCTGCGTGGTTATGGCTTCCGGGGGCTACCCGGGAAAATTTGCCACAGGCAAGAAGATTGAGGGCCTAACCGATGCGGAGCGTATTACTGGTGTGGAGGTCTTTCATGCCGGTACAGTTCGAGACGGGGGCTCGATTGTAACTAGCGGCGGTCGAGTTCTCGGTGTTACCGCTGCGGCTGATTCCGTCGAGCGAGCGCTGGCAGCCGTGTACCAAGCTGCTGCAAAGATTCACTTTGAGGGAGTGCATTACCGCAAGGATATCGCGGCCCGCGCAGGCCGGGTACACGCGGCCGGAGACTGAGTCATGGCAACTGTGCTTCACCTCTTTCGGGCAAATCAACGGCGCCTGCCAATGGAAGAGATTGCGGCGATTCGCGCGCTGGAGGATTCGGGGCTCGAGGGCTGCGCACACGCAAGGACCGGAAGTCCGCGGCAGGTGCTGCTCATGGATAGCGAGACTCTGGAGCTGATGGAACTGCAGCCAGGCATTATTCGGGAGAACATCACGACGCGGGGAATCAACGTCAACGGCCTGATTGCGGGCCAGCGCCTCCGCGTAGGAGATGCGCAACTGGAAGTTTGCCTCGCGTGCACGCCGTGCGACTTACTGGAAAAAATCAGGCCAGGACTGCGACGAGAGCTGCGGGGAAGGCGCGGAATGCTATGCCGCGTAATCGCCACTGGGATGATCCGGCAGGGCGACGCCATCCAGAAACTTTCGTAACGAGATTAGTGATTAGGCGGAGTGGGTTTCCGGCGCAAGCTCGGCGCATCCGGCGGCCGATTCTTGTCTTCCTCGGTACTCTTCTTAGCCCGCTCGACGGGCTCATCCGGCGGCACGATCCAATCGAATCCGTGCTGCTCCTCCATTTTGGCGAGGATGAATGTCTGCTTGTCCGCGATGAGAGGCAAGACGGCGCGCAGGAAATCGGCGGCATCGGCCGGAACCGCTTTCTGGGCCTGGCCCTTGTCCACTGCGTCGATCACTTTCGCAAAACGAGCGTCCGACCCGCGTAGCTGCGCAATCGTTGGATCGTTGCCCTGAATCAGCGCCATCAGCGTGGGCGCTTTCAAGTCTGCAGGATAGCGGGCTTCGACAATCATGCGCGGTGCATGCTTTTCCGGTGGATAGAGCTGCGTAAATCGCGGGCGAAGAATGCGCGTCTGCCAATATTCGCTGCGCGTTGAAACCTGCTCTTGCTGCACGCGGTATTCGACAGTCCAAACCTCAGGTCCATAATTGTTCGGAGCGTAGCCAATGAGCACCATCTCGAGCAAAGGCTCATCCGCCGGTAGGTCGATCTTGTGGTGGAGCTGCGAAGTAAGAGGCCGCAACTTCTCCAGTACGGCGACGCCGATGGTTTCCAGGTCCGGCTCCGCTTCGTCCGTATTGTATTGATACTTAGGGTCACGTCCGCGGACGCGCTCAAAATTGCGGTCCAGCCGCACCGGATTCGGGTCGGCCGGAAGCCGCCACTCCGAAGCCCCCAACAATACGGCAACGTGCATAGAGTCGACTTCCAACACACGAGGAGGAACACCGCCAGCCTCGACAGGCTGATTGATCGCGGCGAAAACAATGTTGCCATCACGCGCGACGTGAACGATTACACGGCCCCCGGCCAGGTTGGCCACAATCTCGTCTTCCGGCGCTTGCAGCTGCGCGGCGGCCCGCGGGTGGCATACGCACAGCAACGCCAGAACGGCAGCAAAGCCAACGATTAGGGAAAACGAGCGCCGGAAATGGTGGTTGCGAAGCATTACAGGTATATCGTAAGGCCGAATGCCGTAGCGTCAATACCAAGATTTCATCCAGGATGGCAAAACATGCGCCCTTCCATTACGGATGGGGGTGGGCGTCCGGCTTTCCGGTTGTCCTCGCCTTCAGTAGAATAGACGCTGAGAAACACGGAGATAGTGACACGACATGGGATTAAGGAAGACAAAAAGCATTCGGCACAACGGCAAGACAGTAGCCGCGATACTCGAGGCACATGCGCAGTTTTTCCAGGGCAAGGACGGCGGTGCCAGGGCAGATCTCACTAGCGCGGATCTTTCGCGCACTGACTTGAGTGGCGCGAACCTGAGCGGCGCTATTCTGCGCAACGCCAATCTCGAAGAAACGGATTTGCGGCGCGCGAAACTACCCGGCGCCGACCTGTCTGGCGCGAATCTCCGCAAAGCCGATCTGCGCAATGCAGACCTGACAGAAGCAATTCTACCCGGCGCGGACCTGACGGAAGCGCAAGCGAGCGGCATCGAGTTTTTCCGCTGCGACTTATCGAATGCGAATTTTCAGCGCGCGCAACTCCGCAACGTCAATCTTCGCTTAGCCAATGTGAACGGCGCGAAATTCACCGGTGCGGACTTAGGGGTAGCCATCCTGCGCGAAACCGATCTTAGTGGCGCTGATCTGTCTGGCGTCGACCTTTCCACGACGCTGATGCCCAAGGGGTGGGTCCCGCAAACCAAGCAGAAGACCGCGTAGCCAATCGTACGGGGTGCTAGCTTTTTGACTGCTTACATCCGTTGTTAATGGCAATCAACGCTCCTGCGTGGTAGCCTGCGCGAGAAGTGGCAGTCCCGGTGAAATTGTGGCCACTACGACTGCACAAATCGATCACTCAGCAACGCGAGAGCGTGTGCTTGAGATCGTGCGCGGTTTGCTGCAGGAATTGGGCAGCTTCGGCGCGCTGCCGGTCCTGAATGCCGGCTCGCATTTGGATCGCGAGCTTGGACTTGGTAGTCTGGAACGAGTCGAGCTGTTTGCACGCCTCGAAAGCGAATTCGGCGTGCGACTTCCCGATCGCGCTGCCTCCGAGGCCAATACTCCAGAAGACCTGACACGCATCATTCTAGAAACCCCGCACGCGGACTCGGTCGACGAGACAAGATTCTCGGCGCTCCGTGCGTCCGCAGCGGCACAGAAAACCCACGACGAAGCTTCCCAAGCCGGGCCTTTTGCCGCGCAAACACTGATCGACGTTCTGCTCTTCCGTGCCGCGCATGACACAGAGCGCACGCACTTGCTCGTAACCGAGGATGGCGACGATGCGGTTCTCGAGCGCACGCTAACGTTTGGCGAACTCTACGCGGCCGCGCAGCGTGCCGCGGCTGAATTAGCACGCCGCGGCGTGCCTCCAGGTGGTCGCGTGGCGATGATGTTGCCAACGTCGCGCGCATTCTTTGTCTCCTACGCAGGCATTCTCCTCGCGGGCGCGATTCCCGTTCCAATCTATCCTCCGTTTCGCGCGGACCGCATCGAAGAATACGCCGCGCGCCAGGCCGCCATCCTCAACAATGCGGAAGTCTGCATGTTGCTTACGTTTCACCGCGCGGAAGCCGTAGCGCACCTGTTGAAGCCGCGCGTTCGCTCGCTCGTGTCGGTGGCCGACGCGGACAAGTTGATCGAGGCTGCCGACAAAGCGCCTCCTTCCGCGCCCGGCGCGCTCCCAGCACACTTGAGCGGCAGCCGCGTGCGCAAATCAACGGATATCGCGCTGCTGCAGTACACCTCGGGGTCAACGGGCGACCCCAAAGGCGTGGTGCTCACAAATGCGAATCTGCTCGCCAACATGCGCGCGATTGGCGAAGCCGTGCAGCTCGGTCCCGGCGACGTTGGCGTGAGTTGGCTCCCGCTCTACCACGATATGGGGCTGATCGGCGCGTGGCTCACGCTGCTCCTCTATGGCGTGCCCCTGGCGGTGATGTCGCCGCTAACGTTTCTCACGCGCCCGGAGCGATGGCTCTGGGCATTTCATAAGCATCATGGAACCATTTCCGCGGCGCCAAATTTCGCCTACGAGCTGTGCGTGCGGAAAGTAGCCGACAAAGACATCCAAGGGTTGGACCTGAGTTCCTGGCGTGCGGCGCTGAACGGCGCCGAGCCCGTCAATCCTGAAACTCTGAATCGTTTCGCGGCGCGTTTTTCACAATACGGATTTCGGCGCGAAGCACAGCTCCCCGTCTACGGCCTGGCGGAATCGGCGCTGGCTGTCACGGTTCCCCCACTCAATCGCGGCCCCTTGGTTGACCGAGTCGAACGCGAAGCGTTTACAACGCACGGAACCGCCGTACCTGCGCAAACGAAATCTTCGTCCGTGATTTCCTTTGTTTCATCGGGGTACGCGCTCCCCGACCACGAAGTTCGCATCGTCGACGACCAAGGAAACGAAGCCCCCGATCGCACCGAAGGATTTCTCTGGTTCCGCGGGCCATCGGCGACCACGGGATATTTCCAAAATTCCAAAGCAACCGAGAGCCTCTTTCCGGCAGGCCGCGCGGCGAACGAGAACGAATTCGCATGGGTGAATTCCGGCGATCGCGCCTATCGCGCAGACGGAGAGATTTACGTCACCGGCCGCGTAAAAGACATCATCATCAAGAGCGGCAGAAATCTTTACCCGCACGAAGTGGAAGAATTGGCCGCGCGGGTCGACGGCCTGCGCAAAGGTTGCATCGTCGCATTTGGCCTCAAGGACGAAGGTTCGGGGACGGAAAAGCTCGTAGTTGTTGCGGAGGTAAGGGAGCGGGATTCGCGCCGCCACCCGGCTATCGTCGCGGCCGTGACCGATCAAATCTCGCAAGGACTCGGTCTGCCGCCGGATCGCGTTGAGCTGCTTCCTCTCGGAAGCATTCCGAAGACCTCGAGTGGAAAATTGCGCCGCGAAGAGACCAAGCAGCTTTTCCTCAATGGCGAGCTTCGCGCCGCGAAAGCGCCGGCCTGGATACAGCTTATTCGGCTGGGCGGCGGCAGCGCATTGCGCGGAATTGGCCAGACCCTTGCCGCCGGCTTTGGCCGAGCCTTGGAAATTCTCTACGGTGTTTATTTCGGGTTCGTGTTCTTGGTGTGGATCGTGCCGACGTGGGCGGTTGTGAGTGTTATGACCGATTCCCGCGCGGCCGGCCGCTTCACGCGTTCCGCGCTTAAGATGTTATTTGCGGTGATTGGCTGCCCCGTGCGAGTCATTGGCAAAGAGCACTTGGACACGCCCGGCGCCAAGATTTTTGCGTCGAATCACACCAGCTATTTCGATGTGCTTCCGTTGATGCTCGGCTTGGGCGTCACCTATCGATTCGTCGCGAAGATGGAAGTTCTCGGCATGCCATTCATTGGCACTTTTCTGCGCCAAATGGATCACCTCTCCTTCAATCGTACGGACCCGAATTCTCGCCTGCGGCAGGCGGATGAGATGGAAGAACTTTTGCGGCAAGGTGAATCCGTTTTTGTTTTTCCGGAAGGAACGTTTACCCCCGACGATGGCATTCGCCCCTTTCAACTCGGTGCCTTCAAGGCCGCCGCGGCGACGGGCGCGCCGATTATTCCCGTCTCGCTGGCCGGCACACGGAAGTTCCTGCGCGACGGCACTTATTTGCCACGGCCGACCAGCGTGACGATAACGTTGTCGCCACCCATCTATCCACACCAGGGGCGCACGGCGAACGACAGCGGCGAATCGTCGAATTGGCACGAACTTATTCGTTTGCGCGACCAGACGCGCACGGCAATCGCCCGCCACGTCCCAGAGCCGCTTCTTTAGTTGTAGGCACCAGCAGCCTCATAGAAGACGCAATACACAATTTCAGGTAACTTTCACCGCCCCTGCCGCATCTTTAGGTACAAGAAAAAACACGAACAAATGCGGATAGCTGCCTCCCTGCCTGAGGCACACCGCGAAATGCGCGGTCGCGCTCGAACTCTGCCGGCCTGCGCCGAAAAACTAATCTAATGGAGGCTTCATGAAGTTCAGGGTCGTGGTGTCTTTACTTGGTTTTGCGTCACTTTTTGCAGTCGCCGCACAGGCACAGGAAGAGCGTAAGACCATCGATGTTTTCGCAGGGTACTCCTATGTCCGCGACAACCCGTCAACTCCCCGTGCCAACAGTTTCAGTTTAAACGGGGGCAACGCGTCTGTCGCATACAACTTCAAGAATTGGCTGAGTGGAGTCGCTGATTTCGGCGGCTATCACAACACCAATATCCTTGGCAGCGGCGGGTCCGACACGCTTTCCACGTATCTCTTCGGCCCGCGCGTTTCTTACCGCCGCTTTGGGCGCATAACTCCGTTCGGCCAGGTGCTCTTCGGTGTGGCTCATACCGGCCGAGCGCTGCTCGCCACAACCAACAGCCAGAACGCGTTTGCTATGACCGTTGGCGGAGGAGTTGACTATCGCCTGAGCTCGCGCTTTTCGATTCGCCCGGCGCAGGTTGAGTATCTGCTGACGCGTTTCAACGAGTTCACCGATCCTCGCGCGCAAAGCCAGAACAATCTCCGCGTATCCACGGGAATTGTTTTTCGTTTCTAAGGCAATGCAGTAAGGGCTAACAACGTCGGTTGTATGGTGCAGGCAGAAGGGCCGCGCGGCAGTACGGGCAGAACGCGGCTCTTCGCACCAGTTTCATTCAAGTGCACCAGTTTTGAAATCCCCTCTTCAGCCACCGAGGTTGTATATCACGCTGATGAAGGTGTCGATCTCCACCGGCTCGCCATTGAGCACTGTCGGCCTGTAGCGCCACTGCCGCACCGCATCCATTGCCGATTGGTAGAAAAGAGGATCACCGCTGACAACTTGCAGCGATTGGATTGTCCCATCCGTAGCAATCACTGCGCGCAGTTCCACACGCCCTGACCGACGAGTTTGCCTCGCCAGTATTGGGTAGACCGGCTCTACGCGGTGGATGAGCATCGCCGGATCGATGTGCGTTTGGTGCAAAATTGTCGGCCGGTCCCGATGAGCTTCGCTGGTTACCGGTGGCCGCGGCCCTTCGGACCTGATATCGATGCATCCCGCACCGGTGTTGCATGGAACGACCGGACTATTCAACGAGGAATTTGCCCAAGGATCGTCGGGCGCGTTTGATTCTGCCCGCGTGGTGGGCGTCAGAGCGGCGGGCCGCGAATTGGGACACACGACGCATACTCGCCGGATTCCAGGGTCTGGTCGTCGAATGTTGTCCACGCGGTCGGCGATGTTCCGATACGGGGGAACCGGCGTCACGATCGTCCTGTCCAGGTGAGCGGGTTTCGCAAACAGCGGCACGAGAATCAGCGCAGCAAGAAAGCTGGCCTGTAAAAATACTGACGAAACCAAGGCCTTGCGTCGTACTCGACGTTCCCGGGCACGTTGCTCGGGATCGCCTTCCACCAAACAACTTTGCAGAGAAACCAGACCTTGACGAGGGACGGATTCGGGATCGAGCGGCATCACACACCTCCATGGAAAATTTGAGAGCGAAGTTTGAAAAGTTGCGACGCCGGACGCTGCTTGCTTCTACAGTTGTCCGGCGCCGCGCTCGCAGGGATGTGAGGTTGCGCGCGTCCTCTCAAACTTGGACACCGCCACACCAAACAAGTTCCCGCTTCTGGCGCACGAAAAAACTTGATTGAGATTACTAACGAAGCAGAAGCTTGCCTTCAGTGGAGAAAGAAGACGAGTCGGTTTGGCGTCCCAGCGTCGCCGCGAAGTCGAGTCTTGTTGTGCTATGTCGGGTTAACAAAATGTGACGCGGATGAAGCACCACAGCGCTCTCCTGTTACATTTTTCGAACGGTATTTCGCCCAGCGCCCGGAATGATGTAAAGTCTACTGCCATTGGGCAGCGTGCTGGTGGGCCGCTGCATCTTAAAGACTTACCAGCCGTGCCGATGTCCCGCGGAGTTCCGCGTCCATGAGGCAGGAGAAAATTTGAGTACCTATCAGGCGGCCACGAATGCGCTTCCGCATCAGACCAACTCTTTACACTGCTCCATCGCGGCTACGGCCACGGCTCTGCCTCCACACATCATTACCCGCGACGATGTGAAGTACTACATGGGACGCGTCTTCGATATTCCGGAGCGCCGCTTGGAAGCCATGATGAGCATCGTCGACAATGCTCAGGTTCATAAACGTCATTCGATTTTCCCCATCGAGTACACAGTCGAGCCGCGCGCCCTCTATCAGACGAATCAGGAATACATCGAGCACGCCATCAAGCTCGGACAAGAAGCAGCGGAAAAATGTTTGCAGCGCGCTGATTTGCGTCCTGACGAAGTCGA
>Ga0137415_10003611_pt1 | contig 15357 bp, 14 predicted proteins | sample CZODoug3_1_1_16f_FD_183082 | JGI IMG/M metagenome (GOLD analysis project Ga0137415, IMG submission 183082) | Vadose zone soil fungal communities from Angelo Coast Range Reserve, California, USA - CZODoug3_1_1_16fungal (Hybrid Assembly) | ecosystem: Environmental > Terrestrial > Soil > Vadose... | reverse complement strand
GAAGTAGGCGGCTCGGTACCCGGCAAGGAAATCGTTACCCGCTTCCTGGGCCGCGAGCAAAGCTTCGACGGGTTTGTCGATTGGGTTGGAGAAGAGTTTGAGGCAGTCGGAGTGTAATCAACTGGACGGTAAGGGTATCATCGAAAATATGGCGGTGATTCACATTTCGGAAGCAGACGCAGTACGGGATTTTTCCTCCCTGCTGGCGCAAGTGCGTGCAGGTGCTGAGATTATGATCGAAAGCGGTACAAAAACGGTAGCCGTGCTGAAGGCCCCTGCTGAAGAGTCTCATTTTCGTACAATTTCCGAATCGATTTCCATTGCGAAGAACCATGCAAAAAAACTTGGCTATGAACCGCGGATGAGCGCTGATTTTGCTGCGGATATAGAAGAAGTCATCAAAAATCGAAAACCCTGGAATCCGCCAGCGTGGGACTGATTATCGACTCAAGCACTCTGATTGCAGGGGAGCGAAATGGAGACGCGGTATGGGATGTGTTACATCGTTTACAGCGCTCTACAGACGAAACAGTAGCTGTACTTTCGGCTGTGACTGTCGTTGAACTGACTCACGGAATTTATAGAGCGAAAGTTGAGCCTGATAAGCAGCGAAGGCGGGATTTTGTCGACGAGCTGTGTGAAGCAATTCCAGTCCAACCCATCACTTTAAAAATTGCCAGATTAGCCGGGCAAATTCATGGTGAGCAGATGGCAAAGGGCGTCACGATTGATTTTCCAGACTTATTGATTGCAGCTACGGCCTTACATCTGGATTTTAGTGTTGCCACGCTGAATACTCGTCACTTTCGCCTTATACCGGGGCTCAAGGTGGTTTCTTGATGCAAGTAATTTGACTGATTTGCCTCTTACCCAATCCTCCCGGCACAATCACTCTATGAGCGAAAGCACAAAGACAGCAGTTTCCACTCCGAAAGCTCCAGCAGCCATTGGCCCCTATTCGCAGGCCATCCGTATAGGCGAGTTCGTATACACGTCAGGGCAGGTAGCTCTCGATCCAGCCAGCGGCCAGCTTGTCTCCGGCGGGATCGCCGAGCAGACGACCCGAGTCTTCGAAAACCTGAAGGCCGTGCTCGATGCGGCAGGGACGGACTTTTCCCGGGTAGTCAAAACGCTGGTTTTTCTGAAGGATATGAACGACTTTGCTGGTATGAATGCGATCTACGGCCAGTACCTCGCTCCAGAGGGCGCAGTCGCTCCGGCCCGTTCGACCGTGGAAGTGGCGCGCTTGCCGAAAGACGCTCTGGTGGAGATTGAAGTGATCGCGAAGCTGTAACGCGATCATATGAGACTCATCTAATGAGACAGTAGAGGTGATTGCATGGCTGAGAGCAAAGTGGAGAAGATCGAGAAGACAGACGCAGAGTGGCGTGCAGAACTGACTCCGGAGCAGTACTACATTACGCGGCAGAAAGGGACCGAGCCAGCGTTCTCAGGTGCGTTGTATGAGAACCACGAAGACGGGATGTACCACTGCGTGGCTTGCGGTGCTGAGTTGTTCAAGTCGGATACAAAGTTCGAGTCGGGTAGCGGCTGGCCAAGTTTCTACCTGCCTAAGGATTCAGATGCAGCGGAGACCCATGAGGACAACAGCCACGGAATGCGGCGGGTAGAGGTAACCTGTGCTCGCTGCGGAGCGCATCTTGGGCATGTCTTCCCGGATGGTCCCAAGCCAACAGGGTTACGGTACTGCATCAATTCCATTGCGTTGGATTTCAAGAAGGAATAGGGCGCCTTCTAATGCACTGGGTGCCCCATTCTTCGCGAGTGGGTTTCTCGCGAAGGGTGGGAAGCGATCAGGCTCACTTACGGTAAATCTGCGTGCGCGGTAAACACAGAAAGCCCCGGCTGCCGATTGGCACCGGGGCTTCGATTTTCAGGCAGTTACGCCTTAACGACTTTGCCGCTCTTGATACAGCTGGTGCAGACGCGCAGCTTCTTCGCACCGCCTTCTACCTTGGCCTTCACCGGACGAAGATTGACGTTCCAGCGACGGCGGGTGGTGTTGTGCGCGTGCGAGATGTTGTTACCGAATTGCGGGCCTTTACCGCAGATTTCGCAGACCTGAGCCATGACTCACTCCAAAATATCCTGAACTTTCGCGCATGCCAGTCCCACCGGGTTTACCGCGAAGCGCATAATGCGTTGTATGCGGGAGGATGGGTAAGCGGGCAGACATATGCCCACTCTGGTGTCGAATTATTAGTTTAACTTAGATCTGCCCAGAACGCTACTCCCACGAACTGGCTTACGCTTTGCCTTACAAGCAGACAATATCGGGACATAAATCCAGTCCCTTCTCAGAAACCGAACAATTTGTTTGTTTTAACTGGTTTAGAAAGTCTTCAAAAAATCGATTAAAGCGCGTTTGTCATCATCGCTCAGCGGTGGTTCTTCGGCAAAGTAGCTGGTACCGAAATAGTGACCGCGATTGACGACGTAGTCGGGACACTTGCTCAACTCGAGCAAGCCAGGCACAAGATTTGCGAAAACCCTGCGGGCATCATCATCCGTGGCGTTCTGCGGTAGGCGGATGAGATCGTGCTTCATCTTGAGTAAGAGGCTGAGTACTTTCTCCTGGTGCTTGAGCTTGTCCGCCGGACTGAGCCCTTCACCCAGCAGGTCGAGATTCGATAACAAACCAACTGGAGTGCCTTTCGGAATTGGCCCAAGCACAATTCCGCCTTCACCGAAAACCGCCGGCAGGAACCGTTGTCCCGGACTCAGCAGTGGTTTCAGATAATCGGGGAAATAACCAACAGGGACTCGGAGATAACTAGTCTGTGTAGTCCGGTCCATCGTGCCCGGCACTTTATCGGGTAGCAGTGAGTCCTTATCGCGCTTCTCCGGCCACAGCATTTTTTCAATCGAATCCTGGAAGGAGCCCATGCGAGCTTCCACTGAGGGACTGGGATTAAACTTTCCGACACTGTTATTCAGCAGGTACGGAGCAGTTGACCAAAGACTGATAAGCGATGGCGGACGAGTGAATCCGCGTCCACCGGCAGGCATGTTGTAAGTCCTGGGCGCGCCAGTATATGGATGATAGACCGTGATGCTTCCTACAGATGGAAGGTCCTTGTAACTCTGGGAAGAGAAGTTATCCCAGATATTTCCACCTATGGCGTTCGTTGCAAGTGGGCTGCAAGCGTTGGTCTGCAGCAATGTGACAGGCACGCGCTGATCGGTAGAGAGATAGTTATTCTCATGAAAGTCCTTCTGATGGACAATCGCTCTCATCTTCGCTTTGAAGTCTTCCGTTTTGGTCCACTCCCAGTATTTGTTCCAGCAGCTCATGTAGTCTTTCCCCGAGCAGCCGTTCGGATCGAGACCAGCTGCGGGTGTTGGAATCTTACTGGAGTGGCAACGCGCGCATCGTTCGGCAAAAACAGTCTTGCCATGCTCGAGTACTGCGTTATCTTTTGTGAGATAAGCCGCGCCGCCGGGAGCATCTTTTAACAGGTGAGGAGCGGTGCTCTTCAGGAAGAACAAAGCCATGTCTGGGGTCTGCATCTGGGTGGCTTCCCAGTAGGCCGAGTTCTTATTGGCGACGGAGATTTCAATGGGCGTGATCGTCTTGCCACCGAGCAGCGGGCGGAAGTGCAGCAGCCACTCTTCACTGAATAGACCAATGTTCAGGTAAACGCGGTTCAGCGCTCCCAGAATGCCAACGGAGTCAGACCCGTCTTTTAGAACGTGGGGTGTCAAGACTGTAGCCGGTGGCTGGAAGTATTGTGTTAGCGGACCTTCATGGATGTAGTCGTTGAGCTGCTTGTTATTCAAGCCTCCACCGGCGAGCGTCTCCTTGCCCCATCTCTGCGCTATTTGCATGCGCGCCGGCAGCCCATACACGGCATTCATCGAGCGCGGATTGTTGATGTTATCCGATGAGATCAGCGAAGTATCGAGTGTGCCTGGCCGCGAAGTATGGAAGAGCTGAAGCGGGAAGTTGCTCATGTCCGGATTCCACGCAAGAATGCGATCGACCCAGAAGTATTGCGCGCCAACGTTGGAGCTCAGATTCTCCCATTTTGGATTTTCAGGATCGGCAGGTGGCTTGACCGGATTCGGCCCAACGTGACAGAAGCCGCACGACATGCCAATACGGTATGGCCTGATCAGTTTTTTGTCGTTGTAGTAGGAAGGATCGGTATAGAAGCGTTTCGGGTCCCACTTTTTCGCGGCAGCTTCATCGAAGTCTGGATTTGGAAAAAGCCGAAGTCCCACGATTCCAGTCGCGTAGCCGTAATAAGAGCCTGCGGGAATATTCTTGCCACGCGCTCCAATTTTCACGCCCGGATACTTGCTCTCGTTCTCGAAGGGGTCAGGCGAGCAAGCAGGGTCTCGCGTATCAAGCCACAAACCATAGCGATCAGGATTAGGCGCAGTAGCCTGCTTGAAGCAAGGCTCATTGACAAGCCCAAGGTAGTTCCAGCGATTCGAACGCGAAGCCGCCATTCCCGGATAAGAAGAAATCGTCTTCAGGAAATCGAGCGTGCCCACACTGGTGACGGTGAGCGTGTCCCACATTTTGTCATTGCCGCCGGCCCACGTAATCCACATGTTGCGGCCCTTGATTTCGTCCGCAGTCAGAGGGATCGCGCCATCCATGTCGTGGAAGTAATCTTCGTCAGCAGCGGGGAAGGAGGCTGCGGCGCGACCAGCAATCCGAGCCTCATCCTGCACATGCCCTGGTTCAGGACCTCGATGGCAACTGCTAACAACCAGACAGGCACTAAGCCCGCAAAGCGATAACCATCTGCGACGTAAGTTCATCATGCCCTTCCGCTCCTGATCTTTTACACACTCTTCGCCAGCCTGGAGATTGTCTGGCATATAGCGGCAGCATTTTAAATCGTGCCATTGTGCCACAATGCGTTACAAAAAATCTTCAATTTCTTTTTCTGGTGATCTTCGGGCTGACATTCGAAAACACGGTAGACCGGCTTGGTTTGGCGTCAGCTATACTTCCCGAGCGGTCTTGCGATCCAGGCCCGCATACGGGAGAGTCTTCTCATGGAGAACGACTGTGAGTACATCGTTGTCGGCTCGGGCGCGGGCGGCGGCACAGTGGCGGCACGGCTCGCAGAGGCCGGGCACACGGTCGTGCTGCTGGAGGCTGGAGGCGATCCTGGGAAGCTCACTGGAGGCAACGAAGGCCATCCGGATAGAAACAGGCTTACTTCTGACTATGATGTGCCGTGCTTCCATGCTTTTGCTACAGAGAACGAAGCAATGAAGTGGGACTTCTTCGTGCGCCACTATGGCGACGATACGCAGCAGCGTCGCGATCCAAAGTATTACGAACAATGGAATGGACAGCGCGTGGATGGTGTTCTCTATCCACGTGCAGGCACGCTCGGCGGATGCACAGCACATAACGCGATGATCATGATCTATCCCCATGATGCGGACTGGGATAACATCGCAGCCCTTACCGGTGACTCTAGCTGGAGTTCCAGCAACATGCGCAATTACTTCCAGCGGCTGGAGAATTGTCGGCACCGGCGCATCTATCGCTGGCTTGCCAAACTGGGGATAAATCCCACGCGGCACGGTTTCAAGGGCTGGCTGAGCACGGAGAAAGCCATCCCTATGGTTTCTCTCGACAACATCGATCTGCTAACGACACTCGCCGAGTGCGCTGGAGCGGCGCTTGAAAATATAGGACATCTTGCAGAGCGGGTGCGTTGGCTGGCAGAAGGCATGCTCGACCCAAATGACTGGCGCACCGTGCAGGAGAACTCCTTCGGGATACGATACACGCCGTTAACCACAAACAATCATGCGCGCTCGGGCGCCCGCGAACGGGTTCTTCAGGTAGCAGAGAAGCATCCAAAGCAATTCAAGATTGAGCTGAACGCTCTGGTCACTCGCGTTCTACTGGATGAGAGCAATCGCGCTATCGGTGTTGAGTATTTAAGCGGTGAGCGAATGTATCGCGCGCACGCCCATCCAAGTGGTGATCCAGGGCAAGCTCGCCAGCTCTACGCTTCGCGCGAAGTGATACTGGCGGGCGGCGCATTCAATACGCCGCAACTATTGATGCTCTCAGGCATCGGCCCACGCGAAGAGCTCGAACGGCATGGGATCGAGGTGAAAGTCGATCTTCCCGGCGTCGGCAAAAACCTGCAGGACCGTTACGAAGTCGGTGTCGTAAATCGTATGAACTTCGATCAATGGCACATCTTCAAGGGCGCAAAATTCGATACCACCGATCCGCAATTCTGCCAATGGAAGGAATACAGGAAGGGGCCTTACATCACCAATGGCGGTGTTCTTTCCATGTTCAAACGATCCGCGCCGGAGCGTGCCTTGCCAGATCTTTTCTGTGTCGCGTTCCTTGGACGCTTCGAAGGCTACTTCCCAAACTATTCCGAATTATTCGCCAAGAACCTGAACTACCTGACTTGGGCAATCCTCAAGGCCCATACAAATAACCGCGCCGGTGAAGTCACCCTGCGCTCACGCGACCCGCGAGATACGCCGCAGGTAAACTTTCGCTACTTCGAAGAGGGCACGCAAGATGGTGGTGAAGACCTCGCCTCGGTGATGGATGGAATTCGTTTTGCCCGTAAGCTGACCGCACCACTTATAAGCCAGGGGCTCATCGCGGAAGAGGAGCAGCCCGGAAAAAACATCCAGACTGATGACGAACTGCGTGAATTCATCCGCTCGTATGCGTGGGGACACCATGCCTCTTGCAGTTGTCCGATAGGGCCCCGCGAACAGAACGGCGTTCTGGATAGCGCTTTTCGTGTTCACGGTACCCAGGGGCTTCGCGTTGTGGATGCCTCGGTCTTCCCGCGCATACCCGGATTCTTTATCGTAAGCGCGGTCTACATGATTGGCGAGAAAGCAGCAGATGTAATTTTGACTGATACGAAAAGCACTCCAGCTGAACTATAGCCATAGAGTGTTGTTTGCTTTCGATCTGCTCGTCGACTTGTGAATGAAGAGAGGCCTGTCTGGTTAGCTATCTTTTTATTGACAAGAGACTGTTAAGCAGTCATAGTTGGCAACGCTTTTATTTGCGCGCCGCAAAGCTCATTGACTGCCCATTCCACGCGGACACAAGCGCATCGAGGAGATCCCCAATATGGCATACACGGCATCGCAGCTTCTGGTGTTGTCTCAGAAAGAACTCGACGATCTGTTCTCCAAAAGCCCCGCCGGGGATATACCCAATGGCGATGCTCATGGAACAGCCATCATCGCGCCCGGTACCGTATACAGCCAAGAGATCGCATCTTTGATCAACATCTTCGCATGGCAGGGGAAGACCTTTGACGCGGCCCATGGCACGTTGACCAACCGCATTCTCGCTTTCGGACTGAATGCGATTGTGGCCCAGGTCTATAAGTCGGCGAGCTGGTTCGATAACAAGGAATGTATCGTCCTCGACTACTCAAAGACTTCATTGCTAGCCAAGCATATTCGCGATGAGATACGTCAAATCAGCCCCGGAGTGTACTTAGGGCTTGTTTACTGGGATAAGACCAGGACCATTCACTTCGCACTTGAATTTCCAGTGTCCTGAATCAGGACCTGTTCGCAATTACAAAGGATGACGAAACCTTGAGCGCGAATCCCGATCGTCCGATTCCCAAGGCCAACACCGGTTCTACCTTTCTCAACGCATTGGCCAATGCTTCGACGAAGCTTGTCCAGCTGGAACGGCGTTTCGATCCCTGGTTCCGCCCGGCGTTTGACGCGGTACTTCGCGATCCAGTCGCTCGTGTTGTCACTGCACTGATCAACGCGCGACGGCCAAACGAAGGACTCAAGCTTGGAGAAGAAAAACTCCTGCCAGACGAAGATGCGTATGTCGACTCGATCATCTCGAGTTTCGGGAAACAGATGCGAGGGCTATGGCAGCCCGGACGTTTCGAACGGGGCGGGAACACCAAGACCCACGGCATCGTCCGCGGAGAATTTATCGTTCACGATGGTCTGCCCGAGAAGCTCCGCCACGGCATCTACGCAAAACCGCAAACTTATCGGGCATGGGTACGGTTTTCCGGACCTGGGCCCTATATAACACCGGACATTGAAGACGTCGGCTTCATGAGCATCAGCATCAAGTTGATGGGTGTGCCGGGGCCGAAGTTAATGGACGAGGAGAAGTTCACGCAGGATATGTTCGGCGTCTCTCCACCTACCTTTGTAACTCCAGACGTTGATGCGAATGCGCAGTTACAAATTGAGAGCCTCAAGAACACACAAATCTTTTATTTCCTTAACCTCCATAGATCCCATGCGCTGGACCTGATCATGCAGGGACTATGGATCAAAACGCAGAGCAGCCCATTTGAAGCGCCCTACTTCAGTTGCGTTCCCTATCTGCTGGGAGAAGGCCAGGCGATGCAATACTCCGTATGGCCGAAATCGAAACGCAAAACGCGGATACCTCGGCTCCCGTTCAGGCCGCCGGATGATTACCTCCGAAATGCAATGGTCTCTGCGCTTTCCGAAGGGGATGTCGAGTTCGATATTCGGTTGCAGTTGCAAACCGACCCACATCTGATGCCGCTTGAAAACGCAGCGGTGCTCTGGCCGGAGAAGCTCTCACCGCGCGTCTCGGTTGCCACTTTGCGCCTGCCCAAACAAAAGTTCGATTCTCAAGCGCAGCTCGATTTCGCCAGACGCCTCTCCTACAACCCGTGGCACTGCATCCCCGAGCATCGCCCGCTTGGCAATCAAAGCCGCGCTCGCAGGCGCATGTATGAAACGCTTTCGCAGTTGCGGCACACCATGAATAATGTGCCGCATTACGAACCAGATGGCAGCGAGGTGTTCGAGTAGCACGATGACTCCGCAATCAAACTTCATGATCGTGGCAGCAATCGACCCGCAGCGCGAAGAGGAGTTGCGAACCTTGCTCGCCAGCATGAACCGGGAACCCGGTGTTGTGGACCCAATGAACGCCGTCATACCTTTCCGCCAGTTGAAGTATCTGCACTTCGCGCGAACCCTGATCCTAAAAGATCAGACTGTAGGTGATATCACCGCGTATGGTCTTCCACGGCCTGACTATCCTACCTATCTCGTTTTTCTGGGCGACGTAGATGGAGAGATGGAAGCGTTTCTCGCGCATATAGTCGAGCAGGCAGGCGATGGACTGCGCCAGCTTTTCTCACACTGCAAAGATTTCATTCACGAAACGAATCTGCTCAATTGGATGAAGGCGCGAAATGTAACTCCAGCGACGATCTATGTGAACTGGATTGGGCGCACCGTTCAGCAGGTCGACGAAGAGGAAGCGCTCCGCCAGGCGCTTGAGAGCTTCATCCAGAAGAACTCAGCTTCGCTGAACACAATGCAGCCGCAGCAAATGCACGATATTTTGAAGAAGTTTATTGCAGACGAACAGAAGTCGGGACGAATCACCTTGACACCCGCTAAGCCAACACCGCTCAACTGGGAGATCCGGAATTTCCTTCATCTCATCGGCGTACCTCTTCTGTTACTCATCGCATCTCCGCTCCTGCTGCTGTATCTTCCTTTCTTTCTTTTTCAACTCCGGCGACGTGAAAAGACCGATCCAGAAATCGCGCCACGCGTCGATGCGGCACATGCGAGTCAGCTAGCTTTACTTGAAGATCACGATGTCATCAATCAGTTCAGCGCGGCTGGAACCCTCAAGCCCGGGTGGTTCCGCCGGTCGACGATCATCTTCCTGCTTTGGATCATCGATTACACGGCAAAGCACATCTACAGCCGCGGACGCCTCGCTCGCGTATCGACGATCCATTTCGCGCGATGGGTCTTTATCGATGACAAGAAGCGCCTGCTCTTCGCCAGCAACTATGACGGCAGCCTAGAGAGCTACATGGACGACTTCATCAACAAAGTCGGCTTCGGACTGAACGTCGTCTTCGGCAACGGTGTCGGTTATCCGAAGACGAACTGGCTTTTCCTCGATGGCGCCAAAGACGAACAGAAGTTTAAGAACTTTTTGCGTCGTCACCAGTTGCCGACGGAGGTTTGGTACAACGCACATCCAGGCCTTACAGCAACCAACAAACAGCGAAACACGCTGATTCGCGAAGGACTAGAGCAGGTATCGATGACAGAGTCTGAGATTCGAGAGTGGCTGAAACTCTTTTAACGCAACGATTGCTTTGAGGTGATGAGAGTATGAGCGCATCCGCAGTGGACTTCAACGACATTCAAGGAATCGTGCGCTTTGGCTATCGCCGTCTCTCTGAAGCTTCTTTTCTATTGCTGAAGATCCGTGACGCTGCGGCTGCACGTTCCTGGCTGAAGACCGCGCCCGTATCAACCGCAGAAGAATTGAGTGATCCACCGAAGACAGCCCTGCAATTGGCCTTCACCTATGAGGGGTTGCAGGCGCTCGGAGTTTTGCCCGATGTACTCGCTGGCTTCTCTCCGGAGTTCCTCTCCGGCATGACTGGTGAATACAGCCGCTCGCGCAGGCTTGGAGACATTGGAGCAAATGCTCCCCAGAGCTGGCGTTGGGGTGCGCCTGGAAAAGTTCCTCATCTGCTCGCAATGCTTTATGCCCAGCCCGGCCATCTGCAAAGCTGGACCGACACAATCAAATCCGGACAGTGGGATGCCGCATTCGAGGTGCTCGATTGCCTGCCTACATCCGATCTGGAGAATGTAGAGCCGTTCGGATTCGCCGATGGAGTCAGCCAGCCAACACTTGACTGGCAGTTCCGGCGCTCGCCTCATGGCGATCAGCTTGAGTACGGAAACCTCGTGAGCCTGGGTGAATTTCTCCTGGGATATCCAAATGAATACGGCAAGTACACGGACCGTCCTCTCCTCGCTGCGGATAAGCCGCATAGTTCCAATCTGCCTGCCGCCGAAGATGCTCCAGACAAGCGCGATCTTGGACGCAATGGCGCGTATGTAGTCTTTCGGAACTTGCAACAGGATGTCCGGGGATTCTGGCGTTTTCTTGACACACAGACTGGCTCTCACTCGCAGGCGCGGCAAGCTTTGGCTGAGTCGATGGTAGGCCGCAAGATGAACGGCGATCCATTGCTTCCATTGACTAGTGAGCCGATCGCTGGCGTAGACGCTCAGTCGGCTGCACAGAATCAATTCACCTATGATTCCGATAGCGACGGTATGCAATGCCCTTTTGGAGCACACGTCCGGCGAGCGAATCCTCGAAATCCCGATCTTCCCGGCCAACCGGCGGCAGGCTTACCCCAGCTATTTGACACACTGGGCTTAGGCTCCAGGAAATTTCGAGATGACGTAATAGCTTCGGCGCGCTTTCATCGCCTGTTAAGACGAGGGCGGGAATACGGCCCTGGTTTATCTCCAGAGCAGGCCATCGCAGACGGTCCGGACACCGGCGAGCATGGTATTCATTTCATCTGCCTCGTCGCGAACATTTCGCGCCAGTTCGAGTTTGTGCAGAACGCCTGGCTGATGAACACAAAGTTCGATGCCATGACAGAAGAACGTGATCCACTGCTCGGCAATCGCGCTGCCATAGATGGATGTCCTTACTCAGACACATTTTCCATACCGAAGGAAAGCGGTCTGCGGGATCGCATCATGGACGTTCCGCAATTTGTAACCGTGCGCGGCGGCGCTTATTTCTTTCTACCCAGTCTGAGTGCGCTACGATATTTTGCCGCGCTCAGCTAAAAAACTGTTCCATCTCGACTCTTCTGCCACGGCCCGGAGCCAGTTTCGTCCGATCTCCTTCATAATTGCTTGCTCAAAAGCAGGTATTTCATAGACACTTGAGCCACTTCGCAGTTCTTAAAGACCGTTTTTCCCGGAGTGCTTCATGTCCTCTGCTCGTATCCTTGCTGCCCTTATGCTCGGAATGGCTCTACCTTGTCTTGGGCAGGCCCCGCAAACTGCACCTTTGCCAGTCCCAACCACACCGCCAGAGCATATGAGTGTGCAAGCGCCGCCAACTGTTCCAGCAGGAGGACATGCTCTTGAAGCTCCTGATCTTGAAGCGTTTTTCGATGGCATCGTTCCAATGCAGTTGGAGCGGAGCGACATTGCCGGAGCTTCGGTGCTGGTGATGAGAGAGGGGCAGGTGTTGCTGAAGAAGGGCTATGGCTACGCGGATGAGAAGACGAAGAAGCCGGTCGATCCGAATAACACGATCTTCCGGCTGGCGTCGATCTCGAAGCTCTTCACCTGGCTATCGGTAATGCAGCTCCAGGAGCAGGGCAAGCTGGACATCGATGCGGATGTGAACAAATATCTGGATTTTCAGATTCGACCGGCATTCGGCCAGCCCATCACGTTGCGCGAGCTGATGACGCATCGCGGCGGTTTTGAGGAGACGCTGAAAGACGTCATCATCACCGATCCGAAGAAGGCGATGAGCCTGCGCGACTTCCTCATCCGCAACCAGCCAAAACGGCTCTTCGCGCCCGGAACCGTGCCTGGGTATTCGAATTATGGAGTCGGATTGGCAAGCTACGTCGTCCAGCGCGTGAGCGGCCAGCCTTTCGAGAAGTACGTCGAAGACCATATCTTCACACCGCTCGGCATGACGCACTCAACCTTCTACCAGCCCCCGCCGAAGGGCCTGGTCGCGTTGCCCTCGGAGGGATATCGCGGAGACACGCAAAAGCCTCCGGTAGGCTTTGAGATTTTTAATCCCGTCGGCGCGGGCGGAATCTCTTCCACTGCGTACGATATGGGTCGTTTTGGACAAGCATTGCTGAATGGTGGCGAATTGGATGGCAAGCGCATACTCAAACCGGAGACGCTCGCTGCCATGTGGACACCGCAGTTCCGCGCAAGCGAGGCGATGCCACCGCTGGGCATGGGCTTCTATCAGGTCTGGCGCAATGATCTGCGATGGATCGGCCACGAGGGTGACCTTATCGCCTTCCATAGCCTGTTCTTCGTGGAGCCGAAGGAGAAGCTGGTGCTCTTTGTCTCATACAATTCGGCTGGAGGTGCGGACAAGCCGCGTCCCGAAATCATCGACATGTTTTCAGACCGCTATTTTCCCGTTCCTCTAAAGCAGAACTTCGCCAAGTTGCCTCTGAGCGATCTCAAGGCGGTTGAGGGAACGTATCAGTCGACACGGCGGGCCGACAGTACCAGGCTGAAGTTTTTCACGTTGCTCAACCAGCGAACCGCCAACGTGGATAAAGACGGAGTGCTGCACGTAGGCGACATGAAGGACCTGCGCGGGCACCGCATCAAGTGGAAGCCGGTAGGCAAAGATCTGTGGCAGCAGGTAGACGATCAGACGCGACTCTTTACGATTCGCGATGACAAAGGCAAAATCGTCCGGCTTGCCTATGAGTTTCCCGGCGTGCAGGCGCAGCGCGTGCACTGGTATGAGAACGCAAAGTGGGTTCTGTATGCAGTGCATGCTTCACTGGGTATTCTGGTGCTTGTTTTGCTGGCGTCTGTTCTGCGCATTATTAGCAGAATCTTTTTGCGTAAGCGTGGACGGCCCGCTCCGCAGCCAGGTACGAAGTGGTTACCATGGTTTACGCGCATGGCCGCACTTGTTTGGATAGCCATTGCAGTCTGGATCATTTCCTTCCTGAACGCAACCGGAGACGATCTCACGCCTCCCACTGCTGCATGGGATAAGTATTTCCTGCTGCTGAACCTGGTAACGGCGATTGGGTTGTTCTTCAGCCTGTTAGCAATTCTTTCAGGGCTGCGGGTGTGGTCGAAGAAAGAACTACGCTGGATCACCAAGGTGAAGTATTCGCTGGTAGCTCTGGCCTGTTTGTTTCTGAGCTGGTTTGCTACCCATTGGCACTTTATTGGGCCAGTACATCGGATTTAGGGGGCTAGTCTTTCATTCCCACTGCGAGTTAAGCTGGTAGTGGAGTAGAGTCATGACAATTCATGTCGAACTCAATCCGGAAATGGAAGCGCAAATGACTGCTGAGGCGCAAGCTCGCGGTATGGCGGTAGAAAAGTATGCACAGCGGCTACTCCAAGAGGCAATGGCATCGATGCCGAAACACCATTTCCGTGCTGGCCAGGAAGAATTTCGCACCTTTCTGGACGCGTTGGCTAGTAAAGCGCCCAATGTCGAGCAGCTTCGCACTGAGACGTTCTCGCGCGAAATGATCTATGGCGAGCATGACTAATGCCGGGCATTTCCTATCTAGTAGATACCAATATCTTGTTGCGTCTCGTCCAGCCTGATAGTCCAGAATATGCAAGTATTCGGCAGTGTACGGATTTATTGTGGGCTCAGGGGGCAAACCTCTTTTACACCTCTCAAAATCTAGCCGAGTTCTGGAATGTTTGTACTCGACCAGCTAACCGGAACGGATTTGAATTTACCATCTCTGAAACAAATGAACGCGCAGCCCTGATCGAGGCAAAACTCGGCTTTGCACCTGACAATGAAGCAACACATCAGGAATGGCGTCGAATCGTTGTCGATGACGGAGTATCAGGTGTTCAGGTGCATGATGCGCGTCTAGTCGCTGCCATGCGTGTGCATGGGATCGAGAATCTTTTGACGCTTAACTCCCAGGACTTCCGCCGGTATCGAGATATCGTTGTCATGACCCCGCAGGATGTGCTCTTAGGGAAGTCATAGCAGGATCTATGCCCGGTAAACAATCCGTCCTTCGCTGATCGTGACCTGGACTTTGCCCTGCATCGTCCATCCGTCGAATGGCGTGTTCTTCGACTTCGATTTGGAGTGGGCGGCCTGGAAGGTCCACGTCTTCTCCGGATCGAAAAGAACCACATCCGCAGCGGACCCGACGGCGAGGCTGCCCCGGCCTTTCAGATCGAGCACGGACGCGGGCTTCGTGCTCAACAACGCAAGGACCTGTGGTAACGGCATCTTGTGCTGTTTATACAGGACGGCAATCGTGAGTCCCAGCGCTGTTTCAAGCCCGGTAATACCATTCGGTGCGCGCTCGAATTCCTGTTCTTTTTCATGCGCGGCGTGCGGCGCGTGATCGGTGGCAATGCAATCGACAGTTCCGTCGAGGATGCCTTCGATCATGGCCTGTCGATCAGATTCGGCGCGCAGTGGCGGATTCATCTTGGCATGCGTGTCGTAGTTGCCGATGCGATCTTCGGTCAGGATGAAATGATGCGGCGCTACTTCGCAGGTGACATGCAGGCCATCGCGACGTGCCTGACGCACCGCATTGAGCGCCTTTGCCGTGGAGAGATGAGCAACGTGAAGATGCCCTTTCTTTATTTTGGCGAGCAGACGGATATCGCGTTCGACCAGTCCAGACTCCGCTTCTATCGTCATGCCACGCAATCCAAGCTTGAAGGCCAGCGCTCCCGCGTTCATGGAGCAGCCTCCAGTGAGGCGTGTATCTTCAGCGTGCTGAATCACAGGCAGGCCAACGCGCGTGGCGGCAATCAGCGCCT
>Ga0137415_10003608_pt1 | contig 15359 bp, 12 predicted proteins | sample CZODoug3_1_1_16f_FD_183082 | JGI IMG/M metagenome (GOLD analysis project Ga0137415, IMG submission 183082) | Vadose zone soil fungal communities from Angelo Coast Range Reserve, California, USA - CZODoug3_1_1_16fungal (Hybrid Assembly) | ecosystem: Environmental > Terrestrial > Soil > Vadose... | reverse complement strand
TTCCGTCGGCGGCCAGCCGGAGCAGCGCGCGCTGCACCAGCCCCGACTCGCGCAGGCTGGCCGGCGGAAGGCCCGGGCCGGCGCTCCCCACCTGCCACGCGGGGGTGCGCGCGCCCGCGTCCAGCGCCGCCTGGTGCAGGAACTCCGCCCGCGACAGGACCTCGTCCTCGGACATGCCGCGCCGGTCGTGGCTGAGCAGCACCGCGGAGACCAGCCCGATCGGCGCCAGCGGCGTGGCGCGGTTGATCCCGGCGGCCACCCGGAGCCCAAGCGCGCGCACCAGCGAGCGCCGCTCCTCCTGGGCGTGGTTCTTCGGATCGACGCCGCGCTCGGCGAACAGCTTCGCCAGCGAGATCGGGTCACCGACCCGGATGGTGATCCGGCCGAGCCTGGTGCGCAGCACCTTGGTCGCCGAGAGGAGGGCCTTGGCGTCCTCCTTCTGCTTCTCGCCGCCGAGCAGCTCGTGCTGGTAGCTCCCCGCCTCGGCGATCTTCTCGTACGAGATGGACACCGGCGCGAAGATCACGTCGGGGCGCACCCCCGTCAGCCAGGCCTCCACCTCGAGGGTCAGCATGCCCAGCTTGGGCGGGAGCAGCTTGCCGGTGCGCGACCGGCCTCCCTCGACGAAGAATTCCTGGGTGAAGCCGTCGCGCAAGAGGCGCTTCACGTAGGCCTGCATCACCGCCGAGTACACGCGGTCGCCCTTGAAGCTGCGCCGGATGAAGAAGGCCCCGCCCATCCGCAGGAAGCGGCCCACCGGCCAGAAGTTCAAGTTGTCCCCGGCGGCGATGTGCGGCGGCTGCAGCCCGTAATCGTCGCAGACCACCGAGAGGACCATGTAGTCGAAGTGGCTCTTGTGCGAGGGGCACAGGACCAGCGGCGCGCGCGCGCTGGCGAGGGCCAACCGCTTCATGCCGTCCGCGTCCACGTCCACGCCGTCGTAGATGCGGCGGAACATCCATCCGACGATCCGCTTCAACACGTCGACCGCGAACGGGTTGTAGCGGGCGGCGATCTCGCGCAGGTCCTTGCGCGCCTGCCGATCGAGCGAGTCGTCCGCGCGCCCGCGCTCGCGGGCGAGCTCGGCCAGGGTGCGCCGGAGCTGCAGATCGTTGAGCGTCTGATCGACCACCCGCTGCGGCGACTTGAGCGGCGGCCCGGTGATCACCCGCGCCTCGCGCGCGAGGTGCTGGTAGAGCGCCCCGCGGACCTGCCGGGCGATGTGCACCGCGTCGGCCTGCGGCTGTTCCCCCACCACCGCCGCGAGATCGATCGGCGCGCCCACCTTGAGCAGCGCCTGCTTGCGGTGCAGAGCGAAGGCCAGGAAGCTGCGCAGCGCGCCCGGCTCGTCCGGGTCGCCGAAGAGGAAGTCGCGCACGCCCCCGCGCAGCTTCTTGGGACGACGGCGCCACACCAGGGTGACCGGAACCAGCTGGATGCGCCGCGCCGGCTGCTCGCGCTGGAGCGCCGTGAGGCCCGGGAACGGATCGGCGAGCACCGCCACCGCGCTGGGCAGCGTCCGCGGCATGCGCAGGAACACCAGCGCCGCCTCCCCCTGGCGCACCGCCTCGATCACCTGGGCGGCCGACTTGTCCTGCGCGGCGGCGGGTGGACGCACCTGCGCGCCGCCCAGGTACCAGCGGGCGAACGGCGCGAAGATGCGGTAGCCGAGCCCGGTCGCGGCGCGCGCGATGGGAAGGCCCAGCCGCCAGAAGCTCCAGTTGAAGAACAGCAGGTGCAGCAGCGAGGAGGAGCGCAGGACGTAGACGGGCGTCCCCCGCAGCGAGACGGAGCGGAGCGCCTCGCGCGCCTCGTCGGGAAAGGAGATGGAGCGGAACATCCGCGAGAGCAGCCAGCGGGCGAACGGACCGTAATGTCCTGCCCGCGCCGGCGGATGCGGCGTGCTCAGCGTGAGGGAGGTGCCGGGCTCGGCCACGGGAGCGAGTGTACCAGCGCAGGGCCGGCTACCGCGTGGCGCAGCCGGGGGTCCCGCCCAGCCCCACCAGCTCGGCCACCGCCGAGCGGGGGTCCGCGGCCAAGGCAGCCGCGAGCCGCGAGAGCCGTTGCGCCGCGCCGGGCGTGGCGCGGAGCCAGGCCACGCAGCTCGGCCCGCTCCGCTCGATGCGCTCCGACAGGCCGCGCGCCTCGCGTACCTCGGCCAGCCAGAGCGGGGCCGCGGCGCCGTCCAGGGCGGCGGTGAAGCCGCGGCGGGCGGCGAGCCCTTCGGCGGCATCCAGCTCCGCCTCGTCGGGGTCGAGGCCGTCGTCCTGCGCGCGGGCGGCCTGGGCGTCGAGGGCGGCGCTTTCGCCGAGCGCCTCCAATTCGGCGCGGATCCAGGGGACCAGAAAGGCGGGATCGAGGCGGGCCATCACCGGGGAGTGAGCTGCACGTCCACCGTGGCCGTGCCGCCCGCCCTCACCTCCACCGTTTCGTCCTTCTCGCCGAGCCGCTCGTGCCAGAGGCGCATCGTGTACTTGCCCGCAGGCACTCCCGCGATGGTGTAGCTCCCCGTCTCGTCGGTGACCGCGAAGGCGGTGGTGGGCAGCACGTCGACCCAGGCCCGCATCCAGGGATGGACGTCGCAAGTGATGCGCAAAAGGCCCGGCTGCTTGAGCGGCTTGGGGATGACGTGGTTGGGCACCGGCATCGCGTAGTTGAAGACGGTGCGGTCGCCCTCGCGGGCGTGCACGTTGTGGAAGACCTTGTCGCCGTTCACGATGTCGAGCGTCGCGCCGGCGGGGAGCGCAACCACGTGCGGGGTGAACTCGCACTGCTTCTGATCGAGGATGACCTTGGTCTTGTCGGCTTTCGCCGGCTTGGGGCCGTCCACGATCCACAGCACGGCGTTCTTCACGCCGCCGCCCTGACCCACTTCCAGCGACTCGTCCGGCTTGTTCGCGCCGCAGATCTTGATGTCGCGCGTCACCGGCAGAGTGGCCAGCTTGGGGGGCAGCCCGGAGAGCGTCACCTTCCCGCTCACCCTTCCGGCGCCAGGCCCTGTAGCGCCGGGAGGAGGAGGAGCGCTGCCGGCGCCCGCACCAGCCTGGGCGAGAAGCACGGCGAGGGCGGCGAGCGCATGCATGCGGGCTCCTTCCGGGAGCGCTGTAGGTAGACCATGGGACGCCGGGTGACAAGCGGCTTGACAGCCCGAGCCACCTGTCTACATTCCCGCCCCCGTTCCCTGGCGGACCAGTCCGCCTTGCATCCGAGGAGATGTCCAATGGCTGCGAAGGAGATCAGCTTTCACCAGGCCGCGCGCGACCAGATCCTGCGCGGTGTGCAGATCCTCAGCGACGCCGTCGCGGTGACGTTGGGCCCCAAGGGGCGCAACGTGGTCCTGGAGAAGTCGTTCGGCGCTCCCACGGTCACCAAGGATGGCGTCACGGTCGCCAAGGAGATCGATCTCAGCGACCACTTCCAGAACATGGGCGCGCAGATGGTGCGCGAAGTGGCCACCAAGACGTCCGAGGTCGCCGGCGACGGCACCACCACCGCCACCGTGCTCGCCGCCGCGATCTATGGCGAGGGACAGCGCCTGGTCGCCGCCGGGCACAACCCGATGGCGCTCAAGCGCGGAATCGACCAGGCCGTGGAGAAGGTCGTCAGCGAGCTGAAGAAGCTCTCCACCAAGACCCAGGGCAAGACCGAGATCGCCCAGGTCGGCACCATCAGCGCCAACGGCGACGAGACCATCGGGAACATCATCGCCGAGGCCATGGAGAAGGTGGGCAAGGAAGGCGTCATCACCGTCGAGGAGGCGAAGGGCCTGGAGACGACGCTCAAGGTGGTCGAGGGCATGCAGTTCGACCGCGGGTACGTCTCGCCGTACTTCGTCACCGACCCGGCCCGGATGGTCGCCGAGCTGGAGGACCCGTACATCCTCATCACCGAGAAGAAGGTCTCCGCCATGGCGGACCTCATCCCGCTCCTCGAGCAGGTGGTCCGCACGGGCAAGCCGATCCTCATCATCGCCGAGGAAGTGGAGGGCGAGGCGCTCGCCACGCTGGTGGTGAACAAGCTGCGCGGCACCCTCAAGGTGGCCGCGGTGAAGGCGCCGGGATTCGGCGACCGCCGCAAGGAGATGCTGCAGGACATCGCGGTGCTGACCGGCGGCAAGGTCATCGCCGACGAGCTGGGCCGCAAGCTCGAGCAGGCGACCCTCGCCGATCTGGGCCGCGCCAAGCGCGTCACCATCGACAAGGACAACACCACCATCGTCGACGGCGCCGGCAAGAAGAGCGACATCGAGGGACGCATCAAGCAGATCCGCGCGCAGATCGAGGAGACCACCTCCGACTACGACCGCGAGAAGCTGCAGGAGCGCCTGGCCAAGCTGGCCGGCGGCGTGGCGGTCATCCAGGTGGGCGCCGCCACCGAGACGGAGATGAAGGAGAAGAAGGCGCGCGTGGAGGACGCGCTCCACGCGACCCGCGCTGCGGTGGAGGAAGGGATCGTGCCGGGCGGCGGCGTGGCATTCGTGCGCGCGCAGAAGGCGCTCGAGAAGCTCGGCGACGGCGACGAGAAGGTCGGGGTGCAGATCGTCCGCCGCGCCATCGAGGAGCCGCTGCGCCGCATCGTGCACAACGCCGGCCTGGAGCCGAGCATCGTGCTGCAGAAGGTGCAGGAGGGGAAGGGCGGGTTCGGCTACAACGCACGCGCCGACAAGTATGAGGACCTGGTGCAGGCCGGCGTGATCGATCCCACCAAGGTGAGCCGCACCGCGCTCCAGAATGCGGCGAGCGTCGCTGGCCTCTTGCTCACCACCGAGGCGCTGGTGGCCGAGAAGCCCAAGCGGAAGAAGGCCGGGGGCGCCGGCGCCGGGGCCGGCATGGGTGGAATGGGTGGAATGGGCGGCATGGGTGGAATGGGCGGCATGGACTACGGCGGCGGCGGCGACGACCTGGATTATTGATGGCCGTGCCCTACGACGCCGTCGCGTTCGATCTGCTCACGGCGCTCGTTGATTCATGGACGCTGTACGCCCGCGTCGCGGGCAGCGAGGCGCTGGGGCGGACCTGGCGCCTCGCCTCGCTTCGGCGGGTCACCGCGCAGGGCTCGTATCGATCCTACGAGGAGATCCTCGCGGAAGCGGCGGCTGACGCGGGAGTGCCGCCGGCGAAGCGCGATGAGCTGGTCGGGCGCTGGAACGAGCTGAAGCCGTGGCCCGAAGCGCCGGGCGTGCTCGAGCGCCTTTCGGGACACAGGCTCGCGATCGTGACCAACTGCTCGCAGCGGCTCGCCGAGATCGCCGCGGCGGCGACGGGAGGCCGCTTCGAGCTGGTGATGAGCGCGGAGCGCGCCGGCGCGTACAAGATCGATCCGCGCGCGTACCAGTCCGCGCTGGATGCGCTGCGGCTGCCCGCCGATCGCGTGCTGTTCGTGGCGGGTTCCGCGCACGACGTCCCGGGCGCCTCCCGGGTCGGCATGCGCGTGTACTGGTCGAATCGGCAGCGGCTGCCGGTGCCGGAGGGCAGCGCAAAGCCCTCCTTCGACGAGCCCGATCTCCTTCGTTTGCCGGATGCCGTTCTTGCCCCGAAGTAGCTCGGCGGCATTTCATCCGCTGCAATTCCGAAAGCTTGCCTGCCTTGGCAAGGACGGGTACAGGTGAAATGCTCCCTCTTTTGCATCCGTCCGGAGGCTTCCGAAAGTGCCCAAGTCCCTGCTCCTCGCCGACGACTCGGTCACCATCCAGAAGGCCGTGGAGATGACGTTCAGGGCCGAGGACGTGACCTTGACCGTCGTCTCGGACGGGAACCAGGCGCTTTCGCACGCCCGGGAGGCGAAGCCGGACCTGATCCTCGCCGACGTGAGCATGCCCGGACTGGGCGGCTACGAATTGTGCGAGAAAGTACGCGCTGATGCGAGCATGCGGCACATCCCGGTCCTGCTGCTCGGGGGCGGCACGCCGATCGATCCGTCGAAGGCGATCTCGGTCGGGGCGAACGGCCACATGCCCAAGCCGTTCGACTCGCAGAAGCTGATCGACCAGGTGAAGCAGATCCTCGCCAATCCGAAGGCGGTTCCCACCGCGGCGCCCAAGCCATCCGCGCCTCCACCTGCAAAGCCGGTCGCTCCTCCCTCGCGACCTCCCGTGCCCGGGGCGCCCGTTTCGCGGCCTCCGCAGCCCCCCGGTGGGCAGGGCAGCACGCTGGCCATGTCACGCCCTCCGACGGTCCCCGGCATCAAGCCGGTGGCACCGCCCAGCCGGCCACCCGGGACGGTCACCTCTCCGATCAGGCCCGGTGCACCGGCGCCGTCCCGCCCTCCAGGCGTCGTTCCGCCGGGCGTCCGGCCCGCAGCGCCGCCCGGAGCCCGGCCGGCCGCTCCCGCGGGCACGCGCCCGCCCGCTCCTCCTGCTGCACGACCGGCGCCTCCCAGGCCGCCGCCCGGCATGGCCAAGCCCGCGCCTCCGCAGGCGAAATCGACTCCGCCTGCCCCGCGCGAGTACACCGACCGCCTGGCGACTCCGGCCGCGGACGAAGACATCCCGATGGAGGTCGACGACATCGTGGAGGAGGCGTCCCCGGCGTCGCCCGCTCCCTTGCGGGCCGTTCCTCCCCCGCCCGCCAAGCAGCCGGCGCTTTCGGTGGTGCCCGGCGCCCGCAGCGTCGCCGCCGATGGCGGAGAGGCCCTGCTCCGCGAGGCGCTGTCCAAGGCTTCCCGCGAGGTGATCGAGAAGATCGCTTGGGAAGTCGTGCCCGAGCTGGCCGAGACCATCATCCGCGAGGAGCTCGAGCGTCTGATGAAGGAGCGCGGCGGGTAAAGCCGCGCGCCCGCCGGGGGGCGAGCCCTTCCATCCACTGGCGCATGTGGTATCTCCACGCGGCGCGAGGCGTCGCGGTGGAGGACACTGTCCAGATGGCGGCAACACAGGCCGGGATCGCGGTAGGGCCCGAGTTGGACAAGCCCTACGAGCCCTCCCAGGTCGAGCCCCGCTGGGCGCGCGAATGGGAGGAGCGCGGCTACTTCCATGCCGAGGACGTCTCGGACAAGCCGCCGTACTGCATCGTTCTGCCGCCGCCGAACGTCACCGGCAGCCTGCACCTGGGGCACGCGCTCACCGCCACCATCGAAGACGCGCTCATCCGCTGGAAGCGCATGAGCGGGGCGAACGCGCTCTGGCAGCCGGGCATCGACCACGCCGGCATCGCCACCCAGATGGTGGTCGAACGCGAGCTCTTGCGCACCGAACGGAAGTCCCGCCACGACCTGGGCCGCGCCGAGTTCGTCCGCCGCGTCTGGCAGTGGAAGGAGCAATACGGCAACCGCATCGCAGAGCAGCACCGCGCCCTGGGCGCCTCGCTCGACTGGCCGCGCGAGCGCTTCACCATGGACGAGCACTCCTCGCGCGCGGTCCGCGAGGCGTTCGTGCGCTTGTACGAGGAGGGGCTCCTCTACCGATCGGAGCGCCTCATCCACTGGTGCGTGAAGGACCGCACGGCGCTCTCGGATCTCGAGGTCGAGCACGAGGAGCACGCGCAAGCGGAGCTGTACAAGTTCGCCTATCCTCTCGCGGACGGCTCGGGCGAGATCGTGGTCGCCACCACCCGCCCGGAGACCATGCTGGGCGACACCGCGGTGGCCGTCCACCCGGATGACCCGCGCTACAAGGCGATGATCGGCAAGCAGGTCAGGCACCCGCTGCTGGACCGGACCTTCCCCATCGTCGCCGACGCCGAGCTGGTCGACCCCAAGTTCGGGACCGGAGCGGTCAAGGTCACTCCGGCGCACAGCTTCGAGGACTTCGAGGCCGGCAAGCGCAACGGGCTGCCGCTGATCAACATCTTGAACCTCGACGGCACGCTCAACGAGAACGCGGGGCGCTTCCAGGGGCAGGATCGGATCGCGGTCCGGCCCGCGATCAAGGCCGCGCTGAAGGACCTCGGGCTCGAGCGCGGGAGCGAGACGCACCACATGTCGCTCGGGCGCTGCCAGCGCTGCGAGAGCGTGGTCGAGCCGCTGCTCAGCAAGCAGTGGTTCGTGAAGACGAGGCCCCTGGCGGCGCCGGTGATCGAGGCGGTGGAGGCGGGGCGGATCCGATTCGTGCCCGAGCAGTGGAAGGCCGAGTTCTTCCGCTGGATGCGCAACATCCACGACTGGTGCGTCTCGCGCCAGCTGTGGTGGGGACACCAGATCCCCGCCTGGTACTGCGAGTACGGGCACGTGACGGTTGCGCGCGAGTCGCCGCGGGAATGCGACACCTGCCATTCGGGCCGGCTGACGCAGGACCCGGACGTGCTCGACACCTGGTTCTCGTCCGGCCTGTGGCCGTTCTCGACCCTCGGGTGGCCGGACGACACGCCCGCGCTGCGCACCTTCTATCCGAACTCGGTGCTGGAGACCGGCTTCGACATCCTCTTCTTCTGGGTCGCCCGCATGGCCATGCTGGGCCTGCATTTCATGGGCGAGGTGCCGTTCCGGGTGGTGTTCCTGCACGCCATGGTGCGCGACAAGCACGGCGAGAAGATGTCCAAGACGCGCGGGAACGTGATCGACCCCTTGGACATCACCGCCAGGTACGGCGCCGACGCGCTGCGCTTCACGCTCGCCTCGATGGCGGGGCAGGGCCGCGACATCAAGCTCGACGAGAAGCGCATCGAGGGCTACCGCGCCTTCGCCAACAAGATCTGGAACGCCGCGCGATTCGTGCTGCGCAGCGCTGACGGGTACGACCCGGACCACCCGGCGCCGCCGGCCAGCGTGTACGATCGGTGGATCCTCTCGCGCTTCCAGCGCTGCGCGGACGAGACGCGCCAGGCCCTCGAGGAATTCCGGCTCAACGACGCGGCAAACGGCATCTACCGCTTCGTCTGGGGAGAGCTGTGCGACTGGGCCATCGAGCTCGGAAAGCCGGCGCTGTACGGCGACCGCACGCAGGCGGAGCGCGCCGGTGCGCAATCCGCGCTGCTGCAGGCGCTGGAAGGCGCCCTGCGGCTCCTGCATCCGTTCATGCCCTTCGTGACCGAGGAAGTGTGGCAGCGGCTGCCCAAGCGCCGGGGCCATGCTCCTTCGATCATGATCGAGCGGTACCCGGCGCCGGACTCGCTCCTCGATCCACGCGCGGAACAGGAGATGGACGTGCTGGTGCGCGCCATCGACGGGGCGCGGAGCCTGCGCGGCGAGGTGAACCTGCCGCCGAACCAGGCGGTGCCGCTGGTGCTTTCGCCGCGCGACGCGGCCGCGCAGAGGCTCTTCGAGACGCACCGCCATGCCGTAACCCGGCTGGCCAACGCGTCCGACGTGAAGGTCTTGCCCGCCGGAGCGCCGCGTCCGCGGCAAGCCGCGGTGCACGTCGAGCCGGAGGTGGAGGTGCACCTCCCGCTCGCCGGCCTCATCGACTTCGCCGCCGAGAAGGCGCGCGTGACGAAGGAGCTGCAGAAGCTGGAAGGGGAGCTCGCCGGCATCGCGAAGCGCCTGGACAACCCGGGCTTCCTCGCGCGCGCGCCGGCCGAAGTGGTCGAGAAGGACCGCGCCCGCGCGGCAGAGCTGGAAGAGAAACGGGACAAGCTGACGCGCCACCTGGATCGCGTCACGAGAGCGGAGGATGGAATGAACGAGCAGAAGAGCGGGAGCAACGGTGGCGCGGGCGACGAGAAGCCCGAGCAGGGCCACCGGAGCATGGATCAGATGGGCACCCATGGCGGCCCCTCGCACGGGGGCGACGGATCGCGGTCCGAAGGCGGCCCGCATTCCGATCCGCAGTCGGCGGGCCGTTCCGCCGGCGGGGCCGGCAGCCACGGAGGCGGGCCTTCCGAGAAGCACGAGACGAGCGGCCACCCGGGCGCGTCGTCCCAGGCCGAGGCCGAGAAGGAAGGCCAGTCCCCGGGCGAGAAGGAGGGCATCGCCGCCCAGACCGTCTCGCGGGTGAAGAGCCTCGCTCGCGGGCTGATGGAGAAGGCCGCCGGCGCGATCGAGACCGGGATGCAGACGGCCGAGGAGAAGCTGGACGAGCTGGCCAGGAACGCGCCCCAGATCCAGGAGCGGCTCGCCAAGAAGGCCGCCAAGGCCAGGGGCAAGGCGACCAAGGCAGTCCGCTCGGCCGGCAGCAAGGCCCGGAAGGCGGTCGCCCGCGGCAAGGCGGCGGCGAAGGCCGGCGCAAGGGCGGCGCGGAAGGGTGCACAGGGCGCCCGCAAGAAGGCGGGGGGGCGCGCCGCGGCGAAGGCGAAGGCGAAGAGCCGCGCGCCCGCCAAAGCTGGCCGGGGAAAGGCGAGCGCGCCCCGGCGGGCATCCTCGCGCGGAGGGGCGGGCAAGGCTCGCCGCTCGCGGCGCGGCAAGCGCTAGCGGTGCGGGCGCCGGTGGATCTGGGCCGGCCCGGCGATGCGGTGGGCCGGCTCATCGAGCTGGCGCTGGACGAGGACGTGGGTCCCGGCGATCGCACCGCCGAGGCCTGCGTCCCCGATCAGGCGCGCGGCACGGCGCTCATCGTCGCGAAAGAGCCGCTGGTCGTCTCCGGAGTGTCGGCCGCCGCCCGCGTATTCCGCGCTCTCGATGGGGAATGCCAGCTCGAGGCGCTGCTGGGGGAGGGCGACCCGGCCGACGCGGGCGCAGGCGTGCTCCGCGTGCGCGGACGGCTCCGCGCCATCCTGAGCGCGGAGCGCACGGCGCTCAACCTGCTGCAGCGGTTGTGCGGCGTCGCCACGACGACCCGCAGGTACGCGCAGGCGCTGCGCGGCACCAGGACGCGCCTGCTCGACACGCGCAAGACGAGCCCGGGGATGCGGGAGCTGGAGAAGGCGGCGGTCCGCGCCGGCGGAGGCACCAACCACCGCGGCGCGCTCTTCGACGGCATCCTGGTCAAGGACAACCACGCCGCGGCGGCGGGCGGGATCGGCGAGGCCGTGCGCCGCGCCAAGGCCGCCGCCTCCCCCTTCCTGCGCGTGGAGGCGGAAGTGAGCACTCCCGAGCAGATCGAGGAAGCGCTGGCGGCCGGAGCCGACCTGCTCCTCCTCGACAACCTGGGAGATCGCGAGCTGGCCGCGGCGGTGAAGCAGGTCGCCGGGCGCGTCCACACCGAAGCGTCGGGGGGCGTCACCCTGGACCGCTTGCAGCCTATCGCCGCCTGCGGGGTAGACTACGTGTCCGTGGGCGCCCTGACGCACTCCGCTCCGGCGGTCGACCTGAGCCTGGTCGTGGAGGGCCGGGAGTGAGCCCGCTGGTCTCGCCCGCCCCCGGCGAGGCCGAATCCTCCCATTGGACCGACGATCGCATGGACGCCTTCGTGCTCGGCATGCTGCTCGAGTGCGACGACGACTTCGTGTCCGGCTCGGTGCTCTGCGACAAGCTCGACGTGCCTCGCGCCGAGCTGCTCAAGCGTCTCGACTCGCTCCGCGCGCGGGGCTACGTGATCCAGGCCTCCGGCGGGCGCGGCTATCGGCTGGCGGGAATGCCGGAGGGGCTGTCGGAGCGCGAGATCGCTCCGCTCCTGGGGACGGCCGAGATCGGACGCGCCATCCACCATTACGCCGAGCTCGCCTCCACGAATGACGAGGCGCACCGACTCGCGGAAATGGGCGCGCGGCACGGCGAAGTGGTGATCGCCGAGCTGCAGACGGAAGGAAGGGGCCGGCGCGGGCGTCCGTGGCTCGCGCCGCCGGGCAGATCGATCGCGCTCTCGGTCATCCTTCGCCCCTCCATCTCCGCGGCGCGCGCGGCCGAGATCACGCTGGCCGCCGCCGTTGCGGTCTGCGAGGTGGCGCGGGAGCTGGGAGCCGCGACGGCCCGGATCAAGTGGCCCAACGACGTCGAGTGCGACGGCCGCAAGCTGGCCGGGCTCCTCAGCGAGCTTCGCGCCGACGGGGAGAGCACCCGGCACGTGGTGCTGGGGGTCGGGCTCAACTGCGGGCTGTTGCCGCAGGACTTCCCGGACGAGCTGGTCGACCAGGCCACCAGCCTGCGGATCGAGAAGGGCGAGGAGGTCCCCCGGGCGCTCGCCTGCGCGCGCCTTCTCGAGGCGCTCGACGAGTGGCTGGCGCTGCACGAGGTGGAGGGATTCGCCCCCGTGCGGGATCGCTGGCGCCAGCTCTCCTCGACCCTGGGTCGGCGCGTCCGGGTGGAGCTTACGCCGGGCGTCCTGGAAGGCGACGCGGTCGACCTGGCGGAGGACGGGGCGCTGCTCATCCGCACGAAGGATGAGGCATTGACTCGGGTCATGGCGGGCGACGTCACCCATTGCAGGGTCCTGTAGGGTCTGTACCCACGGTCCTTTGTTGACCGCCACTCTCGCGCTGCCGATACTCGCGGGCATGCTCCTGGCGATCGACGTCGGCAACACCAATACGGTGCTGGGGCTGTTCGATCTCGCGCCGAAGCCGACCTTGCGGGAGTCCTTCCGGTTCCAGACGGAGAAGGATCGCACCGGCGACGAGTACGGCCTGCAGCTGCGCTCCTTGTTCGACTTCGCGGGAGTGAAGCTCGAACAGGTGCACGACGTGATCGTTTCCAGCGTGGTGCCGCCGATGCAGTTCCCCCTCGAGCAGATGTGCAAGCGGTTCTTCGGCAAGAAGCCGCTCATCGTCGGCCCCGGCGTGAAGACGGGGATGCCGGTCCTCTACGACAACCCGCGCGAGGTGGGCGCGGATCGCATCGTCAACGCGGTCGCCGCCTACGACAAGTGGCCCCAGGGCTTGATCATCGTCGACTTCGGCACCGCCACCACCTTCGACGCGGTGACGCCGCGGGGCGAGTACCTGGGAGGCGCCATCGCCCCGGGAATCGCCATCTCGATGGAGGCGCTCTTCCACCGTGCGAGCAAGCTCCCGCGCGTCGCCTTCGAGAAGCCGGACAAGGTGGTGGGCAGGAACACCGTCGCCTCGATGCAGAGCGGGCTCGTCTTCGGGTACGCGGGGCTGACGGACTCCATCTGCACGCGCATGGCGGAGGAGCTGGGCTTCCCGGTGAAGATCGTCGCCACCGGCGGGCTCGCGCCGCTCATCGCGAACGTCTCCAAGCGGATCGAGATCGTGGACGAGCAGCTGACGCTCGACGGGCTGCGCATCATCTACCAACGCAACCAGACCTAGGACGGGGCTCGCGGCCGCGACGCGCGGCCCGCGGGAAAGGCGCGATGGACGAGGGGCCGAAGGACTCGAAGCCGGGGGCGGTGCCGCGCGGGGCATCCCCGTCGGAGCAGGACCACCTGCGGGCGGTGGTCAAGGTCGCGCCGCGGCCGACGCGCACGCCCACCCGCATGCCGCGGCCGACGCTGCCGCCGCCGCCGATGCACGCGCCCCAGCACCAGGCGCTGCCCGCCGCCGAGCTGAACAAGATCATCGACGAGGGGCGCGCTTTGTTGGAAACCGACCGCGCCTCCGCGCACCAGATCTTCGAGAAGGCGTACCGGCGCAACCTGAACGAGGTGCGCGTGCTCTCCAACTACGGGCTCACGCTGGTGCTGGTGGAAGGCGACCGGCAGCGGGGCATCCGCTTCTGCGAGGAGGCGGTGCGGCGCGGTCCGGCCACCACCGAGACCCTGGTGAACCTGGCCAAGGCGCTGGTGGTGACGCGCAACAAGGAGCAGGCGGTGCGGGCGCTGCAGCGCGCGATGGAGCTGGCGCCCAACGACCCGCGCGTCCGACACGAGTTCCTCGCGCTGGGCCTCCGCCGGCCGCCGCCGATCCCCTGGCTGCCGCGCAACTTCTTCCTCAACAAGTGGCTCGGGAGGCTCACCTGGAAGATGTCCGGGAAGCGCTTCGATCCCACGTTCTCCTTCCAGGACCTGCCCGACGAAGCCCCGGAGCCCCAGGCGCTGCCGCCGCGGCAGGCAGGATAGGAACGCCGCATGGCCGAGGCCATCGCGCAGGCCGCCTGTCCGCTGCCGCTGGACGTGCTTCCGGCGAACTTCCAGAAGCACGTCGATCCGAAGGCCCCCGTGCCGCTGCGCATGATGGGCGCCAAGGCCTTGGTCCCGATGGGCCCCAAGGACATGGCCACCGCCCTGTTCATGCTCACCTTCGACGCCGACGCGAACGTGCGCGAGACCGCGGCGAAGAGCGCGGCCGGGCTCCCCGACCGCATGTTCGCGGTCGCGCTGCGGGACGAGACCGCCGATCCGCGCGTCCTCGACTACTACGTGACGGTGCTGGGCCCGAAGGTCGAGTACCTCGAGATGCTGGTGCTGAACCCCTCCACCCCCGACGAGGCGGTGGCGCGGATCGCGGCCATGCCCGAGGAGAGGCTGGTGGAGATCGTCGCGCAGAACCAGCTCCGCCTCCTCCGCCACGACGCCATCGTCCGGGCGCTGGTGGACAACCCCGCCACGCGCCCCTCGACCGTGGACGGCGTCACCGACTTCTGCGTCCGGTCCGGCCTGGTGCTCGCCGACATGCCGGCCTTCCATGCCGCGCGAAAGCGCGTGCTGGGCGCCGGTGTCGACGAGAGGGAAGCGGCGGAGGCGGCCGCGAAGGCAGCGCTGGAGGAGGCCAGCGCGGAGGAAGCGCTGGAGCAGGTCGGCGCCACCCATCACGGGGACGAGACGCCGGAGGAGCCCAAGGACGACGAGGAGCTCGACGCCGACGGGAAGAGGAAGCGGCTCACCATCCAGCAGCAGATCCAGAAGCTCTCGATCGCGAAGAAGATCGAGTGGGCGAACAAGAAGGGGAACAAAGAGGTCCGCACGATCCTGCTGCGCGATCCGAACAAGCTGGTGCAGCTGGCCGTGGTGCAGAGCCCGCGCATCACCGACGGCGAGATCGCCAAGATCGCCAACTCGCGCACCTCGCCGCACGAGGTGCTGCAGCACATCTACAACAACCGCCTGCTCCTCAAGAACTACACGATCAAGGTGAGCCTGGTGAACAACCCCAAGGTGCCGGTGGCGGTGGCGATGCGCTTCCTCTCGCTCCTGCGGCAGAGCGAGCTGAAGTCCTTGTCCAAGAACCGGAACGTCTCCAACGCGCTGCAGACCCAGGCAAAGAAGATCTTGGAGAAGAAAACGGCCTGACGCTCTTCGGCTCCTCCCGCCGGCACGGTTGCCTGCCGGGCGCCCGATGCCGATCCTCGACAGGGAAGGAGCTGCCATGGGCCATCCGGTCGATTCGATGCGCATCCGGCCCGGCACCATCCACCGGATGGTGGCGCTGACCGATTGCGACGTGCTGGAAGCGAGCACGCCCGAGCTCGACGACGTCGTGCGGCTCGAGGACCGCTACGGCAGGCGCTGACATGGAGCGACCTCCGCCGGCGCGTGCGCTCGCCCTGGCGGCGCCTCTCGGATGGGACGCGACCGCGGTCGCCTGGCCGGCGCTCTGCGCCCTGGCCGCCGTCGCATCCGTGGTGCCGCTCTGGGCGGGCCGGTTCCTGCCCTTCCAGGACGCGCCCCAGCACCTCGCGGCCATCCGCGTGCTCGCCGACTACGGCAGCCC
>Ga0137415_10003607_pt1 | contig 15371 bp, 14 predicted proteins | sample CZODoug3_1_1_16f_FD_183082 | JGI IMG/M metagenome (GOLD analysis project Ga0137415, IMG submission 183082) | Vadose zone soil fungal communities from Angelo Coast Range Reserve, California, USA - CZODoug3_1_1_16fungal (Hybrid Assembly) | ecosystem: Environmental > Terrestrial > Soil > Vadose... | reverse complement strand
GTCAATCGCTTCGGTAACGATGCCGAAGCCGTGCGTGGCGCGAACTTTCGAAAGAATCTTGAGGCCCTCTTCACCGAGGCCCTGGAAGCTGTACGGTGAAGTGCGTGGCTTGTAAGCGCCCCCGCGGAAAAGCCGCACTCCGGATTTTTTGAGGCGCTCGGCGATGGCCAGGCATTGCTCCTCGGTTTCGACGGCGCACGGGCCGGCGACGAGGGCGATCTGATCTCCACCGACGATGACGTCCCCGGAAGGCGTGGGGATGCGAAGGATACTGTCTTCTTCTTTAGCGTCGCGGCTGACGAGTTTGTAAGGCTTGCTGACGGGAATACATTCGCCAACGCCGGGCATGGATTCCAGGACGCCGAGATCGATGGCGCCCTTGTTTCCGGTAATGCCGATGGCCGTCCGAATGGAACCAGGGATGGGGTGCGCTTTCAGACCGAGACTCTCGATCCGCTTGCAGACTTCGCGGACCTGCTCCTCAGTGGCGTGCGACTGCATGACCACCAGCATGGATGGCTCCCCCAGCGCGGTGAACGAATACTGAGTCTACGGCAAGGCGGCAAAGGGCCGCAAATCCGGGGCACAGACGACACGCCGGCGGTGCTTTCCCAATCGGCGACGATCCGTGAGTTATCACCAGTGGCATCAGATCCAGATCCCGCGTCTGCTCACTTACCCATATATCGCGCGTCTTACGGCGGAGAGGCTCTGCAACAAACCTCCGTACGTCCTCGCATTGAGAAGTGGAGGTGGCACAACCTTGTGCTGTCTAAGAATTATTTTCGCACCGACATACTTCATGCGCGCCATGCTTTTGCCAATCCCTCTCCTTCTAAGCTGGACCGTCGTGCACGCTCAGGCCAACGCTACGAAGCCGGCTTATGACTTCTCCTTGCCGCGCGAGGAAAGAATCAAGTTGGCGGAAAGCGCAGCCCCACCTGAGATTTCAGGCAAAGCCACTGTGTATCTCTTGGAGCGGGCCGGTTACGTGAAGGTCCGGGAAGGCACAAACGGATTTTCCTGCTTCGTGGATCGCCAGACCCCGCTCAACCTGGAGCCCACTTGCTTCGACGCCGAAGGAAGCACTTCGACGCTCGTCACGAGGCTTTTTGTCGAAGACCTGCGAGCCAAGGGTAAGAGTGAGGAAGAAATCAACGCGGCGATCCAAGACGGTTACAAGTCCAGAAAATTCCATGCGCCGCAGAAGCCCGGGATCGTCTACATGCTGTCCGACTCCATTTACCTTTACTTCGCGCAAAACAATCAAATGGTTCACGCTCCTCCGCATCTGATGTTCTACGCCCCCTATGCGACCGATAAAGACATCGGCTCGCCGCCGCAGACTGCAGATATGCCCCGTCTGATCAGGCCCGGACAGCCCGACGCATATATCGTTGTCCTGCGCGGCGAACACGCAACTCATTAGTGGCGGGAATTCATTCGGAAAGATGCGCAACGTTGGTAGCGGCCAAGACCCCCAACCGGGATGCTCGCAGTACGAATTCCATTGACGATAGGGGGCCAAAAGGCATCCAATAAAGCAGTTGTCCACTATAGCCCCAGCCGGGAGGAAAATTTGCTCTCGGATCATGTCTTTCATTTCTTTGGTCGTACGATCACCATCACAGGTCGTGAAGAGTTCCTGGCAATCATGGTCCTCGTCGTCGCGGCGACCGCCTGGGCAGTGCAGCAGTTTCGCCGCAGGCGAGCTGTGGTTTTGCAGAGATCCACGGTAAGCGACCAGTTGGTTTACGAATTGACGCGGATTGCCGATGCGCTCGACCGCATCTCAAATCGCCCAGTGGACCCGTACATTGCCGCCCCAAGTAGGGAAAGAGACGAATCAACGGGCGGGCGAATTCCGCTCTCCATGTTCGGGCGATAGTTCCCATAGTTCATATCGACTGAAGCTCCTGCCGGAGCGTCGGGCGCAGGGGCAGGGGTGTAGCCCGGCTGGCGAGTTTCCAGCGAAGGGGGTGATTTGGGGCCTGTGCTAGAATAGGTGGTTTAAGACGCAGCGGAAATTCTCATTGAGCATGCCTGAACAGCCCATCATTCAGCCGACACAATTTGACCCGGAAGACGAATATCGCCCGGAACCAGAGCCTGAACCGCTGCCGCCATCGTGGATGGACGGGAGTCTGCGGATTGGGATTCACACGTCCATCGCCGGAAGCTACCTGAACGCTCTGGAAGCGGCTCGCAAGCTGGGCTGCAACGCGCTGCAGATTTTCTCGGCCAGTCCGCGGATGTGGCAGGGCGGCTCGGCGCGGATTCCAGAAGTGGACGCGCAGGCGTTTCGCGAGCGCCGGGACGAGCTGGGCCTCGGGCCGCTGGTCATCCACGCCAATTATCTGATCAACCTTGCATCGGAGCAGCGGATGCTGCAGACGCGGTCGATCCAGGCATTCCACGATGAAATTGTGCGCGCGATGGCGTTGGGGGCGGATTTTCTGGTGGTGCACCCGGGGGCGCGAGGCGAGGCGACGGCGGGGCAAGCGATTTCAACGATCGTCGAGTCGGTCAAGCAGGCTTCAAAGCGCGCGCCGATGGGTAGCCTCCGCATCCTGATCGAGAACACAGCGGGGATGGGATCGGCTGTGGGGGCGCGTCTGGAAGAGGTTGGAGAGATTTTGGCGGGGCTGCGGAATTTGCCAGTCGGTGCTTGCCTGGATACCGCACACCTCTTTGCCGCGGGATACGACATCAAGAGCGAGGGCGGACTCGCTTCGACCATCGGTCAGATCGAGAGTTCGATCGGGCTGGAGAACGTGCCGGTTTTTCATGTGAACGATTCGAAGATCCCACTCGGCGGGCGAGTGGACCGGCACGAACACATCGGAAAAGGAAAGATTGGAGCGGAGGCGTTTGAAAGGATTTTGCGGCATCCGCGATTCGGAACGACGGGCCCGGAGGGTTTGGCGGGACGGGCCTTTATTGCCGAGACGCCGATTGATGATCCTGGCGATGACCGGCGGAACGTGGCGGCGCTCTGGGAATTGGCGGGGTTGAAAGAGCAAGCGCCGGAGGCGGAAAAAGGATTCTCGATGTTGACGGCAGCTTTGAAGAAGAAGATTGTAGAAAATAGAAAGACGGAAAAGGCTCGGACAAAGAAGAGCCAACCGAAGAAGAGTAAAGCAACGAAGGGTAAGCCGAAAAAGAGGAGAGGATAAGGCGGCGTGGCGGAGCAGAACAAATCAGAAATCGGACAGCAGGGCACGCCAGGGAGTGCGACGGCCGCGGGGTCGGGATACGATCCGCAGAAAATTGAAGAGAAGTGGCAGAAACGCTGGGCGGAAGCGCGCGTATTCGAATCGGAGGCGGATCCGTCGAAGCCCAAGTATTACGTGCTGGAGATGCTCCCGTATCCGAGCGGCACGATGCACATGGGGCACATGCGCAACTACGCGATCGGAGACGTGGTTGCGCGCGTGAAGCGCATGCGCGGATTCAACGTGTTGCATCCGATGGGCTGGGACGCCTTTGGCCTGCCGGCGGAAAACGCGGCGATCAAGAACAACACTCATCCGCGTGAGTGGACCAACAAAAACATTACGGAGTTTCAGCGCGTGCTGCGGCGCTTTGGTTTCAGCTACGACTGGCGGCGTGAGATTTCGACCTGCGAGCCCGAGTATTACCGCTGGAACCAATGGTTCTTCCTGCGCATGCTGGAACGCGGGCTGGCCTACCGGAAGAAGAGCCGCGTCAATTGGTGCCCGAAGTGCTGCACGGTGCTGGCGAACGAACAAGTGGTAAATGGCGGTTACTGTTGGCGGCACGAAGACACGTTGGTGGAGTCGCGCGAGATCGAACAGTGGTTCCTGAAGACGACGGGGTATGCCGAGCAACTGCTGGATGACTTGAAGGAACTGGAAGGCGGATGGCCCGAGCGCGTCATCCTGATGCAGCGGAACTGGATAGGGAAGTCGCAGGGCACGAAGGTGAAGTTTGCCGTGGCGGACGTGGCGGGCGCGGAACCTATCGAAATTTTTACGACTCGCATTGACACCATTTATGGCGCGACGGCCCTGGTCCTGGCACCGACGCACCCGGCCGTCGAGAAACTCCTGGGCTGGGCTATGCCTGACAGCATCGAGTGGACCAGGCTCCGAAAGATGCGCCAGACATCGGTGAAGACCGAGGATCTGGCGGGGATGGAAAAGGAAGGCTTCTTCACGGGACGACACGCCATCAATCCCTTTAGCGCGGAGAAAATTCCCATTTGGGTGGGAAACTTCGTGCTGATGGAGTACGGCACGGGAGCCATCATGGCTGTTCCGGCGCACGACCAGCGCGACCTCGAGTTTTGTCGCAAGTATGGGCTGCCGGTGCGCGTCGTGGTGCAGCCGCTTGAGGGCGAGCCGCTGGCCGAAGAAAAAATGACGGCAGCTTTCGACGAACACAGGCAAGGTCGGCTCGTCAATTCCGGACCTTACAGCGGGCTTTCGCCGGAGGAAGCCATCGCGAAGATGGCCGCCTTCGCCGAGCAAAAGGGATTCGGACGCGCCGAGACTATTTTCAGGTTAAAAGACTGGGGGATTTCGCGCCAACGCTATTGGGGCACGCCGATCCCGGTCGTCTATTGTTCGAAAGACGGCATGGTGCCCGTGCCGGACAAGGATTTGCCCGTGCTGCTGCCGCCGAATCCGAAGCTCACTGGCGAAGGAGAATCGCCTCTGGCGTCCACACCGGAGTTCGTGAATACCACTTGCCCGAAATGCGGGGGACCGGCACGGCGCGAGACGGACACCATGGATACCTTCGTGGACTCCTCCTGGTATTTCTACCGTTACTGCGATCCGCACAATGACAAAGCGCCGTACGATTCGACGAAGATCGCTTATTGGTTTCCGATTGACCAATATATCGGCGGAATTACGCACGCGATTCTGCACCTCCTGTACTCGCGATTCTGGTGCAAAGTCATGCGCGACCTGGGTCTGATCACTCACAACGAGCCTATCGCGAGGCTTTTTACTCAGGGGATGGTGCAAAAGGGCGGCGTGGCCATGTCCAAGTCACGCGGCAACGTGGTGGGGGCCGAAGAAATGGCGCAAAGGTATGGCGCTGACACGGGGCGGCTCTACACCTTGTTTGCGGCTCCGCCGGAAAAAGATTTGGAGTGGAGCGAAGAGAGCATCGAAGGCTCTTGGAGATTTCTGAATCGCGTGTACCGGCTGGTGGACCGGCACGCGCTCACCGTCCAAGGCGTTAAAGGCGGAATATCCGACATTTCGACGGCTTCTCCAAAAGAAAAGACTCTCCTGCGTAAGGCGCATCAGACATTGCGGCGCGTGACCCAGGACTTCGAGACGCGCTGGCATTTCAACTCCGCGATCGCGCTGATCATGGAATTGACCAACGAAATTTATTTGCAGGAGCCGTTGGAAAAAGGTGCGCGGCCGGAAGTTCGCAAGGAAGTGCTGGAACTGCTGACCCTGATGCTGACGCCGATGACGCCGCACCTTGCCGAAGAGCTCTGGGAAATACTGGGACACAGAGGCGGTTTATGGACGGCGAGCTGGCCGTCGTTTGATGAGGCCCTGACGCTCGAGGAAGAAGTCGAAATTCCCGTGCAGGTGAATGGACGGCTGCGCGGCAAAGTGAAAGTGGCCGTGGGGACCGGCGGAGAAGACGTCGAAAAACTGGCGCAGGCCGACGCAGTGATTGCGCCTCACCTCACCGGCAAAGCCATCGTGAAACGCATTTTCGTTCCGGACAAATTATTGAATCTCGTCGTGGCGTAAGGGGAGATGGCATGATGGAGAGCGCGGCAAAACAGGCAACGGAGCGAGCGCGAGAGCAGGGAGGCAGGATGAAGGCGGAACTCGGGGGCGTGGTGGTTCTCGATTTCGGCGGGCAGTATACCCAGCTCATTGCGCGCCGGATTCGCGAACAGCAGGTTTTCTCCGCCGTCTTGCTCTGCACGTCTTCCATCGAAGAAATCCGCAAGCTCGAACCCGCGGGAATCGTTTTGTCGGGCGGACCAAGCTCTGTCTATGACCCGGAGGCTCCGAAGTGCGATCCAAAGGTGCTTGCGCTGGGGATTCCGGTCCTGGGGATTTGCTACGGGATGCAGTGGATTACGCACACGCTCGGCGGAACGGTCGAGAAGGCGGAACGCCGCGAATATGGCCGCGCGCAATTGAGCATCGATGATTCGAAAGAACACGGCGGATCCCAATTGTTCAAGGGAGTGCCGGCCTCGCTGCGTGTTTGGAACAGCCATGGCGACCATGTGCGAACGCTGCCGCAAGGCTTTCAAACCATCGGGCGAACGGAAAATGCCATCGCCGCAGTGGAAAATCCGGAAAAGAGAATCTACGCAGTCGAGTTTCACCCGGAAGTAAATCACACGGACCACGGGACCGATCTGCTAAGAAATTTTTTGTTTCGCGTTTGTAAAGCCGAGCCGAAGTGGAGCGGCACCGCGTTCATCCAGGAGACGACGGCGGCGATCCGCGAGAAGGTGGGAAATAAGTGGGCGATCTGCGGGCTCAGCGGTGGAGTGGATTCCACGGTGGCGGCGGTCCTGGTGCATCGAGCGATGGGAACGCGGCTGACGAATATCTTCGTGAATACGGGGATGCTGAGAAAGAACGAATTCGAACAGACGCTGGAGATGCTGCGAGACCGGCTGAAACTTCACGTCATCGGCGTCGACGCTTCCGATCGCTTTCTCGCTCAATTGAAAGGCGTCACCGACCCCGAGGAAAAGCGTAGACGCATTGGCAGAGAGTTCATCGCCGTCTTTGCAGAGGAAGCGCAGAAGCTCCAGGCAGGGGAGGCCCACGGCGAGATTGGGTTCTTGGTGCAGGGAACTCTCTATCCTGACGTGATCGAGTCCGTCTCCGTAAAAGGGCCTTCTGCAACAATCAAGACACACCATAATGTCGGCGGATTGCCGGAAAAGATGCCGTTTGGCTTAATCGAGCCACTGAGGGATCTTTTTAAAGACGAAGTTCGCCGGATTGGCAAGGAACTGGGACTGCCTGAAGAAATCCTCGTGAAGCACCCGTTTCCGGGGCCGGGGCTGGCTGTTCGTCTGCTCGGGGAAATCACTCGCCCACATTTGGTGACTCTACAGGACGCCGATGCAATTGTGGTTGAAGAAATTCGGCGTGCTGGGCTATACGACAAAGTGTGGCAAGCATTCGCGGTGCTTCTGCCGGTGCGGAGCGTCGGAGTTATGGGCGACGGGCGGACGTACGGGCTGACCGTCGCCGTCAGGGTAGTGGAATCAGATGACGCCATGACGGCGGACTGGGTGAGGCTGCCCGGCGAAGTACTGGAGCGCATCTCGACTCGCATCGTCAACGAAGTGAGTGGTGTGACGAGGGTGGTCTACGACATCAGCTCGAAACCGCCGAGCACGATCGAGTGGGAATAACTCCGCGAGAGGATTTGCGTACGCCAAAAGGAAACCTTGCTGAAAATATACAGGCCGAAAATAACTCAAGCCGCGCAGCGGGTATGCGCGGCTTGCGTCGTAAGGTGTGATGTCACTGAACAGCGAGAACCGAAGAGGTTCGCGTGCAGGTCTAGCGGTTCGCCATTTTCTGAGCCATGTAAAGGATGAGTTTGCGGTCACCCTCTTCAACCTTGCTCAGCAAGCGGCGAAGCTTGTTGAGAAAGCGTGCATCTTTACCGACACTGCCCCAGGCGATGTCATCGGACGACTTCCTCTTGGGGAGATTCGGCAACTGCGGCGGTTCTTCACCGTCATAAAAGAGTTGATAGAGTGGGCACTCAAGAGCGCGCGCCAGCTTCTCCAACGTTTCGATGGCCGGGACGGTATGACCATTCTCTACGCGGGAAATGTAACAGCGAAGCAGACCGGTGCGCTTCTCGATGTCGCCCTGGGAGAGTTTCTTTTCTTCGCGGAGTGCGCGAAGGCGGTCACCAATAATCATGCAGGTATTGTCACATGTCGGTAAGATGGGAAGCAAGCAAAAAGTGAATGATAATGAATTGCACTATATGATGCAGTTCCAGGCAACCCGGAGATAATGGCCGTAACCAAATCCCTATGGCGCGCGTCCCAAAAGTGGAGCCTTTCGACCCGCCCCCCGCGGCGGGTGCCGAACAGGTGTACGTTTCCAAGCCCGCCGGTGCGACGCCCGACCGCGAATTGGTCCGGCGGGCGCAGGGAGAGGACAAGGAGGCCTTCGAGGAGCTTGTCCGGCGTCACCAGCACCGGGTGTTTGCCGTGGCAGGAGGAATACTGCGAAGGCGCGAGGACGTGGAAGATATCGCGCAGCAGGTTTTCGTCAAGGCCTATTTTTCGCTGAAGCGGTTTGATCAGCGAGCGGCATTCAGCACTTGGCTGTACAAGATCACGGTGAATGAGTGCTGGGACTTGCTGAGAAAGAAGAAGGTGCGGCCCCTGGTGTACGAGTCCGATCTGAGCGAGGAACAAGCCAGGCAGGTCATCGCATCAGGGGAGAAAGAAAATCCTGGGCCGGATGCCAGCCAAAGGATCGAAGCCCGCGAGCGCGTAGAACGCCTGCTGGAAGGATTGGATGAGCGGGACCGGCTGATGCTGATACTGAAAGAGGTGGAAGGGTTTTCCATCGATGAGATTGCTGAAGTTCTGAGTCTGAATGGGAACACGGTGAAGGTTAGACTCTTCCGGGCGCGGCGCCGGGTGGTCAGCCAGGCAAAGAAGCGCGGAGATTGATGGCGTAAGCAAGAGCGGTAAAGCGGTAAGGAGGCGGGTATGTGGAACCTGCTAAAGAAGAGTGATGACGAGTGCACGAAGTTGCAGGATTCAATTGAGGAAGCTGCAGCGGTTCGCCCTTCAGCGGCGAGTGTCGAAGCGTTGAGCGAAGTTTTGTCTCCCGCGGAGCGCGCCCACATTGCTTCCTGCGAAAAATGCCGGGGAGCAGCGTGGGATCTTCTTACGACTCGGGAAATCTTCGAGGGCGTTGGCTCCACTACTGAAATGGCGAGGCCGTGGTTTGCAACTCGGGTTATGGCAGGCATCGTCGCGCGAGAGAGGAAACTGGCAGAGGCGGCAAGTACGTGGATGGCCGTGCCGAAGTTTGCTTCGCGGTTAGCTCTGGCTTCGGGCGCACTTTTGCTTGTGGCAAGTACGTGGCTGTATGAAAGACCTTCCACGGTACCGGCAAAGCAGCCGGCTGCGGCGGCGAGCCAGGAATACTTATTCGAGGCACCACAGCCACCCATGAATCAGGATGATGTGCTCATTAGCCTGGCGGAGCAGAATCAATGAACGAAACGTCGGCAACCCGGAAAGCGGCTCTGTGGGTCGGTGTGATATTCCTGCTGGGGGCTGCGCTCGGTGGGACGCTTGGTTATGTTTTTGCCCATCGGGTGAGCGCGGCTCCGCCTCAACTGACCGACACGGAAAGACGGGCTCAGAAGGTGCAACGCTTGACGCAGGAATTAAACCTGAGCCCCGAGCAGCAGAAGCAACTTGACACGATCATGGCCGGCGTGCAGGCGGAGTACAAGGCCATTCGTCAGTCGACGGATCCGCAGATCGATCAAGCGCGGCAGAAGGGCCGCCAACAGATTCGCGGTATTTTGACGCCGGAACAGAAACCAAAGTTCGAAGATTTTTTGAGGCGGTTGGACGAAGAAAGAAAGCGCAACGCCTCACCGCCCAGCCGCTAGGAATTCAGAGCGGCCGCTTTCAGAAGCCAACTCTATTTTCCCAAAGCATCTGGCAGTCCGCGATAGTAACGAAAGCCCTCGAACGCCTTTCCGTCTTTCATCCGAACGCGCTTGCGTGTCAGCTCCTTCATTTCCTTTAGCTCAGCCTCCGTGAGTTCCGGTTTGTATTTCAACCAGCCAGGTCCAAACTGGCTGACGTATTTTGCCCCGGCGTTCACCTTTTGCTCGACAAAGTCGCTGATGTCCACGACGGTGTTCTCATCTTGATGGTCGTAGTCATTGTAGAAAAGGTATTCGGGAATCATGTATTCCTTGAGACCCTCTTGAGTGATCTGTCCCTCGAAGAGCAGGCGCCACATGGCGGCACGCGCTGCGTCGGCGGCTAAGTAAGCGGCAGCGCGGTGATCGGACTTGTGCCAGCGTTGATAGTTCTTGCCTGGATCCCAGGCGAACAGCACGTCTGGGCGCAGCTTGCGAATCCAGCGAACAAGATTCTCCACCACCGCTTTGCGATCCTCAAATTCCAGCAAGCCGTCATCGTAGCCGAGGTTAATATAGTGATCGCCCGGGATGCCAAGCTCAGATAGCGCCGCCAATTCCTCCTTGCGGCGAATTTCAGCGAGCTGCATCCTGGAGAGCGCCGGATCCTGTGTCCCGACGTTGCCGGTTGTCAGCGTAACGACATAAACCTTATTTCCGTGGGCCTGCAGCAGCGCCAGCGTACCGTGCGACAGCTGATCATCATCCGCGTGGGCGCCGATTAGCATGACCGTCTTCCCGGTCCACTTTTCCACGGGAAGCTGAGGCTTTTGTTCCGGCTGTTGCGCCAAGGCGGACAGGCAAGACAATGCAAGAACGGCGCTAGAAAGAATTGCCTTCATGCGACCCTCCGGTTTCAAGACTGAACTCCTTTGTCTGGGGCCAGACTGAGTTAAACGCGGTGAGCTTCAGACTTTGACGATAAGTTTTCCCATGTTGCCGCCGGTGAAGAGCATGTTGACGGCGTCGGGCGCCTTCTCCAGCCCTTCGACGATGGTTTCGCGGTCCTTCAGCTTGCCGAACATTTTCCACTGACCTAGTTGCTTTGCGGCTTCCATGAAGCGCGAAGCGTAATCCAGGATGATGAAGCCCTGGACGCGCAGGCGCCTCACCAGGATGTTGCCAAGACTGACGAGGCCGGGATCATGCTTTGTGTAGCCGGAGATAAGGCCGCAGAGTGCGACGCGGCCATGGAGATTCATGCGATTTAAGACTTCTTGCATGATTTCGCCGCCAACATTTTCAAAATCGATGTCGATGCCTTTGGGAGTGGCAGCGGCGAGTTTTTCCTTCCAATCGGGATGCTTGTAGTTGACGGCGGCATCGAAACCGAGATCCTTGGTGATCCAGGCGCATTTCTCGTCCGTACCGGCGATACCAACGACGCGGCAGCCGTGAATCTTGCCGATTTGCCCGGCGATGCTGCCGGTGGCGCCAGCGGCGGCGGAGACGACGAGCGTTTCGCCTTTCTTGGGCTGGGCAATTTCCATGCCGAAAAAAGCAGTGAGGCCGTTGATGCCGAGCACGCCAAGGAAGACCGTGTCCGAAACGAAAGGAATCTTCGGGAGTTTTTGGAAAAATTGCTTCGCGGATGCGTCAATGATGACGTAGTCCTGCAGACCGGTAAGGCCCGTGACGCGGTCGCCCTTTTTGTAATCGGGATGGCGCGACTCAACGATTTCGGCGAAACCGGCCGCGCGCATGACTTCACCGATCGGCACCATGGGAAGGTAAGTATCCGCGACCATCCAGACGCGCATGGTGGGGTCGATAGAGAGATACTTCACTTTCGCAAGGGCTTGACCTTCTTTCAGCTCGGGTACTGGCGATTCGGCGAGCTGAAGATCAACAGGCGCAAGCAGTCCTTTCGGACGCGCTTGCAGACGAAGCTGACGATTGGTTGTCGGCATGAGCCTAAGGCCTACTCGTTCGTTCTCACCACTGATCGGCCATTGCTGGCCAAGATCCGTGCGACTGCCGAGTGTTGCCTGCTTCTGAAGAGCACAGCCAAGATTCATCGCGCAAACATCGCGCGATGGAGAAGCGGTCGGCTGTGCTACCTAGAAGGGAATGTCTTCGTCGGAGATTTCGGGGCCGCCAGTGGATGGGGCAGCTCCACCGTAAGAATCATCAGCGGGCGCGGCGTGGGTTTCAAAGTCGTCGCCGCCGGAACGTGCCGCTCCTCCGCCACCGCCACCTGCTGCAGCGCCTTCGGCGCGACCGCCTAGCATACGGAAGTTGTTGGCCACAATTTCGAAGCTGGTGCGCTTCTGGCCTTCTTTGTCCTGCCACTCGCGGGACTGGATGCGGCCTTCGATAAAGATCAGCGAACCCTTCTTGAGATACTGCTGGGCGATTTCGGCTTGTTTGCCCCACACGACGATTTTGTGCCACTCGGTACGCTTCTGGCGCTCGCCGTTTTTGTCTTTGTAGGACTCATCGGTGGCCATGGAAAAATTTGCGACGGCCTGGCCGCCACCGGTATAGCGCGTTTCGGGATCGCGGCCCAGACGGCCGACGAGAATAACTTTGTTAACGGACATGGAACTCCCCCTGAGACCGCGAAGATAGCACGCGAGGGAAGAAAAGGGAAATGACTGCCGGGAAGGGAATTGATGTACGGAGATTCCTGGCAGCGTGTGAAGAATTGACAATTGATAGTGAGCATCCTAACGTTGCCCTTCGATTTGGCGAATGGAGGATTTCATCGTGGACCGAAAGCAAATTGTGTATTTGACGGCGCTGGCTTTCGCATCGGTGTTGGTCCAGGCTGCAGAGAATAACGCTCAGGCGCAACAACCCGGCGTGCCAGTGGCCGGACCAGTCGGTATTTTTGAGAGTCACGGCGATGTTGGAACGGTTCTTCATGAAGGTTCCGTGGAATACGACGCGGCGAAACACAGCTACACGATTGCCGGAAGCGGCGAGAACATGTGGTTCGGCAGCGATGCCTTCCAATTCGTGTGGAAGAAAATGTCCGGCGATGTGACGCTGACGGCCGATATCTCGTTTCTCGGTAAAGGAGTGAATGAACATCGCAAGGCGGTGCTGATGATCCGCCAGAGTCTCGACACGGATTCTCCATACGCGGATGCGGCGCTGCATGGGAGCGGCTTGACTTCACTGCAATTCCGCGAGGAGAAGGGCGCGGCCACGCATGAAATCCAGGCCAACATTTCCGCGCCTAGGCGTTTGCGAATTGAAAAACGCGGGGCGTATTTTTCACTGTGGCTCGCGGATGAAAAGGGTGAATTTCATCCGGCGGGCGGCTCCACGCGGATTGCGTTGAAGGAGCCGTTTTACGTGGGGATCGGCGTCTGCAGCCACGATAAAGACGTAGTGGAACGCGCGGCGTTCTCGAATATCGAGTTGAAGGCGGCTGAGCCTGCGGCCACTGCCGCTTCCGCGTACACGCTTTACAGCACGCTCGAAATCATCACGGTCGCGTCCACGGACCTGCGCGCGATTTACGTTGCGCCAGAGCGATTCGAGGCGCCGAACTGGATGCCCGATGGCAAAAACCTGATCTTCAACCGGAACGGACACATCGAGAAGATTCCTGTGACGGGCGGGACTCCGCGGGTCATTGATACGGGATTCGCGACGCGCTGCAACAATGATCACGGTATTTCGCCGGACGGCGCGCAACTGGCTATCAGCGACCAGTCGCAGGAGGAGCATCGCTCGCTCGTTTACATTGTGCCGATCGGCGGTGGCACGCCGCGGCGCATCACGCAAAAATCTCCGTCGTACTGGCATGGGTGGTCGCCGGACGGGAAGACGTTGGCGTTCGTCGGAGAGAGGAACGGCGATTTTGACATCTATGCCATACCGGCAGCAGGCGGCGAGGAGAAGCAACTGACGACCGCCAAGGGACTTGACGATGGGCCGGAATATTCTCCCGATGGGAAGTACATTTATTTCAACTCCGAACGCACTGGGCACATGCAGATCTGGCGGATGCGCGCCGACGGAAGCGAGCAGGAGCAAATTACGTTTGGCGAAGAGAACGATTGGTTTCCGCATATTTCGCCGGACGGACAGCAGATGGTGTTCGTGACGTTTGACCCGAGCGTGAAGGGCCATCCGGAGAACAAAGATGTGATGCTGCGCATGATGTCGCTGAAGGACAAGAAGATCACCGTGCTGGCAAAATTGTTTGGCGGACAGGGAACGATGAACGTGTCGTCGTGGTCGCCGGACGGAAAGCAGTTCGCGTTTGTCAGTTATCAGTTGGCGCCGAAGGAAGCAGGGACAGGCCATGTCCCATGATCCGTGTTCCGTGACCAGCGGAAGACCACCGCATAGGAGGTTGACAGTCGACAGTCGAAAGTTAAAGCGGAGAGAATCCTCACCCCTGAAGGGGTGAGCTACAGCGGCGTCGAATAGGAGTCTGGTTAACCATAACTGGCCTCTCCCCCCATGTTCTTGTAAGTGTTGCATCTAAAGGAGTTAGGTTTTCCGTAAGTGGTTTAGAATCAACACTTGCAGGCTGCCTCATAAGTGTTGATTCTAAAGATAGTTAGAGATGCATTCTTGGACCGTTTCTGTAAGTGTTGATTCAAAACGGCTTAGATAAGACGCATTAGGGATTGGAACCCTCGGAAAAGATCGTAACCGACGCGAGGTACGCAGAATTACCTGTGAAACGGTGTACCAGAGGGATAGAGAAAGTCAAGGAAAATTGAAGTTAGGGCAATGGGTCACTTGTCCAGTAAACGCGCTAAAGTCTGCCACAGTCAGCACAGGAAGGATTGAAAGGTTTAATTGCGCCAGACAAAGGAAACCAGTCCGAGTAGTCCAACAAACAACGCGCCGACGTGGTGGTCCCAGGCAGGTCGTACGGGGATGATGAATTGTCGGAGAAAAATCAGAATATACATAAGGCTTGCGGCAATCGCCCAACGCCTCGCCCACGATTTCCCCTTCCAAGTAGCCCACGCCGCCACCCCAGAAATGGCGGCCATATGAATAGAGAAAGTCGGTCCGATAAGCACGTTTCGGAGGAGTGGAAGTGTGTGATATCGGGGAATCGTGTACAGAATGTTCGCCAGAGACATCAGGGATGTTGCTCCGAAGACCCAGAACATGAACTTTCTGAAGTCTGCGGGCCAACGCCATCTTGGCGGTCATTGCCATCTCGGGGGCCACTGCCATTCTACGATGCGTTCGTCCGGCGCGGACACGGGATTCATAAATGAATTGTGACATAACAGGATGGCGATATGCCCAGGTTCCGATAAATCGATAAGCGGCGGGCAGTTCGTGACGGCAGCGCGAGGCTCTAGTTTGGCCCCCGTGGCAGATTGGGAACGCGAGCTAGACGCGGCGTTGTGCGCGATAAATGCTGGGACTACTCTTGTGGGGCACTCATCATAGTGTTCCGGTTCAGGGAAATTGCCGCGCGGAGGCGGTGGGCCGGGTCACGGAAAAACAGGAATCGTCATGTCGGAACCCTTTCGGCCTTATGAAAAGCTTGTGGAGATCACCATCTTTGGGAAAAAGTTTCAGGTCCCGGAGCGGAATTCGCTTTTGCGGTGTTTTCAGTTCATCAGCCCTGAAACTGTTCCGTACGGGCGCTTCTGCTGGAACCAGGATTGCCAGTATTGCCGCGTGACGTGCCAACTGCCGGATGAGGACGAGCCGCACGAGATGCTGAGCTGCAAGTTCATCGTGATGCCGGGGATGGA
>Ga0137415_10003606_pt1 | contig 15375 bp, 7 predicted proteins | sample CZODoug3_1_1_16f_FD_183082 | JGI IMG/M metagenome (GOLD analysis project Ga0137415, IMG submission 183082) | Vadose zone soil fungal communities from Angelo Coast Range Reserve, California, USA - CZODoug3_1_1_16fungal (Hybrid Assembly) | ecosystem: Environmental > Terrestrial > Soil > Vadose... | reverse complement strand
AGAGAAACAGTGCCCGTGAAACCAGAGAGCGCGCCGACAGTGGCATTGTAGGTGGTCGACCCACCGGCGGTCACCTGCTGCGAACTCGGACTCGCCGCAACCGTGAAGTCAGGTGTCGCCGCCGCGGCAACAACCAGTGTGACCGTTGCCGTGTGTTGCGCCGTGCCTGAAGTACCAGTGATCGTCAAGGTGTAGGTTCCCGCCGCGGTGCTCGCGGTGCTCGTGACCGAGAGAACGGAACTGCCCGAGGTAGAGATCGTGGCCGGCGAGAATGCCCCCGAGGTTCCGCTGGGCAGGCCCGCCACCGCCAGCGACACAGTGCCGGTAAAACCAGACACAGCGCCAACATTTAAGTTGTAGGTCGTTGATGCACCCGCGGTCACCTGCTGTGAGTTCGGACTCGCCGTAACGGTGAAATCCGGTTGCGCCACTGGAGAAACAACCAGCGTTACTGTCGTCGTGTGCGCAGCGCTGCCGGATGTTCCGGTGAGCGTTAGCGTGTAAGTTCCTGCTGCTGTACTCGCGCTTGTTGTGATGGTGAGGACGGAACTGCCCGATGTTGAGACTGTCGCTGGTGCGAAAGATCCCGAAGCGCCCGAGGGCAAGCCGGAAACCCCCAGAGAAACAGTGCCCGTGAAACCAGAGAGCGCGCCGACAGTGGCATTGTAGGTGGTCGACCCACCGGCGGTCACCTGTTGCGAACTCGGACTCGCCGCAATGGAGAAATCCGGAAGAGGCACGCCTTGAGTTACCAATACGTTGCCGCTTACAGACTCGAAGTAAAGCGTATTGTCGCCGTTCGCCACCGTGACCCCGTTCAGGACGGTGGAGCCGTTCACGGTCACATTGTAGGCTCCTGGTGAGAGCCCCGCGATCAGGTATTGCGCTGTTCCAGTGTGCGTGGTGGTGAAGCTAGCGCCGAGGAGCAGCGCTCCCTGCCGGGCGAAAACAGCGACTTCGGGAGAACTAGGATCTCGAATTTCGGCTACCGTGCAGTTGCCCCCTACGCCTGTACAAGAATCCTGCGAGATAACCGGCATGGTAGTCAATACATTCGTACTGGGGAGGTGCACCGCAATCCATTCACCCATCGTCGCGGAAGTATTGCAGCTCGACCCGTTCGAGGAGGCGCATATTCCGATCCCGTCACCCAAAGCGACAGGAGCGATTTGTCCGGACACAGGCAGAAAGCTGGAAACAATTCTTGAGGCGGACCCGTTCGTATAAACCGCTGTGAGCGCGTTGATTGCGGGTGCACTCGGATAGTGCCAAAACGACTCGATCTGATTTGCACCCGAGGCCACATCGTCGTAGCTGACTACATAATCCTGCGTTCCAGACTTTTTGAAATGAATGACATGACGATGCGCTCTGGTGACCCCCACGCCTGGAACGAAGATATTAGAAGCATCCACCATCCAGTAGGCGTAGCGCGATTGCGAATCTCCGGAAGGGTTCGTCGAGGCCCATCGCGTGATCGGCGCATCGCTCGGCTCCAGAAAATTATTATCTGAGCCCCCCAATTGAATGCAGTTGTCTCCGCACCCGCCGGCCACAGCACCGTACAGCAAATATCCCTTGCGGTAAATGTGATAGGAAATCGTGTCGCAGCCCCGCCCCTGGTTTTCGCAATAGTGATCCACCTGTGAGCTCAGCCAGCCCGCCCTTTGAAATAGGTAGGAAGCCGACGTCCCCCAATCGCCCTTGGAAACAGCGTGGTCAAAGCTCTGATTCGTCCAGCAGCCTGAGGAGCCAAGAGCCGTAGTACATTGCGAGTAATCATTCTTGTTGAAAACGTATTGAGTCGGAAGATTCCCGCCCGGATTCGTTTGCGTGGCTGTGGGCGACATGAAGAAGTAGGGACGGAGCGTGTAAATCAGATTGCCGCTAGGAGCGAGCCATCCTGCCGTGTTGTAGCTGCCCCAGGTGGTCCCATACCAATAGTTCACATAGGGAACCAGCGAATCGGACGAGTATAGGTAAGTCGCCGCGAGCGGCGCGGTCATGGCGTCCGTCTGATTGTCACAAGCCGTGCCATAACCGTTTCCCCAGTGGTCAGTAAGGCCGTTCGTCGTATTCAGGTCTGGGCGAGTGAGAAAGGGATAATAGGCGAGCTGGCGCTCCAGATAATTGCCCGCACTGATGTCTAGCCCAGTGCTCTGCTTGATTGCCAGAGCAATCTCCGTATTGTAGGGATGAATCCGATAACAGGTGTAGCGTGACGCTCCCTGATTGAAGCCAGTCCAACTCGATTCTGCCCAAGCCCAATACCAGCGATACCAGAAGGTGTATGCCTGCGTCAGAAGCATCTGCGCTCGAGGATCATCATCGGCCAGCGTCAAGCCCGCCATGATTTCGCCATAGAGCTTCGCATCCATCAAGTTCTGGTTCGCCGGATTAACGTTAGTCGGTGGGCAGGGCGTGTACACGCCTGCCTGTCCTGTCGCCGGGTAATCGGTTATGAAATGGGATTCTTGTCCCGGCGCGATGCAGGGCGCATAAGCAAAGTTCCGCATCAGGAAAACCCATCCGCAATCTCCCGCCGCCCATGGATTGTGGTTACTGTTCGTGCAAGATGTCGTGGGAGCTTTTGACATTCCTAGCCCGTTATGCAGGTAGTCGTTGTCGTTCAGCATCTTGTTAGCGAAATTCGTGACCTCGGTCGAGGTAAGCTGACTGTGATAGACGGAATAGGCTTGCAAGATGTCGAGCATCTTGAAACTATCGTAGTCCATCACGGTCGAGTTGTTCCAGTTCGAGCAGGAAGTCGCGCTTGCCGTGGCGCAATAGAAGTTGTCCGGCGGACCGTTGAACTGCTCGATGTGGTCGAGGCCCCAATCGCATACTGTGGAGGCAGTAGAGTTGCCTGTCGCCGCCCAGATAAAACATGAAGCCGCGAATCGCTCGAAATAGTTCCCGTTGTTGCCGGACGATGCGGAGTCCACGTCATCGTTTGTATATGGCGTTGTCACAAGCGTGTTGTAGGCGCTGTTCATTGCCGAATAGGGCGGATTGGCAGTGTTCGATTTTCCCCCGCTGGAAGTGTTGACCAACGAGTTGTACAGCGGCCCTGTCGGCCCATCCAGAAGCACACGCGGATGCGCTGTCAGCGGGTAGGCCGTGAGTACGGCCGCTGTTCCGCCGCCTGTGTATGCCCCGGTGCAATTAGAGACACTCCCGTTCGCGTTCCCCCCGTAATACATGTAGGTCAGTTGGAACGAGCTGCCTGATGCACCTGCTGTGATCCAGAAGCCATTCGCGCAGGCCTGTCCGCTGACATCGCGAATCCACAACGCCGTCCCGTTGGCCGGAGCAGGTCCGCTCACCGTCACCACAATCGGCGTCCCCGTTGTCGCTCCGGTCATGGAGTAAGTCGTAGGCGCGCCCGGTGCCGGGAGGTAGACCACCGTCCCTGAAGTGGCCAGAGCGGCAGAGTTAGCCGCAGCGGAATTAATTGACTTGGAACCTCTCCCCACGATGACCAGGGTTACAGTGATCGTACGCGTCGTCGCTCCGGAAATGCCGGCAATGGTGATCGTGTAGTTCCCTCCGGCCATTCTAGACGTGGTCGCGATGGTCAACACCGAACTGCCGGAATTGGAAATCAACGATGGCGCAAAACGGGCAGAGGCGCCTTCCGGTAAGCCAGAGACAGTCATGGCCACCGTGCCCACAAAACCAGACACCGCACTGACATTCACGTTGTACGTCGTCCGTGAGCCGGCCGCCACCTGCTGTGAAGCAGAGCTTGAGGTAATGGCAAAATCAGGATGCTGTGAGGTGTTCCCGCCCTGCGGGTCCGTTCGGACCTGATTCAGCGAAAACGTCCCGCTCGCGGAGTCAAAATAGAGTGTGTCATCTCCCTCGGAAACTATCTGACCGGTAAGAATTACTGAGCCATTCCGCAACACCGTGTACGTGCCAGGCGTCAATCCCGCGATCAAGATTTGCGCGCTGCCGCCATAGTTTGCCGTGAAACTGGTCCCCGGAAAAGTAAGCCCACCGCGCGCGAAAACCGCCACCTTGGGCGAATTCCCCATGATCTCGACCCCGCGCCAGTTGCTGTCGACGGTCGTCAGCGCCTCTACGGGATCCATGCCCAGTCCCAGGTTGGCCACAGGCTTGTGCACCGCAATCCATTCCGCGCTCGTCGCCGAGGCGTTGCACGTGGCTCCGTCGTTGGAGGCACAAAGGTAGACACGATAAGCATCTCCAGTGCTGGCTTCAGACCCGTCGGAAGTGAGAGCCAGGGAATTCGTTCCTGCCACCGGCACAAACTGGGTCATTAGTTTGCTGCCGGCCTGCGTATTGGTCACCGTTAAATCGGAAGCGCCGACCGTCACGGCCGCTGGGCCCAGGCCATTCAATTCGTAGGACCAAAATGCCTTCTTGGAAGTCCCGCCGGAAGTAGCGATGTCGTCGTAGGAAATTACAAAGTCCTGCGTTCCTGCTGCCTTGAAATGGATGACGTGGCGCAACATGTGTGCTACGGCAACGGACGAATTGTGCTCTGAGGCTCCATCCATCATTGCATAGGCGAAACGGCTTTGCGCGTCTCCATTGGGATCATTCCCGGCCCACCGGGCAATCCTGACGGCTCCCGGCGCGAGGAAGTGGTTTGCCCCTCCGGCGTCGAGGGAAACGTTCGGTGCCAGGCGGCCTGAACCATTCTCTGACGCATCGCTCAAGCCACTTGCCGCCACGAGAACGCCATTCTTGAATACACGGTAAGAACCAAAACTCGAGTTATCAGCAGACAGAACATGATTGAAATTGGGGTATCCGGCTTGGATCGCGACGCTAGTGGCCGCTCCTGTCCAATCACTTTTACTGACCGCACGATGTAAGGCCGTGCCTGCAAAGCAGGCGTTCGCGCCCAACCTGGCAACGCACTGTGCGTGGTCGGTCTCTCTGAAGAGGAATTGAGTGGTCAAGCCGCCAAGATGCAAGTCCCGGGCAGCGGGATCGTAAAACTCGAACGCTTGATGAACGTTGGCTCCGTTGTTGAAGGCAAGCAAGTTACCGGCGTCAAAGTTTCCGAATGAGTTTCGCACCAGGCCGTATGCATAGGGGGCATACACATCATTTGGATACAGCGCGAGAACGGAAAGAACGCCCAACTGATCAGCTTGGGATTGTGAGGAAAGCTCGCTCGAGTCTCTCACTCCGGCCAGGGCAGTCCTACCCGTAGCGCTCGAAACGTGCTGGTAGGATTTATAGGGCAGCACACGCGACAGATAGACGCCCTCAGTCAGATCGGGGCCGCGAACGACTGAATTCCGGATCATCAGGGCAATCCCTGCCGACATGGGCACGTCTACGAGAGAGCTGGAATCGGCGCCGCCATGAGTCACGCCGGTCCAAATGCTCTTCGCATAGCTCCAATACCATGCGTAGTAGTAATTGAACGCTTCTCCCACGAGCGTTTGCGCGCGTGGATCGTCATCGGCTAAAGCCAAACCAATAGCGATGTCCCCATGGAGATACCGGAGTGTCTCAGACTGAGCATGGGGAAAAACATCCCCGCGGCCGCCGGAGGGGGCGTAATCGACGGCATAATGCGCGCCTCCTCCCGCCACCATCACCGGCGCGTAATTGCTGTGCTTCAGAAGCCATACGAATCCACAGAAGTTCTTACTGCTGTCCCACGAGGATCTCGATAGCCAGTTGGCGCAACGAACGTTTGGATCAACGGCGCTCCCGCCGATGCCATTGTGAGCTGGATCGTTGTCATTGAGAACTTTGCCGGCAAAGTTCTTGCGTTCCTCAGGCGTCAGATAGCTCCGCACGAGGGAATACGTCTGAGCAAACTGCGCCAGGGAATCGCTAAGGGAGCTCAAATTCCCGGGGGTGAAGTCGGGCTGACATTCATCATTGGATTCTGTACATCCAAAGCTGTCCTGCGGCACTACCTGCTCGATGTGATTGATTCCCCAAATGGCAATTTTCAGACTTGCCTGGTCTCCGTCAGCAAACCAGCGGAGTGCGGCATCGTTATACACCTGCATGTAATTGTTCGCTGAGCCCGCAGCGGCGTTATCAAATTGATAGCGCCTCTTGAAATCGTTTACCTTCTGCCTAAGCGCCGCGTACGCAGGATTGTTCAGGTTGGCTTTGCCGGATGAGGAGGTATTACGCAGCGAGGCGCTGAAAGAGCCGGCTGGACCATCAAGCAAAACACGCGGGTGCTGCTGCAATTGGTAAGTCTGGCCCTCCAAAGTGACAGTCGCTTGTCCCGCCGTCCCTCTAGGCAGCGACAAAAATGCCAGCGCGAAGGCAAAAACCAATCCCACGCGATGCATCTTACGCGCCACCCCGCGTACGTCAATAATTATCCAATTTTTCAAGGATCCCCCGACTCGCATGCATTCCCTTTCGTCGCAAACTGGCGCGTGTTCCACATCGTTTTTTGAAAGCTGACCCGGAGGGTTGTCAGCCCCGGGAAGTTTGCCTTTTCAATTGCGCTACCGTAGTAGCGATCACCACTTCGACCCTTGCGTCCCACGTCGCAGGGCTTACCAAACGAATCCGTTCGCGGCGTCGTTCCCCTGAATCCGCCGCCAATTCCTTTTCAATGGCTGCCAGAAATTCTTCATTGGTGGCCGCCACCGAAACAAAACCGGAAAATTGTTCCACCTCGGCAGTTGGTATCGAGACAACAGGACGGCCGGTGGCCAAGTATTCGCGCAGCTTTAAGGGGTTAGCGTTCACCGAAAATGCGTCTTGGCGGTACGGCATGATGCAAACGTCAAAAGCGCGCGCCCAGTCTGGCAACGTTTCATAGGGCACGCTGCCGGGCATGCAGATGTTCGACAGCCGACTCAACCGCTGTGCGTCAATGGCAATACGGCCCACCAGCAAGAGGCTCCAGTGGGGCCGACTGGTCGCAAGAAACTCGATAATGCCCGTGTCAATACGGCCATCCAGCACGCCGAAAAAGCCGATTATTGGATGCGATAAGCTGCGAGCCGGCTCGGCTATGGGAAGGGTTAGGTCCGCGGCCTTGCCAAATACGTCCGCATCCACGCCGTGGGGCGAATAAATGACTGTCTCATTCAACCGCCGCTTTTCGCGTACCAGACTCGGCGACGCAGCAAACACAACGTCCGCGCGGCGCGTGAGCGCCTCGTCCATCCTGGCCACGTCGACGGCGTCCACATCCGGCAGCGCCGCATAGTTGTCGATGCAGTAGTAGACGACCATGCGCTCTCCCAATTTGCCTGCCAGGAATCCCGGATGAGGCACTGTGAACCAGGAGAGAGGTGAGGAAAGAGGAACCCGCCGGAGCGCGCTCCGCACCTTCCATAGCGCGAAGACTTCATTTATTTTTCGCACCGCCGCATAACGGCGGAACGGAATTTGCGGCACGCTGATGTGCCACATGTGTTCGCTGATTTGTCGAGGAGGGCGGAATGCCGCGGCAAGCTTCTTAAAGAGTTTTCGGATATCACGTCCGCTTGTTTTCGGAGCGCGCAAACCCGGCGTTTCCACGTACAGCAACGGAAAACGATTGCTGAGGCGCCGGGCGATATGATGGCTGCTTGTACGGTTCTCGGCAAACCAGTCATTGCCAAAATAAATGAACGATAGATCCATGGCGGTCTTCACGGCTTGGCCGACTCGAGTCCTAGGGCGTCGGCGAGCCCAGAAGCTTACACCCGGCGGCTTCTCGGGTGCGCTCTTTTTGATTGTGACCGGCATGCGCACTCTGGTTTGTTTCCTTTACTGCACGTTAATGGTGATGCTCGCGGTGCTCCGCCCATAAGCGTTCGTCGCATAGAGAGTGTAGGTCGTGGTGGCTGCTGGATTCACCACGATGCTGCTGCCACGCACCACTCCGACTTGGTTTCCTGCTGACGGGTTCACATAGAAGTAGGAGCTGTTTGTCGCGCTCCAGCTCAAGGTGGCGGCTGTGCCAGCCGAAACCGTAGTCGCGGAGGCTGAAAAGGTGTTGATAATGGGAGACGGCCCCAGCGGAACAGTGCTGTTCGTGATTTCAGTCGGCATGAGCACGACCTCAAAATCCGAAGTCGTTAGGCCGGCCAGATTATGAACATCGCTGTCGTTCCAGCGGCTGTCTGGCGTCCCGGTGATATACATCGCGCTGCCGTTGTCCGCCATGATCAAGCCGTACTTCTTCATCGCGGTCAAGATGACTTGGTTGGCGGCAGAAAAGGTTGAGATATTGACGCTGGATTTCAAACGCATCCGCAGGCCCATCGGAATCGGTGAACCGCTATTCGTGGCTGCCCAGTGCGTGGCGGGGGCCACGAATGCAGCCCAGGTTCTCGGTACAGTGAACCGGACGGCGTGATTGATTATGCCGGACGCCACTTCGTCATAACGCACCAGTCCCGGTAGAATTGGCAGTCCCGCCGCGTCAGCGGAAGTCCACGTGTAGGGGCGGCTCTCGTAGTTCTGCAGATCCCACACAGCACTGTTGTTGGCAGACCACTGGCCGTTGCTGAACGCCCCGAGCCACACTTCGTAGAGCCAGCAGGTATTCTTGTCCACTACGAGAACGTGGTGGTCCGAACCAGATTCAATGGGGGCATTCGCAGGGAACGGCATGGGCATCAAGTCGCTCTGGGAGGCATCAGTAAGACTCATTGTCACAAGCGGGGTAGTCGATGAATCGACGACGGTGTATGGAATTCCACCACCCGAGCTGCTGAAATCCGGATGCAGGGGCACGGTCGATCCGATGTAGTTAACGATGGAAGACGAATTTGGATCCACGAGCGCGGACGATATGTCCTGATTCCACGGATTTGTGCTTGGGAAGGGGACAAAACCGTTAAAACTCCCGAGTACGCCAGCGCTTATCCCGCTGCAAGCGGAACCCGTAGGGTTCGTTACGGTGACTGTCGCCGTCGCTGTGGTCGATCCGGCGCTGTTGGTGGCCGTCAGCGTGTAAGTCGTAGTCGCCGTCGGCGTCACACTCGTCGCGCTGATCGCCGCCGTGGATGTAAATCCTCCTGGGCTGATGCTAATGCTCGTCGCTCCGCTAGTCGCCCAGCTCAACGTGCTGCTGCCGCCGGAGTTGATGCTCGTGGGATTCGCCGTGAACGAGCTAATCGTTGGCCTTGCCGCCGTTGTTACGGTCACTGTCGCCGTGGCGGTGGTTGATCCGGCGCTGTTGGTGGCCGTCAGCATGTAAGTCGTAGTCGCCGTCGGCGTCACGCTCGTCGAGCCGCTCGCCGTTGTGGAAGTGAAACCACCCGGGCTAATTTTAATATTCGTCGCCCCGCTAGTCGCCCAGCTCAGCGTGCTGCTGCCGCCGGAGTTGATGCTCGTGGGGTTCGCCGTGAACGAGCTAATCGTTGGCTTTGCCGCCGTTGTTACGGTGATTGTCGCCGTGGCGGTGGTTGATCCGGCGCCGTTGGTGGCCGTCAGCGTGTAAGTCGTAGTCGCGGTCGGCGCCACACTCGTCGAGCCGCTCGCCGCCGTAGATGTAAATCCACCTGGGCTGATGCTAATGCTCGTCGCCCCGCTGCTCGCCCAGCTCAACGTGCTGCTGCCGCCGGAATTGATGCTGCCCGGATTTGCTGCAAAAGAGACGATAGATGGTCCACCGACATTGGAAGCGGTGGTGGTCACACCTCCACAGCCTGCAATGCCCAACCCCGTGAGAAGTAGGGCGATCAGTGCGATGAACGGACACTTATTGGACTTGGAGGAGTTCCGGCGGCCTGGGTATAAGAGCTTGCCGTACAAGGAGTTGGTGCGCTCGGAGGCAAAGATATCTCTCATCGTCACGCTGAGAGTCTACGAATTGCTCGTGAAGGCCTGATACTGGCCAGTAGGACAGAATTAGGACAGCGTTGCGGTCGGAAGCAATCCTTTGCGCCTCACTGTGCCCTTGAACGCAGACGCGTCTGGATGGAGACAGGTCAAGACGGCAGTGACCTCACTGCGATTCTTGCGGGAAGCCAATCACGAACATGGCAGGCGCGTGAATTCTCCCCGCGTGCGAGCCAGGGAGCAGAGGTGCTCCCTTGTGCCGCTGCCAAAAGATTGCTCTCCTCTGGGTGAGAGTCAAACCTGAATTCTGAAATAGACGGCAGCTTCATAAGGACTTTTTGGTCGATTCTGGGTCCAGGAAGGGGGGAACACCCTGAATCTGTGGCAGATGAATCAAAGTCTACGTAACTGTATGACAATAAAATACTTATCAAGAATTCTTGAACCCAGTCAGTTCTGATTAGAGTGGGAAGGAATGTGGGAAATCCTCTGCCACTTCGTGGAAGAAAGTTGGGTTTCTTCAGTGGAGAAGCCCGGACCACCGGCCGCAATCAGAGGTAATTCATTGATATTACAACGCTTACGCAGCTTCGAGAAGAGTACCAAATACCCCCAAACTGGAATGGAACGTGCAGTTCCCGCTATAGCCGAATATGCCTGCCCCTGTCACGCCTGCTGAGACTCTGAATTCCCAACCGGAGTTTGTGTGCGGGCAGTCGGACGGGATTCAAAACGTCAACGCCATTGTCGGTGATATTGCGCGCACGGATATTCCAGTTCTATTAACGGGAGAGAGTGGTACCGGAAAAGCGGTTTATGCGCGGCTAATCCATCGGCTCTCTTCGCTCGGCCACCTGCCTCTGAAGAGGCTCAATTGCGCAGCATTGGAACCCAGTCAAGTCATTGCCGAATTCCGGGTCCTCGAAGACATTCCGGGGGATGGGCATGCCGAGGTGCCAGGCACTCTTTACCTTGATGGGATTGACGAACTCGAGCTAGGTTGCCAAAAAGTCCTGCTTTCGTTGCTGCCGGATGACGAGGCTAAGGATGGGGGCAACCGCTTACGGCTAATTTCTTCAGCTATGCGGGATCTGGACAAGGAAATCGCTTCAGGACGATTTCGCAAGGAGCTATATTTCCGAATAAGTGGGGTACACCTGCGTTTGCCGCCGCTTCGGGAGAGGAAGGACGACATCCCCACCTTGATGGAATACTTCCTCGCAAAGCATTCGTCTGACCTAAAGCACGAGGCTCCGCGATTGAGTGAAGCCGAAGTGGGGCTTCTCATCGCTCATGACTGGCCTGGGAACATCCGGGAGCTGGGAAATCTTGCGAGGAAAATCGTCGCCCTGGGCAATCCGAAGATGGTTCTCGAAGATTTGCGATTGGCGGCAGGACCGGCCATCCAGCAAGAAGTTCCAAGCTCTTCCTTGAAGGTTGCGGCCAAAGCGGCTTCCCAACAAGCAGAACGGGGACTGATTCTGAAGGCGCTGGAGCGCACCCATTGGAACCGGAAACGCGCGGCCCAAGAACTGCAGATCAGTTATAAATCATTGCTTTACAAGATCAAGCTGACTGGGGTGGAGAGGACGAAACCAGGAGATTGATGAAGAAGCGAACAGAAGGAGCGAACATGAGACTGTCGATCTGGCCGGTCTTTGTGGGGTGCCTGGCGATGGGGATTTCGAGCGCGGAAGCCGCGCAAAGCTTTTCCCAGAGGCAGGACAAGGCTAATCCCTCGCCGGCCGCTGTGAATCAAGAAACAGAGCACAGTTCTTCCAAAACAGCTGAGTACAAGATCGGGCCTCAGGATGTGTTGAAGATCGATGTCTGGAGAGAGGAGCAATTGACACGGACCGCCCCGGTGCGGCCGGACGGAAAGATCACGTTGCCCCTGTTGAATGATGTCCAGGCCGCCGGGCTGACGCCCCTCGAGCTCGCTGGTGTGATAACCGACGGCCTGAAAAAATTCATAAATAGCCCGCAGGTGACCGTAAGCATCTCGGAAATCAATAGCCGGAGGATCTACGTGACCGGAGAAGTATTGCGTCCTGGTGCGTTTCCACTTTTGCCCGGTATGACTGTCCTTCAAGCGCTCTCGAGCAGCGGTGGATTCACGCAGTTCGCGAGGGTCAAGAATATTTACGTCCTTCGGACGGAAAACGGCAAGGAAGCCAAATATTTGTTCAACTATAAAGATGCGATCGGGGGGAAGAAGCCGGAGCAGAATATTCAGTTGCAACCCGGCGATGTTATCGTTGTCCCTTGAGATAAAAAATGAATCACATACTTAAAATCGTCCTTGGGATGGCTTTCTTGGCGGCGTTGAGCGCAGGGTCGGCGCAAGTTCGCGCCCAGGAAGCCACGGGAGAAAAGCCAAAGCCCGCCGCTCGCGATTATGCGCCTTTGCCGGATCTGAATGGCCAGCAGGATCCAAATGCAGATCGCTCGTCATCTGACTTGCAGCCCGATAATCGGCCGCTGACCGGGATTGAAGCGGCCACGCTGGGAACTTCGCGGTTGCGTCACAGTTACTGGGTTCCTGGCTTAGAATACGGCAATACTATTCGCTCAAATTCACCCAATCCAGCGGTCAATTCAGGATGGAATTCGTCGAACTATTTTGCGGGGAATATGACCCTGCTGGAAGCCTGGGGCCATTCTCTTCTCGGAGTGAATTATTCCGGCGGTGGAATCGTGTCCAGGGACGGCGGCTCAGGCAACGGACAATTTCACCAGCTCTCGATGGGTTACCATCTGGATTTGCGGCGCTGGCAATGGGTCATTCTGGAGCAGTTCTCGTATTTGCCAGAAAGCGGTTTCGGTTTTGGGGGCACAACGGCGCTGGCGATTCCTGGTGTCGCCGGAACTTTAGGCGCCTCCCTGCCGGGTTTGCAGGCGGGGTACGTGCCGAACCAAAGTATCTTATCGGCAGCGGGCCCCAGATACAGTAATGTCTCCGGCGCTCAACTAACCTACGTCTTGAGTGCAAGGAGCGTTGTCACTTTTGGAGGGTCCTACGGAATCCTCCGATTTATCAACGGCGGCAGCCTTGACAGTGACAATCCGATTTTCAGCGGTGGCTACGGCTACCAAGTCACCAAGAACGATACTATCGGCATACAGTATCGATTTGGGGCCTTTCACTACTCGAGAAACCCCCAGGCAGTTGGTGACCAGGCGCTCCAGCTGGCTTACGGGCGGAAGATCACAGGGCGGGTATCCCTGCAGCTCTACGCGGGGCCGGAGTACTCGAGCCTGCGCGTGCCCGTCTCTGGACAGCGAAGCCGGACGGGAGGCTCAGGTGGTGCGACACTCCTTTATGGGACGCGACGCGGACTATTGACGGTGAGCTATATGAGGGGAGTGACGGGAGGCAGCGGGGTCTTCGCCGGCGCGGACAGTAACATGGTCACCGCAAACATGGGGCACTCCCTGACGCGTGTCTGGCAAGGGAGCCTAGACTTCGGTTATGCGAGAAATGGAGCGCTGCTTAACAATACCGGGCAACCTTCGACGCATTACAATAGTTGGTATACTGGAGCCGGAGCGACCTCTCCCTTCGGACGCGACATAAATTTCTCATTGGGTTACCGGGCGCAGATTGAACAAGCAAATCAAGCCGTGTGCAACGGCCCTGGCTGCGGCGCCAGTTACCTGCAACACAGCATTTGGATGAGCTTTCAGTGGCACTCGAGACCGCTGGTGGTCGAGTAATGGACCCGAGGAGAGGGCTAAAGAAACTGAGAGACTTTAAAAGAGGCCTCATGGCGGGAAGAAAGTATTCCCCGAGGCTGGAAAACAAACTGGCGAAAAAGCCCACACCCTATGTATAAGAACTTCTTTGGTTTGAAGGAAAGCCCGTTCAACGTCAATCCTGACCCGCGTTATCTCTTTCTGACCAAGCAGATTGAGGAAGCACTCTCCGGGCTGATGTACGGAGTCCAGGCCCGAAAAGGCATTATCACCTTGACGGGTGAGGTCGGGACGGGCAAAACAACGCTCGTCAATCGGCTTCTTGATTGGCTGCGACTGCAGCGCGTCAGGACTGCGTTTCTATTCAACTCCCGAATGAATTCGATGCAGCTGTTCGATTTCGTCCTGGCGGAATTCGACATTCCGTGCAATTCGCAATCCAAGAGCCAGCAAGTAATGAAGCTGAATCAATGGCTCTTGGAACGCTATCGCGCCGGTGAGACAGCCGTTTTGATCGTGGATGAAGCCCAAAATCTGACGTTTCCGGTGCTGGAAGAAATCCGGCTCCTGACCAACCTCGAGACATCAACCGAAAAGCTTCTGCAGATCGTTCTTTCTGGACAGTCCGAGCTTGAAGAAAAGCTGAAGCTCCCCCAACTGCGGCAGTTGCGACAGAGAATCACCATCCGCTGCAAAACAACGCCCTTAACAAAGGAAGAAACGAGCGATTATATCTTTGACCGTCTCCGAATTGCGGGAGCGGCTCCGGACGGAGAGCCGATTTTTACCGCGAAAACGATCGAAACGGTGCACTTGTATTCGATGGGAGTTCCGCGCGTCATAAATCTCCTGTGCGAACATGCTTTGATCAACGCTTACGTGGAGCAACAACGGCCCATCGTACCGAAGGTCATTGAAGACATTGCCCGGGAATTTCAGCTGGATGAAGTGGAACCCGTCGCTCCTCCTGAAGCCCTCAGGCCCGATGCGGATTTGTACAGTTCGGAATCTTTCATTCAGAATCTCGGCGAGGCGCTCTCGCGCTTTCGCACGAGTTCGACCCCGACGAACCCGAGACGCAACCAAAAGTAAACCAAGTCGCGCGTAGTAGCTAAGTCCGGGTAAGCCGCCTTACCGGATATTGAGCCACTGGCTCGCTGCGCTGCGCCTGCGTCAGAAAGGGGGCTCTGGTAAACTGTTCGTTTGATGTGTCAGCAGAGAATCTCACCATGACGACGATCACCATCGAACAGGCCGGAAAGTACGACGGCCAGGAAGTCACACTCAAGGGCTGGCTCTACAATCTCCGCGAATCCGGCAAATTGCTTTTCCCGATCTTCCGTGACGGCACCGGCATCATCCAGGGCGTCTGCGCGCTGAAGGAAAATCCCGAGGCGTTCGAATCGCTGAAGGGCCTCACCCAGGAATCCAGCGTAATCGTCACCGGCAAGATTCGCGCGGAAAAGCGCGCCCCCGGCGGCTACGAAATCGGCGTCGGCAAAATCCAGATCGTCCAAAAAGTTTCAGAAAGCACTCCGTTTCCCATCCAGCTCAAGGAACATGGCGTCGATTTCCTTCTGGATCAGCGCCATCTCTGGATTCGCACGCCTCGCCAGGCGGCCATACTCCGCATTCGCGCCGAAGCCATCCGCGCCGCGCGCGAATTCATGGACGGCCAGGGCTACACGCTCACCGACGCGCCCATGTTCACTCCCGCGGCCTGCGAGGGCACTTCCACTCTTTTCGAAGTCAATTACATCGACGACCAAAAAGCCTACCTCACCCAGAGCGGTCAGCTTTACGCTGAAGCCATCGCCATGGCTCTCGGCAAGGTCTACACCTTCGGCCCCACGTTTCGCGCCGAAAAATCCAAGACCCGACGCCACCTCACCGAATTCTGGATGCTCGAGCCCGAAGCCGCCTACGTCGAATTTG
>Ga0137415_10003605_pt1 | contig 15377 bp, 15 predicted proteins | sample CZODoug3_1_1_16f_FD_183082 | JGI IMG/M metagenome (GOLD analysis project Ga0137415, IMG submission 183082) | Vadose zone soil fungal communities from Angelo Coast Range Reserve, California, USA - CZODoug3_1_1_16fungal (Hybrid Assembly) | ecosystem: Environmental > Terrestrial > Soil > Vadose... | reverse complement strand
CGCACCGCGCCCCGGCCGGCCACGCTGAGCAGGTCGGCGTAGTTGATGGCCTTCTTCACCGCCGAGACGAACCGGGGGTTGCTGGTGGCCGAGGAGACGCCCGCGCTCTGGTTGAGCATCAGGTAGATGCTGTAGCCGGAGGCGCCGCTGGTCACGGTGACCTTGCCGGTGTCCAGCCCGCCGACCTGGTCGCCGGACAGGTCCAGGGCCACCTGCGAGTCGCCCTTCTGCACGTTCAGGGACTGGGTGGCGGCCTTGACGTTGCGCAGCACGATGGTGTCGTAATGGGGTTTCGCCGGGCCGTTGTACCGGGTGTTGCGGGTCAGCACCGCCTGGTTGGTCACGTCCAGGGTCTTGAGCTGGTACGGCCCGGAGCCGGCCGACGCGCCATTGAGATAGCGCTCCGCGCCGTCCCGCTGGTCGGTGCTGCCGCCGTTCGCGGTGACCAGCTTGGCGTTCACCACCGACAGCGAGGGGGCGGGCAGGATGAACGGCAGCGCGGGGTTCGGCTTGGCGCTGGTCAGCACGACCGTGCTGGGGTCCTTCGCGCTGACGGTGACCCCGTCCAGCAGGAACGACGGGTTGCCCTTGATGCCGATCAGCCGGTTGAACGAGAACACCACGTCGTCCGCCGTCACCGGGGAGCCGTCGGCGAACAGCCGGCCGGGCGCCAGCGGCAGGGTCAGCGTCCTGGCGTCCGGGGACAGCTCGTAGCTGGCGGCGAGGTTGCCGACCGGCTTGGTGAGGTCGTTGTCGGCGAAGCCGAGCAGGGTGTCGTACATGCTGTGCGCGAGCAGCTGCCCGGTGAGCTCGTACTCCCGCCCCGGGTCCGCTGTCTTGAGGTCGAAGCTGGTGTCGATCACGAGCGTGCCGCCGCCCGAGGCCGACCCGCCCGAGCTACCCCAACCGCACGCCGCCATGGCCAGCGCGAGCACCGCCGCGGCCGAGGCCGCGAGCCCGGCACGAGCTCGGCGGCGGCTGGCTGTCGGGCCGATCATGGGTGCCTCCTGGCGGGCGGGTCGCGGGCCAGACGGGCGGGGCGGCTCGACGGATTGTGCCCGAGGCCGACTTCGTCTGGACGATTCGGCGGTATCATCCGACACTGCTTGCAGTTCGTCCAGTAGGACAGGGGTCACGTCAGAGCAATCAGGTCCACAATGATCAGGGGGATCGGAAATGTCCAGAGGTCAGGAGCCAGGCGGCTCGGCGACTGGACGATCTGCCGAGCCGCCGGACGAGGTCGACCACCGCATCCTGGCGGAGCTGCGCGACAACGCTCGGATATCGATGTCCCAACTGGCCGAGCGGGTGGGGGTGTCCCGGGCCACCGCCTACTCCCGGGTGGCGAACCTGGTGGCGGGCGGCGTGATCACCGGCTTCAGCGCGCGGGTTGACCCGCTGAAGGTGGGCTTCGGGATCTGCACGCTGGTCTTCGTCACGGTCCACCCCCGGACCTGGTCCAGCTTCCGCCGCCGGGTCGCCGAGATGAGCCAGGTGGAGTACTGCGCGGTCACCACGGGCCAGCACGACGCGATGCTGCTGGTCAGGGCACGGGAGGTGGCCGAGGTGCACGCCTTCGTCACCGAGGTGCTCGCCGTGCTGCCGGAGATCCGCGCGGTGGAGTCCGTGCTGGTGATGGACGAGGTGGTCCGCCGGCCGTACCTGTTGCCGGGCGACTTCGCCGGGCCCACTGTGCCGGCCGCCTCGGGCCAGCCGGTCGGTATGACCCGGTTCATCAGGGCCGGCGACGGGCACGCCGGCCTGGAACCGCTGTAGCTGGCCGGCGCCGTCACAGTAGAGTTGATCCAGTCAATTGTGCGCGTATTCTTGAGGGTATGGACGGCTTCGCGGCACAGCTGCGGGACAAGGGGCTGCGCAACACCCCGCAGCGCCGCGCGGTGCTGATCGCGCTGACCGACGCACCCCACTCGACGGCCGCCGAGCTGGCCGCCTCGGTCAGCTCGGCCGGCGCGCGTTCGGCGGCGGCCGGTCGACCGGTCGTGGCCAGTGTGGACGGACTGTCCCGGCAGGGCCTCTACAACGTGCTCGAGGACCTGACCAGGGCCGGGCTGGTGCGCTGCATCGAACCCGCCGGTTCGCCGGCGCGCTACGAGGTGCGTGTGGGGGACAACCACCACCACCTGGTGTGCCGGGGGTGCGGCCGCATCCAGGACGTGTCCTGCGTCGTCGGCGAGGCGCCGTGCCTGAGCCCGGGCGAGTTCGAGGGCTTCACGGTCGACGAGGCCGAGGTCATCTGGTGGGGCACCTGCGATGCCTGCGCCCGCACGGCCGCCCCGCACAACCCACGGCCAACCCGCTAGCCCGTCGCACACGGGTTGTGGCGGTGGCGGTGATCCGGTCGCGCACGGGTGGTGGCGGTGGCACACGGGTGGTGGCGGTGGCACACGTGCTGTGGAGGTCGCACCCGAGTTCTAACTGGTGTGCCACGTCCGGGGGCCGTGTGTCAGCGACGAGGAGCGTGTGTCGGCTACGGCGCCGGCGCGCCGGTGAGCTGGTCAGCAGAACGCGGGCGTGGCCTCAGCGGCCACACCCGCGTTCTCGTGGTGGGTCGGGCGTCTCGCAGTGAATCAGGCCCGGGGTGGGTCAGGCGTGGTGCTCGGCGCCGATCAGCCAGGCGAACTTCTCGGTGGTGTCGATGACCTGGTGCAGCAGGTCGGCCGAGGTCGGGTCCTGCTCGTCGACGGCGTCGTGCACCGCCCGGGCCCGGGCGGCGACGGCGATCAGTCGGCCCCGGATCAGCTCGACGGCCTCGTGTGTGTCGATCTCCCCGGCGGGCAGCTTCGGCAGGCTCGTCATGGCGGAGACGGTCTCGGACCGGCCGTCCGGTACGGCGTACAGCGCGCGCATCCGCTCGGCGATCGTGTCGCTGGCCTCGCGGGCGGCGTCGACGATCTCGTCCAACAGCAGGTGCAGGTCCCGGAAGTTGCTGCCGACGATGTTCCAATGCGCCTGCTTGCCCTGCAGGTGCAGCTCGACCAGGTCGGCCAGCACGAGCTGCAGGTTTGAACGCAGCGCCGGCGACGCGACGAAGCCGAAGCCGAGCGCCTCGGTGCCTCGGGCGGTGCCGCGCTGGGTGGAGGTGACGGACATGGTGATCATTCCTTTCCGACCGGTGAGTGCCGCGCGCCTCGGCTGGCCCGACGGGGGCTTCGCGCGTTGGCCTCGGGCCCGGTTGCATGTCTCCTTTCTAGTGCCAAGAGTTGACTCAGTCAAGTTTTGGTGAGAGTCCATCTAGATTGCGAGCAGGGCCCCGAAACCGTTGCTGAGCTGCAGGTTTACCCCCTTCGAGGGCTGTGGACGGTGGCGGACTGATCCCAAGGTCACACCCGCGACCTCGCCGGAAGATCCAGGTAGGGGGGCTGGCCCTACCTCGAAGGTGGGGTAACCGGGCGGGGGAGTAGGGCTGGCTCCCTGGTTCGGGCCGCCGCCGCGGCGCAGTGTCTCCGGCAGCGGGGGTGTACGCCCCGCACCTGTCGAGAGGAGTCCGTTATGCCGCGTTATCTGGTCGAGCGCACGTTTCCCGAGGGTCTCGTCATCCCGATCGATGAGCAGGGCGCCAAGGCGAGCAGGGATGTCGTGGACGGCAATGCCCAGCACGGCGTGACCTGGGTGCACTCCTACGTCAGCCCGGACAAGACGTCGTTCTACTGCATCTACGACGGTCCGTCACCGGACGCGATCAGGATGGCCGCGCAGTCCAATGGCCTACCGGTGGACCGGATCACCGAGGTCCGGGTGCTGGACCCGTACTTCTACCACTGACCGTCCGGTCGGGGCCGTCGGCCAGCACCCTCCTACGCGCTCTTGGCGACTACCTGCGCGCCGGCCAGCGAGTCGACATCGGCCGGGTCGGCGGTCAGTGTCGCGTGCACGGCATTGCCCCAGCGGGGCGTCCGCAGCGGCTCGCCCGGGTACTGGGTCAGATCTTCGATCAGACGCTCGGCTTCGGCGTCCGAGGCAACCGCCAGCATGACGTACTTCACTGGCTCCTCCTCTGCATAGTGGTGCCGCTCTGGCACCGGGAAAGATGTGGAGATCGCGGCGATCGGGTGGATCCGGGGTGCGGTGCGCGCGGGCTGGTATGGAGATGCGCCAGCTCGCAGCGCGGCCGTCTCGGGTCTCGATCGGCTCGGGCTGAGTGGTCGGTGGTCAGTTGCGGGTTGCGCTCGACCCCGACCGGGCGGGCTCGACTAGGTCGACCGTATCGATCACGTATAAGGATACTGCCCGATCGAATCGCGCGCCGGTTGGTACGCCGGGCTACACAATCTGGTCGTCAATCTGGAGGGATCGCGCATTGACGCGCCCCACTTCGTCGATCCGGCGGAACAGGGCCGGCGCCGAGGCCAGGCAGACGAGCGCGCCGAGCGCCACCCACAGGGCGGGGGCGTACCCGGTCAGCCGCGCGGTCGCCCACGTCATCAGGGCCGGGGTGAACCCGGCGAAGAAGATGGCGGCGACGTTGTAGCTGAGCGCCGTGCCGGTGGACCGTACGGCGACCGGGAACGCCATCGGCAGCGTGGCCGGGGCAACCCCGACGAACACGGCCACGGTGGCGCTGAGCAGGGTGTGCACGACCAGCAGCACCGGCGTGCTCGGCTGGGCGTGCAGCCACAGCAGGCACGGCAGCGGCACCACCAGCAGCGCCGCCGAGCCGCCGAGCACGACCCGTTTCGCGCCGACCCGGTCGGCCAGCCGGCCGGCCAGCAGGCAGCCGGCGATCAGCACGACGTTGCCGACCACCGTGGCCAGGAACGACTGCCGCGCGGTGAACCCGAGCCCGACGGCCGCCGAGCGGTAGTAGGTCGGCAGGTAGATCACGAACGCGTAGACCGCCACGGTCCAGAGCACCGAGAACAGGAAGCCGAGCAGCAAGGTGCCCAGGTGCTCGGCCAGCAGCCGGCGCAAGGGGTCGTCGCGGCGGTGGCCCGCTACGGCCTGCTCGCGGGAACGTGATCGCTCGGCCTGCTCGCGGGATCGCTCGAACGGTGTCGGCTCGGGTAGCCGGCGCCGCGTGTAGAACCCGACCGGAATGATCAGCAGCCCCAGTACGAACGGGATCCGCCAGGCCCATTCGGTGACCGTCGACTCGTCGAACACGGTCGTGATGGCCAGGCCGACGACCGCGGACATCAGGTTGGCGATGCCCATCGAGGCCTGCAGCCAGGAGGCGTAGCTGGCCCGCCGGTCGGCCGGCGCGTGCTCGATCATGAATGCCGCCGCGCCGCCGATCTCACCACCGGCGGAGAAGCCCTGCAGCAACCGTCCGACCAGCAGCAACAGTGGCGCCCCGAGGCCGAGCACCGCGTAGGGCGGGGCCACCGCCAGGATCAGGATGCCGGCGCCCATCGTGGCGATGGAGAGCACCAGCGCCGCCTTGCGGCCCACCCGGTCGCCGTAGCTGCCGATCACCACCGCGCCGAGCGGACGGGCCACGAAGCCGGCGCCGAACACCACGAACGTGCTGATCAACGCCGAGGTCGGGTCCCCGGGGCGAAAGAAGTTCTGCGCCAGGTAGCTCGCGAAGAAGGCGTAGACGGAGAAGTCGTACCACTCCATGGCATTGCCGAAGGACGCGGCCGCGATCGCCTTGCGCGCGACGGCGTCGTCCGGCGACCGGTCAGCCGTGCCGGCCATGGTTGTGCTCCATGACCGGCACGGTACGAATCGGCGCCGCGAGGTGCCTACCTGATTCCCGAGGATCGAGAATCAACCGGCTACCTCTGAATCGACTGGAATGTGCTGCTCATGCTGACCGCGGCCAGCTGCGCCTTCCGGCACGCGACCCGGTGGTTCAGCCCCGGCAGGTCGCCGCTGGAATTGCTGTACTGCGCCCACAGCGTCACGTTCGGCGCCACCGTCACCAGGTAGACGCAGGACGTGTTCTGCGCCAGGTCCGCCGGCGCGTACTCCGTGGTGGGCATGTTGTTGATCGAGGCGAACGCCGTGCCGCCCTCGACCGGGCCGTTGACCAGCCGAGCGAGGTACTCGTCGCCCTGGGTGACCGGGATGTGGCTCCACACGCAGGCCGTGCCGGACCCGATCGCGTCCGCCTGCTGCCGCCCCTGGTTCACCCCGAGCTGGTGCCACTGGTTAGTGGTGAGCAGGGCGCACGGGTTGGCCGTGACGGCACTGGCCTGGGATATCTGAGGGCTGCCCTGTTGCGGGCTCGGCGATAACAACGCGCACCCGGTCAGGGCGAACACCAACAGTCCGGTCAGGACCGGAAGCCGCAACCACCGCACCATCGCAACCACCCCCGCTGATCACTCATCTACCTCTTTTATAACCGCCTTTGCTTGACGTCGTATTGACGGCGGGAAGGTGGCGCCCCGGCCGGGAATCGATGATTGCTTAGCGTTGCGCGTCGAGGGTGTGCAGCACATCACGCAGTGACTCGTGCTGGGCCTCGCTCAGCGGGCCCAACGGGGACTGGCTGCGCAGGTGTTCGAGCGCGTTCGCCCGGCAGCGCTCACCGGCCGGGGTGAGCAGGATCTGCTTGGCGCGCCGGTCGGTGGGGTGCGGCCGCCGCTCGACCAGGCCCTGTTCCTCGAGCCGGTCGAGCACAAATGTCGCGTTGGAGGGTTCGCAGTACATCCGGTTCGCCAGTTCGCGCGCGGTGATCGGCTCCGACAGCTCGCGCAGCGCGATCACCTGTGTCGCGGTGATGCCGAGCTGCTCGCCGACGCGGCGCACCTGCACGTCGAGCCGCTGTGCGAGCTGGTGGACCAACTTGCACACGTCTCGTTCGAGATCCACATCCGGTGCCGAGGCCGGCTGGCTGGCCATCGGTCCAGTCTAGCGCCGATGCTTCGAACTGTGATACTTCTAGTTCGTATTATATGAACTAGAACTATTGGAGGACGCATGCCGCTGCCCGTCTTCTCGCTGATGCTCGTGGTCTTCGGCCTGACCACCGGCGAGTTCGTGATCGCCGGGATCCTGCCCGACGTGGCCACCGACCTGGCGGTCTCCATCCCCGCCGCCGGCCTGCTGGTGACCGCCTATGCGGTCGGCATGATCATCGGGGGGCCGGTGGTCACCGTGCTGACCGCGCGAATCGCCCGCAAGCCGCTCATCGTCGGGCTCGTCGGGGTGTCCGTACTGGGCAACCTGGGCTCAGCGGCGGCGCCGAGCTATCCCGTGCTGCTGCTCGCGCGGGGTGTCGCCGGCCTCGTCGTGGCCACGTTCTTCGCCGTCGCGATCGCCACCGCGGTGGCCACGGCGGCCGAGGGCAGGCAGGCGTCCACCGTGGCCAAGCTGACCGTGGGCATGAACCTCGGCATCATCCTGGGCGCCCCGATCGGCACCTACATCGGCCAGCACCTCGGCTGGCGCGCGACGTTCGGCGCGATCGCCGCGTTCAGCCTCGTCGCGCTGCTGCTGGTGGCCCGGTACGTGCCCGCGCAGCCCCCGGTCGCCACCGGGTCCGTGCTGGGCGAGCTGCGGGTGTTCGCCCACCGCGACGTGCAGCTCGCGATCGCGCTCACCGCCGTCGGCAACGTAGGGATCGTGACCGTGTTCAGCTACCTCGCGCCCCTGCTCACCGAGGCCAGCGGCTTCGCGGCCGACGCGCTACCGGTGCTGCTGCTGGTCTACGGCGCGGGCGCGGTGCTGGGCAACTTCGTCGGCGGCTGGCTGTCCGACCGCGCCCTGATGCCGTCGCTGGTCGGCCTGCTCGCCGCGCTGGCGGGCGCCCTGGCGCTGGCCTGGCTGGTCAGCGGGGTACAGCCGGCCGCGGCGGCCCTGACCTTCGTGCTCGGGCTGTTGGCGTTCGCGATCGTGCCCGGCATGCAGCTGCGGGTGGTGGAGACCGCGCGCACGGCGCCCACCCTGGCCGTCGCGGTCAACGCCTCCGGCTTCCAGCTCGCCGCCGCATTCGCCGGCTGGCTGGGCGGGCGGGTGATCGGCGACGGGCCGGGGCCGAGGGCGATCTACCTGGTCGGCGCGCTGCTCACGGTCGCCGGCCTGGCCATCGCGGGGTACATGCTGCGGCGCGACCACCGGCTGGCCGGCGCCCGGAGGGGGGTCTAGGGGTGGTGGCCCGGGTGGCGTTGGTCGAACTCGCGGGCCGCCGCGCGCTGGGTGCGCACCGGGAGGACCAGCTCCTCGTCGGGGGAGTCCACCTCGTTCAGGCCGAGGGCGACCGCGCGGCGGATCTGTTCCCGGTTGTCCCGCACGACGGAGGAGAAGAAGTCGTCGATCCGGGGGTCCTGCAGCACCTCGAGAATGACGCGGAACGAGGTGTCGACGACGGAATGCACGATCTCGTCGTGGAAGGGGATCCGCTTCAGCATCCCGAGCTGCGGGTCCTCGGTCAGCTTCTCGTGAATGATGGCGTGCAGCTCGGCCTTGTTCTCGGTGAGGGACTTGGCCAGGTTCTCCGGATAGTTGCCGGTTTCCAGGACCTTGACGACCTCGTCGAGCACGGCAATGGTGATCGGTTTCTTGATGGCCCGGACGATCGGTTCGGAGAACTTGTCCACCAGGCGGTAGGTGAACTGTTCGCCGACCGCGCGGTCCGCCGCCCGGCCGATCCGCACGAGCAGCAGCACGGTCACGATGAATCGGTGTGTGACCAGCGCGGGGTGCGCGACCGGGATCATCGCGAACAGCTCGTACCAGTTCCGCACGAGAAAGCGTCGCGCCCAGCGCCGCTTGTGCCAGCGCCACAGGAACTCGAGGAGAAATACCCCGCAGACCGTGCAGTCGGCATAGAACATCCAGATTGCCACCTGGTACGAGGGCGGGCTGAGCAACAGGTAGCCGAGCAGGCCGACCGACACCGCGGCCAGCGCGAACATGATCCAGTCATCGGCGTGCACGTTGCCGGGCAGGATGCCGCTGTTGAGCTCGGGGCCCCGGGGGCGCGGAGCCGGCGGCGTCGCCCGCCGGCCGGCGGGCCTGGCTCCGTCGCGGGCGGTGGCCATGCGGGCATCTCCAGACGTGCGCGTCGAGCGGGTGCCCGATCATGGCACGCGCCGGCGCGGCTGTCCGGGTGGGCCCGTTGCGGCCCGATCGATACCGGCGAGGCTCGTGCTAGGGCACTAGCTCTCCACGGCGAGCACGGCGCCGAAGCCGATGAGGGCGGTGCCGGTGACGCCGTCGAGGCTGCGCCGGACCTTGCGCCTGCCGAGCAAGTCACGCACCCGGTGCACGCAGAGCAGCAGGACGACCAGCCACAGGCCACCCAGCACGGCGACGGTGTAGGCGAGCAGGAGCGCGTCCCACGTCGTCGTGGTGGCCGGGTTGAGGAACTGCGGCAGCACCGACAGGTAGAGCACCAGCACCTTCGGGTTGGTGATGTTGGACAGGAAGCCTTCGCGCCAGCGCCTGAACCCGCCGGTCCGACCGCGCCGAGGGTCGTCCAGGCCCTCGTAGCGGCCGCGCCACGCGCCGCGCAGCGCCTGGCACCCGAGGTAGGCCAGGTAGGCGGCGCCGAGCCACTTCAACGTGTGGAACAGCGGCTGTGACCTCGTGATCAGCAGGCCGAGCCCGAGTGCCGCCGCGCTGCCCTGGATCACGTTGCTGGAGAGGATGCCGAAGCTCGCGAGCAGTCCGCCGCGCGCGCCGCCGGCCAGTGCGTTCTTCAGCACGACCAGGGTGTCCGGACCGGGGGCGAGCACGATGAGTACCACGATCAGCAGGTAGCTGCTGTACAAGCTCCACGTCACGACGTCCACGCTAGCAAGCACCAGGCGGCGAGGGCGGCCACGACGGTCTCAGCGCCGGAGGCCCTCGTCGCGGCGCCGGAGGCGCTCCTCGCCCTATGAGCTCTGGATAATGCTCACCGTGTTGTCGCCCTGATTGGCCACGAATGCCAGGTTGCCGGAGTATGCGGCCACGCCCATGGGCTTTGATCCGACTGGGATGGTCTCGATTACTGCGCTGGCCGCCAGATCGATCACCGTCAAGGTGTTGGCCTGGGGATTGGTGACATAGGCCCGGTGACCCACCGCCGCGATCGCCGAAGGGTGGTTTCCAGCCGGAATAATCTTGGTCACCAGGTTGCAACCGGGGGCAATCATCGACACTGTGCCGTCCACCGAGTTCGCCACAGAAACCGGTGCGGAAAACGACGTGTTGAGTGCAATCCCTTGTGGAGAGTTTCCGACAGGAATCGTGGCGGTCACTCCGCCCGCATACTCGTCGATCACCGTGACGGCGCCGCCGGTCTCCTTGGTGACAAAGGCCTGGAGAGTGTCAGGGTGCACCGCCACTCCCGTCGGACGTCCTCCGACAGAATATGTTGACACCACCGAGCTGGTCTTCAACTTGACCTTGGAGACCGTGCCGGCATCGGGGTTGGTGACCCAGTACAGGTTGCCCGCTGGCGCTATGCCAAAAGGGCCAGCGCTCACCGGAATGGTCTTGGTCACCGTGAGGGTTTTGATGTCTATGACCGAGACCGTACCGTCACCGGTATTCGTCACTCCGACCGTACCGCTCGACGGATCCACCGCAACGCCCTGTGGCACTCGACCGACTGGGATTGTCGCGATCACAGCCGTCTTGAAGTAGTCAATGACTGAGACCGTGCCGCTACCTGAGTTCGCAACAAAAACGAGAAATGATCCCGACTGCCCGGATACCACTACAGATACCGCAACGCCCATGGGTTGAGCCCCGACTGCGATGGTTGCTATCGGAGATGCCGACTGCTGCGGCCCAGGGGTCGGCGATACGGTTTCCTTGCTGGTCACGTCGTCCCCAATGCCCTGTTCGGATGAGGACCGCGTCCCTCATCGAGGGCCGTGGTCGGAGTGATGCCAGCGTGGACGAGTGGACTTGCAACGATCTTTCAGACGCCGAGGGCGGCGCCTTGCAGTCTCGGTGCCGGAAGACGCATTGCCGGCCAGCGCTACCGGGTCGGCCAGGTGCGGAGGGCGATGTGGGGCGACCTAGGCTGCGGCGGTGTCGCCGTTCGAGCCGCCTCCTGGATTCCAGCCGCTGCACTCGTCGCCGTTCGTGGAGCTTCTCGGGCCGGTGTACCTGAAGCGGGACGGCTGGCGGCCGGTGTTCGGCGTGCTGGTCGAGCCCAAGCACGCCAACACGATGGACACCCTGCACGGCGGTGTGGTGGCGGCGCTGGTGGACATCGCCACGGGGCGGGGAACGCGGCTGGCCCTCGGCGAGTCCGGTCCGGTCCGGACGGTGAGCATGAGCCTGGACTTCGTCTCCGGTGTCGCGGTGGGCAGCTGGATGGAGGCGGCGGTGACCGTCGACCAAGGCGGCGGCCGCACGATCTTCACGTCGTGCCGGGTGAGCAGCGCGGACACGCTGGTCGCCAGGGCGCAGGTGATCCTGAGCAGGGGCACGCCCCGGCTCGACCCCGGATAGGCAGCATTAGCCCGTGTGTGCGAGTGCTCGGGCGTTGCGGCGGGGTGTTTGGTGGAGATCGATCCATTTTGGCGGGATAAATTCCGGGTGGACGTCGCGTATTCGGACTTTCCAGCCGGAATCGTGGATCACGCGATGGTGTTCGCGGCAGAGCATCACGAGATTGTCGATGTCGGTTCTGCCGCCGTCCAGCCAATGAATGATGTGATGCACTTGGCACCATACCGGGTTTCGGTCGCAGCCTGGGTGGGCGCAGCCGCCGTCGCGGGCGGCGATGGCTTTGCGCTGCGCGGGGGTGACACACCGTTTCTCGCGGCCCACATCCAACGGCTGGCTCTCGCCGTCGAGGACGACCGGGGTGATCTTCGCATCACACAGCATCCGGCGGAGTTCGCCGGCGGTGGTCATGCCGCCGAACTCCAATTCCGCACCCCGAGCCTGGGCGCGCATCGTCCCGATGCTCATGATCGCGGAGATGTGCGGGCGTTCGCCGCCCTCGGCGGGTAGGTAGCCCTCGTCGAGGACGCGCTCGCAGATCGCGCCGAGCGCTTCGGCCTGGCGCTCGCCCAGTGTCTTGTCCCGACCGAGACCGGTCGGGTCGCCGGACTCGGCCGGGGTGAGGTTCGCCCGGATCGCCCGCGCGAACACGTCGAACGTCGCCGCATCGAGCGTGCCCTTGATCCGACCGCCCCCGCCCGTGCGGGATTTGCTCAGGTGTAGCTCGTTGACCTGCTGATCCTCGTCCTCCGGTGGCGGGCCGTCCTGGTCGAGGCACTCGATCAGCTGCGCGGCGAACTTGGCCAACTCATCGGGCCGGTAGAGCCGTGCCCAGTCCGCGAGCTGTGCTTCGACACTCGCCCACACCTCCGGGTCCAGCCGGCCGGCGGCATCCGTGCTCAACGCCCGTTCGATGACTTCCGCGTGCGCCCGGTCGATCTCCCAGCCACCCAGTGCCGTGGCGGTAGCCGGCAGCCGAGGCTCCAGCGGTACCCCGGCAAGGGAGGTCGGGAACACACTCGCCGCCACCGCCACCATCCCACGCGCCTCTACCCGGGTGCAGCGCAGCAGATCCGCCACTCCGGCGGCCGGACGCACGCCGCGTTCGGTGAACTCGCCGTCGCCTTCGAGCTGAGCCACGATGCGCAGCGATGCATGATCAGCGCGCCGGTTCATCGACTGTAGAAACAACAGCTGGTCGATCGAATCCTGGCCGGACACCGAGCCCGACGCCACCTCCAGCGCAGCCCAAGCCTCGAGCAAGGCCTGCCGCGCGGTGGCGATCGAACTTTCCGACATACCAACATTCTCGCAGCGACCACCGACACTTTCCGGGCATCGAAGCCGTCCTCAGCGAACGAGAAAAAATCGATTATGTGGGCGCGTCGCCAGCCGTACCCGACTATCTCCACAAGACCCGAGAAAAGGTGAGCGTTCTACCATCGGCTGGCTGGCTGTGGTCCCGTCCAAAGCTTCTCTTCAAATTGACCAGCCATCCTGAAGTGACCAAGTTATTCGAGCCGTCGGGATCGCCGAAGGCTCCCGGCGGAGCAAACCACGCCAGCGCTAGCCACCCACGCCAGCTCGGGCGCGCCGACCGGCGATGGCGGACAGCAGCCGCACAGTGTACTCGTGGCTCGGCCGGTCGAACAGGTCCTCGGTGGGGCGCAGCTCGACCAGTTGACCGAGGCGCAGCACGCCGACCCGGTGCGCGATCTGCCGGACGACGGCCAGGTCGTGGGAGATGAACAGGTAGCTCAGCTCGGCCTCGCGCTGCAGCTCGGCGAGCAGCTCCAGCACCTGGGCCTGCACCGAGACGTCGAGCGCGGACACCGGTTCGTCGCACACCACGAGCTCTGGGGACAGGGCGAGGGCCCTGGCGATGGCGACCCGCTGGCGTTGGCCGCCGGACAGCTCCACCGGCTTGCGGGCCAGCGTCGCGGCGGGCAGCGCCACCCGGTCCAGCAGCGCGGCGGCCCGCGCGCGGCGGCTGGCCGCGTCGCCGGCCCCGAAGGCGCGCAGCGGCTCGGTGATGACCTCCTCGATGCTGAACCGGGGGTCCAGCGAGGCGTACGGGTTCTGGTAGACGAGCTGGGCCCGGCGCCGGATCGCCCGCCACCGCTCGCCGCGCGCGGTGGTGATGTCGGCCCCGCCGAACAGCACCGTGCCGGCGGTGGGATCGGCCAGCCGCAGCAGCAGCCGCGCGATCGTCGACTTGCCGGATCCCGACTCGCCGACCAGCGCGAGCGTCTCGCCCCTGCCGATGCCGAAGCTCACGTCGTCCACCGCGCGCAGCACCCCGCGCCGGCCGTTCACCCTGGGCAGTCGGAACTCCTTGACCAGGTTCCGCACCTCGGCGACGAGCGGGACGCCCGTCGGGTCCGGAGCGGTGCCGGTAGTGCCAGCCGGGAGCGGGGCGCGCAGCCCGGGGGCGCTGGCGATCAGCGTGCGCGTGTAGGGCTCGGCGGGTGAGGTGAGTACCTGCCCCACCGGACCCTGCTCCACGATGTGGCCGCCCTGCATCACCACGAGCCGGTCGGCGCGGTCCGCGGCGACGCCGAGGTCGTGGGTGATCAGCAGCACCGCGGTGCCCGACTCGCGGCAGAGGGTGGCGAGCTCGTCGAGGATCTGGCGCTGCACGGTGACGTCGAGCGCGCTGGTCGGCTCGTCGGCGATGATCAGCTCGGGGCCGGCGGCGATGGCGATGGCGATCAGCACGCGCTGCCGCATGCCACCGGAGAGCGTGTGCGGGTAGCGCCGCGCCTGGACCTCGGGGTCGGGCAGCCCCACCTTGGCGAGCAGCTCGACCGCGTCCAGCCGGGCGCGGCGGCGGTCGGCGAGCCGGTGCGTGCGCAGCACCTCGGCGACCTGGTCGCCGACCTTGCGCACCGGGTTCAGCGAGATGCTGGGGTCCTGCGGCACGAGTCCGATCCGCCGGCCCCGGACGGCGCGCAGCGGCTTCTCGCCGAGCCCGGTCAGCTCCCGGCCGGCCAGCTGCACGCTGCCACCGTCCACCCGGCCGTTCTCCGGCAGCAGCCCGATGATCGCGTGCGCCAGCGTGGACTTGCCGGAGCCCGACTCGCCGACCACCGCGACGACCTCGCCAGCCGCGATGCTCAACCCCACGCCGCGCACCGCCTCGACCGTGCCGACCGAGGTGCGGTACGACACCCGCAGGTCCCGCACCCGCAACACCGGCTCGCCGCTGCCCGAAGCCGAAACCTCGCTCACCGGAACCTCGCCCATTCGCCGTCCAGCGCCCGGGAGATCCGGTTCACCGAGAGCACGGTGGCGGCGATGGCGAAGCCGGGCATGGTGCACAGCCACCACGAGTTGGCCAGGTAGTTGCGGCCCTCGGCGATCAGCGCGCCCCACTCCGGGGCCGGCGGCGGCGCGCCGTAGCCGAGGAAGCTCAGGGCCGACACCTGCAGGATGGCCAGCCCGAACTCGAGCACCGCGAGCACCAGCACCGGCCCGGCCGCGTTCGGCAGCACGTGTCGGCGCAGCGAGGTATACCAGCGGGTGCCGACCGACCGGGCGGCCTCGACGTAGGTGGCGCGGCGGACCCGCATCGTCTCCGCGCGCATCACCCTGGCGAAGCTGGCCACGCTGGCCACGCCGACCGCGATCGCCACCTTGGTGGTGCCGTAGCCGAGCGCGGTGATCAGCGAAAGCGATAGCAGGATCGGTGGGATCGCCATCAGGGTGTCCACGAACCGCATCAGGCCCTCGTCCAGCCACCGGCCGATGAACCCCGCGAGCAGCCCGATCAGGCCGCCGACCAGCAGCCCGACCGCCACCGCGAGCACCGTGGCCCGCAGCGAGAGCGCGGCGCCGTGCACGACCCGGGTGTACAGGTCCCGCCCGAGGTAGTCGGTGCCGAACAGGTGCGCGGCGCTGGGCGGGCGCAGCCGCAGGGCCGGCACCCCGGTGAGCGGGTCACCGCCGGCCAGCACGCTCGGCGCGACCGCGGCGCACAGCACCAGCAGCACGTACAGCACGGACACGACCAGCCCGGG
>Ga0137415_10003604_pt1 | contig 15379 bp, 14 predicted proteins | sample CZODoug3_1_1_16f_FD_183082 | JGI IMG/M metagenome (GOLD analysis project Ga0137415, IMG submission 183082) | Vadose zone soil fungal communities from Angelo Coast Range Reserve, California, USA - CZODoug3_1_1_16fungal (Hybrid Assembly) | ecosystem: Environmental > Terrestrial > Soil > Vadose... | reverse complement strand
GTCGAGGTCGCCGCCGGGGTGCCCGTGCCTCTGGCGGACGAACGCGATGGCCTGCTTGCCCTTCTCGTTGTAGTTCCAGCCCTTCTTCAGATCGATGCCCGAGTAGCCGTTCGGATGGCTGGCGTCAGCCTCGTCAGAAGCGTTCTGGGCCTGGTTCAGGCAGAGGTTGACCCCGCCGATGGCCTCGCTGATGTCGTAGAAGCCGAGCAGGTTGATCTGCACGTAGTGGTCGATGTGCAGCCCGGTGAGGTTGCCGAGCGTCTGAGCGGACAGCGCGATGCCGGCGCTCTGCTTGGTGAGCAGGTCGGTCGCGCCCTGGTCGGCGGCGTCGTTGAAGCCGTCGACATACGCCGCGTTGATCTTGTCCATGCCGTGGCCGGGAATCGAGACCCAGGTGTCGCGAGGGAAGGACACGATCGATGCCTTCGAACCGTCGGCCGGCACATGCAAGATCATCATCGTGTCGGTGGCGGCATCGCTGCGATCGGTGGTGGTGCCCAGGGCTGCGACCTCGGCCGCTGTAGCGCCGGCGATGCTGTCGTTGCCGAGCAGCAGGATGTTCTGGTCCTTACCGTCGATGCGCTTCTGCCCCTTCGGCAGCTTCGGCAGCGCGACGCCGTGCTGGATACCCTGGGTGAACTGCCGGTAGGTCGCCCAGGCGACACCGCTGCCGATCAGGGCGGCAACGGACAGCATCGCGATGACGATCCGTCCGCCGATCAGCGATCCGCGGCGAAGGTTGCCGCCCTGCTTGGCGGTCGCGCCGCTCGGCTGATCGGGTGAGCGCCGACGGTTGCTGTGTGAGGGCTCAGCGCCCCCGCCACCGGAGCGGTGGCGACCCCGCGTCGGCGCGTCCGGGTTGCGGCCCTGCAGATCGCTGACCCGCACTTGCTGTTGCGCCTTGGCCGGGCGCCCGCGACGGGGATCCAATTCGGGTGGCAACGGGGCGCCAGTACCGTAGTCAGCGCGTTTGTCACCCCGGGGCATCGAACCAGGATAACGGTTCTCGTGAAGGCTCCGAGCCGCTCATCGGCCGAGAAGGCGGGCCAGGACGTCGTCGACCTCACCCTCGGCGCGCCGCCGGCGTCCGCCGACCGCCGGTCGGGCCTCGCCGTTGGCGACGTGGGATCCGTTGGGGGCACCGGCCGACCCGTTCACGTGGACGCCGTTGGCGCTGTTCGGGTGCGTGCCGTTGGGGGCAGCACCGTTGGCCGCGGCGGCCGGGGCTCCGTTCGGTGGAGCGCCGTAGGGCACAGTGCCGTTGGCGGCGCCAGGCGCGACCACGGTGGGTGGGGCACCGTAGGGCGCGGCGCCGTTGGCGCCAGCCGCGGCCCCGTTAGGAGCGGCCCCGTAGGGCGCTCCGTACGGCGCGGCACCGTAGGGCGCGGCACCGTAGGGCGCGGCACCGTAGGGCGCGGCTCCATACGACGGGGCTCCATACGACGGGGCTCCGTAGGGCGCGGCGCCGTTGACGCCCGGCTCGTTGGCGCCCGGCTCGTTGGCGAGCGTCCCGTTCGGGACCGGCCAGTTCTGCGCGACCCCGCCACCGTCCTCATAGCGTGGCGTGCTCTCGCCCGCCGAGCGCCGCCGCCCGATGTACGGCGTGGGTGCGGCTGGTCGCTGTGGCTCCGGCTGCAGCGCCTGGATCGAGCGCTCCGGTGCGGGCGGACGCGCCGGCGGCTCGACGTGGTCGAAGTCCCAGACGAGGGCGGGCGGGCGGCGTTCGCTGGGCTCGTCCCAGTCGTATTCGAACCGCGACAACCGAGGCAGTTCGTCCAGCGGATCGGACGGTTCCGGTGCGCGGATATCCGCGGCCGGATGGGGCGCTGCGATCGACGGGGCGAGTGACGCGCGCAGGGCCTCCAGCGGCGGAAGGCGAGGTGGCGGGGCCGCGGCGCCTACGGTCGCGGGCGTCCACGGCTCGAGCGGCGTGGCGGGCGCGAGCGGCGCAGCGGGCGCGGGCGTGGTCGGTGCCGCGGGCGCGGTCGGCGCCACGAGCACGGGCGGCGGCGCAGGCGCGAGCGGCATCGCAGGCGCGGGCGGCCTTGCGGATGCCGGCATGGGTGCTGCGGCGGCCGGTGCTGTAGTGGGCGTTGGGGCCGCCGGCGGGGCCTGCGGGCGCGGAAGGATGGACGTCGTGTGCTCGGGCGGCTGAGACGCCGGGACGTTCAGGGCGGGCACCGGCGGCATGGCGCGCCCCGGCGCCGAGGCGGCAGTGGCGGCGATCGGGCTGGGCGCAGGCACAGGACGCGACCGCTCCGGCGCGACATCGGCCTTCGGGGCCGGGGTGGGCTGCGCCGGCGCTACCAGTGGCGGGGGCGGCGAGGGCTCGGACCGCGGTGTCGGCCGGGCGGCCGATGGCGCCGGGCCGGCCCGTCCCGACGTGTTGGCGTACACGTAGGGCAGCGGCGCGCTGTTCCTGACCCGGGACTCGACGACGGTCGCCGGCGGGAACGCCGTCGCACCGTCGAGGGCGGCCGCCGGGGCGCCACCCGACACCGCGAGGCGGCGGACCTCGTGCTGGAGCTCCTCGATGTCGGAGCTGATGACCCGCGTGGTCTCGATGCGCTCGAGCCGGAGCTGCCCGTTGACCTTCTCGACCAGATCGTTGCGCAATCCGGCGACTTCGCCGCGTAGTTGCGACAGCTCGTCACGGAGTATTCGTTCCATATCGCGCCGCAGCACCACTTCCCGCTGCAGTTCGTGCTCGCGCCGCGCCGGGGCCCGCCCAGGGTCGGCCGCCGACACCTCGTCGCCGAGTTCCTCCGCGCCGCGGCGGGGGCCGAACAGAGTGAACGCGCCCAGCAAGACCCCCCACAGGCCGACCAGCAGCCCGATCTGCACCTGCTTCTGGGTGTGCCCGACCACGACCATGAAGACGGCGACACCGCCTAGTAAAACGGCCGAGACCATGCCCAAAGTACGGAGCGCGCCTCGCCCGCGGGGGCGCTCTGCGAGGGCAGACATGGGTGGAGTCTAGCGAGAAGCGGTAGGCGTGCCGTTTCGAAGCCGTTTCGCTTCGTTTCTGACTAACCGCCAACAGTAGGCGGGCGCCCCTGGTTTGGGTCGATACCCGACCGTTCGAGCAACAATCCGGCGGTCAGGACGAGCAGAGAAGCCAACAGGAGGAAGATCCCGACTCCGAGGTCATTCGACGCGGCACGAACGTCACCGGCATCGGGGATTACCCGAACCAGTAGCGCCACGGCGGCTCCGGCCACGCCGGCCGCCACCAGCGCGGACGCTTTGCCGAGCGCGACACACCGGGCGATGACGATCGCGGCCATCGGCCGAGCATTCGGGTCGTGCCGGACCGCCGCCCGCACCCGGCGAGCCGCGATCAACTCGGCGACGCCGAGCAGCGCCAACGGGATGGGCGCGTAGAACTGCAGCGGCGGGATCGAGTCGTAGGAGACCCGCAGCAGCACGTACACCGCGCCGCCGATGATCAGGAACGGGACCACCAGGTCGCCGAAGCTGGTGCGCCGCACTACGCCACCACGAGGTCAGGACGCGGGCGGACGCTGTCGTCGGCGCCGCTGTCGTCGGCGCCGCTGTCGCCGGCGCCGTTGTCCGCTAGGTCGGCTAGGTCGGCGACCAACTCGCGAACCGGGCGGCCGGCGAGCACGGCGTCCGGGTCGGCCGCCAGCCACGGCACCAGCACGAACGCCCGCTCGGCGGCCCGGGGGTGCGGCAGCGTGAGCTCGGCGTCATCGCTGCGGACGTCGTCCACCGCCACCACGTCGACGTCGAGGGTGCGTGGCCCCCAGCGCAAGCCGCGAGTGCGTCCGGCCGCCTGCTCGGCCGCCCGGGCGCGCTCGAGCCAGTCGTGGGGCGTCGCGGTGGCGTCGTCGACGAGCAGCACGGCGTTGAGGTAGTCGTCCTGCTCGACCGGGCCCCACGGCGCGGTCTCGTACACCGGCGACACGGCCCGCAGCCAGGGGCGCATCGCGTCCACGGCCCCTTGCAGGTGAGCCAGCCGATCGCCGAGGTTGGAGCCGATCGACAGCACGGCTGTACTCACGCCCGCTCCCGGCGGATCGTGACGGCCAAGTCGCTGACCGGTACCGAGACCGGTGCCTGCGGCTTGTGCACGGTCACCGTGACGGCGGCCACCCGCGCGTCGGCCAGGCACGCGGACGCCAGCCGCGCGGCCAGCGTCTCGAGCAGGTTCACCGGCTCGCCGGCGATCACGGCGGCCAGCGACTCGGCGAGCTCGCCGTAGTGGACGGTGTCGTGGACGTCGTCTGAGGCAGCGGCCGGCGCGGTGTCCAGTTCGAGGACGACGTCCACGACGAAGTCCTGCCCGTCGCGCCGCTCGAAGTCGTACACGCCGTGGTGGCCGCGCACCCGCAATCCGGCGATCGTGATGCGGTCAGAAGTCACGGCGTGCCCCGCTGGATCGCGGCGACGGTGAGCGCCGCGTCGACACTGGCCCCGACGTCGTGCACGCGCACTCCCCAGACGCCGTTTAGCGCGGCGTAGGCGGTGATCGCGGTCGTGGCGTCCTCGCGCTCGTCGACCGGGCGCGGCGTGCCGTCGGGGCCGGCCAGCAGCCGACCGAGGAACGACTTACGCGATGCCCCGATCAACAGCGGGAAACCCAGCTCGGCGAACCGGTCCAGGCTATGCACCAACGCCCAGTCGTGTGCTGCGGTCTTGGCGAAGCCGAGTCCCGGGTCGAGCACGAGCTGGCCGGGGTCGACACCGGCAGCGACGGCGGCCTCGACCCGGGCCAGCAGCTCGCCTCGCACGTCGGCCACCACGTCGTCATAGACGGCCAGCTCTCGCATCGACCTGCTGTGCCCGCGCCAGTGCATGAGCACCCAGGGGCAGCCGGCGTCGCGGGCCACCCGGGCCATGTCGGGATCGCCGAGCCCGCCGGACACGTCGTTGATCACCGAGGCGCCGGCGTCCAGGGCGGCCTGCGCAACGCTCGCCCGGTAGGTGTCGACGCTGACCACGACCCCCTCGGCGGCCAGCGCCTTGATCACCGGCAGCACCCGGAACGCCTCGACCTTGGCGGCCACCCGTTCGGCGCCGGGACGGGTCGACTCACCGCCCACGTCGATCAGGTCGGCGCCCTCGGCCCGCAGCTGCATGCCGTGCTCCACGGCGTCGTCCAGGGTGGCGTAGCGGCCGCCGTCGGAGAACGAGTCCGGCGTCACGTTCAGCACGCCCATCACCGCAATGCGATCAGCGCGTCGCGGGAGCGTTATCACCGGCCGAGGATAAGAGACAGCGCCTCGGCGCGGGATCGCGGATCGGACTTGAACAGCCCCCGCACCGCCGAGGTCACCGTCGTCGACCCCGGCTTGCGGACGCCGCGCATCGCCATGCACAGGTGCTCGGCCTCGACGACCACCACGACGCCCTGCGGCTCCAGGCGGCGCATCACCGCATCGGCGACCTGGGAGGTGAGCCGCTCCTGCACCTGCGGGCGCTTGGCGTAGAGGTCGACCACGCGGGCCAGCTTCGACAGTCCGGTGATCCGCCCGTCCTTGCCCGGGATGTAGCCCACCGCCGCGCGGCCGTGCCACGGCACGAGGTGGTGCTCGCAGATCGAGTAGAGCGGGATGTCCTTGACCAGCACCAGTTCGTCGTGGTTCTCGTCGAACGTCGTCTCGAGCACGTCGTCGGGGTCGACGGTCAGCCCGGCGAACATCTCCGCATAGGCTCGGGCGACCCGCTCCGGCGTGCGTTTTAGGCCGTCGCGGTCGGGATCCTCGCCGATCGCCAGCAGCAACTCACGGACGGCGGCCTCGGTGCGCGCGAGGTCGATTCCCCGATCGCTGGCCGTCATCGCCGGACGTGGCCCCGGCGGATCACACCGAACCCTGCGTGCCGTCCGGGGGTTGCCGCTCGGGATAGGACGGATAGGCACCTGGCGGGGGCGGGCTCACCGGCGGCAGGAACGCCGTCGGCTGCTCACCGTAGGACGGGGACGGCGCCGACTGCTCGGGCGGATCGCCGAAGGAGTGCCGCGATCCGTAGGTCTGGGTGGGCCCGAAGCCCTGACCGCTCTGGCTGGGCGTCGACGGCTCGCCCGACACCGGCGGAGCCGGAGCCGCAAGCGGCGGTGCGACCGGAAAAGTGCCGACCGGAGCCGTGGCGTCCGGAGGTGGGGGCGTGGGCGTGGTTCCCGGCCCGGCACCATTGGTCGACCCGTTCGAGCGCACGCTCGGCGGGATCTCGATCGGCGGACGGTCGCTCGGGGTGCGCTTGCCGAAGCCGCCGAAGGTGTTGTGCGGCGGGCGTTTGCGCACCGGTGCCAGGATGCGCTCGAGGTCGTCCTTGGCCAGGGTCTCCTTCTCGGCGAGCTCGATCACCATCTGATCGAGCACGTCGCGGTACTGGACGAGGATCTCCCACGCCTCGTCGTGCGCCGCCTCGATGAGGTCACGCACCTCCGCGTCGATGTCGCTGGCGATGTCTTCGGAGTAGTCGCGCTGGTGGCCGTAGTCGCGGCCCATGAACGGCTCGGCGTCGCCGGTGCCGTACTTGACCGCGCCCAGCTTGGAGCTCATGCCGTACTCGGTCACCATCGCCCGGGCCAGCTTGCTGGCCTTCTCGATGTCGTCGGATGCGCCCGTTGTGGGCTCGTGGAAGACGAGCTCCTCGGCGGCCCGTCCGCCCAGGGCATAGACGAGCTGGTCGAGAATTTCCGAGCGGGTCTGCGTGTAGCGGTCCTCGAGCGGCAGCACGAGCGTGTGGCCCAGCGAGCGGCCCCGCGGCAGGATCGTCACCTTGTGCACCGGGTCCAGGTTGGGCATCGCCCATGCGGTCAGCGCGTGCCCGGACTCGTGGTAGGCCGTGACCCGCTTCTCCTTGTCGCTCATCGCCCGGGTCTTGCGCTCCGGGCCGGCGATGACGCGGTCGATGGCCTCTTCCAGCGCCTTGTTGTCGATGAGCCGCCCGCCGGTGCGCGCAGTGAGCAGCGCCGCCTCGTTGATCACGTTGGCCAGATCGGCGCCGGTGAAGCCGGGCGTGCGCCGGGCGATGACGCCGAGGTCGACGTCGGCTGCGAACGGCTTGCCCTTGGCGTGCACAGCGAGCACGGCTTGGCGACCCAGGACGTCAGGCGGCGACACGGCGATCTGGCGGTCGAATCGGCCGGGACGCAGCAGCGCCGGGTCGAGGATGTCGGGACGGTTCGTCGCGGCGATCAGGATCACGCCGCCCTTGACGTCGAAGCCGTCCATCTCGACGAGCAATTGGTTCAGCGTCTGCTCGCGCTCGTCGTGGCCGCCGCCGAGGCCGGCGCCACGGTGCCGCCCGACGGCGTCGATCTCGTCGACGAAGATGATCGCCGGGGCGTTGGCCTTGGCCTGCTCGAACAGGTCGCGCACCCGCGACGCTCCGACACCGACGAACATCTCGACGAAGTCCGAGCCGGAGATCGAGTAGAACGGCACGCCGGCCTCGCCGGCCACCGCCCGGGCGAGCAGCGTCTTACCGGTACCGGGCTGCCCGAACAGCAGGACGCCCTTGGGGATCTTGGCGCCCAGTGCCTGATAGCGAGCCGGGTTCTGCAAGAAGTCCTTGATCTCCTGGAGTTCCTCGATCGCCTCGTCCGCGCCGGCGACGTCGGCGAAGGTCGTCTTGGGGGTGTCCTTGTTGACGAGCTTGGCCTTGCTGCGGCCGAAGCTCATGACCCGGTTGCCGCCGCCCTGCACCTGGCTCATGACGAAGAACAGCACGCCGACGATCAGCAGGATCGGCAGCAGGCTGACCAGCAACGAGATCCAGCCGTTGCTCTTGGTCACCTTGGTGGTGAACGTGCTGCCGGAGCCAGCGCCGGTCTTCGAGGTGAGTTTGTCGAAGATCGAACGGCTGGCGTCGGCGGGGAACGAGGTGCTGATCTTCTTCTTGCCGTCGACGGGCGACTTCAGGTCGAGCTGGAGCTGCTGCTCCTTGTCCTTGATCGTCGCCTTGGTGAAGTTGCCGCTGTCGATCTGCGCGTACGCCACCGAGGTGTTGACCGACTTGTAGTCACCGCCACTGGAAAGCACCGACGGCAGCACGAAAACTGCAAGGATGATCACGGTGGCCCACAGCCACCACGACCGGAACAAACGCTTACGATCCATGTCTCATCGCTCGACGGGGGGCCGTCTCGCGCTCCTCCTGCCCAACTGCGATGAATTCTCGCGCAAACTCACCTACGGACGGTACACGGCGGCCCACAGTGCCGGGGAGCCGTGCATCGCGCAACTACAGATGTGAAACGCCGACGGGGGGGCTGTCGTTCCCTACCCGCTGTAGACCGAGGGCTTGAGCCGGCCGATGTAGGCCAGGTTGCGGTACCGCTCGGCGTAGTCCAGGCCGTAGCCGACGACGAACTCGTTCGGGATGTCGAAGCCGACGTACTTGACCGGGACGTCGACCTTCACCGCGTCGGGCTTGCGCAGCAGCGCCACGATCTCGATCGAGGCCGGATTGCGGCTGGCCAGATTGCGCAGCAACCAGGACAGGGTGAGGCCGGAATCGATGATGTCCTCGACGATCAGGACGTGCTGCCCGGAGATGTCGCGGTCCAGATCCTTGAGGATGCGCACCACGCCGGAGCTCGTCGTCGTACTGCCGTACGAGCTCACCGCCATGAACTCCATCGTCGACGGACGCTCGAGGGCCAGCGCCAGGTCGGACATGAACATGGCCGCGCCCTTGAGCACGCCGACCAGCAGAGGTTCGCGATCGGCGTAATCGGAGTCGATGAGCTTGGCCAGCTCGGTGGTCTTCTCGGCGATCTGCTCCGCCGTCACGATCACGGCTTCGATGTCGGCGTCGAGCACGGACGACACTTATCTACTCCCTGGGATTTGCTGCGGACCTACGTGGCCGCAGGGTCAGCCTGCCAGACGCCCGGACGGCCTGGAATCCGCCCGGCAGATCGACCGGCCCCTGGCCGTTCCAGTCGGTGATCAGCGCGTCCAGGGCGGCCGTGTGCTTGGTCGTCAGGGGCTCCGTGCCCTGGGCGTGCGCCCAGCTGCGCAGCACCCGCGTACGGATCGCCTTGGGTAGCGCTTCGAGCTCACCCACCTCGAGGTGATCATCGGTCGAGACGGCGGCGGCGAGGTCGTCCAGGGCGTCGACGTCGTCGCGGGTGAGCGCCGCGGTGCGGGCCAGCGCCGCGGCGACGCCACCTTGCAGGACGTCCTCGAGCAGCGGCAGCACCTCGCGGCGCAGGCGCACCCGCTGGTAGGACGGGTCGGCGTTGTGCGGGTCGTCCCACGGGGTGAGCCCGAGCGCTTGGCAGGCCATCTCGGTGGTGGCCCGGCGCACGCCCAGCAGCGGACGGCGGTAGCGCCCGTCGACCGGACGCATGCCGGCGATCGAGCGCGGCCCCGACCCTCGTCCCAACCCGAGCAGCACCGTCTCGGCCTGATCGTCGAGCGTGTGGCCTAGCAGGACGTCGGCGTCGAGGGCCGCGGCCGCGGCGTCGAGTGCGGCGTAGCGCGCGGTGCGGGCCGCCGCCTCGGGGCCGCCGTGGCGACCGACGTCCACGCGGATGATCTCGACCGGGTCGAACCCGAGCTCGTAGGCGACGTCGGCGACGGCTTTCGCGCGGACGTCCGACCCGGGCTGCAGGCCGTGGTCGACGGTCACCAGCCCGGCGGTGATGTCAGCGCGGGGGGCCTCGAACGCCGTGGCCGCCGCGAGGGCCAGCGAGTCGGCGCCGCCCGAGCAGGCGACGATCACGCGGCGGCCGGGCAGCAGCGCGGTTCGCACCGCGCGGCGCACTTCGGCAACTGCCGGGTTCGGTCCCATGTCCCGTCCTCGATCGTGCAACTTCTTGCGGCCTCAGACCGCACAGGGTTGCACGATCGAGAGGCTTCAGCCGTGGACGCGGGCCAGCCACTCGCCCGGCGCGCGGATCTCGTCCTTCTGCGGCAACGTTTCGGCCGACGTCCAGATCTTGTTGAACCCGTCGATGCCGACCTCACCGACGACGTGCCGGACGAAGGCGGCCCCGTCGACGTACTGCCGGGTCTTGGCGTCCAGCCCGAGCAGGCGCCGCAGCAACCGGTCGAGCGGGTTGCCGCCCTTTCGTCGCCGCGCGCCGAACCGCTGCTCGATCTTCTGCTGGGACGGGATGATCGTGGGCGACACCGCGTTCATCACGTACTCGGCGTGGCCCTCGATCAGCGACATGAACGCCGTGACCCGGTCGATGACGACGCGCTGCTCGGGGGTGGCCAATGCGGCCATCAACCCGGAGCCGTCGCCCTGTCCGCGGACGACCTTGACCAGCTCGCCCAGAGCGGCGCGGGTACGGTCACGCATCGCCGCGGGGTCGGTGTCGATGCTGTCCGACAGGGCCGAGACCTCGTCGAGCATGTGCTGGCGCAACCACGGCACGGCGGTGAACTGCACCCGGTGGGTGACCTCGTGCAGGCACACCCACAGCCGGAAGTCGTGCGGATCGACGTCCAGCTGCCGCTCAACACTGACCAGGTTGGGGGCGACGAGCAGCAACTGCCCGTCCGCGCGGTCGAAGAACTCGAACTGGCCGAGCACCTTGCCGGACAGGAAGCCCAGCACGGCCCCGGCCTGCATGCCGGTGACGCGTCCGCCCACCGACTCGGCGACCCGGCCGACCTTGTTGGCGGCCGCCAGCCGGTCGACGAGGGGCGTCATGACGGTGCGCAGGCCGCCGGCGTTCACGTCGATCCACCCCTCGCGGTCGACGACGCGGGTGAGCGCCGTGACCGGTGGTTCGGTGAGCCCGGTCAGCTCGGCGACCTGCGCCGCGGCCACCTCGGCGGCGCGGTACAGCTCGGCGATGGTGTCGTCCGCCTCGGCCCGGGACACGCGTGGCGGCGGCGGGCTGAAGTTCTTGGCCGAGCGCGCCGCGAGCTCCCAGTCGATGAGTGAGGCCATCTGGCAACGGTACCGACCGCACGGTTTTGGCCGCTCGAGCCGCGCTACGCGGTCCGTCCGGCCAAAACCGGTCAGCAGCCGCAGGTCGCGAGCTTGGCCGCCACCCGGTCTAGGGCGGCCTCTGCCGCCGTGGTGTCGGCGGCCGTTGGACCTACCCGGTCGGCCATCACTGCGAAGGCGAGCAGCCGGCCGTCCCTGTCGTGGACGAGCCCGGCCAGCGTCGAGACCGAGGTCAACGTGCCGGTCTTCGCGCGGACGACGCCGGCGCCGGCCTTCGCCGATCCGGTCAGGTAGCGGTCGGCGAGCGTGCCGCTCCATCCGGCGACCGGCAGCCCGTCGAGCACACCCGGCTGCGCCTTCGTGGCGAGGGCCAGCACCCGCGCGAGCGTGTCGGGGCTGAGCCGGTCGCGGGCGGCCAGGCCGCTGCCGTCGACCAGGCCGGCGCCGATGGCGACGCCGAGCTTCTGCCAGGTTTGGCGCACCGCGACAGCCGCGCCGGCGAACGATGCCGGCTGATGCTGCGCGATGGCAACCTGCCGGGCGAGGCATTCGGCGATCACGTTGTCCGACGTCTGCAGCATCTGGGTGACGAGCGTGCCGATCGGCGCCGACTGCACGGTGGCCAGGGTCGGACCGGTCGCCTTTGCTCGGCTTACCGATACGCCTGGCAGCCCGAGCGCCGCCGCGAGCGCCCGCCCGGCGGCGATGTCCGGCGCGGTGCTGCGGATCGTCGCGCCCGGCGCATCACGCCCGCCGTCGACCATGGCCGCCGTGATCGGCGCCGCGTAGTCGGACGGGACGTCCTCGGGCGCCCAGTAGGGCGCGACGCCCGGCCCGGAGAACAGGCTGCCGTCCACCTCGACCCGGCGGACGCCGTGCAACTGGCGAGCGAGGTCGCTGATGCGAGCCGCGTCGGGGTAGGCACCGGGGTGCCCGGCCGCCGCCGCGGTCAGCGTCGGATCGCCGCCGCCGACGAGCACCACCGTGCCCGGCTGCGCCCCGGCGAGGACCCGGGTGGTGATCCGGTCCGACGGCTTGTGCACGGCGAGGACGGCGAGCGCCGTGGTGAGCTTCGCCGTCGAGGCCGGCGCCGCCCCCGTCGTCCCGCCCCGATTGAGCAACACGGCGCCGGTGGCCACGTCCCGGACCTCGGCGAGTACGTGCAGACCCAGGTGAGCATCGCCGAGCGGTCCGCGCAGCGCCGCCGCGACTCCCGCCGCCGACGGGGCGCGGTGGACGCCGGTGGGGGCCGGCGACGGGGCGACCGTGGCGTCGGCCAGAGCCCGGTCCGGCGGCGCGGCCGTTGACGATGGCGCCGGGCTCGGCTCACGCAGCTGCCGTACGCCGGCGTACCCACCTACACCGGCGCCGCCGGCCAGGACGACGACCAGCGCGACCATCGCCCACTTCACGATGCGCGACACTATGCCTATGGAGTTCGACGTCCTGATCGAGATCCCCAAGGGCAGCCGCAACAAGTACGAGGTCGACCACGCGACCGGGCGGATCCGGCTGGACCGCACGCTGTTCACCTCGACCCAGTACCCCGCCGACTACGGCTTCATCGAGAACACCCTCGGCCTGGACGGCGACCCGCTCGACGCGCTGGTGATCCTGCAGGGCGACCCGCTGTTCCCCGGGGTGCTCGTCAGGTGCCGCGCGATCGGCATGTTCCGGATGACCGATGAGAAGGGGGGCGATGACAAGGTGCTGTGCGTGCCGGCCCGCGACCCGCGCCTGGAACATCTGCGCGACATCCACCACCTGCCCGAGTTCGATCGCCTGGAGATCCAGCACTTCTTCGAGGTGTACAAGGAGCTCGAGCCCGGCAAGAGCGTCGAGGGCGCGTCCTGGACGGGACGCGCCGAGGCGGAGGCCGAGATCGAGGCGTCCCGCCAGCGGCTCAAGGAGAACCCCGACGCCGTCCCCCACTGACCCGCCCCGGTTTTGGCCACCAGTAGGACTATGCGGCCACTGGTGGCCAAAACCGGAGCGGCGGTCATTCGACGGCGGTCGCGACCACCGGGCGGAACGCCCAGAACGCCCCCACGCCGGACTGCGCGCAGGTGAGCCGCTCGCCGCGCATCCGCTCGATGCGCACCGTCACGTCGACGAGCCCGCGCTGGCCCGCTGTGTGCTCGATGCGCACGATCGCCTCGCCCTCGCGAACCCCGCGCACCCCGACCACGCGCAGCGCGTCCGCACGACGAACCGCCAGGTGCTCGTAGGCGAAGGCCAGCGCCGCCTGGGCGACCGGCTTGAGACCCACGCGTCCGCGCAGCAGCGCCCCGACCACCTCGCCCCGCTCGGTGGCCGCGACGAACTCCGGCGCCGCGAACGGCAGCACCCGCCCGTACAGCAGCCCGGTCGGCAGCACCAACACGTTGGGCGCGAACCGTTCGCCGCCGACGTGGCTGCACTCCCACACCGCGCCCGGACGGGTTGCCTCGAGCGCCGCCGCCACCGGACGGCCCCGCAGCGCACAACACACGTCGTGCTTGCCGTGCGTGCAAACCAGGTAGGCGGGAGCGTCGTCCGGCGTACCGCTCGACCCGTCCAGCGGCAGGTCGAGCAGCTCGGCATCGTCGTCGAACCGGCCCCACCGCAGCGATTCGCGGCCGGGCCGGCAGTCGGCCACTGCCCACCTGCGCGCAACCCCTCGGGGCGTGCGCCCGGGTCGACGGATTGCGAGTGTCCGCAGCCCGGCCGCGGCGGCGCGAGCCTCCAGCGCCACCGCCGGCGCCGGATCGAAGTGCGAGTCGCGCAGGCCGGCGTGCCCCCACGGTCCGGGCTGCTCGACGAGCAGCAGCCGGTTCGCCGGGAACGCCGTGCCGAGCATCGGATCGCCCCGCAGCTGCGCCTGCAACGCGCACCGGTCGAGCGTCTCGCGCGGATGCGGATGCCCGTGCGGCGCCGACTCGGTCGCGCCGGACGGCGCCGCCGATGGGGTCACGTCGGCGCCGGAACGACGACGCTCTCACGCAGCAACAGCCGCGCCACCCCGAGCTGCTCGGCGCCGTCCAGCCCGGGCAGCTCGGCCGGTGTGAACGGCTCACCACTCAGGATCGTCTTCACCGCCGCGTCGGCCGTCGCCGGCAGTCGCACCACCTTGCCGAGCATGCGCAGCTTCAGGCTGTCGTCGTCGCGGGCGACGGTGCACCGCAGCTGCGGACGCAGCCGCAGCACCGTGCTCGCGTCCAGGGCGTCGACGGCCGTCAGTTGCGCCAGCGGACCGAACGGCGCCGGCCGGGTCTGGCGGACGAGGTCGGCGGTGACCAGATCGGCGATATCTTCCGGGCCGACGCCGTCGAGGTAGCGGCGTAGAGCGCCCAGCGTGTCGCGCAGGTGTGGCTCGAGCACGGCGGGATCGCCGAGGTCGACGCCCATCGGCAGGGACGCGCGCAGCTCGGGCTCGTCGGCCGCGGCGGCGAGCAGATGCTGCACGAGCTGGTACCGGGTGAGCGGGTGGACGCCGACCGTCAGGTGGATCGACAGCTCGCCCTGCGCCACCGCCGAGTGCAGGTAACCCCGCGGCAGGTAGAGCGCGTCGCCGGGCTCGAGCAGCTCGTCGATGATCGGCGCCTCGGCCGCCCGCGCGGTGACGGCCGCGCGGCGTTGCTCCCAGGGCTGGTCACCGAGCGGGTCGGTGAACACCGGCTCGTGCACGCGCCACCGCTTGCGTCCGGCGACCTGCAGGACGAACACGTCGTGGACGTCGTAGTGCGGCGCGAAGCCGCGGTTCTGCGGCGGGGTGACGTACGCGTTGATCTGCACCGGGTGGCCCAGCTCGGCGGCCAGCTCCGAGCCGAACGTCACGAGCGGCGGCCAGGTGCGGTGCAGCGCCTGCAGCACGAGCGTGGCACCGTCGCGCATCTGATCGAGGATGCGGTCGTCGGCGGCCTGATCGGCGATGCTGGCCCCGACGCCGCCGGCGCGGGTGTAGCGGGCCGGTGGCACGAGCTCGCCGTCCTTGGCCATGCGCAGGAACGGCGTCCGGAGTCCTCGACGGGACACGAGCTCGTCGACCGCGGCCGCGTCGAGCAAGTCGTCGAAACCCGCCGGCAGCTCGGCGCCGCGCGTCAACAGCGGGCGGCATCCCCAGTGCTGCTCGGCGAAATCCCACGCCGAAATAGCGATGCAGCGACGCAGCGCATTCACTCAAGCAAAGCTACTAGCCCCGCCACCAACTAGCGCCCAGCACGTATCGGTGATCTTGATATGCATGTGCTGCTATGGCGGAACATGCATATCAAGATCGGTAGAGCGACGGAGATCCGCGAAAGCCGGGATAAATTCAGCGCTGGTCAGTAACTCGACGCGCCGCCACCGGCGCCCGCGTCGGCGCCGCCATCGGCACCACCGTCGGCATCGGCGCCACCGTCTGCGCCGCCGTCGCCGTAGCCCGCGCCGCCGTCGCCCCCACCGTCGGCCGCACCGTCCGCGCCACCGTCGCCGGAGCCGCCGGCCGCACCGTCCGCGCCGCCGTCACCGAAAC
>Ga0137415_10003603_pt1 | contig 15380 bp, 11 predicted proteins | sample CZODoug3_1_1_16f_FD_183082 | JGI IMG/M metagenome (GOLD analysis project Ga0137415, IMG submission 183082) | Vadose zone soil fungal communities from Angelo Coast Range Reserve, California, USA - CZODoug3_1_1_16fungal (Hybrid Assembly) | ecosystem: Environmental > Terrestrial > Soil > Vadose... | reverse complement strand
GACATGGCTCGGCTGGCACTGGTCCGTGAGCAGATCAGCTCGATCGAGAAGACACGTGCCGAGCGGCTCGAGCGGGCCCCCGATACAGGGCCGCATGCGATGGTGCGGCTGCTCGCCAGGGTGATCGGTATCGGCATCGAGACGGCGGACATGCTGGTGCGGGAGATCCTGTCGCGGAAGCTTCGAGATCGAAGAGCGGTGGCGCGCTACGCCGGGCTCACGGGATCGCCCGACGAGAGCGGTTTGAAACGCCGAGAGAAGGGCCTGGCCAAGGCCGGCAATGCGCGGGTACGACGTGGGCTGATCCAGTTGGCGTGGCGCTTCCTGATGTTCCAGAAAGACAGTGCGCTGGCGCAGTGGTATCGCACGCGGACCGAGGGGCCGAGCGGCGCGCGCAAGACGACGATGATCGTGGCACTGGCGCGCAAGCTGCTGATAGCGCTGTGGCGCCTGGTCACGACCGGCGAGGTGCCGGACGGTGTCGAGCTGCGGCCGGCGGCGTGAGCAACACTCTAGAACGAGAAAGGACAAACAGGGTTCGGCAACCTGACCGCACTTGATACGCCGGGTTGCCGATGACGATCCGAGGTGGCGGCAATCCGCATTCGGCTATGGCTGCAATGCCGCTGAGAGAATGGACCCGCCGCCTCGGAGCCTTGCCCGCAGAAGCGTATGACTGCTTCATGGTCGGGACCCCATACGGGTTCAACCGAATACAAGCGTGGTTCGCGCGATTGATCGCGGCCAATGGCAGGCTCCCCTCGGATCATCGCACGGCCAACCACCCGATCGCCGGCAGCCTGCCGCCGTGCTCGCGTCCGTCAAGGACAAGCCTTCGGCGGCGCTGAAGAAGCGCCGTCCTTGACCGCCGCTGCGCCGCGACGGCGATGGAAATATGCGGTCGGGACGGAAGAGTGCTCGCGGCGCGGGTCGAACCAAAGAATGGAATGCAAAGGACGACCAGATTGGCGTGACGCCCCCTTGACAAAGAAAGCCCCATACAAGCCGTATGCGGGAGAACCGCACGTACGGTTCGGAGGGAGGGGAGGCCAAAAAGCCTTCCCTACCCCTATCGGGTGGGTTTTGCGGAGCAGGGAAAGGTGCGCTTCGCATACATGGGAGCAGCTTCAGAATTTCAAACAGCCAAAGACAATCAGTGGTAGACCCGTCATTGCGATCGGGATAGGGGGAGTCTCGCGACTCCTCCCCTCCCACACCACCGTACGTACGGGTCGTATACGGCGGTTCGATGGATTAAGCACGGTCGGTGTTTCACGCCGTGCCGGAGAGTCAGACAGTGGGGTCCGTCGCAACGGCTTCGGTCCTTTCGAGCGGCGCATCCGGGCTTCACCCTTTCCCGTCGCTGCAAAAGCCAGTGACCTGGTTATTCGGCCGCATGGCCGGTTCGAGGTCTCCATGTCCAAGCGTCCTTCCATCGTTCAGGCCTTCAGCGAAACTCGTTCCGCCTACTACGCCCTCTGCTGACTTCTGCGTTGTGGTCAGGCCGCCTCACGACGACATCAGTCCCGACTCTGGGACACAGCGCAGACCTCCCGAGGTAAGATCGACCGCCTTCACCGCACGCCCGCCGAATCTACCACCCCGGACCTTGATAGTTGTGGACTTCGCGATTGGCTGCTCGCTCGTCCGGCCGGGAAGGCCTCGTTATCCGGTGTTTGTCCATCGGGCCGCGGCTTTGCTCCACGCTTCCTTCAGACCCCGCCTCGCGACGACGCCCTTGCGCTTCGCTAATCCTTCGCCACCATCAGGCTGGATAAAGGACTTTCACCTCCAAGCTGTCGATCATGCTCGGCACACAGCCAACGGGTCGCGCGAATGCGCGCCCGATGATAAACTCCGTGATACCCATCATTGTTCTTGATGTTGTCACGGGTTTCGCGAAGCGCTCAACCCATCTTACGGACTAGGACTGCGTGCCCCATTTTTGCACGGTGTTGCGCTCGATGGTGCGCAAGATCAGGTTTTCGACGCAGGCCGATCACGGTCAACAGTCCGGCGTGGAAATGCCGATCACTCAAGGACACGTCGGATGAGCCCCCGGCAAGTGTGCGGGCAAGACCGGCCATCCGTATAACAGACCTCTGAACCGCTCCGCCGGCGGTATTTCGGTATTGATTTATACTCCGATTGCGCGTCTTATTACCGGCGTCAGAGGCCTAACGAGGCCTCACGGTCCGGGCCGCTGCAATGCCGCTGTATTCTTTTCACATCAGCAATGGCGCGTCCTCCGACGCTGTCGAGAGCCGGTTCGAACTGGCTGACGGAACCGCGGCCTGGACCGAAATGACCAAGGTTTGCGCCGACCTGCTCGGCAGCGCTTCGCTTGGACTGAAGCAAGACTCCGAATGGAGCCTGGAGCTTCTGGACGAGGCTAAAGAGCCACTGTTCAGAATGCGGCTGGTGGCTGAGTCGTTAGGGAAGGTCGCCTAGGGACTGCGTCGCCAGCTGTCACGCGCCTGCAACGTCACCGCGCCAGCTATCCGCGGCAATCACGCCCGATCGCCTCCGGCTTTGCCTGCGGTCCCGGGATTTCTAATTTTCAGTGCCGCCCAGCCAATTGCCGGTCCTGACATGACGAGTCGATCGCGTCCATCCTTCTTGGCGGAATAGAGTGCGCGATCAGCGGCCTCGACGAGCGAGAGGCATGATGCCTGGGCGTCCCCGCAAGCAGTTGTCGTTCCGCCGATGCTTACCGTCACCTGCCTGGAGGGAAAGTTCAGCGCGTGAACAATGCCGAGCTGAGCGAGGGCTTGCCGGATGGTTTCCCCGATCTGCTGGCATCCCGTAGTGTTCGTATTCGGCAGCAGCAGGACAAATTCCTCGCCGCCAAATCGCGCAGACACGTCGGCAGGCCGGCGCGCTTGCGCGGCAAGGATCTTCGCAACGGCCTGCAAACATGCATCGCCGGCCAGGTGCCCGTATTGATCGTTGAATTTCTTGAAATGATCGACGTCGATCAGCAAGAGCGACAATGTCGTTCCCTCGCGCCGCGCCCTGGTCCATTCGTTCTCCAGCCGCTCGTCGAAATGCCGCCGATTGGCAATTCCGGTCAGGCCGTCGAGGGTCGCCAGCGCCGCCAGCTTTTGTTCGAGGCTCTTGTGTTCGGTCATGTCGCGCGAAATCGCAACCACCCCGTTGATTTCTCCCGTGCCAAACTTCTTGGTGACCCGCATGGTGGATTCTATCCAGATTTCCTTTTTCTCCCGATGACGGCTGCGATAGACGATTCGCGCGTCTTCCGCCTCGCCACGCTTCAGGGCCGCAACCATTGCCTCCACCCGGGGGAGATCCTCGGCGTTCACGCCCGCCAACGCGGGCGTACCCAAGAGCTGTTCAGGACGCCAGCCCACCACCCCGGCCGATGATGGCGAGACGTATTGAATGCGCTCATCCATTCCGATGCGGGTCACCATGTCGCTGGACTCTTCCGCCAGCAGACGGAAATCGGCCTCCTTGGCCTCGAGCGCGGCGGCCAGGCGTTGGCGCGCCTGCAATTGCCGCACGAAGAAAAAGCCAATCACGGAAATGATCGACAGCAGCGCGCCGCAGAATATCGTTCGCGCGGCCGCATCCTTGCGCCATGCCGCCAGCACCTCGTCCTGTGCTTTGGTAGCCACGATCATAACGGGATAATGATCGCTCACCTTGTAGAAGCTGAGCCTCTCAATCCCGTCCAGCGGCGATTTGAAATAGAAGGCAGCGGTGGCTGGATAGCTGCTGCGGTCGTTGAAGAGCGGCGTGTTTGATAAATCGCGCCCGACATACGTGCCGTCATCGGGGTGGCGCGCAAGCACGATGCCGTCGGCGCTCATAAGCGCAACCGCGCCTTTTTGACCAATGTTGAATTTATGGAAGAATTGCGAGAAATATGCCGCGTCAACGGTGGCCAGGGCGACGCCCGCAAACCTGCCGTCCGGATGGTTGAAGCGCCGGGAGGCGGTGATGATCCACTGTCCGCCCGAACGGCTTTTGACAGGCCGCCCGATCAAGGTGCGGCGATCATCGGATTGCGCATGATGATGGAAGTAGTCGCGGTCGCTGTTGTTCAATCCCCTCAAGTTCACGTCTGCCGTGGTCGCGAGCCATTTTCCGGTTTCATCATAAACGAACAGGCCCCGGATACGCCCGAGGCTGAGCTTGCGAAGATCGATGAAGGTTTGCAGCCGCGCGATGGCGTCGGGCCCGGTGCCATCGACCTCCAGTCGGTTGACGACGCCGGTCAGAACGTTGTCGACCAGCTCGAATGTGTCGTCCGCATGTTGCGCAAGCGACTCCGCGAGATTCGCCATGTCGATTTCTGCATTTTTCAACTCCGCGTCCCGGGCAGACCATTCCCGCCAGCCGCTCAGCGCGAAAATGGCTACACATATCAGGGCCACGAAGGTTGCGGCCCAGAGGGGCAAACGGATTCGACCTCGCTCACGACCGGTAGAACTCATGGCGGACCTGGGCCTTTCGTCCGCGCTAGCGTCAATCGGAAGGTGCTGGATTCGCAATCATCACCATCGATACGCCCTCGCGGGGCAGCTTAGGAGGGAGAGAGTCGGTGTCGATTAACAATCGTGACCTTGAAGCTGTCCGAGCGTCAGGTCCGGGCTCCGTAGAATTACGGGTTCGCGATCAATCCGGGTTTCGCCCGGCTTCGAACCAGAAAAGCGACGCAAGCCATGGTCACCATTTCATTGACGATTTAATCGATGATAAAGTATCGAGACCGTACGACTACGGCGTGCGGGCGCAGTGTGGCGAACGGCTCGTTAACAAGCCGTCAGCTTTCAAGAAGTCACCAAAGCTGCCGTCAATGCTTCTCTCAGCCGATGGGCGAGTTCAGCTTTGCGGTATGGCTTGTTGAGAATAATCGATTGCGCGGAGGCACGCCCCTGCTCAATCAAGGCCTCCCGTGCATAGCCGGGGCCAGTAATCTTTGCGTCAGTTCCGCGCCCCGCTCACCCGCCTGACATATGTCGTCCGCGACATGCCGCAAATCCTGGCGCGACTCAAGTTGTTCGCCGAAATGTTCGGCGTTGCCGACGATTACGGTGAGAAGATTGTTGAAGTCATGAGCGATCCCGCCCGAGGGTTGCCCCACGATCTCCATTTTCTGCGCTTGCTGAAGCTGCTGTTCGGTTTGCTTGCGCCCGGTCAGATCATGAATGATCCCGACGAAGATAGACTCGCCGTCTTGCCTGGCTTTGCCGACCGACAGATCCATCGGGAAGGTCGATCCGTCCTTGCGGAGGCCGACCACCTCCCGGCCGATGCCAATAATCTTGCGATCGCCGGTTTGCAGGAAATTTTTGACGTAGCCATCGTGATGCGAACGATATGCCGGGGGCATCAGCAGCTTGACGTTTTCGTGAAAGACCTCGTCGGCGCGATACCCAAACAGCCTTTCGCAGGCGGGATTAAACAGCAAAATGCGACCGCGGGCGTCGATCAGGATAAACCCGTCCACCGCCGTTTCGACCACAGCCGTCAAGCGGGCCATACTTTCACGCAGGGCGCGCTGTGTTTCTCGGAATTGCGCGAGCAACTGCTCCGCACCCCGGCCTTTTATTTCCTCTTCTTGAAGCGCGGCTTGGGCTTGACGAAGCTCGAATGCCGAAGGGATGCTAAGAAGCTTCGGCAATAATGGCCAAAGCATTCCGGCCGTGACGATGGACGCAACCGCAGTAGCGGCCTTGACGAGGCCTTCGACGCCATAGATCGGCACCCAAAGTGTATAAATCGATAGAACATGCGTCAAACCACAGGCCAAAATAAAAATGCCAAATGCCCAATAGACCAATCCGAACCTGAGGTCGCGGCGCTTCGACACGAAAATCGCAAGCGCAAACGGGATTGAGAAATACGCCGTCGCGATCAGCGCGTCGGACACGACGTGAAGCCAGATCAGTTCGGGCTCCCACAACAAACAGATCCCGTGGGGGAGAACATCGACGAGTCCAGAATACGTTCGAAGAAGGCCCACATGCTTGCTACCGCTTTGTTCGAAGGGATTCAGTGCGTCGTCCCGCGCCATTGGAGCGAGCAGAGCGCCGATTTTGGCCTGATATGCCGGGCTAGTCAGACCAAAGGGCCCTTGGCTGACGATCGGCGCGAGCACTGGGCGTGCGCGACATACTGAAGCTCCCCAAACCTCAGCGAAAACGGCTGCTTCGTTCGACAGCGAATCACCCCGAATCAAACTGGGAGGCGGGCTTCTGTTTGTCTGTACGCCACTGGGCACATGGCGGAATTGAACTTGCTTGCCTCGTTTCGGAAAAATGTCATGCTTTATCCATTACCGGCCGTGTAGGTAGGCACCGATACCTACGGGGTGAGGTGCAAGTCGGATCGCGATGTCCTGCAATTTTCGGCGAATCAACCCCACCAGCGAGGTCCTGCTGTGTGTCTGCCCGCAACCGTGCACATGAGACTTTTCTCGGACATCGTATTGACAAAATCAGCGTGACTTCCGCGCCCGGAAGTGCTTGCGCTTGAACGCAAATTCGGCGAAACGTTGCAACCTGCCGTTGACTTGAGTCCAGATTCGGATCGGAGAATTGGGCTGTGGCAAAAATCCTGGTCGTGGACGATGACAGTGCGGTGCAGGTGACGATCCGGCTTCTGCTGGAACGGGCCGGCCACAGCGTTGTCGCCGCCGGCGACGGCCGCAAAGGACTGGCGGTATTCGAAGCCGGCGATTTCGATCTGCTGCTTCTCGATATCTTCATGCCGGGAATGGACGGGCTGGAAACCATGCGGCTGGTTCATCAACAGCGTCCGCTGACCCCGATCATCGTGATCTCCGGCAATCCCGTTCTGGAGCCAGGTTCCGGTCCGGATTTTCTGACCATGGCGGACAAACTTGGCACGGTCCGGAGCCTGCAAAAACCTTTCAAGCCGGCCGCTCTCTTGGCCGCCGTTGGGGGCTGCCTTGAAAGCGCACGGGAGATTTCAAAATCCACGGGCAAGGCCGCCGGCAATGCTGCATAAGTCGATCTTTCCCACGCAGGGCTCACATCTCGGCGATCTCGCCCGCCGGCGAATTCCTTACGATCTGAAGGCGATGACGCTTACCACCAGATTGGCCGTCGCGATGATTGCGTTGGTCGCCATCGCGGTAACAGCGGTCGGATGGCTGAGCTATCGTAGTCTGGAGCAAATGATTCCGCCGCGCGTCCTCGATCGGATTGAGACGCATTCGCGGCTGATCGCCAGCGATCTCCAATCCCACGTGCGCAGCGCGCCCGCCGACATTGCCAGCTTTCGATCCGCGGCTGCATTGAATGGGTTGATTCGCGGGCATCTGGCGGGCGGCATTGATCCCATCGATGGCGTCTCCGAAAAAACATGGCACCAACGGATCACGGAGCGCCTCGCGGCTGAACTCGACGCCAAGCCTGCCTATTCGCAATTCCGTATCCTCGGAATCGAAAATGACGGGCGTGAAATCGTCAGGGTCGATCGCTCGGGCCCGAACGGAACGGTTCGAATCGTTCCCGAAGCAGAGCTGCAACGAAAGGGCGACCGATCTTACTTCAAGGACGCCATCAAGTTGGGTGCGGGCGAAATCTACGTCTCGGTACTCGATCTAAATCAAGAGAACGGCATCATCGAAAGGCCGCACGTGCCGACATTGCGGGTCGCGACGCCGGTTTTTGCACCCAACGGTAATCCGTTCGGCATCATCATCATCAATGTCGACATGCGGCCGGTCTTCGACCGCGTCCGATCATCGGCGCGGCGAGGCGGAAAGATCTACGTCGTCAATAAACGAGGCGACTATCTCGTTCACCCCGACTCCACGCGCGAATTCGGCTCGGAGCTGGGCGCGCCGACCGACTGGCGGGCTGACTTCCCACATCTGGCAGCGTCGCTTGGGACATTGCAAGGCGTGGCGGACATCGTACCGGATCAAGCTGGACAACCGAGCGCTGCAGCGTTCGCTCCCGCCATTCTGGCTGGCCGCGAGTGGGTCGCGGTGATCGAAACCGTTCCCAACGCTGTCATCATGGGGCCGGCGGCGGCCATCCAGAAAACCTCGGTGCTGGTCGGGCTACTGGCCGTGCTAAGCGCGGCCGCGCTGGCGGTGCTGGTCGCGAGATCGCTGACGCGCCCGATCGTTCAGCTGACGGCCGCAGTCGAAGCAGCCGCGGGCAATGCAAGCGCCGCCGTTCCCATCGAAGCCGGCGGCGAGACCGGCGTGTTGGCGCGGGCATTCGCGCGCGTGATGGGCGAAGTGAATGCCAAGACCGCCGCGCTCGAACGCGAGATCCAGGAACATCACCGCACCGAAGCGGCGCGAGATCACTACGCCGCGCGGGAGCGTTTGTTCAGCGCCGCGGTGGAATCATCCAACGACGCCGTCATCACGAAATCCCTCGATGGTACGATCACCGGCTGGAACCCTGCCGCGGAGCGCCTGTTCGGATTTACCGCGGCGGAAGCGGTCGGCCAAGGCATCGATCTTATCGTTCCCCGCGATCGATTGACCGAGGTGCACGACATCCTGCGCCGGATCGGCCGGGGTGAAGCGATCGACCACCATGAGACGGTGCGCACGCGCAAGGATGGCAGCCCGGTCGAAGTTTTGCTCAGCCTCTCTCCGATCAAGAGCCCGTCGGGCGAGACCATCGGCGCATCCAAGACCGCACGCGACATCACTGAAAACAAGAGAACCCAGCGGGCGCTGGGCCAGCAGATCGAAGAGCGGCGCCGTATTTTTGAAACCTCCCAGGATCTGATTCTGGTCTCAGACCCAAAAGGCGTTCTGGTTCAGGTGAGCCCAAGCTCCCAAAACATCCTGGGATACTTGCCGGAGGAAATGATCGGTCACAGCGCGATCGAATTCATCCATGGTGACGACCTCGACAGTACCCGCGAGGAAATGCGGGCGGCGCGGCGCGGACGCCACACGCGGAACTTCGATGCACGCTACGTCCATAGAGACGGGCGAAGCGTAACGCTGTCGTGGATGGGCACATGGTCAGAGCCGGTCAGACGGCACTTCTTCGTTGGCCGCGATATGACCGAAAACCGACTGGCGCAGGAAACATTGCGCGAAAGCGAACAACTGGCGCGCGGGATCGTCGATACCGCGCTCGATGCTTTCGTCCAGATCGACGAAGACGGGACCATCGTGGACTGGAATTCCCAGGCGGAAAAGATATTCGGGTGGCCGCGCAGTGAAGCGCTTGGGCGAAACCTCGGCGAGTTGATCATTCCGGAGATTCACCGCCCCGCTCACAAGGCAGGTCTAAAGCACTTCTTGCTCACCGGGGAAGGACCCATTCTCGGACGCCGTGTCCAAATCGAAGCTCAGCGACGCGACCGAACCGAAATCAAGGTCGAATTGAGCATCACCGCGTTGCGACGCCGTGACGGCGTTCTGTTCAACGGCTTCGTCCGTGATCTCACCGACAAGATCGCGGCCGAGGAGCGGATCCGGCAGGCCGAAAAGATGGAAGCCGTCGGCCAGCTTACCGGCGGAATTGCGCATGACTTCAACAATATTCTGACGGTGATCACAGGAACGATCGAAATTCTGGCCGACGCCGTCGCGAAGGAGCCGGACCTCGCGGCCATCGCGAAGATGATCGATGAAGCCGCCTCGCGAGGCGCGGATCTCACCCAGCATCTTCTTGCGTTCGCCCGCAAGCAGCCGCTGCAGCCGCGGGACACCGACCTCAACACCCTCGTCATCGAAACCGCAAAATTGCTGCGACCGACCCTCGGCGAGCAGATCGAGATCGAATCGATATTTGAAGATGAAGCATGTCTGGCCACGGTCGATTCCAACCAGCTTGCGACAGCACTTCTCAATCTCGCGATCAACGCCCGCGATGCGATGCCCGACGGCGGCAAGCTTATCCTCGAGACCGGGTCGGTTGTTCTCGACGAAAATTACGCAAGCATGCACAGTGAAGTTCGACCCGGCCGCTATGCCCTGATTGCCGTCAGCGATACCGGAACCGGCATTCCCGCAGCGATTCTCGACAAGGTGTTCGACCCGTTCTTTACGTCGAAGCAACCGGGAAAAGGTACTGGCCTCGGCTTGAGCATGGTCTACGGTTTCGTGAAGCAATCCGCGGGGCACATCAAGATCTACAGCGAGGAGGGCCACGGCACCACCATCAAGATTTACCTGCCGCCGGGTACGGGCGCCTCGCTGGCTCCCGAGGCCGCTACCGGGCCAGCCATTCCAGGCGGACACGAGACCATTCTTGTCGTGGAAGACGACAAGCTGGTGCGAGACTCTGTGCTGACGCAATTGCGCTCGCTGGGTTACGTCACGCTGGAAGCGGCGAATGGCGCGGAAGCGCTGGCTGTCATCGAGGCAGGTCATCACTTCGACTTGCTCTTCACCGACGTCATCATGCCGGGCGCGATGAATGGCCGCCAGCTGGCCAACGAGGTGCAAAAGAGAAAGCCTGGGCTAAAGGTGCTGTTTACCTCGGGCTACACCGAGAATGCGATCATACATCACGGCCGACTCGACACCGGAGTCTTGCTGCTCGCCAAGCCATACCGCAAATCGGATATGGCAGGGATGATCCGAAAGGCGCTCGCCGGCTAGATTTGAAATCAAGTCCGGGGCGGGCGCTCAGCGCAATAGACGCCAACGCGGATCAGGAATTGCGCGAGACGGTCATCACAATTCGGATGAGATCCGCTGCGTTCCTCGCACCAAGCTTTTTCATGATGTTGGCGCGATGATCCTCGATCGTGCGCGGGCTGATTCCAAGCTCGCGCCCGGCTTCCTTGTTGGAGGCGCCGGAGGCGAACTGCTCCAACACTTCGCGTTCGCGCCGCGTCAAAGGTTCGCGTCCGGGAAAATGCATCGATGCGACATTCGACGCGGAATCCTCCGCCTGCCGACGCGCATATGCCCCGATCGCCTCATCGAGCCGGTGAACGATTTCGCTGCCCCGGAAAGGTTTTTCGATGAAGTCGAGCGCACCGTTCTTGATCGCACTGACCGCCATGGCGATATCGCCCTGCCCGGAGATCATGAAGATCGGCGCAGGATAATCCTCGCCGTGAAGCTCCTTCAGAATATCAAGGCCGGATTTACCCGGAATATGCACATCAAGCAGAATACAAGCAGGGCATCGGGTTCGCGCAACCGCCAACAGCGCCGCCCCGTCTGCGAAGCAGATCACCTGATAGCCACCTGCCGACAAGACCATCGACAGGATTTCGCGAATGGCGGGATCGTCGTCGACGACGAAAATCTCGCCGCGGGAACGTGCATTCTCGGACATGTGCCATCGTCCATAGAGAGTTAGAAATAGACAGTGAAAATATTCGCACGCTCCGAACCATCGTACCACACCCCGTACAGAATCGGGCCTACTCGTATTTGTACGGGACCAAGACTTAACGCACAAGTAGCACCGGAGACTTTAAAACAAAGTCCCAGGAGAGCACCCATGCAGAACGCGGAAGGCGGCAGTGTTCCAGCCCGATCCAACGATCGATACGACGGCGTTGGTTCCATCGCGTCGGAGATCGTGTCCTCGATCGAGCGCTTCCAGGCAAGCACCAGGCCGGTCGAGTCGGCCATCGCGATCGAATCGCCTCTCGGTCGTCAGGAAATCGCCGCCGACGTTGTCGCGCTGGATGACGTTACGCCCCGCTACCTGAATGCGAGGGCTGCGTTGAACACTTGCAACGCGAGGCTTGAGGTAACCCTTCACCTTCCGCTTGATTCCGGAACATCCCAACTTGGAACCGACGAGGCCGCCGAATCCGGTTTTCCGGTCAGTTCGTCCAGTTGGCTGCGCTTGAACGGCGCCGGATAACGGTGCTGGACGTGCCCGCCCCCGTCTTCACCCGTCCAGGCTTGATCGGCGCCGCAGTCTTGGCGGTCACCGCCGGCACGATCGGATTTGCCAATTTCAGCTTCGGATCGGCGATCGTCGGAGAGAGGCGCCAAAACTCTGCCGAACCCGCGGCGGCTGCGAGCATTGACGCGATGAAGGCCGAGCATAGCCGCCCGGCGTTGATCCCGTTTCCTAAACAAAATCCTTATACTTCGACCAAGGCCGCGCTCGGCAAGAAGCTGTATTTCGATCCGCGCCTCTCGGCGGCATCGGCGCAGTCCCGCGCAAGCTGCCATAGCCCGGGCTTTGGCTGGGGCGTGGCTTCGATCACCGATGTTTCGCGCAATCCATCCACGCATGAAATTGATGATGAAAGTCTCAAATTAGTTCCGCCTAGCCGACTCGCCGGAGCACAATAATGTCAATTCGTAACAGATTCTTTCTCGCGTTTAGCGTCTTGGCCACGCTTGCCTGCTCCCTGGCATTTTCTGGTTACCTGGGAATCGCAGCGTCGGGAGATCTCGTCGTGCGACTATACGATGGCCCGCTGATGGGGATCAATCATGCCCGTTCGGCGCATGCAACGTTGAACGAGGCCCGCCTCCTGATGACACCCGGTCTTGGTGGCGGAGTACAGAGCGAAACGGCGATAAAATTCCGGGCATTGCTTACCGAAATGACGGAAGATCTGAAAATCGTTCGCGAGCGCGTTAAAAATGCCGAAGTCATGGCTACGTTGGCGAAGGCCGAAGATCGCATTCGCGATTGGTCGGACGCGGAACTCCAGCGTTTCAAGCCCCGTCGGATGGCCTCATGAAGGGGCAGGTTCCCTTTTCGGCCACGCAAAAGAGCAATGACGCCGCGACCGCCCTTGACGATCTCGTCGAGACTGTTGCCGCGTATGGCTTTGGATACCGGATGGAAGCGGAAGCGGCAGTTTCGGGGGCTCGCGCAACTCTGCTTGCGCTCGCGATTGGAACAACACTGGTCGGGATAATGCTTGCGATCAGTTTTTCCTATTCCATGAGCAAGCCGATCTCTGAGGCAACGCAGGTCGCCGAACGCGTGGCGGCCGGCAATTTCACCGACCAGATCGCCAGCCACCGGCGCGACGAACTTGGCCGTCTGCTGCGATCGCTCGCCACCATGCAATCCCATCTCAAGACGCGTGCCGATCATGACTGCGCCATGATGGCGAAGCTGGACGCCGCACTCAACAACATGAAGCTTGGAGTGTGCATGTTCGGCCCTGATAACCGCCTGATACTCTGGAACGACCTTTATCTGAAGATGTACCGGATCCCGGCCGGCCGGATATTCGTCGGATCCACCCTTGAACAGATGCTCGAGGCTCGCAAGGCCGCGGGAACAAATTACCGGGACCTCGGGCAGTATGATGCAAAACTGCAGACGGCGGTTGAAACTCGTTCTCCCGACAGTCTCACCGCGGAACTGGTTGACGGACGGATCGTCAACATCGCTTACCAGCCGGTTGAGAACGTCGGATGGGTCTCGACGCATGAGGACATCACCGACCGCACCCAGAATGAGGCCCGCATCGCTCATCTGGCCTTTCACGATCCGCTCACTGAATTGCCCAACCGAGCGGCGTTCGGCAACTACCTCGCGGAGACCTTCCAGAGCGCATCTGCCGGCAACGAAACATTTGCGCTCCTTTGCATCGATCTCGATCGATTCAAGGAAATCAACGATGTGTACGGCCATTCGGCAGGCGACCGCTTTCTCAAGGAGATCGGACGCAGGCTCACGGTGGCTTGCGACGGAGCGTTCCTTGCGCGGCTCGGCGGCGACGAGTTCACGATCGTTTTGTCAGGTGGGACGCAACCGGCTGCGGCGGAGGAACTTTGCGAGAGATTGTCGTCAGTCGTTGACACGCCGGTTCGCATCGACGACTACGATGTCGACGGAAGCTTCACCGTCGGGGTCAGCATTTTTCCACAACACGGCTCGGACGTGGATAGTCTGGTCGCGAATGCAGAAGCAGCACTTTATCGTGCGAAGGCAGAACAGCGCGGAACGATTCGGTTCTTTGAACCTGCGATGGACCGGCATATTCGGGAAAAAAGAGTCCTTCAGGGAGAAATTGCTCTTGCTCTGGAGCGGAACGAGCTGGAATTGCATTTTCAGCCTCAGGCCGTCTCCGGGGGCGAGGTCTTCGGGTTCGAAGTCCTGGTGCGCTGGCGACACCCGGTGCGGGGCATGGTGTCTCCCGGGATATTCATCCCGCTGGCCGAAGAGACCGGCTTGATCGGCGGGATCGACGAATGGGTGTTGCGCGAAGCCTGCCGGGAAGCGGCCTCATGGCCCAATCCGCTTTCGATCGCCGTCAATCTGTCTCCAATCGATTTTCGGCGCGGTGACATTCCGGCCATGATCCTTTCGGTGCTGCTCGAAACCGGTCTAAGCCCGAATCGTCTCGAAATCGAAATCACCGAGGGCGTGCTGATTGATGATTTCGAACGCGCCATAGGCATTCTGCGCAAGATCAAGAACCTGGGTGTTCGCGTCGCCATGGACGATTTCGGCACCGGTTATTCCTCGCTGTCATATCTGCAAGCGTTTCCGTTCGACAAAATCAAAATCGACCAATCCTTCGTCGCAAAGATCGGAAAGAATGCTCAGGCTAGCGCGATCATCCACGCTATCGTGGGGTTGGGCCGCGCCCTGGAGCTGCCGGTTATCGCCGAAGGTGTCGAGACCGAAGAGCAACTCGCCTTCCTGGTGAAGGAAGGATGCAACGAGGTTCAAGGGTATTTGATCGGACGGCCACAGCCGATCGCGCAATACCGGCAAGTCGTGGCGGAATTCGTTGGCACTTCCGAAATGGCGGCGATGGCGAGTTAGCGAACAAATCGTCTTCGTGGGGTTGAAGGCCACGACTCCATTGGCTGCATTTCGATTGAGGCGCTCAGGACCGGTGCTGCTCCGCTACAGCATCGACCACGATCCCGCCCCGGATGCGCATAACCGGCAAACCCATGGCGGTCTTGGACAGATTCATAAAGCAAATGCGCAGCGCGGCCAGGTTCACCGGCTTCGGTAAACTCTGGAGTTCCATCCCCTGCGATCTGGCACAGGACCGCGCCGCGACGCGGCGGGCGGCATTCATGCCGCTGATGACAATTGCCGAACCGGCGAACTTCGCAATGGCCGTCGCCTTTAGCCTTATCGTCCGGCGCCGGCGGCTTCTGCGGCAGCGCGCTGCATGCTCGTGGACATCTCGCTCGTTACCGTGCTCTGCTCCTCGACCGCCGCGGCGGTTGATGTCACATACTCGCTGACTTCCTGAATCGACTGCTTGATCGCCGTGAGCGCGCTGACCACGTCGGCGGAAATGCCGTTAAGGTTTCCGATTTCCTGCCCGATCTTGTCGGTGGCCTGCTTGGCCTGGTTGGCGAGGTTCTTCACCTCGGAAGCAACAACTGCAAACCCTCTGCCGGCCTCGCCAGCCCGTGCGGACTCAATGGTGGCGTTAAGCGCCAGCAGATTGATCTGGCCGGTAATATTTCCGATCAACTCAACGATGCC
>Ga0137415_10003601_pt1 | contig 15383 bp, 17 predicted proteins | sample CZODoug3_1_1_16f_FD_183082 | JGI IMG/M metagenome (GOLD analysis project Ga0137415, IMG submission 183082) | Vadose zone soil fungal communities from Angelo Coast Range Reserve, California, USA - CZODoug3_1_1_16fungal (Hybrid Assembly) | ecosystem: Environmental > Terrestrial > Soil > Vadose... | reverse complement strand
AGGCAGGCTCGAACTCGATGGAGCCTCCTCGCCCCTCGATGGCCTGCGCGTCGCTGGCAATAGCGTGCACTTCGAGCAGCCACGCCAGGGCGTTTTCGACGGCACGGTCTCCGGCGGTTCGATCACCGGCTCCATCTCGGCCTCCGACTCGAAGGGCGCCGACTCGAAGGGCTCCTTTACACTGTCGCGAGAGGAACCGCCGGAGTCGTTTGGAGACGCGATCACGTCAAGCGGCCCGTAGCCGAGGCAAGCAGGTCGACGACATGCCCACACGACTGGTGGCGCTCGCGATCCTCGTGGGAACCTTCGCGGCTCTCGTGAGCATTCCACTGATCGTGTCGACGCTCGTGGCGATGTTCACCGTCCAGCTGCGCTATGGGTTCAGCTCGGTCAACACGATCGGTCTCACCGAGTCCGGACCGATCTTTGGACCGCCGGGTTATGAGATCAATCTCCTGTACATCGCAGCGTTGCTCGCCATCGCCCTTGCTGGACCGGGTGCGCTTTCCGTGGACCGATGGTTGGCGAAGCCGAACATTCACCTTCGGTCGTCGGATGTCTGAGCCACTGCTGCGACGGCTACGACGTCTTCGGCTGTGGAGCCGCTCGTTCACTCCGCTGCCACTGGTGCCCGCGCCCGGCTGCATCGACATCGGCCCGGAGTCCTCCGCAGAGGGCTTGCCGCTCAGCTGGGCGTAAAGCAGCTTTTGTCATGCCCGGCCCTCGCCTCGAGCAACCTCTCACGGTACGACTGACGCACTGGGCGAACGTGCCGTTGCTCGCCCTCATGGCAGCCAGCGGCCTGCAGATCCGCCGCAGGGGCAGGCGAGAACGTCCTCTCGGAAGACCCGCATCAGCAGTTCAGCCCCCGGGATACGCGATGGATCCGCCGTCTCACGCGCCCGAGGCTTTCGGCGCAGAGTGGACCGCCTGGAACTTCGGCGGGCTGGCGCGCTTGATGGCCGTCCAGGCCCCGAACAGGCCGCCGCCGAGCGAAAAGAGCGAGTCGCGGCCGGCGCTGACCAGCAGCTGGGGAGATTTGGCGAGGAAGAGGCCCCAGTCGACCGTGGCACCGTCTGCGAGGACCTGCTGGTGGATCTGATAAGCGATGAAGCCGAGGAGGCCGGCCAGCACCGAGACTACCGTCACCACCGCCGCCATCGCTTGCACCACCGAGCCGCCCTTGCCGGCGCCCTTCACCGCGGCGTACCCCACCATGGCACCGGTGATGATCGCGAGCGCCCACAGCATGCGATGGGTCGCCACCATCACACCGCCGTAGAGAGCGCCCCCAGCGGCGCCCGCCAGGACGGCGGCCGCCAGCCCGAGCGGCAAATTGACCGGCCGCGAGTCGTATTTAGCCGCGGCCTGTTGCGCCTCGGACTCGAGCCGCTCCGTGCAGCTCGGGCAGATCCGATCGACCACGCCTGCCAGCAGCACCGGCTCGCCCGGCGCGGCGGCCACGCACAATCGGCAGGTCTGCGCCTCCGGCCGGGAGACCGACTTGATCGCTCCAAGGAACGCGTGCACGCGCGAAAGGACGACCTTCTCGTCGGGAAGGCCCAGCAGGAACCGCTGGGACACGGCGAGGACCGCCGTGCTCGCATCAATCTGGACCTGCTTGGGCTCGATGCCGCTCGCCTTCACCTCTGGCGACTCGTCCATGGCGCGCCGCAGCTCGCCCTCTTTGCCTTCGCCCGCATGGCGGACGAGGATCTTGAGGTCCTTGGCGTTGTTCCTGTTGACGAGCTGCACCTGCGCCAGGTAACCGTCGACCACGCCATACGCGACGCCGGCCGGCGCGACCTGCGTCAACCCGAGAGAACGGGCCGTGGATTGCACGAGCTTCGATGACATGTATTCCCCCCTGAATAGCCGGATGCTACCTCAGATCGCCTAGCGCGCAGCAATAGACACGTCCGCAAGTCTCATCCGCGCGCTCTTCGCCGGCCCGGCCGGAGAGGGACGGTGGGGGCCAAGGTTCCCTTCCGTAAATTCACGGCAGTTTGCGTCCGCCATCACACGGCGACACAGGCCCGCACAAGGGTGTTGAGTTCCATCGCAAGCTCCCGAGACCGTCCCTGTCGCTGCTCGCAGGCGTCGGCGGCAGCGCGCCGGCCTCGGTGAAGCCGACGTACGCGGTGGTGGGTCCTTCCCCGGTCTCGATGGGGCCGAGCTTGATCGCGTAGAGCATGAGGACGTCTAACATGCCGGCTCGAGTTCGGGCGCTGCTTGCGCAATTGCACCGATGTCGCCAGTCACGATGGGTATATCGATGCGTAGCAGCAAGACACGCTTGCTATTATGCACCGAAACACCTAATATGGATGGTAGCAGCGACACAAATAGGCAACTCATGAAGCCGCTCGCCTTCTTCGACCAGCATGCCATTTTCACGCACCGCGAGTTCACCTTGGCGCACTCCGGGGGCGGCCGTCGAAGCAGTCAGACGACGAACAACATCCTTGCGCAGCATGTCGCGGGCGGTCGATTGCTCCGCGTCCATCGGGGCCTGTATGCGACCGTGCCGCCCGGCATCGATCCGAAATCATTCGAGCCGGATCCGTACCTGATCGCGACGCAGGCCACGGATGACGCGATCGTGGCCTATCACGCGGCGCTCCAGTTCCACGGCAAGGCCTACTCGGTCTCGAGCCGGTTCACCTACCTCACGCGGCATCGCCTGCGGTCCTTCGAGTTCCGAGGCGCGGAGTTCGTCGCTGTACTGCTGCCTGCAAGGCTGCGGGCTTCGCGGCGTCCGGCCGGCGGTCTCCTGGAGCAACGTCATGCCGGCGGATTCGTTCGCGTGACCTCGTTGGAGCGAACTCTCGTCGACGTGCTCGACGCGCCCGAGCACGGCGGCGGCTGGGAGGAGATCTGGCGCTCGCTGGAGTCGGTCGAGTTCTTCGATCTCGACGCCGTGATCGAGTACGCCCTCAAGCTGGGCTCCGCGCTAACGGTCGCGCGCGTCGGCTTCTACCTCGAGCAGCACCGCGAGCAGCTCATGGTCGAGGATCGCCATCTCAAGGCGCTGCGCGCGCGGTCGCCGGCGCAGCCGCGCTACTTCGACAGCGACCGCGGGCCCGGGAAGTTCGTGCGGCCGTGGAACCTGGTCGTGCCGGAGCAGGTTCTCTCCCGCTCCTGGGCGGAGGTGCCTTGAACCTCTCGCTCCAGGATCTGCAGCGAGAGGCGGCGGCGACAGGCTTTCCTGCCGAAACGCTGGAGAAATCCATCCGGATCGTGAGCTTGCTGAATGCGCTGCGCAGCCATCCATTTCTGAAGACGCGCATTGCCCTGAAGGGCGGGACGGCGCTCAACCTCTTCATCTTCGATGTGCCGCGCCTCTCGGTCGACATCGACCTGAACTACATCGGCGCGCCTGACCGCGACGTGATGCTCGCCGAGCGGCCGAAGCTCGAGCAAGCCTTGCAAGCCGTTTGCGGTCGCGAGGGGCTGACGGTGAGGAGCCTCCCGTCCGATCACGCAGGCGGCAAGTGGCGGCTGACGTACACCGCGGCGTCTGGGCGGAGCGGCAACCTGGAGCTCGACGTGAACTACCTGCTCAGGACGCCACTGTGGCCCGCCGAGCTTGCGGACTCGCACCCGGTCGGCTCGTTCCAGGCGACGCAGGTGCGGCTGCTCGATCTGCACGAGCTCGCCGCCGGCAAGCTCGCGGCCCTCCTGTCCCGCAACGCAAGCCGGGACGTGTTCGACGCGGTCGAGCTGCTGCGTCGCGATGACCTCGATCGCGCGAAGCTGCGCCTGGGCTTCGTCGTCTACGGCGGCGCCAGCCGGAAGGACTGGCTCACCGTCTCGGCCAAGGACGTGAAGCTCGATGCCGCAGAACTGAAGAGCCACCTCCTTCCGACGGTGCGGCCGGGAGCGCTGCCGAAGGGGAAGGCGAGAGCGCTCGTATCCGATTGCCGCGACCTGCTCTCGGCAGTCCTGCCGCTGACGCGCGACGAGCGCGGGTTCATCGAGCGCCTCAACGAGAGTGGGGAAATCGCGGCTGACTTGTTGACGGACGCGGCCGCGATGCGGAAGACGATTCAGGAGCACCCAGCGCTTCGCTGGAAAGCAATGAACGTGTGAAAGCACCGCGGCCTTCCGCCTACCGAGCAGACAGAGTGAAGTTGCGCGAAACACCTGCGTCCACGTGGACGCGGGTGCCTTCGCGAGTGCCTTCGAGACTGCCTCGGCGCGTGTCTTCCGGGGTTGCAGTCGAACTAGGCATCCTGCGAGGCATCCGCGAAGGCAGGCAGAATCGCGCAAGCGTGCCAAATGCGTGGCCCCGGCCGCCCCTTCTCGGGGTGATTGCACGCGTGATTGCGCACCTGGGCTGAGACCCGACCCCGCTCCCCCAACCAGCTGGGTAGCGGGGTCGGGTCTCACCCAGGTGGTCAGGGGGAAGAATGTTGAGGGAGGAGGAGGCGGCCGGGGCCAGTTTGGAGAGAGGATAGAGAGGCTGAGGTGCGAAGAAAGTGGTCTCGTAGATTCAATTGAAGGGTCTGGGGAGGATGTTGGTCTGGAGGGATCTGGTGATGATGGAAAGAAGAGACGGGGTGCCATTGCGACGTGTGGTGCCGAGGATCGGGAGCGTGGTGGGACGAGAGGCGTGCGTCGATAGCGGATTGGAAGGAAGCGAGAAGTGATGCGGCGTGCGAGTGACGTCGGAAGAGATGCGGTCTGTCCAGAAGCAGGAATCGAGTCCGGAAGAGAGCGATCGTCGTCGGGTCGCTCTGATGCAAAGGAACCGAGAGCCGTTCTGGCGATAGCGCGGTATGTGAGCTTGGAGCAGATTGGAAAGCTGGTCTCTCGCTTTCGCACTTCCCGGTGCGCCATCCTGCGCGCGACGAGATCAACTCCTCCTACCCGGCCGGCGCGTGGTCGATCTGACCTGCGGCTCGGGCTCGGGAGGGCCATGCCGGAAGTCGATGTGCCACGAGCTCACCGGCATCGATCTGTCTCCCGAGGCCATTCGCGCGCTCGACGAAGGCCCGATCGACGTAACCATAGATTCTTCCTTCGTCACTTCTTCGCTTCCTGCAAACGAGTTCCTCGGTCAGGCGGCCCGGGCGAAGAGCCTGGGGAAAGCGACCTCGCGGAGGTTGATTGCGCTGGCCATCAGCCTGCGTCGGCCGAGAGAGACGCGCCAGCGGCGCGAGCGAGGGACTTTAGCGATGAGATGGTGGGCGTGTAGCCGGCGGAGGAGCCGAGTGATCTGGCCGGGTTGCTTTTCGGGCTCGCTGGTGAGAGGGAACGAAGTTCGCCCGAGCTTCGCTCGGAGGTCGCGGTTGGTGAAGCCGTGCAGAGCGTACTCACCAGCGAGCAGAGCGGTGAAGAGCGTGCGGTCCTCGCGGGAGAGCGGATTGAAGGGCCGCGCCGTCCTGCCGTTCGGAGTGATAGCGGCGCGAGTGATGGCGTCAAGCTCGCGGATGGCCGGGATCGGATCGTCGACGCAGGCAGGGCGTCGAGATAGCGGGCATTGCTCTGCGCACTGACCTGCTGGTAGCGGAAGAGGAAGGCGATTCCCTTGCGCATCGGGCCCCACACGTTGGTCCACTTTCCGTTGCGGCGAACTCGCCGTCGAACGCGAAACTCCTCCGGCTGATTGATCACTGTCTCGACCCGCAGGACGCTGCCCTTGTCGTACATCTTGATCCAGTTGAACTTTCGCGCGATGCTTGACCCTGCACCCCGGCAGGCGCTTGCCGGGGAGGTCATTCTCGCCGTGATCGGTGACCACTTCGCCTCTGTATTGGCCCACCAGCTTCCGGCCGAGGAAGCTCATGACGTCTTTGGCCCCGAAGTAGAGCGTGCTGTACTCGAGCAACCGGGGCATCAGCTCTTGGAGGTCCGAGCGCTTGCGGAAGAGGACATCCGTCGAATACTCGGCCTGCGCCGTCACCCAATAGTATTCCATCGGTCGCAACAGCTCGCCGAGCAGTGGATTGGCCCGCCTGGCATAGCGCCCGAGCACCCGGACCCAGTCGAGGCTCGGGAACTGATCGGAGATCTGCTGCGTGCGCTCGACATCGCTCAGGCCCACGAAGGCGTTGTCGAGCTTGAGGTACTTGACTCCGCGTCGGTCGAGCTTCCGCGCCAGCCACTCGTGACCGTTGAGGTAGATCTGCATCTGGAACGGGAACCAGGTCTGCAGCTTGACGTGGATGAGTCCCAGCTCGCGATCCATGAAGTAGTAGTAGAGCTGCAGACACTTTCGCCGGGTCGACTAGACGAATGAGGCGTGCTCCTTCCACACCAGCGAGAACGTCCTCGACAGCTCGAGCACCGCGAAGACGCAGACCAGCCCCTCGTCGATCCGATCGCGTTGGGCGATCTGCCGGGCGAGATCCTCCTTCCTCGTCCTCTCACCCAGGTATTGGTACGGGCGACCGGCGGCGGCCGCCATCTCCATCGCGTGCTTCTTGAGGCGCGCGCCCTGGGTGAGCAGGAAGGTCTTGAGCCCCCAGCGGTCGACGCCTCTGGCTTGGAGGAAGTCGGCCATCGCGGCGCCGCTCACGATCGGCAGGTAGCCTCGAAACAGCATCCGATCGAAGCAGGACAGCACTCCCTGAATCACTTCGCCGTGCTTGCGGATGAACTGGTCCATCCACTGACCGCACGCTCACCCTTGCTCCTTTGGCAAGCCATTTTTTCCCCTCGTCGCAACGGCTCTACCGGCAGTCTCGCACTCGCGCTTGGTTGCGGCCGAAGGTCCGCGGTGGGGCCGATAAGAGGCGTTCTGCTCGACGCTTCCTTCCTGCCCTCACGGAGCGTAGCAGACCTGTCCGCGGCGGTGCCATGTACCGGCCGCGCAGGGGCCGGCCGCATCGCGGGCGCGCAGCGCGTAGCCGTCCATCATGGAGATGTCGGTACCCGGCAGGTCGCTGGCGGCGGCGACGGCTCGGGCCAGCACGCGCCCTCCCGCCTCGGCGAGCGGCGCCGCTTCCGCGGGCAGCGGCCGGCTGCGCGTCTCGACCTCCGCCTGGGCCTGGGAGAGGGGCTTCACCGGCGACCACGCATCCCACAACTCCGCCGCGGTGAAAAGCGCGAGTTTGAACCAGCCGGCGTACCCGATCGCCGGTCCAGCGGATGGCGCTGCGCTGCAGAGGCAACTCGCGAAGACCCGGCCGACGCACAACGGTGCTCGATGCTGATTGAAGAGAACGCGTACAGGAGCGGGGGCGCGCTCCCTGTACGCACGCGCAATCTAGTTAGAACGGCATGCACAAGCGATTGACGCATTGAGTCCGATCACCTCCAGGGCTGCACGATTCGCAGAGGTCGCCGTTCGGTCCACCACAATACGTGTTGGTGGTCCCCGGCTGGCAGACTCCACCGAGAGTGCAACATCCGTTGGGGCACGTCGAGGGTCCGCAACCCGGAGCCGTACAGGTTTGGTTTGTACAGACATTACCGTTGGAGCAAGGGATGCACAAGGCGCCGACGTTACCGCAGGCTGCGTTCGAGGTTCCGGGTTGACAGGCTCCACTCGAGTCACAGCATCCTCCCGGGCAGGTTCCCGGCCCGCACTGTTGCAAGCCTGCTTCTGCCTCCGTCAACGTCGTTGCAACTTTCATGTCCTTGTAGTACATTGTAGTTGCGGTTCCGCTCGTCTCTCGAAGCGCAGGGTTTCTGTAAAGACCTTGCTTCAATGTGACGCCGCTTGGACTGGCAGGATCCATGGTGCTCGTATAGCAGCGAGCGCCAGGATTCGAATTGAAGCAAGCTGGAGCAGCACCCACACCATTGAACGTCTGCTGTACGAAATTGCCCGAGTCGATCGATTCCCACAACTCCATGAATCCATCACTGCCGGCGCTGAAATGCATGTGCACGACGAAGTGGTACCAATGATCGGTCCACAATGCTCCCCCTTTACTAGGATCGCCAGCGTCAGCCCATACGCCGGTGATCAGGTCGCCATTTGAATTCCGAATACCGTTTCCGAAGCTTGTCAGGGCCATTTGGTACTGCTGTGTTCCACTGACAGGCAGCCGCTGCACGAGAAAGCCCATACTGGGAGCCCCCGGACCGTGCCACTGCGTAACTACGTTCCACGGGGAAAAGTCAGTCGTCGGGGTTCCGCCCAGGCAACGGTCAGTCTGGGAGTACCTCAATAGCGGGTTGAGTCCGTCCGCATTGCAAATCCAGCGATCAAAGTACGCGCTCGGAAAGTACATGCTGATTCCGAAAAAGAAGTCGTCTCCTGCATGGTACTCCGAAAAATCTCCCGCATGTCTGTCGGAGACAAGCTCGACGCGCGTCCAATAATTGCCAGTACCGTCAGTGAATGTATCGTTGAATGCCAACTGCACTCGGAGGACGACGTCGCTAAATCCATCTGGATCCGTGACCATCTGCAGCCGACTGGCCACGCCTTGCTGGACGACGATCGGATTAGGCATCGTGTGAGTGCTGGTGCTCGTTGAACGCAAAGGATCGCAGCGTCCAGGACCGAAGTTGGTAGTAGTACATGGGCAGCTCCCTCCTACACCGCCGCAATCGAGGCGCGTCCAATTGTTTAGATCAAGCTGGGAATAGTTCGCGTCCCACACGACGGTGGCATTGGCTCCTGCCGCCGCAAGCGTTCCGAGAAACAGGACATGTAGCATATTTAACCGACGCATTCGCGCGACCTCCGGCGGAATCGACAAGATCCGCTCGGCCCTTCAGCTACATTCTTCCGAGGTCAGCGTTGCGTCCATTGCAGCCCGTCATCGCGGAATACACACTTGATGTGTTCGCTCTGTTTGCGGGGCGACGAATCGTGAATGTCAGGTATTGAGTTCTGGACTGCATTCTCCGGCGACTCGCACTAGCTTCGTACCAGCGAGGTGGCGCGCCGATGAACGCACGGTGCAATGCTTGTCTGATCGCTGCCGCTGTCGTCGCGTGCGGTCGTGACAGCGGCACCGTAGGTGGTCCGCCACCACCGAGCATCACGGTGGAGCCATCGTCCGCCGCAATCGGTCCGATGGAATGGGTCACATTCCGTGCGAATGTGTCAGCCTCGTCCAGTAAGGGGGTCCATTGGAGTGTCCACCCAGACGGACCTGTCATCGATCAAGATGGGCGGGTCTTCGCGCACCGTGCACCTGGTGCATACGTCATCACCGCGACCAGCGACGCAGACCCCGTGCTCAGCGCCGCGGCTCGATTGGTCGTGTACGACGACTTGATCGACGGCGGCGGCCGTGTGTTAGCGGATAGCCAGATCTACACGCTCTGGTGGGGAGATCCGACCGCTTTTCCGTCAGACGCAAAGGGAGCTGTCGAACACATGCTGAGTACGTTGAATGGAAGCGACTATCTCGGCATTGTCGCCGAATACACACGCGGCGTCACCCCGACAGCAGCATTCGTTCGCTCGATGAGCGATACGGGCAGTACACCACCTTCTGAAGCCTCCCAAGTGGAGTCGTCGGTTTCAACAGAGTTGTGCTCGGTCCTCGATCGTCAAAATGTAACCCCTGACCCGAATTCCATCTACGTCATATACGGCGCATCCTTTCCCGCTCATTCACCTTGGACTGGGTTCCATATTGTGGGAGGATGTTCGAAGGTCGTCACGCCATACGTCGTGAGTTTTCCTATTGTCTACATTCCTGTCCCTGATCCTGCACACCTATTGGGATTTCCAGTCGGTGGTTGCAACGGCCTGTCCGCTGCAACAGCATGGATGATGAATGTGACGGCACACGAGGTCATGGAAAGCATCACAGATCCCTTCGTTGGTGTTGAAATCGCGTGGCAAACCGCCGCATATTTGGAACTGGCCGACAAGTGCGTTCGCTTGAGCGATCTAGCCTGCGTGCGCTTAGGCAACCAATCGTACTTGCTACCAGGGCTCTACTCAAATGCGCTGCACGCGTGCGCCCATTAAATGGATCGGCGCCACGGCTATTCCGCGTACCTGCGTCCAGCGGGTCGACGTATCGTTTGGAGGATGTAGCCGCGCCAACCCCGTTCTCCGGAAGGCGACTACGAGCGGAAACATTCTTTACCGCAGCAAGGCAGGCCAGAAAGGACGGATGCACCCGCCTTCGCCGTCGGCGCCGATCACCGTTCCATCGGATCCCATCGAGACGCTGCCGGTGTCGAAAGAGACGCGGCCGCAGAGCCTTCCTGATGGCGAATAGAGCTTCAGCATGTTGCGGGGCGCGCTGTCACTGAGCATCACAGCATACGCGTTGCGCTGGCGGATGATTTCGAAGTCGGACCCTGGATTCGTCGCAAGCCACGCAGGCGCTTCATCGAGCTTCGTCTCGCCGCTCTTGATCGCCGCAATCCACTTCTCGCCGAATGCGATAGCTACGCCGCCGTCGATCGTCGGACGCAAGGACACCTGCGAAGAGGGCGTGCTCGACGGGACACCTGGCAGCGCGAAGAACACGGTTGCAGGATCGCCGAGGGCATCGTACCACCGCGCCGCTTGCGGAGTGCTCTGGCCGACGAGATCTCCGGGCTCGAACAGGGCGAGCGTGAACCCACGCACGTCGACGATGGCCTGAGCAAGCAGGGTCCGTCCGTCGTAGTGCTGAGCCGCGAATGCCGTTCGCGCCCACAGGACGTTCCCTACCGAATCGAACCGGGTCATGCGCACGAGTATCGCGTTCGTCGATTGGTTCACCACGAGTGTGCCACCCACCGACGACTGATGCGGAATTCCGGCAAAGCCGTCTCCACCGCCAACTTCGGTCCGGCGCAGTTCCCGCCCGACCGCATCCCACTGCACAAGGTCCTGCCGCATGGCGGGAGTGTTCCCGTCCATCACCACACCCTGGAATCCTGAATCCTGCGGGAACACGGGGCGGCGGAACGTGGCGAACGCGCCGGAATGATCTCCCGCGCTGCTGAACGCCTCCCAGGTAGATCTGCCGAACGGGTTATCCGCAGGTGCGTGACTGGCGGCGATGTTGCCCTGCTGATCGGTGGTGGCGTCCACGCAGAGTTCGCCAATCTGGTGCGGAACGATCAGGCCATGGGAGGCTGGGATTGCAGTGGGCAGCACGCCTGCGCAATCGGTGGAAACGTCGCTGGCTTCTACGATCCCGGTTCGCCCGGTAGGACCGGTCTGTGGCCCCGCATCGACGCCGGTGCCCGTATCGCCTGCACCGCCCGTGCTCCCGCCGTCCGTGCCGCTGCCCGCGTCGACCGTTGGCGGAGTGCTAGCGCTCATGTTTCCGGGTTGTGCCGATCCGCACCGCGCGAGCAACAGAAGCGGGACAGCGGCAGCGGTCCCGCGCACTGAGCGACAGAGAAATGATCGCATGCCGCAAGCTATGCCTCGAAACGTCGGGCGCGCTTGCCTGCTCAACCGATGAGCACCACCGGGCGCTCGGCAGCTTCTCGACGGACGCTAGGCTTTACGTCCAGGCGCGGCGCTTCTGGGAAGCCCGCGGCGGCAGCGCCTCGAGGGCGCCCGTCATCCTCGGGCCATAGATGGGATGAAGCGGCTGGCCGCCACCGGCGTGGTGGCCGAAGCCCCACAATGGTGCACGCGGTCGTGTGCCGCAAAGGTGGAGGCCAGCCATGGACAATATTGGCATCGACGTACACAAGGTGGAAAGTCAGATCTGCATCCTGACAGAGAGTGGCGAGATCATCGAGCGCCGCCTCCGCACGCAGCGGGAGCGGTTCGCCACGGTGGTCGGCGGAAGGCCGCCGGCGAAGATCCTCATCGAGGCATCGACCGAGAGCGAGTGGGTGGCGCGCTGCCTCGAGGAACTCGGGCACGAGGTAGTTGTTGCCGACCCGAACTTCGCCGCGATGTACGCGACGCGCAGCCGCCGACCGACCGTCGTGACGCGCGCACCCTAGCCGACGCGTGCAGGCTGGGCGCGTATCGCCCAGCGCATCGCACCTCCGACCGGCAGCGGCACGTGCGGGCTCAACTGTCGGTGCGCGAGGCGTTGGTGCAGACGCGGAGCCGGTACATCTCGCTGGTCGGCGCAGTTTTGCGGCGGGAAGGCTTCCGCGTAGCGAGCGGCTCAGCGGAGGGGTTTGCGAAGCGCGTGGAGAAACTCGTGCTGCCTGGGCCGCTGAAGTCGGAGATCGCGCCGCTCTTGGCTGTGCTGCTCTCGGTCAACCAGCAGCTCGCCTGGGTCGATGGCCGCCTCGAGCATCTCGCGCAGAATGACCCGACCGTCGAGCGGCTGTGCACCACGCCCAGCGTCGGGCCCATCACGGCTGCGGCCTTCGCCTCGACCATCGACGACGTGAACCGATTCAGGGACCGCACCGAGATATCGTCAAGAGTTGTGGATCGGCGGTTGATCAAGCGGCGACCCTTCGCGACTGATTTTGCTGCTTCGTGATCGGTCCCTTTCTTCCGCTCCTGCTGTTTGCCGTCGACGAATCGGACGCCGGCGCGGACCAGCGGGATGAGCTCGTGGGAGTCGAGGCGGCGCCACGAGCGCTGCGCCGACTGCATCAGCTTGAACGCCATTGCCAGCCCGGCCGAGCGCGAGCCGGCGCCCTTGGTGACGCGCTGGCGCAGCTTCACTGTCGCGAACGTCGACTCGATGGGGTTGGTCGTGCGCAGGTGCTTCCAATGCTCCGCCGGGAAGGCGAAGAAGGTGAGCAGCCGGTCGCGGTTGTCGACCAGCGAGGCGACCGCCTTGGGATACTTCGCACCATACTCGTCGACGAATTTGTCGATTTCCCTCTCGCAGGCGGCTTTCGACTCGGCGTACATCATCGCGTGCAGCGCCTGCTTGGCGCGCGGAATGCTCTTCGGAAGCTTGTCGAGCACGTTGGCGATCTTGTGCACCCAGCAGAGTCCTTCCTTCGTCTCGGGCCACACGTCGCGTACCGCCGCCCAGAAGCCGAGAGCGCCGTCGCCGACGGCAACCACTGGCGCCTCCATGCCGCGCCGCTTGAGGTCGCGCAGGACGCTGGCCCAGCTCTCGGTGGACTCGCGGTAGCCGTCCTCGATCGCGATCACCTCCTTGGTGCCATCGGGGCGAGCGCCGACGAGCACCAGCGCCGCCAGGCGATCGTCTTCGAGTCGCACGTTGAAGTGCACGCCGTCGGCCCACACGTACACGTAGTCGCGATCGGCGAGCGAGCGGGTGCGCCAGCGGCGGTACTCCTCCTGCCACGCGCCCAAGAGCCGCGTCACCGCGCGAGTTGAGCTTGACTAGGGGTGCCGCTTCACAGAAGGTTAGATAATCCGGCTTCCGTCACCCTCGGTGTAGCCTCCCGCTCCTGGTCTGGCTCCGCGAGCAACGCCTCCGCGCTGTGGCGCCGGCGATCGCGCACCACGCGGTTGTAGGCGAGGATCTGCACCTGGTCGTGCGGGAAGGCCACCGCCAGGAACGCGCCATGCTCGCCGGGGCTTCCTTTGCGCAGCGCCGCCACGCGCGCGGCCGCCGCGGTGCGGTGATGTCCGTCGGCCACGTAGAGCGCAGGCACGGAGCGGAAGAGCTCCGCGAATCGCGTCTGGTCCGGCGCGAGCCACAACGTGTGCTCGACGCCGTCCGGCGTGGTCAGCTGGACGTCCGGTGGCGCGCGCTTGACGGCTTCGATCCGGGCATCGATCTCGGCCTTGGCGCGATAGACGAGGAAGACTGGCTCGTCGTGGGGGGGAGAGCGCGTCGATATGGCGGGTGCGATCGTCCTCCTTGTCGGGCCGCGTGTTCTCGTGCTTCTTGACGATGCCCGCGAGGTACTCCTCGACCGAGGCGCAGCCGACCAGCCCCGTCTGCCGATGTGCGCCCATCCGCTGCGCGTAGACGTAGAAGCGCGGCGCGTCGTCCGCTTGCAGAACACCTCGCCGGCGCAGGTCGGCGAGCGCCCAGGCCCCCTGCGCGTAGACCTCGGGCGCGTGCTCGTCGGTGCCGGGGGGCAGATCGATCTCCGGCCGCGAGACGTGCAGGAAGCTGTCGGGATTGCCCCCCGAAAGCTCGCGCGCCTCGTCGGTGATGACGACGTCGTAGGGAGGCGCCGCCACCCGGACAGCGAGTTGAGGCGGAGGGCGCAGGGCGCGAAACGGTCGCAGGGTAGCCATTGCGGATGAGTTCTAACGCCGCGAAGGGCTGAACTGGAGTGGGAAACGGGAGCCCCGGGCCCTTCCATTTGCGGGGAGAAGGGCGTATCAAGCAGGCGTATTTCGCGTCTCGGTTCTACCTCACGGGCGCGGGGGAAAAACGACTTGTCCAGCCATCCATCCGTGATGGCGTGCTCCGTTCCTGGACGGACACGCCGGTGCCGCGGTACGCGTTTCTTCTCCATTCTTCTGGTCCTGATCGCCGCCAGCTGCGGCCGCTCGGACCAGGACCAATTCAACTCTGTCGCACAGGCCGTCATCGCCATCGCTTTCGTGCAGACGAACTACGCGACCCTGCAGAATTCAGTGAGCACCGTGAGCGTGCCGTTCACCGCGGCGCAGTCGGCGGGGAATCTGAACGTAGTAGTGGTCGGCTGGAACGACACCACCGCGCAAGTCGTCTCGGTGAACGATACGAAGGGGAACGCGTATCAATTGGCGGTGGGTCCCACGCTGTTCTCCGGCGCGCTCAGCCAGTCCATCTATTACGCGAAGAACATCGCCGCGGCCGCGGCCGGCGCCAACACCGTCACCGTCTCCTTCACCGTGGCCGCGGTTTACGCCGACATCCGCCTCCTCGAGTACAGCGGGCTGGACCCGGTCAATCCGGTGGACGTGGCCGCCTCGGCCACCGGCAGCACCGCGACGAGCAGCACGCCGGCCGCGGTCACCACCAATGCCTCGGACCTGCTCTTCGCCGCCAACACGGTGGCCACCTGGACGACCGGCGCCGGCACCGGATGGACGAGCCGGGTGATCACCGCCCCCGACGGGGACATCGCGGAAGATCGGCTGGTCTCCGCCGCGGGCAGCTACGACTCGACGGCGCCGCTCGGTAGCGCCGGCCCCTGGGTGATGCAGATGGTGGCCTTCAAGGCGGCGCCCAGCGGTCCACCGCCGCCGCCGCCCACCGCTCCCACCGCTCCCACCAACCTGGCCGCTGCGGCCGTCAGCAGCGCGCAGATCAACCTCTCCTGGACCAACACCTCGACTACCCAGACCGGCGTGAAGATCGAGCGCTCGACCGACAACGTCACCTTCACCCAGATCGCGATCGCCGGCGCCACCGCCGCCAGCTACTCGGACACCGGCCTGAGCGCCTCGACCACGTATTTCTATCGCGTGCGCGCGACCAACGCCGGCGGCAACTCCGCATATTCCAACACAGCCAGCGCCAGTACGCCGGCTCCGCCGCCTCCTCCACCGGCTCCGCCGCCGCTCGCTTTCGTGCAGACGAACTACGCGACCCCGCAGAATTCAGTGAGCACCGTGAGCGTGCCGTTCACCGCGGCGCAGTCGGCGGGGAATCTGAACGTAGTAGTGGTCG
>Ga0137415_10003600_pt1 | contig 15388 bp, 15 predicted proteins | sample CZODoug3_1_1_16f_FD_183082 | JGI IMG/M metagenome (GOLD analysis project Ga0137415, IMG submission 183082) | Vadose zone soil fungal communities from Angelo Coast Range Reserve, California, USA - CZODoug3_1_1_16fungal (Hybrid Assembly) | ecosystem: Environmental > Terrestrial > Soil > Vadose... | reverse complement strand
TGGGCCCAGGATAATTGGACCATTCGGAATTTTGTCAATGCCAAGTTCAACGCGGACAGGTCTCAGGCGCAGCTGTCGATCGTCCTCGGCGTGATTACCAATGAGACGACGAACGGCGACATCCAGAACTGGCTCGCCTTCCAGACGAAGGACAACGTCCGCCTGAATGGCTGCCGGCTCGGTCAGTGGCTGAACTGGTATTCGGGAGTGACCTTCCGGGTGACCTCGCCGCGGGCGGCCGCGTGGGCCGTTTGGTTCAATGAGACGTTCCGAGTCGTCGGGGCCGGCGTGACGACTGGGGTGGTCGGAGGCGTGGCGGTCATTACGATCCGCGCCGTCGACACGCTGGTGGTCGACCGCCGCTATATCGAGATCAGTTTCGGATCGTAGCCGGCTTCGGCTCACGGACGGCGCTTCGGGTTCACGGAGGCCCACCAGTCGCACGGCGAGATGGGCCCGGATCGGTTCTTCTCTTTCCGCCTTGTCCCCGGGTGGGCGAACTACCGCATGCCCGTCCAGGGCCGCTACCTCTGCGGTGCAGGAACCCACCCCGGCGGCGGCGTGAGCGGTGGCCCCGGATTCAACGGTGCGAACGCGGTCCTGCAAGACTGGACCGGTCTTCAGAAATCGGTGTAACAAATACACTGAGATCTCGGCCCGTCATCCGTTGCCGATGGGAACTAACGAACACCTAAGTCGATCCGGTCGTCCTAGCCCTTGATGACCTTCTCGAAACAATCGTCGAGGCCGGGGAATGCGGCGACGTCCCCGTTCCAAGATTCCAAGGTCGAGCCATATCGGTCCTCGAAGTCCTGCAAGGCATCCAACACCTGATATTGCAGGCTCTCCGCGTCGCCTTCCTTGGCCACGGCCGCGGCTACGGTGTAGTTGCCCCGGAAGAAGAAGATGCTGTGCGCCCCGTATTTGAGCTGGTTGAGCGCGCCGGAATGGCTTGCCAACGTCTGCTGCACGAACTGCTGGACCGCGACGAGCATCCCGCTCAGGGCGTCCCGGTCGAGATCCGTGCGGAGACTATCCGAATAGTGACGGATCAGGAGCCCACCTTTCGTCATGATGAACAGCTCCGACATGGACGCCTTCGGACTCGAGCCAAAGCCGAGGGCCGTCGTGATCCCCTGGGTCGCCTTCCCCATCTCGATCTTCAGGATGCCGATGTTGGTCGCCTTGTCCATGAGAGTGAGGAGCGTCACGTCAGCGATGGGGATGTGCATCACAATTACGTTCGATTCAGGACCTTCCATGATGATCAGATTGGGGCCTGGCATCTCGATGTTCTCGAAGACGCTGCCGGCGGATTGCGCAATCAGCGTACTCATCGCCGCGAGGGTCGCGGGGCTTACACCACTTCGGATGTCGCTCGCGATCGTGAGCCCGTTCGAGTCGGCCACGACGGACCCACGTACCCCGCGGATGTTCCGTCGGAGCTTCTGCAGGACCTCGTCGAGCTGGGCTTCCACGCCTTCCATTCGCACTCGGCCCATCACCATCTCCTCCGGATGCACCTCAGCGCGTGGCATTGGAATCATCCTCAGCAGGGCCAGCGTCGGGCTCCAACGCGACAGGCTTGCGTCCGAATGATGGGCGCCAGGAGGAGCCGTCCGGCGAGTGGAGCGTCCGCCGCGGGCGCACGATGAAGTAGAGTTCGAGGATGCCGTAGGCAATCGCGGCAAGGAAGAAGAAGAACGCCCCGGCGAAGACCGTTTGGGGAAGGATCGATCCGAGACTGGCGAGGGCGAACGTGGCGGCCAAGACGACGAATCCGAGCGTGAAGGCGCCGAGGAACCGTTGAATCCGATCCGCCATGATGAACATTCGGGCTCGCCGGATGTTTTTCTCCATCCGTGCGAAGCCGACGTAGGTGAGACTCAGGACCAGCGCGACGCCACCCACGATGCCCTCGAACGCGGCGAATACGATCAATTGATAGAGATCCATCGAGATCCACCGGAGCGCGCGGCACGGCAGAATCTTGGCTTTCTCACCATATAGTTGTCGCTCACAATGTTCGCTTTTGGAACCGGGAACACGCCGACCGAGGGAGTCGGGTCCCGACCCTAGCGGGGTCGCTCGATGATCGTCGCGACACCCATTCCGAAGCCGATGCACAACGTCGCCAGGCCACGATGAAGGTCCTGCCGCTCCATCTCATGCAGCATCGTGGTGATCAGACGGGCGCCGCTCATCCCGAGCGGATGGCCCAGGCCGATCGCCCCGCCATTCACGTTCAGCTTCGAGTCCTCGAATCCGATCGTCTCGCGCGTCGCAATGGGCACGGAAGCAAAGGCCTCGTTGACCTCCCACAGGTCGATGTCGTCGGGCTTCAATTCGGCCCGTCCAAGGGCCTTTCGAATCGCCGGGATCGTACCGTCGAGCATGATCGTCGGGTTCGTGCCCGCGACCCCGGTGGACACGACCCGCGCCCGCGGCTCGAGCTCGATTCGCTTCGCGGTCTCCGGATTCGTCACGAGGATGCCGCACGCTCCGTCGTTGATGCCGCTCGAATTGCCCGCGGTGATCCTTCCGTCGGTCTTGAAGGCCGGCGCTAGGGACGCGAGCTTCTCCAGAGACGTGTTCCGCCTCGGATGCTCGTCTGTGTCGAACAAGCGCTTCTGGCCATTCTCGTCGAACACGGGGACCGGTTCGATCTCCCGTTTGAATCGGCCCTCGTCGATCGCCCGGATCGCCTTTCGATGGGACCACAGGGAGAACTCGTCCATTTGCTCTCGCGTCACGTGATATTTGTCGGCCACCAGATCGGCCGAGATACCTTGCTGGACAATCTCGTACTTCTCCAGGAGCTTTGGGCTCAAGGCGCCCGCGTCGGATCCGAGCGGAACGCGAGACATCGACTCGACGCCTCCGGCGATCACGACGTCGGCCTGCCCTGTCATGACCTCCATCGACGCGAAGTTGAAGGCTTGCAGTCCCGACGCGCACATCCGGTTCACGCTCGTGCCCGGTACGGATTCCGGAAATCCTGCGATTAAAGGGGCGAGACGCCCGATGTTCATGCCCTGCTCGTCGACCTGGGTGACGCATCCGAGGACGACATCCTCGACCAGCTTGGGTTCAATCCCCGCACGGTCCACGAGAGCTCTCAACGCGAAGGCGGCCAAGTCGTCCGGCCTCCAGTCCTTCAAGGCTCCGCCCCGTTTCCCGATCGGCGTGCGTACGGCCCCGACGATCACGGCCTCTCGCATGAGAACGTCTCCATCAAGACCATGTACCGCGCGGAATAAGAAGGTTTACCACTCTGTGATTGCCAAGACGAGATAAGGGCACCAGATGTGACGATGGACGGCCCATTGAGCGAGCATGCGCCCGACCGGGCCAGAGGCGTGATCCCGCGAGCAAGGTCAAGCATGTGGTCATCATCCTCAAAGAGAACCACACGTTCGACAACTACTTCGGGACGTTCCCCGGCGCGAACGGTGCGAAGTTACCTCGCTCCTCGAATCCGCCCGCAAAGGACTCGCCGCACACCCATGCGGCTTGGCTCACCCGCCAGACGACCGCGGTCCGCGAACAGTTCGTCGAGCAAGACATCCCGGCTTATTTTTCGTACGCGAGGAAGTTCTCCCTTTGCGATAACTACTACACCGATGTGGCAGGCCCATCCACACCGAATCACCTGATGCTCCTGTGCGCCGACTCTCCGATCATCGACAACCCATCGCGGCGCAGTCCGCAGCCCATCAAGCTCACCCCGTCGCTCCCGAAGAGCTTGGAGCAGTCTCGATTGACATGGCGGAGTTACGGCGGATACGCGATCGACTATCTTCAAGGGATTAACTCGAAATGGAAACTTAAGTCAGATCAATTTCGGGTGGACGCGACGGCGGGGCAACTCCCGGAAGTTTCCTGGGTCTATGCGCCCCTGGAGTTTGACGAGCATCCACCCTACAGCAATCCTCAGGGCGTGCGGATGGGGAATGTGACGAAGGGCATGCAGTGGTCCGTGGATCAAGTGAACGCGATCATTCACGGCGGTCTATGGCCGGACGTCGCGGTGTTCATCACCTGGGACGACTGGGGGGGCTGGTACGATCACGTCGAGCCCCCGGCCCTGGAAATATGGAATGGGAACGGCACACATTCCGGTTACAAAGGCAGCCAATTTCGATACGGTCCCCGCGTGGGATGCATCGTGTTGGGCCCTTACGCGAGGAACGGATACATTTCGAAAGTCCTTCACTCCCACGTCAGCTTGTTGAGATTCTGCGAAGTGAACTTCGGCCTCGCCACGTTGAACCAGCGTGACGCACGGTCCGATGACATGTTGGATTGTTTCGACTTTGGCAAGAGTCCGGCCCCGCCACCTCCCGCAGTTCCGTAGCGACTTACATCTCGGACCCGAGGTGTCCGCTTCGCGCGAACATTGATACCGCAACCGCGGGTTGCCATCGCCCATGCCTGCGGCCCTCGACGGCATTACCGTGCTGGACTTCACGCGGCTGCTCCCGGGTCCGTTCTGCACGCAACTCCTGTGCAACCTCGGTGCAGACGTGATCAAGATCGAGGACCCGAACGTGGGCGACTACATGCGGTCGGTGCCACCCATCGTCCACGACGTCTCCTATCCGTTCCTCATGGTGAACCGAGGAAAACGGTCCCTCGCGGTGGACTTGAAGACACCGGAGGGCCAGGAGATCGTGCACAAGCTGGCACGCGGTGGGGACGTGGTCGTGGAACAGTTCCGTCCCGGCGTGATGGCGCGGCTCCGCGTGGCCTATGACGATCTCGCTATGATGAACCCGAGGCTCGTCTACTGCTCGTTCTCGGGGTACGGCCAAACCGGGCCGTACAAGGAGTTTCCCGGACACGACATCAACTTCCAGGCCCTCGCCGGGATCCTCGGAGTGACCACGGGTCGAGAAGACAAAGCCCCCGCCATCCCTGGCGTCCCGATCGCGGATCTCGCGAGCGGCTTCAACGCGGCCCTTGCGATCTTGGCCGCCTTGCGGGTACGGGACCGCACGGGCCGAGGCGAGTTCATCGACCTTTCAATTTACGACACCGCGGTGACCCTGATGGTCCTCGGCCTCGCGCGCTATCTCGCTACAGGCGAGGAGCCGGTGGCGGGCGAGACCCTCCTGACGGGCTCGTTTCCGTTCTACAGTCTGTACGAGACGAAGGACGGTCGCTGGCTTTCCGTCGCCACGGTCGAGCCGAAGTTCTGGTCGCGGATGTGCGAGCTCATCGGGGCGGTGGACCTTTCCGAGAAGCAATTCACGGACGGTCCGGAACGATTGGCCGTGGCACAAACTCTGGCTGAGAAATTCCGCAGTCGCACACTCGCGGAATGGGAGGACCTCCTGGCAGGCGAAAATCTACCGATCGCAGGGGTGAAACGCGTGTCCGAAGTCGTCCGCGATCCCCACGTGAAAGCCCGCGGCCTCCTCCCGGTCGTGGATGTGTCCGGCCTGTGGAAGGTTCAGGTGATCGCACACCCGGCGAAACATACGGCCATGGAGACGCGCAACCCGGCGAGGGTGCCTTCAAGAGGGCAGGACACGGAGGAAATCCTTCGGTCTCTCGGATACACGGCGAGGCAGATTCAGACCTTGACCAAGAAAGGCGTCGTCGCCGTCTGATCGCGAGATCGTATCGCCGGTCGGATGAAGGCGGGCTCACACGCCCTTGAACTTCGGTTCGCGCTTCTCCATGAACGCCTGGATCCCTTCATAGATGTCGTCCGTCGAGGCGACGAGGCCAAATGCCATCGCCTCCATCTCCAGCGCCACATCCATCGGCGTGTCGCCGCCGCGATTCAGCAGCATCTTCGCGAGACGAATCGCGATGGGCGCCTGCCGAGCGAGCCGCCCGGAGAACTCGCGGACTGCCGAGGCGAACGCCTCGTTCTCCACCGCCTTCGTCACCAGGCCAATCGCGGCTGCCTCATCGGAGGAGAGTCGGGTACCGAGAAGCACGAGTTCCTTCGCCTTCGCCTGACCGAGCATGCGAACGAGACGTTGTGTTCCACCCGCACCAGGGACAAGTCCCAGATTCACCTCAGTCTGTCCAAGCTTCGCCCGCTTCGCTGCGATCCGAAAGTCGCAGGCCAGGGCCAGTTCGAGCCCGCCCCCGAAACAATGCCCGTTGATCGCCGCGATTGTCGGCTTGGAGAAATTCGCAAGTCGACTCATGACTTCCTCCCCGCGGCGGGAGAACTGCCACACTTTGAACGCCTTGGAAATGTCGCTGAAGGATGTGAGGTCGGCCCCAGCACTGAACGAACGGTCCCCTGCGCCCGTCACCACGAGACACCGGACGGATTCGTCCCTCTCCAGTTCCGCAAGGGCTTTCTCGATCTCGTCGAACACCTGCGGGCTGATCGTGTTCAGTCGATCCGGTCGGTTGATCGCGATCGTCGCGACATGGGTCGCCTCATCCCGCGAGACCAGGAGGGTCTCGAAATTCATCCCAACGCCCCCTGCCTTGTGTTCATAGAATCCCCTGCCGGTCTTCGTGCCGAGATCTCCGCGCGCCACCATGTCCTCGAGGATTTTGGCGGGCCTCGCGCGGTTGTCCTTCAGCCATGTGACGACGACGTCGATCCCCAGCTCGTCGGCGGTCGCGAGGGGTCCCTTCGGGAACGCGGTCCCGAGGCGCATCGCCTCATCGATCTCCGCAGGGCTCGCGACGTCCAGGGCGACGAGTTCCGCGGCCTCGTTGATCATGGGTGCCAGAATGCGAATCGGATCGAAGGACTGGCCCATGTCCGGCGTCAAGTTCGGCCGGCCCCCCTTGTACGCGTAGAAACCCGCGTCGACCTTTCGCCCCAGTTTCTTTGCGTCCATTAGGGCCTTCACGGACCGGGGCATCGGGCGTTCCGCGTTCCTTATCAAATGGTGCAACACATCGATCCCCACCTGGTCCGCCAGCTCGAAGGGGCCCATTGGGAATCCCGCTCGGAATCGCATGGCGGCGTCGATCGTTTCGATCGGGATGCCCTCCTCGTCGTGGATTCGTGCGGCCTCCTCGAAGTAGGGACCAAGGACGCGGGTCGTGATGAAACCGGGAACGTCCTTCTTGACCACGACGACCGTCTTGCCGAGGGACTTCGACAGGTCGACGGCGACACCGAGCGTGGCATCGCTTGTCGTGTCCGCGCGGATGACCTCGATCAGCGGCATCAGCATCGGCGGGTTGAAGAAGTGCATCCCGACGACCTGCTTCGGTCGTTTCGTGACGAGGGCCATCTTCGTGATCGGCAGAGCGGATGTGTTCGAGGCCAGGATCGTCTTCTTCGGGGCGGCCGCATCGAGTTCTTGAAAGACCCGTTTCTTCAATTCGAGGTCTTCGAAGACCGCCTCGATCGCGACGTCCGCGTTCTGACACGCCTCGGCGAGGTCCAAGGTGGTGTGGATGCGGTCCAAGGCCTCCTTCATCTGGTCCGGCCGGATTTGATTCTTGTCCACCAGCTTGCCGAGAGACCAGCGGATTCGTTCCATTCCGCGATCCAGGAACTCCTGTTTGATGTCCCGCATCCGGACATCGTGGCCATGCAGGGCCGCGAGCTCCGCAATGCCGTGGCCCATCTCCCCCGCCCCGATGACCGCGAGTCTCATCGCCGCTCTCAACCTGTGGATGGATGGCACGCGGTTAAAGGTGTGGTGCGAAAGCTTCTTTGTCCGCGTTGCCGTTCAACATTCCATGGAGGACTACGCCCGCGGCGTTCTCGTCGTGGGGGCGACCTCCGCGGCCATCGTGATCCCTTTCCTCATCGTCCCGGAGGTGCTCGAGCGAAGGGGCTACGATCCGCGAAGCCGGCTCGTCCGCGCACTCGTGTGGGCGTCTTTCCTGGCCATCGTCCTGATCCCCGCGGCGGCGAGTGGACTTCTCCTCTCGGTCACGAACCCAGTCGATTGGCTAATCTTTGGAGGCGCCATGATCGTCGCGGTTCTGTACGATTACTATCGTCTCAATCCGAGTAAGGTTCCCTGGGGCCGAGCGCGAGCCTGACGCTCAAATGAATTCCCAGTCTCGAAGGACGTCCTCGAGATTCGGGTGTCCGATCTCGTCGAGCTCGTACCGGACGTGGACGACCGGCTTCTTGGTCTTGAGGACCCGGCTCAGATCGATCGGCGTGCCGCTCAGTACGACGTCGCAAGGCGTCGCATCGATCGTCTCCTCGAGTTCCTTGATCTGCTTCGGTCCGTAGCCCATCGCCGGAAGGACCTTTCGGGAGTTCGGGTATTTCTTGTACGTCTCCTTGATCGAGCCGACGGCGTGGGCCACCGCGCTGACAATCTCGGCGGCCCCGAACCGCTGCGCCGCGATGTACGCGGCGCCGTACTCCATCCCTCCATGGGTGAGCGTCGGCCCGTCCTCGATGGCGAGCACCCGCTTCCCGCGAATCTGAATCGTCTCGTCGGGCGTGATCGGTGATGCCGCCTCCACCACGACCGCGTCCGGGTTCACATCCCGCACGTTCCGTTTCACAATCTCCACGTTCTCGGGGGTGGCCGAGTCGACCTTGTTGATGACGACCACGTCCGCCATGCGAACGTTCGTTTCGCCGGGATAATAGGACAGCTCGTGCCCGGGGCGGAGAGGATCCGCGACGACCACGTGGAGGTCCGGCTTGAAGAACGGCGTGTCGTTGTTCCCGCCGTCCCACAAGAGGATCTCCGCCTCCTGCTCGGCCTGCCGGAGGATCTTCTCGTAGTCCACACCCGCATAGACCACGGTCCCCTTGTCGATGTGGGGCTCGTACTCTTCCCGTTCTTCGATCGTCGTCTCGTATCGATCGAGATCCTCGTACGTCGCAAACCGCTCCACGGCCTGCGAGGCGAGATCCCCGTAGGGCATTGGATGCCGAACCACGACGACCTTCTTGCCGTGTGCACGGAGGATACTCGCGACCCGCCGGGTCGTCTGGCTCTTCCCGCTTCCGGTGCGCACGGCGCAAATCGCGATGACGGGCACCCGCGCCTTGAGCATCGTCTGCTGGGCCCCGAGGAGCAGGAAGTCCGCTCCGAGGGAGTTGGCGAGGGCGATGAGATGCCCGATGTGAACGTAGTCCACGTCGGAATAGGAGAACACGCAGCTCTGCACCTGCTGCTTCTCGATCAGCTTCGGGAGGTTTTCTTCCGGAAAAATGGGAATCCCATCAGGATACCGAGGACCCGCCAAAGAGGCCGGATACTTGCGGGTCTCGATGCCCGGGATCTGCGTGGCGGTGAACGCGACGACCTCGTACGCGGGATCGTCGCGGAAGACGACGTTGAAATTGTGGAAGTCGCGGCCGGCGGCCCCCAGGATGATGACGCGTCGGGGGCCGCCCACGGAGGCAGGCAGCCTCCGGGTATCTAAAGCCTTTTTGGGGCGCCTGAAACTAAATTCAACCTTAAACAAGGTTAACAGGATCGCGACCGAGTTCCTCGGTCCGCAGGGCCTGGTTCAAGACCCGTCGAGCCGAACGAAACACCTCGTCGAGCATCGACTCCGACAACAAACCGGTCTGCGTGTTCCTCTGGCTCGGGTGGTACGATGCAATCAGGGTGATCGGAGGTAATGACCAAGTCCCTCCATGCCGGAATCGAGGTTTCGGCCTCGGGACCGCGTGATCCGTTGCTCGCCACACGTGAAGAAACGCGTCCATCGCGACCGCGCCGAGTACGACGACGACCCGCAACGACGGAAGAAGCATCGCCTCCCGCTCCAGAAACGGTTGGCACCGCGCGAACTCGGCCCGCGTGGGTTGGTTGTTCGGAGGTGCACAGCGAACGGCCGCGGCGATGTACGCGTCTCGAAGCGCGAGGCCGTCCTCTTTCGAAACTGAGGTCGCCTGGTTCGCGAATCCGGCTCGGTAAAGGGCGCGGTAGAGCCACTCTCCACTCCGGTCTCCGGTGAAGGCGCGCCCGGTCCGATTTCCCCCGTGGGCCGCGGGTGCCAATCCGACGATCAGGAGGTGAGCTCGCGGGTCACCGAACCCGGGCACCGGACGTCCCCAGTATTCCCAATCTCGAAATGCCGCTCGTTTCGATCGGGCGATCATTTCTCGATACCGCACGAGCCGCGGGCACTTCCGACAGGCAATGATCTCCGACGAGAGGCCTTGGAGATTATCGGAGCCCATGGACGGCGTGGAACCCGAGTCATCGCAAAAGCTTCACGTTCCGGGCAGCGAACGTTTACGCTGACGGCGCGTTTCGGTCGCCCATGCCAGACCGCTCGCGACTCGCTCTCGCCGCAGCCATGGTCGCGGTCCTAATCGCCCTCGGTGGTCTCACATACGTCTGGTTGTCCGCCCAGCGTCCTGGAGGTGGAGCGCAAGGGAGCGCCAAGGTCGAACTGGCGCCGCTTCGGACCGGACTCGCCTGGCCCATCGCCCTCGCATTCGCCGCGGACGGTCGGGTCTTCTATGCGGAGCGGTACACAGGCAACGTCCGGATCCTGGGAAACGCGACCGCGCCGGCAACCACGTTCTTCGCCATTCCCGAAGTGGCGGGCTCCGGCGAACAGGGACTCCTCGGCCTTGCCCTCGATCCGGGCTTCCCGAGGAATCCGTACGTATACGCGTATTACACCCGCGACGATCATGCCAACTCCTCCGTATACAACCGGATCGTACGCATTCTCGCGAGCGGTTCGGTCGGGACCGGGATGGAGGTCCTCCGGGACCACCTCGCGGCCAACACGTTCCACAACAGCGGGGTCGTTGCGTTCGGCCCGGACGGGAAACTCTACGCGCTCGTCGGAGACGCGGAAAATTCCGCCTCCGCCCAGGACCGGTCGAGTCCGAGCGGCAAGGTGCTCCGGCTGAATCCGAACGGGACCGTCGCCTCCGACAATCCCTTCGTGGGCAGCGCGGACGCCGATCCCGATGTCTACACATACGGCCATCGTAACATGTTCGGGATCGCATGGCATCCAACAACGCACCGCGGGTACGTGACGGAGAACGGTCCGCAAGACTCGGACGAGATCAACCTCCTCGTTCCCGGCGGAAACTATGGATGGCCAAACGTGCGCGGCCTCGCGCAGACCGCGCCATATCTCGATCCGATCATCGCGTACACGCCGGTGATCGTACCGACGAACGCCGCGTTCTACACCGCGCCGGTCCCGGACGCGTCCCGGAACCACCTGATCGTCGGCAGCTTCAAAGATCACCGTCTCCATGAACTGACTCTCAATCCCACGGACGGGGCGTCCGTTGTAAACGAGACGATTCTCGCGACCGCACCCGACGGCATCCTCGACGTGGAGATGGGGCCAGACGGGTTCCTCTGGGTCACGACATCTTCTGCCATCTATCGCCTGGTATCGGTGCCGGTCGTCACCGGTCCGTATGGACTCCCGATTCCGTTCGGATGGATCGGGATGACGGGCCTGACGTGGGCCCCTCGCCTCGATCTGACTCGCGGGCCCAGGGAGGAGACGGACCGCACACCACCCCGGAAGCCTTAGTAGGGGCAGCCACGTTTCCGCGAATCGATGCCCGCGTACCGGATCCCGAACGATGCGCGGGTCCGAGAATCCCTGGTTCGCGTCTTCAGCACGCGGCCGATCGTGGAGAGCCAACGCCGGCTCAAAGCGCTCGTCGAAAAGGACCTGAAGGGGGATGAGAAGTACCGGGTCGGCGAGCCGAGACTACGGGTCCTCGCCATCGAGTCGGGGCTCCTGGACCTGGAGATCCACTGCCGCGACACGCCCGAGATGCGATCGCTCGTGAAATGCCCGGTGTGCGGGCAACGACTGAAGAAAGTCCGCAACATGACGGTGTTCGGAGGAACGGTGACCCTCGGTTATCGATGCGAACGTTGCAAATACTGGACCGGACTCAAGCGTCGGGTGCCGACGCGATACGTGTTCACGAGGCGCTCTTGATGCGGGTTCGCTACGAAGGCGGCATCCTCGTTCAAGAGATGCTGAAGGAGGTGATCTTGGATCCCGTCCGAAAGACGCCGGGGAGCGTCGTGAGCCACGGGCACATGGACCACCTGACCTCGGGCGGCATCATGACGCCCCAAACCCTCGAGGTCCTCAAGGTACGACGCGGGGGGACGGGACAAGCGCTCCCGTACGGCAAGGAGATCGACCTCAACGGTTTCCGCGTGGTCCTCAAGGACGCGGGGCATGTGTTCGGTTCCGCGATGGTGCGGGTCGACGACCTTCTGTACACCGGGGACTTCAATCCGGAAGGCGGGGCCACATGCGGCAAGGCGCGGCCCGAGTTCGTCCAAAGCCTCATCGTGGACGCGACGTACGGACGGCCGGGTTACAACTTCCCGCCGAAAAAGGAAGTCGAGTCCGACCTACTGAATTGGCTCGAGATGGAGCTCGCGAGTGGCCCCGTCGCCTTGGCGGGATACGAGTTCGGAAAGAGCCAGGAGCTGATCGCCCTTGTGAACCGCCTCGGGGTCGAGGTGGCGGTCTCCGATCGAATCGCGGATCTCGCCGACATCTACCTCCGACACGGGATCGACCTGCGATACCGTCGATTGTCCGCCCTCACCGAGGACGAGAGGAAGGATCCGCGGGCGTACATCCTACCCCCGGGCTGGCTTCGACCTCCCCTCGACGACAGTGTCTCCTGGCTCGGCTCCGTTGGCCTTCGGACCGCGTACGTGAGCGGATGGTGCGCCATGTTCGATTTCACCCGGCGCTACGGGGTCGACGCGCAGTTCCCTCTGAGCGATCACGCGGATTTCGAGGACTTGATGGACTTCATCCTGGCCTGTCGCCCACGTCGAGTGTACACCGCGTTCAGCAACGCGAAGGAACTGGCCAAGGCGGTGGATCGACGGCTCCGCATCAAGTCCGAAGCCCTGTTGACGCGGTGAGTCCGTGGAGTCGCGCCGTGAACGAAACACCGTGTTCGTGAAGCTCTCCGACGGGGAGGAGCTCTTTCCGAGCCTCGAGGCCGTCGCACGCGAACATGACGTGGAGAGCGGCACGGTCGTGTGGGGGATCGGAATGCTGAGGGACTTCGAGATCGGATTCTTCGGGCCGAAGGGCTATGATAAGACGGCCTTCTCCGAACGACACGAGTTGCTCGGGCTGCACGGAAGCATCTCCATGCGTGGAGAGCCGACCCTCCATCTCCATGTGTCGCTCGGCCGGCCGGATCACACCGCGATCGGCGGCCATCTGTTCCGTGCGAACACCGCGGTGGTCAACGAAATTCAGATTGAGCGATTCGATGCCATCCACTTCAACCGACGACTCAACGAGAAGACCGGACTGCGCGAACTCGTCTTCGATTGACGTGGCGGGACTGGACGGCGTGCGGGCCTACTGCCACGTCGCCCGATCGAGGTCGCGTTCCTCCTTCGTCTTCTTCCGGAATTGGCGGTAATGGTCCTTACACAGGTGGACGCGACGCGGTTCTCCGATCAATTTGAGCTCCGGCAGGGCTTCTTTCACCTTTCTCGTGGAGAGGGAGCGGAGCGCTTCCTTCCCGCATCCTTGGACCCCGCAGATTTCTCCGGCGGCCACGAGCGAGTCGAATGCATGCCGATATAAGTAAGTGTGCGACCTGGATTCTTGCGCCTCTCAAAGCGCCCGTTCCCAGGAGAAGAACGAGGACCGCTTCACGGGGTTCGGCGGCGCAACATGCGTGCGGCCGCGGCACTCACGATTGCAAGGGCTGCGATCATCGCGACGTCACTGCCCGCCTGGAATCCGCTGTTCGGCGCCCCCGGCGGCAAGCTGACAACCTCTACGGAAACGGCGGCCAGGGAGGGCAGGTAAAGCGCCACGACGGTCCCCGGGAACGAGAGGACCGAGAAGGACGCTCCCGCTCCGCGCATCCCGTTGGTCAGGAGTAACGGGAGCGAGTTATCCGTCCGGTTCACGTCCCCCGCGTTCGCGCGCACTCGGAGCTGCGTCGGCGCGTTGAAGGGCATCGTCGCCGCGTCGAAAGCGAGCAAGATCACCGCCCCGCCCGGAAGGAGCGAATCCACCTGGATGGCAGCGCGACCGGGTTGGACCGCGAGCGCCCAGCCCGCGACGCCGATCCGATATTGGACGACGTTCTGGACCCACCGACCGTCGGCCGTCGCCACGAGATCGAGCTCGGCGACGATGTGTCCCGCGCCGATCGCATCCAGGAGAGCCACCCACTCGGCCCGGTTGGTCGTCAGAGGGGGCACCGACTTGAAGAGGAGGAGATCGGAATCCGCCATCTTCGCGATGATGCGGATCCCATTCACGCTGAACGTTCCTGCCCCGAGGAGAAATCGGGCCTGGTCTTCTCCCACCGAGTAGGAGACGGAGGAAGCGGGCCATGACCCAGGGGCTGTCTGCACGGAGACGTTCGTCGCCCCCGCCGGAAGTTCGATCGTCGCCGTGCGCGCGAGATCGGTGCGGATCTCGACGAGGACGGTGGGATCGTCATGCGCGGTGATCGATACGAGGTATCCCTGGGCCTCGAACGTGGAACCGATCGCATGGGCGCCGCGCGCCGGGGCGAAGCCGGCGATCCGGATCGAGCCCACGTAGAGCACGGGCGCGTTGCCCGCGAGACCGAGGACGGATTTCATCGTCCCGGTCGATGCGTCATAGGCGAACTGCACGTAGGTCCCGAGGACTTGACCCCGGTCGTAGCGGAAGGCGGCGAACAGCGGCGAGGACCAGGGGAAGACGCCCGCCGAAGATCCCGCCCGCGTTCCGAACGAAATAGGGAGGAGGGCGGCGGATGCGTGAGAGGGAGCAGATCCGCTCAGGGCGACGGGAAGGAGCAAAAGCATCGCAAGTGCCGCCGCCGTCTTGGCCAGACTTGCACGCGCACCCGGTCCGTCCTCCATGGACGAATACTGTCCCTTCGGGGATAAGGGAATTTTGGTCCATGGCGGGAACTGGTTGGGACGTCCTCCGAACTTTCCTTCTCAACGCCCCGGAAGGGAGCTTCGACCGGCGTACACAAAGTATCTTTACGGCGGACCCTCATGGCCTCCAGATGAGCCCCTTGGACGTGTTCCTCCGGGTCTCCTTCGCCGGCTTCGCGGCGATCCTCGCGACCGTCTCGGTCCAGTCCTATGCCCGACATCGCGAACGCCGGTTCCTCCTGCTCACCTCGGCCTTTGCCATCTTCCTCGTCCAAGGGATCTGGTTGCTCATCGAGATTGTCACGAGGGCCGTCTCGTCCGTCGGCAGCGAATGGCTCGCCCTGAACCTTGGAGTGCTCGTGGCCCTCTACCTCGCGCTTCTGCGGTGATGAGATGCCCGAAGGCCTCGAACTCGAGAGTCGGCGCAGGATCTACGACTTCCTGACGGCGAACCCCGGCGTCCATCTCCGGAGGATCGGGCAGGTGCTCGGGATGTCGACGGGCATGCTCTCGTACCACCTCGGGTACTTGGAACGGAATGGGATCCTGAAGTCCGAAGAGGACGGACACCGCAAGCGGTACTTCAT
>Ga0137415_10003599_pt1 | contig 15390 bp, 14 predicted proteins | sample CZODoug3_1_1_16f_FD_183082 | JGI IMG/M metagenome (GOLD analysis project Ga0137415, IMG submission 183082) | Vadose zone soil fungal communities from Angelo Coast Range Reserve, California, USA - CZODoug3_1_1_16fungal (Hybrid Assembly) | ecosystem: Environmental > Terrestrial > Soil > Vadose... | reverse complement strand
TACCCGCTACGGGTACGCGGCACCGCCATGAGCGTCACCCTGTTCTCGAACTGGGGCATGAACTTCGTCGTCTCCCTGACCTTCCTCACCCTTCTCCAAGCCCTCGGCACCGCCGGAACCTTCTGGCTCTATGCCGCCCTCTGCGCCGTGCTGGTCGCCTTCACCGCACGATTCATCCCCGAAACCCGCGGCCGCAGCCTCGAACGCATCGAAGCCGACCTCCGGCCACCAGCTGAACCGCGATGAGCCTGGGCCAGACAAGCGCTCGACGTGGGGTCGAAGAGACCAGCCGGGGGTGGCCGCGGAGGCCTGACCTGGCGGGGCCGTTGGGTACCGGGGTTCGGGGTCAGGTCAGATCGCGGCGCGGGCCGCCGGAGGCAGGTCTTCGAACGACGCGGTGGGCCAACACAGTGGATCGGACCCTAGGTCGCGCAGAAGGCGGAGCTGGTCGCGACACCAGGGGGACAGGTCGCTGTCCGGTTGGCCGGCTCGCCGCAGCAGGTCTTCCCAAGGCACCCATACGAATGCGGAGGTCTCCGCCGGGTTCGGCCGGGGTTTCTCCTCAGCGACGCAACGCCAGACTGGGCACATCTCGTTCTCAACGATCCCGTTGGCCATCCGCGCGATGTAACGATATCCCGGCAGCAACAACTCCGGCGAGCGCACCGTCATGCCCAGCTCGTGTCGCACGCCCCGGCGCACCGCGTCGCGCTGCGCCTCCCCGGGCCGGGGATGCCCGCAACAGCTGTTGGTCCACACCCCGGGCCAGGTCAGCTTGGTCTCGGCCCTGCAGGTGAGCAGCACACGTCCGTCCGGATCCACCAGGTAGCAGGAGAAGGCCAGGTGCAAGGGTGTCGTGGTGGTATGCACCGCCGACTTGGCTAGCGTGCCCGATGCGGAGCCGCTCGCGTCGAGCAACACGACCTGGTCGTCGAGGACGCGCTCGCCGTGCGGCATCACAGCGGTCGCCCCGGGCAACCCGCGACCGCGTTCTTGCGTGCCGGCCAGTGGCGCTGACCGAGCGGCGGCTCGTAGGCGTGAACTTCCGCGCCTAGGCTTTCGGGTACGGGACGCACATCTCTCGCGGCAGCTTCGGATAACGGTTGAGCTAATGAATGTCTCAAGGGCATTGGCTATTCCGTCGAGGTGTTGTGGTCCGCGCACAGTGTACTGTGCCGCTCAATTCGCTGCTTTATCTTGACGAGTCTCGGCCCGGACGAGAAAGGTGAGGCCGCCGACTGCCGCGAGATCGGCGACCCGACCGAGCAGGGCAGGCAGGGGGCCGCCGCCCGCACCGACGGGTCGGGTCCTGAGCGGCTCGATGTCAGCAAGGACGACCTCGCCCCGACGGGCGGGGTTCCAGCAGAACCGGGAAGGTCCGGGGGGCGTGCACGTGCACGCTGCGCCGGAAGGTCAGCGCATCCTCGGGCCCGGCGGCCAGCACGTGTGGGAAGCGACGGAACAATGCGGTCAGCGCGACCTCCGCCTCCAGTCGCACGAGGGCCGCGCCGAGGCAGCGGTGGATGCCGTGGCCGAACGCGACGTGTCCGGCGGTGTCGCGGTCCGGGTCGAGCCGCGCCGGGTCGGCGAACCGGTCGGGGTCACGGTTGGCGGCCCCGGTCGACAGCGTGACCGAGGCACCGCGCGGGATCGCCGTCCCGGCGATCTCGAGGTCCTCGGTGGCGAACCGCAACGACGCGTTGAGCGCGGGCGACGCCCACCGCAGGAGCTCCTCGATCAGGACCGGGGCGGTCTCCGGCGAACCCAACCGGTCCCGGGCGGCGGGGTCGACCAGCAGCACCCGCACGCTGTTGGTGACGAACACCGCCGTCGTCTCGTGCCCCGCCATAAGCAGCAACATGGCCATGGCGATGATCTCGATGTCGGAGAGCCGTGTGCCGTCCTCCGAGGCTGCGATCAGCCCGGACAGCAGCGCGTCGTCCGGGTCCTGGCGGCGGGCGGCGACCAGCCCGGCCAGGTAGTCGGCCATCTGGTTCGACGCCCGGATCAGCTCGGGTTCGGGGCACTCGTCGATCAGCGTCGTCGACCAGCGCGCGAAGTCCTCGCGGTCCAGCTCGGGGACCCCGATCAGCTCGCAGATCACCTCCATCGGCAGCGGGATCGCGTAGCGGGCCACGAGATCGACCGGTTCGCCGGTGGGCAGCGCGTCGAGCAGCTCCTCGGCGAGCGCCTCGATCCGGGGGCGCAGCGCGGCGATCCGGCGCGCCGTGAACGCCTGGGTGACCAGCTGGCGCAGCCGGGTGTGCTCGGGCGGGTCGAGTGAGGTCAACATGTGCGACATGGGCGCCGGCAGCCCGGGCGGGGCCGCCGCGCGCTCGTCGGGCGGCAGCGATGCCCGGTAGTCCTTGACCAGCCGCTCGTCGGTCAGCCCGGCCCGGACGTCGGCGTAGCGGGTGACCAGCCACGTCGGGCCGGTCTCGAACGTCACCTCCCGGACGGGGGTGTGCTCGCGGGCGTGCGCCAGACTGGCGTGGGGGTCGCGCCAGTAGGACTCCAGGAAGGCGTCCTCGGCGACAGCTCCCGTGGTGGGGTTGGTCATGCGGGTCTCCGTTCGGTGTCCGATCGCGGGTCCGGGCTCAGTCCTTGACCGCGGTCGCGCTCATCCCGGCGAGCTGGTGGTGCGGCCAGCGCGGGGCGTCGCCCTTGGGCTCGTCGCCGAGCACCGTGACCCGGCGCCCGACCCGGCGATCGGTGTAGTCGTTGACGGCGTAGTGCTGGGTGGCGCGGTTGTCCCAGATTGCGACCGCACCCTCGACCCACCGGTAACGACACACTCGCTGCGGGCTCTCGGCGACGCTGAACAGGTGCGCCAGCAACACGGCGCTCTCCGCGGAGGTGAGCTGCGGGATACGGCGGGTGAACATGCGGTTGACGTACAGCGAGCGCCGGCTGGTCTCAGGGTGCACCCGCACGACCGGGTGTTCGGCCTCGCTGCGGTAGCCGCCGGCGGGGTGCTCGAAGACGTGGATCGCGGTGAGGCCGTCGACCAGCTCCCGGATCGGCGCGGACAGCGCCTCGTAGGCCAGGTACTGGTTGCTCCACATCGTGTCGCCGCCGACCTCGGGGCACTGCACGAGCTGCAGGACCGAGGCGACCGGCGGGGACTGCGAGAACGTGACGTCGGTGTGCCACACGTCGGCCTTCGCGCCCTGGTCGGAGTCGAGGACGACGATCTCGTCGTGTCCGGGCCACTTGGGCAGGAACGGGTGGACCTCCAGCCGGCCGAAGCGGCGCCCGAACGCCTCGTGGTCCGAGGGCCCGAGCCCGGCCGCGTCCGGGAAGAACAGGACGAGGTATTCGAGCAGCAGCCCGTGCAACCGCGCGAACACGTCATCGTCCACCTCGGAGAGCGACACACCGCGCACCTCGGCACCGAGGGCCCCGGAAACAGGGCGGACGTCCAGATCGGTCATTGTTTCCTTCCTTTCACGCATTCTTCCTCGCCGTTCCGCGCTACCCGGAACGGAATGATTCGGACGTCGTAGGGGCTTGCCTTGATCTCACAGACGGTGCAATCGTCATAGAAAGTCCGAATTCCTCGAGGGCGCCTCACCGACCATTCACGAAAGGACCGCCGTGTCCAGCGAGACCACCAGTTCCCCCTCCGACACCGAGGCCGGTACCGCCGCCCTCGCCGCGCTCGTCGACCTCGCCACGCCCTTCGCCGTACGGGCCGCCGTCGCGCTGCGCCTGCCCGAACTGGTGCGCGACGGGCACCCGGCGACCGCCGAGCTGGCGCGGGCCTCCGGCGCCGATCCGGACGCGCTGGCCCGCCTGCTGCGGCACCTGGTGGGTGTCGGGCTGTTCGCCGAGTCCGCGCCCGGCCGCTACGAGCTCACCCCGGTCTCGCGGGCGCTGCTCGACGACCGCAACGCGCTGCTGCGGGCCTGGCTGGACGCCGACGGTCCGGGCCATCGTATGGACCTGGCGTACAGCGGGATGGCGCACTCGGTCCGCACCGGGGGGTCGGCCTACGGCGCCGTGCACGGCACCGACTTCTGGTCGGACTACCGCGCCGACGAGCGCCTGCGGTTGTTCTTCGGGGCCACGATGGCCGGGTTCGCCTGGCAGACCGGGCCCTCGGTCGCCGCCGGGCACGACTGGAGCGGGGTGGCGAGCGTGCTCGACGTCGGTGGGGGCACCGGAGCGCTGCTCGAGGCGGTGCTGACCGCGCACCCGCACCTGACCGGCGCGGTACTGGACCTGCCCGAGGTCCGCCCGGAGGCCGAGGAGTTCCTGACCGGGGCCGGCCTCGCCGCCCGGGCGCGGTACCTCGGCGGCAGCTTCCTCGAACCGTTGCCGACCGGCTACGACGTGCTGCTCGTGTCGCGGGTGCTCACCGACTGGCCCGACGCCGACGCCACCCGGATCCTGCGGCGCTGCGCGGACGCGGTGGCCGGTGACGGCCGCGTCGTGGTGGTGGAGGTGCTCGCCGGGGAGGAGCACGCCAAGAACAACTCCTCGTTCGACCTGCAGTCGCTGACCCTGCTCGGCGGCCGCGAGCGCCGGCCGGAGGACTTCGACGCCCTGGCCGCCGAGGCCGGGCTGGTACCGGTCGACCGCCGGGATGGCGCGAACGGGCTGGTGATGCTGGCGTACGCCCGAGGGTGAGCTCATCGGGGCACCGCCCCGGGGCCGGCGGTCTCCGGGACGGTGTTCTCCGGGACGGGCGCGGAGGTCACCCAGGCGGGCAGCCGGCGGGCGCGCGGGTCGGGCAGCACGCCGATCTGGTGCAGCCGGTCGAGCGGGGTCAGCCGCCGCACTCCGAGCCCGGACATGGTGTGCATGACCTCGTGGCGGATGCGGTCGTTGCCGCCCGTCCCGGTCAGCGCGCGCTGACCGACCCAGGACCGGCTGGTGATCATGCGGGCCGCGTTGTGGCTGGTCCGGCCGATGTGGCGCAGGTTGCGGTGGCGGTCCTCGGCGTAGCGGGTCAGGGCGTGGTCGACGACCGGGGCGGCGAGCGAGCCTCCCTGCCGCAGCACTGCGGCCAGCGCGTGGGCGTCGGCGATCGAGCTGTTCATGCCCTGCGCGGCCATCGGGTGCACCGAGTGCCCGCTCTCCCCGGCCAGGGCGAGCCCGGGCGCGGCCAACGACCCGGCCAGCGACCGCGACACCGGCAGCAGCTGCCGCCGCCCGACTCCGGCGCGCAGCGCGTCAGCCAGCGGAGCCAGCCCGGGACAGCCCTCGAGGACCCTGTCGGCCCACCGGCGCAGCCCGGCCAGGTCGAGCCCGCGCAGCTCGTCCGGCCCGACCTGCACGTAGAGCCGGACCCGACCGCCGGGCAGCGGGTAGCGCAGCCGCAGCCCGCCGTCGGTGACGTAGGCCGAGAAGTCGGGCTCGACGGCGCCCGGTGCGTCCAGCTCGAACGCCGCGAGCCGGTGCGGGTAGTCCGAACGGGGCGCGGTCATCCCGGCGGCGCGCCGGATCCGCGAGGAGACCCCGTCGGCCGCCACGACCAGCGACGCGGGCACCTCGCCGTCGTCACACCGCACCCCCGTCACCCGGTCCCCGGCCCACAACAGCTCTCGGACCAGCACCCCGCGGCGCACCTCGACCCCGGCCGGCAGGGCGTCGGTCAGCGCCGTCAGGATCGCCGGGTAGTCGTGGGCCAGCAGCCAGGGCTGCTCCGCCGGCAGCCGGCCGTAGTCCAGCACCATCCTCGGCCGGCCGTCGGCGGCGCGGGCGACCAACCTGGACAGCCGCAGCGCCCCGGCCCGCTCGAGCCGATCGGTCACCCCCCATTCCCGCAGCACGGCGAGCGAGCCCGGCTGCAGCACCTCCCCCTTGGCGACGGGCCGAGGCGCGGGGCTCTTCTCCAGCACCAGCACCCGGTGCCCCAGCCGGCCCAGCGCACAGGCGGCGGCCAGCCCGGCCACGCCGGCCCCGCCGACCACGACGTCGTAGCGGTTGCTGATCACCTTGCTGATCACCTTGCTGATCACCGTGCTCATCACATCGCTTCCCGGTAGCGACCCAGCGCCCGCAACGCCATGCCGTGGGTGAATCCGGGGTTGGCGTACCGGCTGACCCGGCGGACGTACTCGTGCACCGGCTGCGCCGGCCAGCCGCCCCGGGCCGACCGGGCATCGAGCAGCCAGCGCACCCCGGGCGCCACCTCGGCCGCTTCGACCCCTGCCGCCAGCAGGGACGACACCGCCCAGCCGGTCTCCTCGACGGTGCCGGGCGCCCCGTGGCCGTCGCCCCACGACCCGTCGGCGTTGCGGGCGCGTTCGAGCCACGCCCGGGCCCGTACCGCCGGCTCGTCGCCGAGCCGCCCGCACCGGGCGAAGGTCTCCAGCACCGCCGCGGTACCCATGGTGTGCTCGCGGTACCAGACCGACTCGAAACCGCCACCGGGCAGCTGGGCCCGGCCCAGCCAGCGCAGTGCCCGCCGGATGCGCCGATCGTCGGCGGGTACACCGGCGTCCAGGAGCGCGTCGACGGCCTGCGCCGTGGTCATCGGGCAGGGGCCGCTGTTGGCCACGCGGGTGTTGCGCACGCACAGCCCCCAGGAGCCGCGGCTGTCCTGGCGGTCGGTGAGCCAGGCGACGCCCCGCCGGACGGCGTCGGCCTGCTCGCCACCGGGCAGTCGGGACAGCACGGACAGGATCTCGCCTGTCTCCAGTACCGCGGGCCAGCCCCGGGCACCGGTCCAGCCCCAGAAGCCCGGCGGGCACCCGAAGGCCAGGAACGGTTGGTGCTGCTGCAGGCCCACGAACAGCGCCCGCGACGCGACCAGCCGGGGGTCGTCGCGGTAGCCGGCCTCGATCAGCCCGCGCACCGCGTACATGGACCAGGCTGCGTCCAGCGGGGTCGTCGCCCACGAACCGTCGGGGTGCATGGTGCGCCGCAGCCAGCCGACGGCCGCGTCGACCATGTCCTGGCCCAGGCCGGCGCGGGCCAGGCCGGTGCAGACCAGCCCGGTCACCCAGGCGTCCTCCGACCAGGACCCGATGGCCCCCTCGTGCTCATAGACCTGGCGGATGCCGCGCAGCGCGTTCGGCTCCGCCCACCGGGCCAGCAACCGCTGCCATCGGGTCAGCGGGCGGTGCCGGGCCTGGGCCAGGCCGAGCGCCGAGGCCATCGGCAGCCGCAGGTCGAACAGCCGCCGGTACAGCCCCGGCAGCAGCGCCAGCTCCAGCGGGAAGCGGCGCATGTCGCGCGGCGCGAGCCAGCCGGCGAAGCCGTAGAACTGCCGGCACCACAGCACGACCTCCGGGTGCGGGATGGCCTCCAGCCCGCCGTAGTCGTCCATCCAGCGCCGCCCGGCCGCCACCTGCTCGGCGTGGCCGACCGGGTCGACCAGGTGCAGCGCCGCCGCCGACACCGCGGTGGGGCCGGGCTCGCTGGGCAGCCCCGGCACCATCGCCCAGCCGCCGTCCTCGGCCTGGGTGCGGCGCAGCCGGTCGGCGCCGGCGGCGATCAGATCGGCGGTGCCGCCCGGGTCGGCGAAGTGCAGGGCGGTGATCGCGCCCGCCGTGGCGAGGGTCGAGCGCAGGCTGCTCGCTCCGTAGTCGAACACCCCGTCCGGTCGCCGGACCGCCAGCAGGGCCGCGGCGCCGCCGGTAATGGCGGTGGACAGCTCGTCCCCGATCGCGGCGGTGTCGACGTGGACCGACGTCATGGAGTGTCCTCTCCTCCGGCGGGGGCTGGGAACTCGTGGCGGGCACGCATGCGGGCCTGCGTGAGGATCGAGAAGGCGAGTGCCGGCAGCAGGATCGCCAGTGCGGCGCCGACCCCGGCCGCGCCGGCCACGACCGAGGCGGCCAGTACCAGCCGCTCGGCGACCAGCAGCTCGTGCGACCGCAGCGCCCGGCGCGCCGTCGCCACCCCGGGCCGGACCGCGGACAGGGCGGCGGCTCCGATGACGGCCGCGACCGCGAGCATCCCGAGCTGCGCGGCGGGCCGCCCGGCGGTGAGCGCGCCCAGGCCCACCGCCGCCGTGCCCGACGCCCACAGCACGGCGGCGAGCCGCACCGCGACGGCCACCCCGTGCCGCACCGGAACCGACCGGTACCCGCCGGCCCGATCCCCCTCGACGTCGCGGACCGTGCCGATCAGGTTGGACGCGGTGTCGTGCAGCAGGAACCCCACCGCCGCCGGCAGCAGGGCCCATGGCGGCCACGGAGCCGCCGTCATCGCGCCGATCGCCAGGGCGAGCGCCGACAGCGCGCCTCGGTTGAGGTTGCCGGCCAGCCCCATGCGCTTGAACAGGGTGCTGTAGGCGACGATCCCGCCCATCGCCAGCCCGACGACCGGCACCGTTCGCCAGTTGACCACGGTCGTCGCCACTAGGGACGCGACCGCGCACCCGACGCCGCAGACCAGCGCCGCGACCGGCGACAGCCGACCGGACGGGATCGGGCGCTGTGGCTTGGCGATCGCGTCCAGGTGCCGGTCGAAGTAGTCGCCGAGGTAGTGACCCGCGAGCCAGCCCAGCGTCGGGGCCAGCGCCGCCACGACGAGCCCCTCGGGTGTCCGTCCGCCCGCGACCAGGGCACCCGCCAGCCCGAGCAGGGCCGGGTAGCAGGTCGTGTACGGCCGCCAGGTCTGCCAGTGGGCCGTCAGGGTCGCGCCGCTCCGCCGGACCGGGGCCTGGGGGCTGCGCGCCTCAGCGGTCACGGTCGACGGCGATCGCGGCGACGCGGGCCAGCCGTTGCGCGGCGGCGGCACCGGGCAGCCCGCGCAACCGCGCGACCGCTCGGCCGGAGTGCTCCCGCGCGCCCCGCCGGGCCGTCTCCAGCGCGCCGCTGCCGGTGACGGCCGAGCGGAGCACCTCGAGCGCCTCGGTGGGTGAGAGGGCGCCGGACAGCGCGGTCTCCACGGCGTCGCGGTCCGCGGGGGCACCGTCGCGGTAGGCGAGCAGCACCGGCCAGGTCGGGCGGAGGTTGGCGGCGTCGCTGGTACTGGGCTTGTCCGACGCGGCGGTGTCGGCCAGGTAGGGCAGCAGGTCGTCGTACAGCTGGAAGGCCACGCCGGTGTGGTCGCCGTACTCACCGAGCTGGCCGACCTGCTCGGGCGAGCCGCCGCCGAGCAGCGCACCGACCCGGCAGGCGGCCCGGAACAGCGCACCCGTCTTGAGCCTCGCCACCTCGAGGTAGGCCTCCAGACCGCTGCCCGGCCGCCCGGGGCCCGGTGGCACCAGCAGCGACTCCCGCACCTGTCCCCGGCACAGGTCGACGCCGGCGCGTGCCAGTTCGGCGACGGCCGCCACCACCGCCCCCGGCGGCGCGTCGCACTCGGTAACGGCGGCGAACAGATCGAACAGCAGTGCGTCGCCGGTCACGATGGCGTCGGGAACGCCGTAGCGGGCGTGCACCGAGGGCCGGCCTCGGCGCAGGTCGTCGCCGTCGATGATGTCGTCGTGCACCAGCGACGCCACGTGCAGGTACTCGACCGCCGAGGCGGCCGGAAGCACCGGGTCGCCTCGGCCGCCGACCGCCTCGGCCGAGGCGACGAGCATCAGCGGGCGCAGCAGCTTGCCCGGCGCGAGCATCGAGTAACGGGTCATCTCGTCGAAGCGGTCGCCGGCCGCGGGGTGCCGGCGCTCCAGGGCGTCTCGGATCCCGATGGTGTCCGCGCCGACGGTCGGTCGAGCCGGTGCCTCGGTCATCGGACGGCCTCCCCGGCGAGCGCGCCGGACCGCCTCTCGATGCCGGGGAAGCCGCGTGCGGCACCGAGCACCGCGTCGTTGGCCGCCGGGACCCCGGTACTCACCCGCACCCCGGCCCCGGCGATCTCCCGGACCGCGACTCCGTGCTCCGCCAGGTGGGCCACGAACTCCTGGTTGCGCGACCCCAGCCGTACCCACAGGAAGTTCCCCCCGCTGGGCGGGACGTCGAGGCCGAGCTCGATCAGGCCGGCGCGGACCCGGTTGCGCTCGGCGGCCAGCTCGCGACACTGCTGCCGCATGCGGTCCCCCGCGTCGAGCGCGGTCAGGGCGGCCGCCTGCGCGATGGTGGGCACGCGGAAGAACGGTGCCGTCCGGCGCAGCGGCCCCACCACTCGCTCAGCGCCGACCAGGTGCCCCACCCGCAGGCCGATCAGGCCGTGCGACTTGGAGAACGTGCGAACCACCGCGACGCGGTCGTCCACGGCCGCCAGGGCCATGGCGTCCGCGATCGTGTCCGGGTCGGCGAACTCGCGGTAGGCCTCGTCGACCAGCACGAGTACGTGCGGGGGCAGGGCGTCGAGCAGAGCGGCCAGCTGGGCCGTGCCGAGCACCTCGCCGGTCGGGTTGTTCGGGTTGCACACCAGCAAGACCCGGGTCCGCTCGGAGACCGCCTCGGCGACGGCGGCGAGGTCCTGAGCGTCCTGGACGCCACCGGGCACCGCGACCGGTTCGGCCCCGGCGTTGCCGATCAGCAGAGGGTAGAGCTCGAATGAGGGCCAGGTGTGCACCACGCTGCTGCCGGGGCCGCAGTGGGCGGTGAGGAACTGCTGCAACAACGCCCCCGAACCGGCGCCGGCCACGACCTGGGCGGGCGCGACGCCGAGTTCGGCCGCGAGGCGGGACTCCAGCCCCCCGGCGAGCGCGTCCAACGTCAGATTGATGGTGTCCATTGACCCCGACAATGCGTCGCGTACGCCCGGCAGCATCGGCCAGTGATTCTCGTTAAGAGAAAGTTGATGAAAGATCTTACCCACTTCGCGAGCCTTCCCGGGAAATACGAAAGATCATATTTCGCAAGCGGAGCGCCGCAAACCTTGACTTGGACGCGAACCTTGGCTTGGATGGATTATCTTGCAATAATCACGCCAAGCAATCTCGTCTTATCTTTTAGAGACGATTTTGTCGGCGGCGAACTGTGGTTTCGGCGCGCTGGTCAGTGCCGCGTAGACAGCATTACCCCACCGCGGAGTGCGTAGCGGCTCGTTCGGGTTTTCGGTCAGGTCTTGAATAAGGCGCTCGGCCTCGGAGTCCGAGGCCACCGCGAGCAACACGTACTTCACTGTTGTCTCCTTCCACCCGCCGGACGCTGGCGTGTTCGACGCTAGCGTGACTCGATCAGGGAATTCACCAGTGTTGACGTCTCATCCCGGCTGACGACTTGGATGTTGCTGTTCGTTGTTGAACTTGTGGACCACGGTGGCGGGGTCGGGCCGGCGTGGTGGCGTGGTTCGTGGTCACCGTCAGCGTCCCGGTGGGCCCGGTCGCCGTACTTGGTGACGATGATCCGCGCGACTTGACACGAGGTACAGGCAACGTAACAGTTGAATCGTCAAGTGGAGTGTGCCGGTCGTGACCGCCCACGTGTTCATTCATCAACTCGGAGGCCAGCGGTGACGAGGGGGATGGAAGCAGGGCAAGGAGCTGACCGAGCCCCTGACTCCGACGATGCCGGGTTGTGGCTCAGCGCGGAGCAGCTCGAGTCGTGGCTGTCGCTGGTCGGCCTAGTGGTCCGCCTGCCGTCCGCGATCGACTCCCAACTGCAGCGCGACGCTAACCTCGGCATGGTCGAGTATCAGGTCCTGGCCATGCTGGCCAAAGAGCCACGGCGCACGCTGCGAATGAGTGCATTGGCAGTGCAGACCAGTTCGTCGATCTCCCGGCTCTCCCATCTGGTGACCCGCTTGGAGCGGCGCGAACTGCTTCGCCGGGAACTTGACACGGCCGATGGTCGCTTCACCAATGCGATCCTGACCGAGGAGGGCATGCGGGTCCTGGCTGAAGCCGCGCCCGCTCACGTTGCCTTTGTTCGGAACATCGTGATCGACGCACTCACTCCCGAACGGCTGCGGCGGCTCGGCCAGGACGCCCAGCGGATCGTCACTCGCATCGAGGCCATGGGCTAGATCGTTCGACCCACACCGGGCGATTCGGGCGAGTACTGGCAGGCCCGAATCGCCCGTCGATCGGTCTGCGACCGGTCCCGATCGGCTGTGGTCGACAGATCTGGCCTCTCTCCACGAGAGATCAGCTGTGCTGGCCGCGCAGGATCCAGGCGGGGTTGAGCTCCCGCCGACGGCCCCAGGCCACCGCGGCCACGATGACCAGTTCGACGAGCGCAGGCACCTGCGGCGCGTGGAACAGGGCATTCGTGATGATGGCGCCGATCATGACGCCGACCAGACCCAGTGCGCCGAGCACGCGCAGCCGAGGGATCAGAAGAGCGATGGCGCCAAGGGTCTCCAGCGTTCCGGTCAGGTAGCGGAACCACGAACCGAGGCCGATGAGCGAGAACAGCTGGACCATTCCCGGGTCGCTGCTGAGCTTCTGGAAACCGGCCATCAGGAAGCTGGCCGCGCCGAGTGCGGCCAGCACCCACAGCACGATCGTCCGCGCCCTGCCCGACCGCACCTGGGTGTCCACCGTGGCGTTCATATGTCCTCCTAAAGTTGAGTGTTCATCTATGTTCGATGGTGCATCTAGTTGAACGTTCAAGTCAAGTGGTGAGACGAATGGATCTAGTCCGTTGTGACGAGGCTCGCGTGCATCTCCCACACCAGCACCTCGGCCGCCTCGGTCGCGGTGATTCGGCGTTGACCCGCGGCGGTCAGTCGGACCGCGTCCCCGGCGTCGAGCGCGCCGGCGTCCTCCAGGTGGGCCCGGCCCCGGGCGAGGTAGATGTGCACGAACGGGGCGTCGGGAACCAGTGCTGACCGGCCGGGCGCGAGGCGCGCCACGTAGAAGGCCGCGTAGGCATTGCTGATCCCGATTGCGGCCTCGTCGCGATGTGCGCGGCGCCCCGAGGCGACGACGCGGAGCGCGCCGTCGAGCTCGCTCGGGTCGAGCTCCAGCTGCGCGTAGCCCGGGTCGATCTCCGCCCGGTCGGGCACCACCCACATCTGCACGAGATCGACCGGGCGTCGGGCATCGGGATGGGCGCCGGCGTGGTCGTTGCGCTCGGAGTGGCGGATGCCGCGCCCGGCGCTCATCCGCTGGGCCAGGTTCGGGTAGATCGCCCCGGCGTGCCCCGTCGAGTCCTGGTGGACCAGCGAGCCTTCAAGGACCCAGGTGACGATCTCCATGTTGCGATGCGGGTGGGTGTCGAAACCGGTGTTCGGCGCGATCGTGTCGTGGTTGTTGACCACGAGCACGCCGTGATGGGTGTCCTGGCCGAACGGTCGGACGCCGGTGTCGAACGAGTGTCGCCCGTGCAGCCAGTCCAGCCGGGTGTGGTGCCGGTCGGCCGCGCGCTGCACGCGCGCCCCACGTGTAGCTAACTGCTCTTGACTGTTCAAGTCCATGATCGCCCTCCTTGGGTGCTTGGCTTGCACTGATTCGATACTTGCGCTTGACAGTTCAACTAGTCAAGGCGTATCAGTTGAACGGTCAAGTCAAAAGGAACAGTGAGGATCCGATGGGTGACATCGCACGACACTGGATCAACGGAGAGTGGGTGACGTCCGGCCGGGTCAGCGAGTCGGTCGACCCGGCCACCGGACTGTCCATCGGCCGCTACGCCGACGCCGGCGAGCACGAGGCACGAGCGGCGGTGGCTGCCGCCAAGGCGGCGTTCGAGAACTCGCCGTGGTCGCGCGATCGGCAGTTGCGGTCGCGGGCGCTGCGGGAGATGGGCGAGCTGTTCGACACGTACGCCGCCGAGCTGTCCAGAATGATCTCTCAGGAGAACGGGAAGCTGCTCGCGGAGGCCGACTTCGAGAGTCACTCAGCCGGGCAGACGCTGCGGCACGCGGCGGCGCAGGTGATGACCGAGACAGGTATCAGCCAGGAGGTCGCGCCCGGGACCTGGTTCAGCAGCGTCGCCGAGGCCGCTGGGGTCGTGGCCATCATCGTGCCCTGGAACGCGCCGTTGGCCCTGCTGATCCGCTCGCTCGCGCCCGCGCTCGCCTCCGGCAACACGGTCGTGGTCAAGATGCCCGGTCAGACCGCGCTGGTCGCCGCCCTGGTCGCCGAGGTGATCGCCGGGACCCCGTCGCTGCCGCGCGGTGTGGTCAACCTGTTCACCGAGTCAGGCAACTCCGGTGCGCCGTTCCTGACCGCCTCGCCCGATGTGCAGGTGGTCAGCTACACCGGCAGCGTCGCGGTCGGGCGCAAGGTCGCCGAGTCCGCCGCCGCGACGCTCAAGCGCGTCAACCTCGAGCTGGGCGGCAAGACACCCATGATCGTGTTCGACGACGCCGACCTCGACCGGGCCATCCCGCTACTGGCGCGCGGGATCACCACCTTCGGCGGACAGTTCTGCATGACCGGCTCGCGGGTCCTCGTGCAGCACGGCGTGGCCGCCCAGGTCCGCGACCGGCTCGCTGAGCTGCTCGGTCGGGTCCGACTGGGCCCCGGGCTCAGCCCGGACTCCGACATGGGTCCGGTGATCGACAAGGCCGCGGTACGGCGCATCGACGCGGCGGTCGAGGCAGCCATGGCCTACGCGAAACCGGTCGTACGCGGGGGCCCCGACCCCGACCCGGCACTGGCCGACGGCGCCTTCTACCGGCCCGCGCTGCTGGAGGTCGAGGACATCACCGCGCCGATCGTGCGGCAGGAGATTTTCGGCCCGGTCGCCACGTTCGAGGTGTTCTCCGACGAGTCCGACGCGATCAGCCGGGCCAACGCCACCGACCTGGGCTTGGCGGCGGCCGTGTTCACCCGCGACGGCGACCGCGCTCGGCGGGTCAGCCGGGAGATCCAGGCCGGAACCGTCTGGACCAACGCGTGGGCCGTGCTCGACGACGCGTTCCCCGAGGGCGGCTACAAGCAGAGCGGTGTCGGCCGGCTGCGCGGCGCGCTCGCCCTGACCGAGTTCCAGGAAGTCAAGACCTACGTCCACGTGGTCGCACCCGCCGCGATCTGACTCCGCCTGGCGCGGACCCGTACCGCATCGCCTTCACGGTCTAGCAACACCGTCCCACCCACCAACCCCCCGGAAGGACACCACACATGGCCATCAGGACACTCCCCGTCGCGGGTCGCCCGACCGAACCGCCGGCCCCACTGCGCAAGATCGCCATCGAAGAGCACTTCATCGACCCGGCCCTGGAGCACCCCCACTACGGCGACAGTTTCTCCGGCGAGTTTGCCCAGGACGACTCGGGCTACGGCGGGTTCAACCCGGAGTTCGCCAAGACCGTCGAGGCCCGCCTGCACGACCTGCACCAGAGCCGCATCGAGGAGATGGACGCCGCCAGCATCGACCTGGCCATCCTGTCCCACACCATCGGCGGCGTGGAGGGCATCTCCGACGCGGCCGAGGCGGTACGGACCGCCACGCGGGTGAACGACTTCCTCGCCGGCGAGGTAGCGGCGAGCAAGGGCCGGTTCGCCGGCTTCGCCACCCTCCCGCTGCAGGACGTCGACGCCGCGGTCCGCGAGCTGCGCCGCACGGTCCGCGAGCTGGGCCTGGTCGGCGTCATGGTCAACGGCTTCACCAACCTCGGCGAGGACCAGCTCTACCTCGACGAACC
>Ga0137415_10003597_pt1 | contig 15392 bp, 18 predicted proteins | sample CZODoug3_1_1_16f_FD_183082 | JGI IMG/M metagenome (GOLD analysis project Ga0137415, IMG submission 183082) | Vadose zone soil fungal communities from Angelo Coast Range Reserve, California, USA - CZODoug3_1_1_16fungal (Hybrid Assembly) | ecosystem: Environmental > Terrestrial > Soil > Vadose... | reverse complement strand
GGCAAATGTCATTCTGGAAGCCGTTGGCGGGACAATGAAGAAGAAGCTGGACGAGAAATTCGATCCTGTCATTACTAAACTAGACGGCATCATGAAAGGAGTTGAGACGCTCCAACAGGAGAACACCGTCGGTGCCCAGCAACTCCGCAGGCACGAAGACCAATTGCAGAAGCACGAGGCTCGGATTGCCAAGTTGGAGACCGCGGCAGCATAGTTTTTTCGCCCATCTGATATGTTTCCACGAGATGATTCTCTATGACACTCATGAGCTCTAACTGATCGCGAGTCGCATTAGCCTTCGATACACCTTGTTGGACAATGTAGATTTTCAACGTGACCGAGCATTGCCAACCTCAAAACGACTTGAGGCCTCGGCCTTCTGTCGATGTGCTTCTCGCCCTAGAAGGTGGTAAAGATGTTCAGCGACCGCTTCGTCGTTCCATTTCCGGATTTTGTTTTTGTAGCAGTCGCAACTTCTTGACGAGCAGCTTCCGTTCGTTGTTTTGGCCAGCGAGTAGCGTGGGCCACGCCCAAAAATGTAGAGCCGCGGCCGATACTTCACGTAGGCAAGAGCAATGGCTTGCGGTTCTCCGGCTTATTTTGCCCAATTCCAGATGCCGGTTCAGTCGCAAGGAGTAAGTTTCGTCATGACAATTTCCACTGATGTTTTTGAGGCATTTCTAAAGTGCTCCACCAAGTGCTGGCTACGGGCCGCTGGTGAGCCAACTTCAGGCAACGCCTATGCAGAGTGGGTGAGATCGCAAAACGAATCCTATCGCGATGATGCCGCCAAGCTAGCGATAGCAGACGTGCCCGCAAACGAATGCGATGTAGGTCCTGTCGCGGAGAATTTGAAGACCGCTGAGTGGCGTCTGGGGGTGGGCGTGGAACTCTGTATGGCTTTCGTAGGGCGGGTTTCCGCGCATGCGGGTTCTGGAGGCATCCTGCCGCCTATCGTTCCCTGTTCCCCAGCGAAGCTGAAGGCCTCGCTATCCGCAGGCAAGATGCCCGCGCTACCTTCACTCACTACCTGTCTCCATGCCGTTGAGCGCGTGTCATCCGCAGGCCGGGGGAAACCCGCCCAATTCATCCCCATCCGTTTCATCTTCACCAATAAGCTCACCAAGGACGACCGGCTGCTGGTGGCCTTCGACGCCCTCGTGCTCTCGGAAGCACTGGGACGCGAGATCGCCGTCGGCCAAATCATTCACGGCGAAGACCACGCCACGTTGAAAGTAAAAACCTCGGCCCTGGCCGGCGAAGTGCGAAAGCGCCTGGAAAAGATCGCTGCCCTGCTGTCCAACCCGACGCCGCCTGACCTTGTCCTGAACCGGCACTGCGCCGAGTGTGAGTTCCCAGACCCGGTGCCGGCAGAAGGCTATCGAGAAGGACGACCTCAGTCTGCTGGTGGGCATAAGCGAAAAAGAACGCAAGAAACTCCACAGCAAAGGCATCTTCACTGTCACCCAACTTTCGTACGCGTTCCGGCCGCGCCGCCGGCCCGAGCGACTCCGCGACAGACGGGAGAAATACCACCACTCGCTGAAAGCGCTCGCGATTCGGGAGAAGAAAATCCACATCGTCGGTAGTCCTGAACTGAAGATCGAAGGCACACCCGTTTATCTGGATGTAGAGGGCCTGCCCGACCGCGATTTCTACTACGTCATTGGCGTGCGCGTCGGCAATGGCGCATCTGCCGTCCAGCACAGCCTGTGGGCGGACAGCGTGGAGGACGAGGGGAGGATTTGGCGGAAATTGCTTGGCATCCTCGAAACCGTCGAGAAGCCAGTGCTGATTCACTACGGGAGCTACGAGACGACTTTTCTAAGACGAATGAGCGAGCGTCACGGAAAACCGCCTAAAGGTTCTATCGTCGCCGCAACCATCGAAGCTGCGGTAAACCTACTCTCCGTGATCTTCGCCCAGGTGTATTACCCCTGCCACTCCAATGGTCTGAAGGAAATCGCCAAGCATCTTGGATTCCGGTGGTCTGCCTCCACAGCGACTGGGACGGGAACCATCGTCTGGCACCAAGAATGGGAGTCGTCACGAGCGCCTGCAGCGAAAGAGGCGATCCTTATTTACAATGCCGAAGATTGCCAAGCTCTCGAAGTCGTATCGAACTGCCTTCTTGAACTGCATCGAGTTTCCTCTCGGATAGGAAACTCCCCTTCCGGTGACGTCGTTAACACGGCACACTTGAAGTGGGAACACCCGTATGGTTTCAAAAAGAACACATTCGCCTTCCCGGAACTAGATGTCATAAACAACGCGGCTTACTGGGACTACCAGCGAGAGCGGGTCTATGTGAAGTCCAACAGAAGCTGGAACGAAGTCAGGCGAAATGCGAGATCCACGAAGGTCTTGTCCCCCAGCACGACAGTCGAGTGTGCCAGGCCTCGCTCCTGTCCGAAGTGCAGCTCGCCACACTTCTTCAAGCACACGAAATCCAGTAAAACCATCCTCGACCTCAAGTTCATGAGGCACGGAATCAAACGGTGGATCACTCGATACCGCTTCCACAATTACCAATGCCAAAACTGCGGAGCAGTCTTCCCGCCCCAAGGGAAATGTTGGACATTCGGCAAATTTAGATTAGGCAGCGAGATCATTGCCTATGCACTCTATCTGAACATCGAGCTACGGCTGCCGCAAATACACGTTGACCAGAGTCTAAACAAACTGTTTGGCTTCCACTTTCCGATTGGTGACACGACCCACCGCATCAAAGAACAGGCAGCGAAGATATACCACGGAACCTACGAAGGACTGCTTACAAGGCTGTGCAGCGGTCGGTTACTCCATGCCGACGAAACGAAGATCGGCATTCGAGGCAATGATGGATTCGTATGGGTGTTTGCCAACATGGACGAAGTGGCCTACGTCTATAGGGAGACTCGGGAGGGCGACTTTCTTTTGACCATGTTGAAGGACTTCAAGGGCGTCTTGGTGTCGGATTTCTATGCCGCCTACGACGCACTCCTGTGCCCTCAGCAGAAGTGCTTGATCCATCTCATCCGAGACTTAAACGACGACGTGTTGAAGCACCCCTACGACGAAGAACTGAAGCGGCTCACATTGGCCTTTGCGGTCCTGCTCAAGCCAATGGTCGAAACCGTTGATCGATACGGCCTCAAAAGCCGCTTCTTGAGGAAGCATCTGTCGGCTGTCGATCGATTCTATCGCCAAATCTCGGACTTACCGTTCCAGAGCGAAATAGCAGTAAAGGTCAAGGAACGGTTGGAGAAGAATCGCGACAAGCTCTTTACCTTTCTAATCTTCGACGGTGTACCATGGAACAACAATAACGCTGAGCACGCCGTCAAACCTTTCGCCGCGCTCCGGCAGATCATCGAGGGAATCACTTCGGAAAAAGGTATTCGCGACTACCTTGTCCTCCTGAGCATCTGCGAAACCTGCAAATACATGGGCTTGGACTTCCTCGATTTCCTCCGCTCGGGAGAAAAGGACATTCACGCCTTCGCGGAGAGTCGGCGCAGGCGTAGGCTTGCCCATGACGGTTCAGTTGCCATTACATACACGCAGCCAGCGCGTCCGACTTGAAACAGATAGCTAACTGAACATGTAGCTGGTGCAAAAACTTGTGCGGCACTCGAACATCACAACCACGCTCGATAGCGTGGTGGGCAACCTTAAACTTGGCGTCGAGCAATCGCGTTGCAGTTGCCCAGCTCGCGGCTGCACGCAGATCGAGTCAAGGATTTCTTAATCGGCTATATAGCGCGCAGCGCGATTCGCTGTGCCCCACACCACCCATCACTCGGTGGTTCTTCGCCGCGTTCCGCCAATCCTCATTACCCAGGCTGAATTATTGCGGCGGAGGAGGAGGCGCTAACATTTGCTTCTGAATCACGAACGGCCCGGCCTTTTCATCCAGGACCTTGTAATCACTCGGCACACTGAATAGTGATGAGTCTGGCTCGGACGTGTTCACATTTGTGAACTGGGTTTTCAGCTCGCCAGCCCATGGGTCGCTGTGCTTGGTCATTATTGTTGCCCTCAATTCTGGGGAATACCAGCGTTCTGAGGTCACGAGAATCGGCTGTTCATTTCCCATCTTCCCCGCGGGAATCGTAGTGGTCATGCGAATCCCGGTCGCATGAATTCCATCAATCGTTTGGTCGCCGAGGCTTTCGGTTGCCGGCGCAGGTTCATCTGAGGCCTGCCCAGCTTTTTTAAAAAACACGCTATCGTTCAGAACCATGTTCGGTCCGGCAGTACCTACATGTTGATAGATCATCACCTCGCCACCCTTTTCAGGAATCGCACCTGCACCCGCCACTGTCTTGCCGGCACCACTTCGCCTTGATGGCGCCGCGATCGCCATCCTGTGTGCGGTCTTGCTCTCGGAATCGAGCATGTAACGGAAACCTGCAACCGGGTCCACAATCGTGATCAGTTTCGGCGCAGAATTTTGTGGGGCCGCTCCGAGCAAGTTCAAACCGGCTTCGCGGCGCGTGCGCCCTTCGCTGTCACGGTACAAACTGGAGTTGTCGCTGCTATGAATACGGTTGCCGTCGGCGAACGCCTGCGTATGCTCGGTAGTAACCGTAGCGCAGAAAGGCGCGCCTTTCACCGGGTCAACGTCCATGTCCTCTACGTGCATGGTAACCATGCCTCCGGTTTTCGGACCTAGTGAAGATGATTCGGCGGTGCTACCGCTCATAACTATCGCCCCTGCAGGTGCCGTCTGGGCAATGGCGATGCTGGCGGCCAGAGCTGCAAATAGAATGGATGCAACGAACATTCTTGAACGCATGGTATGTTTCCTCCAAAAATCACAAAATCTATTCGACGACTCGAATGCCACGGGCGATGCCGTCTGGGCCTACCAGAACGTCTGCCGAAACCGCGGCTCCCATTCGTCCTGATGATGTAGGTGTTAGCCCCATCACCGGCGATGGCAGCTGCACGCGAATGACCTCCATCGCGCCAGGACAGCTGATCTGATCGCAATACATTAAGCTTTGAAACCTTATCGGAGGCGATTTGTCCTTTTCCGCAAGCAACACCGGATGGTTTGCGTGTTTGGCTGAACCGCCACGAGACTTTGGCGCTTTGCGGGTGGCTATTCGGGCCCGAGCCGCCTCCTTATCGGCCGTCCCTTGCACTGGAGCGACCATGGGTTGCCGCACTGTATCTTGTCGATCTACCCAGGCGTGTTGGCCAGGAATAAATAGGAGCATTGCTCCATAGGCTACGGCCACCGCGAATGCCACAGCTGCGGCCCAGCCGAGCGCTATGCGGGGGTTGATTCGGCATGACAGGGGAGTCGATTTAGCCAAGCGCGACTGCTCTAACACGAAGCTTCGATAATTGGTGACTACAGTGTTATCCAAAGAATCCGGAATTGGGGGCGCGGAGTCGCGCACGGCCCGAAGATGTTCCTCCAGTTCTTTCTGTCCTTCGACAAAGCGATTGCAAGAAGGGCAAGCGGCAACGTGTTCAACTAGTTCGACCGCCGAAAGACGATTAGCGCCGACACGCAGATCGCCTTCGAAATCATCGCGGAGTTCTTGGCAGGTCATATGAGGCATTCCTCCGGGCCGGCGGCCGGCAACTCGGTCTGTGGCTTTTTCGATTGCTTCAGCTTCTCTACAAGCAGGGCTCGGGCGCGATTCAGACGCGAGCGGACTGTGCCCACGGCGCATTCCAAACGGCAAGCAGCTTCCGCATAGGAGAGCTCGCAGAGATCGCAGAGCACGATTACTTGACGATAGCGGTCGGGCAGCGATGCGATAGCCGTGCGGATCCTTTCGATTCCCTGCTTACGAATCAGCTGGGCCGCCAAGCCGTCTCTTTCATTTTGGCGGTCTGATACTTTCTCCAGCACTTCGTCACTTGGAAGCTCCTGGTACACGCGCTCGCGCTTCTGTAAGCGTCGAACGAAATTGCGGGCAATGCCAAAAGCAAACGCGGCGACATCGCCTCGTGCCTGCTTGTAACGCGTCCCCTCTCTGAGCAGAAAAACGAAGACCTCTTGGGTCACCTCTTCGGCCGCCGTCTTCGAATTCGTCACATGAAAGGCATATCGAAAAATGGACGGCTTAAGACGCTCATACAACACGAGAAACGCAGCTTCCTCTCCAGTAAGTGAAAGTTCAAGGAGTTCGGAATCCGATCGGCTTTCGAGTCTGTCCATCATTAGAACCTGGTCTTCAATTTTGGACTGAGCCTTCAGAGTGTCTTCGCTAGAGGCGATCAAAAGGTTCCAATAAATTTCCCGAGCTCCGGCCAATGGTTGAGGACGGATTCGATGACCTTCCGAAAGGATCTCCCCGATTTACGATCGCGCCGGCAACGATTCATCAATTACAAACTGAGCGAACTTCAAGATCCCGGTCTTTGCCAGATATGGAGACGACCTGTAACCGCCAGATTGGCGATGCCGTGGACCGCTATCCGAAGCGGATCTCCCGTACGCTAGAAGTCTGGATTCACGCCGGCGACACCATCACTTGGATAATCAAGCGGACGAGGTCCATACCATAACCTTCCTCATAGCTGGCCGGCCCCGCTTACCTTTTACTGCTTCAGACCAATTATGCCTAGCGTGAATAGCGCGCCAATTGGGTGAACTGAATCAAGTTGCCGCAGGTGTCGTTCAGCACCGCAATGGTCGAGCCTGTCACGTCGGTCGGCGGCATCGTGAACACGGCGCCGCGGGCCTTGACCCGCTCGTAGTCGCCCTTGACGTCGTCGGTGTTGAACATGGCCGCGGGCTGGCCCTGCTGAAATATCGCCTGCTGATACGCTTTGGCTGCGGGGTTGTTGTTCAGCGCCAGCTGCAGCTCAGTGCCGTCCGGGTCCTCGGGCGAGGCCACGGTCAGCCAGCGAAATGGGCCTTGACTGAAGTCGGTCTTCTTGGCAAAGCCCAGTACCTCCGTATAGAAACGCAGGGCCTTGTCCTGGTTGTCCACATATAGGCTGGTCACTTTGATTTTCATTTCATTTCTCCTTTGTCGCGTTCGCGGTTTGGGCCGCGTCGTCTTCTCTTGTCTTCCTTTTCGTTGGTGTTGACTGATCCATGCGATCGAGGTGGCGTTCGAGAGCATCCAGGTGAGCGGACCAGAACCGGCGGAACCGAGCCAGCCAGGCATCCAGCTCCTCAAATGGTTCAGGTTTCAGCCGGTAGAGACGGCGCTGCGCGTCCACCGTGGATTCCACGAAACCGGCCTCTCGCAGCACGCGCAGGTGCTTTGACAAGGTGGGCTGCGACATACGAAGCTGGCGCTCGATCTCTCCAACCGACTGCTGGGACGAGGCCAGGAGACTCAGTATCGCGCGGCGGTTCGGCTCCGCAATGATTTCGAAGAGAGATTCCATACGCTTTATATACTCCACGTAGCATATACGTGTCAAGGTATATTTAGACAGGGGTGTGTGGCACCTGTTCGGAGCCCACTGGTTAGACCGCCTGGCTGTCACGCAGGAGGCCGCGGGTTCGAGTCCCGTCGCTCCCGCCAGTTTTCCGATTACCAGCCTGCAATTCGCGCGCCCGGGGAGGTTTCAGAAAGACGCGCGGGTATTGCTTTGCCTTCAAACAAAGAACGATATAGCGATTCGATCCGGTCGGCCGAGGTGGATGAGGAAGCAGGCAGCGATCCATGGATTCGGAGACACCCGCGGTACAGCAGGTTGCTGGACGATTCACTTCGAGCGATGATGTCATTGCATTTAGTCGAGTTTGGCTTGTTTCCTCGCTGGGAAGCGCTCATCGAGTTCCAAGTTGAGCTCCAATACATTCACTCGACGCTCGCCGAGGATTCCAAGCTGTCGGCCTTCTGTGTGCTTGCTCAGTAGCGTGCGGAGTTGATCGACGGTAGCTCCGCGCTCCCTGGCGATGCGCTGTAGCTGGAACTCGGCCGATGCCGGCGTGATGTGCGGATCGAAGCCAGAGGCAGATGTGGTCACCAAATCAATCGGAACGGGTGTGAGAGGATTGTCGGTTTGGGCACTGGCAACATCTCCTTTAACTCGATCGATCAGTTTTTGATTCGTCGGTCCAAGGTTGGATCCTGCTGAGTTCGCGGCGTCGTAACCAGTTCCGGCGGCTGATGGTCTAGAGTGAAAATAACCCACACCTGAGAAGCCCTGCCCGATAATCGCCGAACCAACTATCTTGCCGTCCTTTTGGATCAGTTGTCCGTTGGCTTTACGCGGGAAGATGACCTGTGCCAGTCCAGTGACAACCAACGGGTAGATGATTCCCAGCAGAACTGTGGTTGCGATTGTCATCAGTACAGAGGTAACAAGATTCTTCTTCATGGCCAGTTCCCTTTACGCAAGTCCCACGCTAGTGATAATCATGTCGATCAGCTTGATTCCGATGAAGGGGATAATTACTCCCCCCACGCCGTAGATCCAGAGATTATTCCGCAACAAAACCGCTGCACCCATGGGGCGGTACTTCACCCCTCGCAGTGCCAGTGGTACCAGGGCGATGATGATCAACGCATTGAAAATCACGGCGGAGAGAATCGCCGACTGCGGGGTTTGCAGCCGCATGATGTTCAGTGCGTTCAGAACCGGGAAGGTGCCCGCAAACATTGCCGGAATGATGGCAAAATACTTCGCCACATCGTTGGCGATGGAGAAGGTAGTAAGCGCGCCGCGGGTCATCAGCAACTGTTTGCCGATTTCCACGATCTCAATCAGCTTCGTGGGATTGGAATCCAGGTCCACCATGTTGCCGGCTTCTTTGGCCGCTTGTGTACCGGTGTTCATGGCAACTCCAACATCGGCTTGCGCCAGAGCCGGGGCGTCGTTCGTGCCATCACCGGTCATCGCCACCAGCTTGCCCTCGGCCTGCTCTTTCTTGATCAGGTCCATCTTGTCTTTCGGAGTAGCTTGAGCCAGAAAGTCGTCAACTCCCGCTTCGCGCGCGATGGCAGCCGCGGTGAGCGGATTGTCGCCCGTGATCATCACGGTCTTGATGCCCATCGCACGAAGATGATTGAAGCGCTCCCGGATGCCGCCTTTCACGACGTCCTTGAGCTCGATTACTCCCAGCGCGCCGCGGCTCTTCTCGGCTACCACCAGAGGAGTGCCTCCAGACCGCGCGATGTCTTCTACGACGGTCTTGACTTCGCTCGGCATCGGCCGTCCGTTTTGTGATAGATAGTTCGCCACCGCATCCGAGGCGCCTTTGCGGATTTCGAACCCGTTTAGGTCCACGCCCGACATGCGGGTCTGGGCCGTGAACGGAACAAAGTGGGCATCATGGGAACCAAGTTCCCTTCCGCGGAGCGCATATTTCTCCTTGGCAAGCACCACGATCGAGCGGCCTTCCGGAGTTTCGTCCGCAAGGGATGAGAGCTGCGCTGCATCCGCCAATTCCTGCTCGGTTACGCCGGGAGCCGGAATGAATCGTGCCGCCTGACGATTGCCCAAGGTGATTGTGCCCGTCTTGTCCAGTAGGAGAGTATTCACATCGCCCGCTGCCTCGACCGAGCGACCAGACATCGCGAGCACATTGTGCTGGACAAGCCGATCCATGCCGGCAATGCCGATGGCGGAAAGCAGTCCGCCAATAGTCGTGGGGATCAAACAAACGAGCAGCGATACGAGAACAAACACGGTCTGTGGAGAGCCTGAATAAATTGCGAAGGGCTGTAGGGTCACAACCGCCAGCAGGAAGATGATCGTCAAGCCGGCCAGAAGAATGTTCAGTGCAATTTCGTTGGGCGTCTTCTGTCGTTCGGCACCTTCCACCAGCGCGATCATGCGATCGAGGAAGGTCTCGCCAGGATTGGCGGTGATTTTTACCTTAATGTGATCGGAAAGAACGCGAGTTCCGCCCGTGACGGCCGACCGATCGCCTCCAGCTTCACGGATGACCGGCGCTGATTCTCCAGTAATGGCGGATTCGTCGACCGAAGCCACGCCCTCAAGAATCTCGCCATCGGACGGAACGAATTCTCCGGCTGACACCAGGACGAGGTCTCCGGTACGCAACTTCCCGCTAGGGACTCTCTCAGTAAGGCCATCATCCCCGGGAAGAATGCGATTCGCCATGGTCTCCGAGCGCGCTCTGCGTAGGGTATCGGCCTGTGCTTTGCCGCGGCCTTCCGCCATGGCTTCCGCAAAGTTCGCAAACAGGACTGTGAACCAGAGCCAGAGAGTGATCTGAAGATTGAAGCCGAACCCAGCTCCGCCCTTGAACAGCAAGACTGTCGTGATGACACTGCCAATCTCCACCACGAACATGACAGGATTTCCCATCATTTTCCTGGGATTCAGCTTAAGAACCGCATCCCAGACCGCGCGGCGGACGATCTTCCATTCCCACACGGCCTTCTTCCTCGGTCCTCTTGACAGCTGTCCGGGCGGCACTGCTTTCGATTGGAGAACTGGTTTCATTTCTGATGTCGTTGCCATATGCGTTCCTTAGAAAGTCTTACCCGCGGCCATGAGTAAATGCTCAAGAATTGGACCCAAGCTTAGCGCGGGGAAAAAGGTCAACGCACCCACAATCAGGACTACTCCGAGCAAAAGCACCGTGAACAAAGGCGTAGTCACCGGGAAGGTGCCCAGCGACGGGGGGACATATTTCTTTTGCGCCAGGTTGCCGGCGATGGCCAGCATGGGGATGATCATCATAAACCGGCCGACGAGCATGGTGATGGCGCCGGTCGTGTTGTACCAGGTCGTATTGGTGGTCAATCCCGCGAACGCCGAGCCGTTATTGGCAGCTTGCGAGGTGAACGAGTAAATGATTTCGCTCAGGCCGTGCGGCCCGGGATTCAGGATGCTGGAAGTGCCAAATGTCGCCACCGTGGAGATGGCGGCGAATCCGAGAATAACCAGCGGAAAGACGAGTACGACCAGCATGGCCATCTTCACGTCATACGCTTCAATCTTCTTGCCGAGATACTCGGGGGTACGCCCGACCATTAGTCATGCAATGAAGACCGCGAGCACGATGTAGATCAGAATGCCGTACATGCCGGCGCCGACGCCGCCGAAAACCACTTCGCTCAGCATCATGTTGGCGAGTGGAACCATACCGCCCAGCGCCGTGAACGAGTCGTGCCAGCCGTTGATAGCGCCGCAGCTGGCGTCGGTAGTTACGGTCGCCCAGAGAGCAGTGTTGGCGATGCCGAAGCGGACTTCTTTGCCTTCCATATTTCCGCCGGGCTGCAAAGTGGTGGATCGCTGATCGGTTCCAGCCAGCAACGGGTTGCCGCGAGCTTCCGCCCAGTAAGCCACAGTCACGCCAGCGAGAAAAAGGATCGCCATTGCGGCCCACACCGCCCAGCCGTGCCGCTGTGAGCCGGTCATCCGTCCCAGCGTGTAGGTGAGTCCACTGCCGATGGCGAAAATCAAGACCAGCTCAATAAGGTTTGAGAGGGGCGTCGGGTTCTCAAACGGATGTGCACTGTTCGCGTTGAAGAAACCGCCGCCGTTCGTGCCTAGTTCCTTGATGATCTCCTGCGAAGCGACTGGTCCCTCCGCGATCGTTTGATCGGTCACAATATCCATCACTGGCTTACCCTGTGCGTCGACTACCGGCTTGCCATCGGCCACCTTCGGCACCTGCATGGGTTCAACCAGCTTCGCCGTGTCATAGGGCTTCAGATTCTGAACCACGCCCTGGGATACAAGTACCAAGGCCCCGAGGATGCAAGCCGGCAACAGAACCCAGAGGTTGCAGCGGACCAGGTCCACCCAAAAATTGCCAATCGTCTGCGTCTGGCGGCGGGCGATGCCGCGGATGAAAGCGATGGCGAGGAGAATGCCGATCGCCGCGGACATGAAGTTGTGATAGGCAAGGCCCGCCATCTGGGTCAGATAACTCATGGTGCTTTCGCCGCTATAGTTCTGCCAGTTGGTGTTGGTGGTGAAGGAAGCGGCGGTATTGAAAGCGAGGGTAGAGGGATTCACAGCCCCGAACTTCTGCGGATTGAACGGCAGATATCCCTGCAGCCGCTCTAGCCCGTACAGCACGACCATCGAGACCAGGCTGAAGAGCAGCATCGAGATGGCGTATTCGGTCCAGCGCATCTCGTGGGTCTCATCCACTCCTGTAACGCGATAGAGGAGCCTCTCGACCGGCCGCAGCACGGGATCCATGAATGTCTTTTCGCGGTTGAAGACCCTGGTCATGAAGATCCCGACCGGCTTCGTGACTACGAAAACCAGCGCGAGAAAAAGGAAGATCTGCAACCACCCATTCGCCGTCATATCAGAATTTCTCCGGACGCAACAATGCATACAGCAGGTACGCACCCGTCAGCACGGACACCGTGAGCATGATCAACGATTCCAGATTCATAGCGTTCCCCTTACTTTACGTGCTCGCAGAAGTGCACGTAGGCAATCGACAAAGCGAAAAACGCGATCGTGATCGCGATCCAAATTGCGTCTTGCATAATAATCTCCAGTGACAAATTTCGAACCCTCTTTACGCCCCCACCAACGAACGAGACCTAGCGTCGCGGTGTTCTGTTGCTTGCCGAGAACACCCTGCACATCGGACAGGAAGGATGCCTGGATTGGAGAATCCCGGCGCACTCGTCGCGCATCGGCAGTCCATCCGTAACCTTGTAGTCCGCAACCTTGTGATCCAACGTCACCGTATTTCCTTGCAGGGCTTGAGTAATACCTCTGAATAGACCCTCCGGTCCGACACGTACCCGGCTCGACTCGCCACAGCGACTCTAGGCGTCGGCTGGTATTGGATACAGGCCCCCCCATCGTGAACATGTGCAGGGAGCTGAAGACCTTCCCGGAGCAGCATCCTTCAGACCGAAAAACACCGAAGAACACCACTGCACTCACACTCGTGATCAGCAGCAGGCTCAAGCCCGTATTCATGAGTTTGAGACTTCTTTCTCATTCTCGATTGCCATTGGTTCCGGGGTGATGGAGTCGCGGTCGAGATCACCAGGAAGCGACTCTGCGACCCCACCATGTCCGTCGGCTAGTTGTGGCAATCTCAATGGCTTTCTGATCGGCAATGTTGGTGTGGAGCAAGGTCATCGGTATCCTGATGCTTCCCACCACAAACCCTGGAACGGTATCTTCCAATGCTGCTTCGGGTTCGAAGGATGTGGCTTTTACCACTAGGCGCAGCCGATCCTGCGGTTGCCTGCTGCGGCCCTCATGAGTAAGGGAAATCAGGAACCAGATCATGAAGGAAACAGCAGCGGAGCACACCACAAGGAAAATGATTCCAGCACTGTTCGTGATCGAAATGGGTTCAGCCGCTGCGTTCATATGCCCTCCTTCAGATTCAATTCAATCAGTCGATCCGTAAAGACGGTCTAAAAAGTTTATAAAAAAGTCGTAAACAAGGATCAGGGTTCACCCATCCCGGACGACTGCGTTCAGCAGCCCCACTCTGCTTCGCCAGGTTTCGCAAAATATCTCCTCGATTCCTTGGCATGGGGGTCCGTGGAGTCCAATTCCATTAGAGCCAGGCCCGCCGCCGTCACGAGGCGACGTCTTTCCTGCGCTGGTACGTCTTCCCATGACTCAGCGCTTTCGCTACCCCATCCGAAATCGGGGGTGGGAGACAACGTCTGGTGATAATGGTGAAAGAGTTTTGCCAGCTGTTCTGCGGATACGTCTTGGATCGAAATGGACATGCCGTTTGGTTCTCCTGAGAACCGAAGAGAGGACTACGCCCTTGCATGAGTTCTTTCAGGACGTCTCCCTCGCAGTTCCTACCTCATTGGACACAATGGAGCGTAAAGTTCGCATAAAAAGTGAATAAATCGTTCATAAACAAATGCCGAGGCTGTTTGCAAACTCTTTATTCCGTTTTTATACGGAGTTTACGAGTTTCGTAATCCAATAAGTGTTGAGCCGAAGCGACTGCCTGGTCGCCAAGCTCATGAGTGTTTTCGGGAGGCTCAGGGAGATACAATGCGGGACGTAGAAGACCCATTAAACATTTGATTGGTTCTCATAAAAGAATTGATCAAAACACCTCTTACGCTATGGCAACTGCGACCCTCCCTAGCGTCATCTGCCATTTCGGAAGAATTGTGCCAGAGGTATAGCGATGTTGAGGTAAATTTGGTGGACATAGAAAGACGACACCGCGATTAACCCGAGGCCCAACGCTCGATAGAACAGCTTCTTCAGCCTGTCTCCCGGCTCAACATGCGGAAAAATGGCGAATGAGTCGTTCAGGAAATTGCCCCCACGACGAGGCGCCAGCAGCAGGTAAGTCCCCAAGCTGAGCGGCACCAGACAGACGATGAGATAAATCAGAACGAGCTGGAGGAATACTCCTCTCGCCTGCAAAACGAATCCTACATTCCGTATCATTTCGCTATGTACTCCACGAAGTGAGTCGCCGAGCAGCGCGGTCGTTTCACGCTGGTCATTGGATCACAGCCGGCACAAAGGGCGCGTAAAAATTGGAAAAGTATCTGATCGTCGTGAACTGGCGAGGCCTCTATAAAGAGTTTTTAGGGATCTTTTATTCGGAATTTACGAATTTTTTCGTTCCAATGATGCGATTCTTGGCATTTGCAATTTTTGCAATTCAGCCAGGTGCGCATGGGAAAGTCACTGGTTTTCTGGCTACTCATCTTTCTGTGTTCAGCGGCGTCCTAACGCGAAAAGAATGGAAGTGTGTCATTGATTTTTCTCATGCAGTGAATGCAGAGATCGTCACATCCTTCGCGACGAGTTCGCGCCCCCGAGATCCTCAGGGCGTTGCTCCGGCACACAAAACGCGTCGTCGACAAACTCTACAGCTTGCTTCTGTCAGAACAACAAATGAAGGACGGAATGAGGTTGGCACAGGAATTCGAGGAAAACGAGTCGCTCGCATGAATTCACCAATTGAAGATGAATAGAGGTGCGTTGCGACGGATGGGTGGCCACCATCTTTCCGAACTGCTATCGAACCAGAAGACGCTTCCACTTGCGGAGGTTGCAGGTTACGCTGAGCGCAGCTAAATTAGGTGCGAGAGTTGGAGCTGTACATGAAAGGACCGTCCCGATGGAATCTGACTCTGCATTCATCGACGAGAAGATCGAGGAACTTGGAGACTGGCGCGGGAAGATGCTCGCGAAAGTGCGCGAAATCATCCACGAGGCAGACCTGCTGAAATCGATGCAAGCCCAGAACGAACCTGTCGCTCAGAAAGGAAAGGTCGCATGAAGCGCACCGAAAGCATCTCATCCGCTCAGGTACTTAAGAAGACGCAGCCGGAAGAATTTGATCTGGTGATTCTCGGGGGTGGCACGGGCTCGACCATCGCTGCGTGGACTTTTGCTGGCGAAGGAAAGCAAGTCGCAGTCGTCGAGCGCAAATACATCGGCGGGTCATGCCCGAACATCGCGTGCTTGCCGAGCAAGAACATCATCCACAGCGCGAAAGTCGCATCGTACTTTCGCCGAAGCAAGGA
>Ga0137415_10003596_pt1 | contig 15395 bp, 16 predicted proteins | sample CZODoug3_1_1_16f_FD_183082 | JGI IMG/M metagenome (GOLD analysis project Ga0137415, IMG submission 183082) | Vadose zone soil fungal communities from Angelo Coast Range Reserve, California, USA - CZODoug3_1_1_16fungal (Hybrid Assembly) | ecosystem: Environmental > Terrestrial > Soil > Vadose... | reverse complement strand
TCCTGGTACCAGCGAGGGAAGTCATCCGCCCTCGAGGTGAGAACCGATCTTCGGCGTGAGGTTGCCATGGCGCGCGATCGTACGTCTCAGCACTTCGAAACGCCCTCGGGTTTCAGTGAGGGGCGCGCTACAGACCCGCTGTGAACAGCAGCCGGTCCGCCGTGCCGTCCACCCCGCCGCCCTGTACCACCCCGGGCGTGGCCTGGCGGATGATCCAGTCCTTCAGCGTGGCCGACGCGATGTCCCCGAACCGCTGCTTGTACAGCGCGGCCACCCCGGCCGCGAACGGCGCGGACATCGAGGTGCCGGAGTACGAGCTGGTGCCCCCGCCGGGAACCGTCGAGATGATCCCCTTGCCCGGCGCGTAGAGCGACACGCAGGGCCCGGTGCTGGACGTGCTGGACCGCTGGTCGTCGATGGTGGAGTTGGCCACCACCAGCGCGGCCGGCGAGTCGCGTGGCGCCCGGTCGCACGAGTCGTTGCCGGTGTTCCCGGCCGAGGTGGCCACGAACACCCCGGAGTTGGCCAGCCGGGTCACCGCCGCCGTGAGCGTCGCCGAGGGGGCCTGCGCGTAGCGCCAGGACAGCACCGCGACGGCCGGCCTGCGGGCCTGGCTGGTCACCCAGTCCACGCCCTCGATCAGGGCGGACAGCTTCCCGCCGCCCTGGCAGTTCAGCACCTTCACCGCGTGCAGGGTCGCCTGCTTGGCTACCCCGTACGTGGTGGACCCGGCGATGCCGGCCACCACGGTGCCGTGCCCGTCGCAGTCCCCGGTCGGCCCGCCGGCGAAGTTCACGTCGAACACCGCGCGGCCACCGAAGTCCGGGTGCGTGGTGTCGACGCCGGTATCCAGCACGTAGATGTTCACCCCGGCACCGGTGGAGTTGGTGGTGAAGCTGTGCGAGAGCGGCAGGCTGCGCTGGTCGATGCGGTCCAGCCCCCAGTTCACCGGGTCGTCCTGGCGATAACCCAGTGGCGGGCCGTCGTTGTCAGCCGGCCCGGCCACCGGGTCAGCCGGGTTCGGGTCGGGGGCGGTTTCGTCGTCCACGGCCTGCGTGGTGACGTCCGGTTCCACGGAGAGGACCCCGGGACGGGTGCGCAGCCGGTCGGCCTCGGTGGCGGTCATGGTCCCGGCGAACCCGAGCACCGCGTCGCTGAACCGGGCGGTTGGCGCGCTGCGCGCCTCGGCCGCCACCCCGTCCACGTTCTGCCCGGCCGCGACCCGCACCACGTACCCGCCGGTCGGTGCCGGCGCCACCGGCACCGTGGCAGGGAGGAGCAGCCCCAGCGTCGCGGTCACGGTGGAGAGCGCGGAGATGAGGCCGGGGACAATCACAGAGGGCAACGATAAGTACCTCGATCCTGTTTGATCAATGACACGACCGGGCTTCTGCATGCTGTAGTCGCGTTTGAACAGCCAAAATCACTACCTTGGGTGACCATTCGGCGCGCCCGATTGACCACCCGGGGCACGGGTCACCGGGCCGCGGGGTGGACCTGGACCTCCGTCGCCTTGACCGCGTACCAGAGCCGCGCCCCGGGGGCCAGCGCGTCGGCGAGCCCCAGGTCGGCGACGGCGGCCGGGGTCACGTCGGCGGCCAGCCCGGACACCCACGGCGGGCCGCCATCCACGGGCTCGCCGCGCAGTCGGATCACCTCGCCGCGCGGCTCCATGCCGGCCAGTTGCACCTGGACCACATTGCGCGGGCTGCCGTCCGGTCGCTCCCGGAACACCGCCACCGCGGAGGGCGGGAACACGGCCACGGCCGCCGCCCCGGCCACGAGTCCCTCACCGGTGCCCTGTCCGGACACGGTGGTGCCGTCCGCGGTGCGCAGCCCACCGGCCACGGCCGCCCCGGGCACCAGGTTCAGCCCGGCGATGCGCGCGGCGAACGGGCTGCGCGGCCGGGTCAGCACGTCCCGGGTGCTGCCCTGCTCAACGATGGACCCGCCGGTCAGCACGACCACCCGGTCGGCCAGCACCAGCGCGTCCAGCACGTCGTGGGTGACCAGCAGCGCGGTCGTCCCCGGGTCCCCCGGCCCGGCCCCGCGCACCACCCGGCGCAACAGCCCGCGCATCGCCGGCGCGGAGTCGATGTCCAGCGCGGCCAGTGGCTCGTCCAGCAGCAGCAGCTCAGGCTCGCCGGCCAGCGCGCGGGCCAGCGCGACCCGCTGCGCCTGCCCGCCGGAGAGCTGGGCAGGACGGCGGTGGGCCAGCTCGCCGACGTCCACCCCGGCCAGCAGCCGCCGCGCGCGCTCCGTGGCCGCCCGCCGGGCCACCCCGTGGCAGCGCGGCCCGAACGCCACGTTCGCCAGCGCTGTCAGGTGCGGGAACAACAGTGCCTGCTGGGCGAGCAGCCCCACGCCCCGCCGGTGGGTGGGCACGTGCACGCCGGCGCCAGTGTCGGTGATCACCCGGCCGCCCAGCACCACCCGCCCGGAGTCCGGCCGCAGCAGCCCGGCCAGCACGCCCAGCAGCGTGGACTTGCCGGCGCCGTTGGGGCCCAGCACCGCGACGATCTCGCCCCTGGCCACCGACAGCGACACGTCCAGGGTGAACTCCCGGCGGTGCACCCGCGCGGTCAACTCCAGGAACCGCGCGCCGTGCTCACTCACCGCAGCCCCTCGGCCAACCGGGGGCGAGCCACCGCGATCACCACGACCGCGACCACCACCAGCACCAGCGAGAGTGCGATCGCGCCGTCGGTGTCCACCTCGCGCTGCTGGTAGACCAACAGCGGCAGGGTCTGCGTGGTGCCTTGCAGGCTGCCCGCGAAGGACACCGTGGCGCCGAACTCGCCGAGCGCCCTGGCGAACGCGAGCACCAGCCCGGACCCAAGCCCGGGCAGCACCAGCGGCACGGTGACCCGGCGGAACGCGGTGAACGGCGACGCGCCCAGGGTGGCCGCCACCGCCTCGTACCGCTCCCCCGCGGTGCGCAGCGCGCCCTCCAGGCTGACCACCAGGAACGGCAGGGACACGAACGTCTGGGCGAGCACCACGGCCGCCGTGGTGAACGGCACCGTGACGCCGAACCACAGCTCCAGCAGCCGCCCCGCCGGCCCCGTCCGGCCCAACGTGTAGAGCAGCGCCAACCCGCCGACCACCGGCGGCAGCACCAGCGGGAGCAGCACCACCGGCCGGGCCAGCCGGACCACCGCCGAGCGGGAGCGGGCCAGCACGGCGGCCAACGGACCGCCCAGTAGCAGGCAGAGCAGCGTGGACAGCGCGGCCGTCTCGACCGAGAGCCGCAGCGCGGTCAATGCGGCATCGCTGGTGACCAGCTCGGGAAGCCGGCGCAGGTCGGCGCGCAGGATCATGCCGACCACCGGCAGGGCGATCAGCCCGAACGCCAGCACCGCCGGTATCCACAGGGCCACCGGCAGGCCGACGCCGACGCTGTGCCGATCCGCCCGCTCCGGCCGGGAGCCCCCGCCCGGGCCGGAATCCCGGCGGGAGCGCCCACCCGAGCGGCGGCCCGCGCGGCCCGGCCGGCCCGGGGCCAGTGGGGCCGTCACAACCTCACGGCGTGCCGAAGCCGGCGTTCTTCAGCACCTGCTGCCCGTCCGGCCCTCGGACCAGCGCGACGAACTTGGCCGCCAACTCGGGTTGCGGGGCGTTCTTGAGCACCGCGATCGGGTATTGGTTGAGCGCCTTGGACGACTCGGGGAAGTCCACCCCGTCCACCTTGCCGCCTGTGGACTTCACGTCGGTGACGTACACCAGCGCGGCGTCCGCGTCCCCGGTGGTGACCTTGCTCAGCGCGGACCGCACGTCGGTCTCCTGGCTGACCGGCTTCAGTGTGACGCCGGTCGCCTTTTCCACCTGCTGGGTGGCACTGCCACAGGGCACCTGCGGGGCGCACACGACCACCTTCAGGTCGGGCTTGATGAGGTCGGCGAAGCTGTGGATGCCCTTGGGGTCGCCGGGGGCCACCGCGATCTGCAGCACGTTGGTGACGAACACGGCCGGGTCGCCGCTGGTCAGGCCGGCCTTGCTGACCGTGCCCATGGTCGAGGTGTTGGCGGCGGCGAACACGTCCGCCGGGGCGCCGTTCACGATCTGCTGCGCCAGGTCGGACGAGCCGCCGTAGTTGAACCGCACGGTGGAGCCCGGGTTCTGCTGCTGGAAGGTCTTGCCCAACTGGTTGAACACGTTGGTCAGCGACGCCGCCGCCGACACGGTCAGGGTGGCCGCCCCACCCGGAGCCGCGGACCCGGACGGCCCGGCCGGCTGTGACGACCCCCCGCCGCCGCAACCGGCCACCAGTGCGGCGGCGAGCAGCCCGCTCGCCCCCATCACCAGACTCTTCCTCATCGGGCTCCTCCCGGGGTCTCCACCACCACGTGCGTGGACTTGATCACCGCGACGGCCAGCGAGCCGGGCTGCAGGCCGAGCTCCTTGACAGCCTCCGTGCTCATCAGCGACACCACCCGGTGCGGGCCGCACTGCAGCTCCACCTGCGACATCACCCGGTCCGAGACGATCTCGGTGACCAGCCCGACCAGGTGGTTGCGGGCCGAGCGGCCGACGGTGGACGGGTCCGGCGCGGCCTGGGCCTGCGAGCGGGCGAACTCGGCCAGCCGGGCACCGTCGATCACCTTGCGGTTGGACGCATCGACCTCGGCGGGCAGGGTGCCGGCATCCACCCAGCGGCGCACGGTGTCATCGCTGACGCCGAGCAACCGAGCGGCGTCGGCGATCCGGAACTGCGGCACGGCGGGAACCCTACATCCGAGGGTGCGGAACTGCCCACCGCCTAGCTCAGCACCGGATCAGTTCACCGGGGCCGTCATCGGCGTCCCGCCCTTAGGGTGCAACCGTGGACTTCCTGCCGAGCGACACCGCCGTCGACTTCACCCAGCGCATGCGCGCGTTCCTGGCCGAGGCGGTGCTGCCCGCCGAGCCCGTCTACGAGGCCTGGCGGGCGGAGCGGCGCGGGACCCCGCACGAGTGGGACACCCCACCGGTGCTCGAGGACCTGAAGAAGGAGGCCCGCTCGCGGGGGTTGTGGAACCTGTTCCTGCCGGACATCTCCGGGCTGTCCAACCTGGAGTACGCCTCGGTCGCCGAGGTGACCGGCTGGTCGCCGGTGATCGCCCCGGAGGCGATCAACTGCCAGGCCCCGGACACCGGGAACATGGAGACGCTGCACCTCTTCGGCACGCCCGAGCAGAAGGAGCAGTGGCTGGCCCCGCTGCTGGAGGGTGAGATCCGCTCCGCCTTCGCGATGACCGAGCCGGCGGTGGCCTCCTCGGACGCCACCAACGTGCAGACCTCGATCCGCCGCGACAGAGACGAATACGTCATCAACGGCCGCAAGTGGTGGATCTCCGGCACCGCCGACCCGCGCTGTGCGGTCTTCATCGTGATGGGCAAGACCGACCCGAACACCCAGCCGCACCGCCAGCAGTCGATGGTCCTGGTGCCCCGCGACACCCCCGGCGTGGAGATCGTCCGGAACCTGCCGGTGTTCGGCTACCAGGACCAGCACGGGCACTCGGAGATCCAGTTCACCGACGTGCGGGTGCCGGCGTCCAACCTGCTCGGCGAGGAGGGCGGCGGTTTCGCCATCGCGCAGGCCCGGCTCGGCCCGGGACGGATCCACCACTGCATGCGCGCCATCGGGATGGCCGAGCGCGCGGTGGATGCCATGGTGCGGCGGGCCAGCTCGCGGGTGGCCTTCGGCCGGGCACTGTCCGAGCAGGGCGTGGTGCGCGAGCAGATCGCGAACAGCCGGCTGGAGATCGAGCAGGCCCGGCTGCTGGTGCTCAAGACCGCCTGGCTGATCGACCGGCACGGGGCGAAGGGCGCCCGCGCGGAGATCGCCGGCATCAAGGTGGTGGTGCCCCGAATCGCCTGCGCGATCATCGACCGGGCGATCCAGATCCACGGCGCCGGCGGCATGAGCGACGACTTCCCGCTGGCCTACTTCTACGCCTGGGCCAGGGCGCTGCGGCTGGCCGACGGGCCGGACGAGGTGCACCTGCGCTCGGTGGCCCGCGAGGAGCTCAAGAAGATCCAGTGACCCGGGCTCAGCTGAAGTCGGCGGTGTCCACGATGACCAGCTTGTCCTGGGTGAGCAGGTAGAGCCGGCGGCCGTCGGCGGAGAACCTCGGTGACTTCGGGAAGGGCCCGGACCTGCCTGAGCTGACGTGGTTACCGTCCGCGCTGTACACCTGGATCGTCCCGTCCACACCATCGAGCTGGTAGAGCCACCTCCCGCTCGGGGCGACCACCAGGTCGCCGGCGCCGGGGGGAGCGTCGATGTGGGCAAGCACCGCGTTCGTGGCGGTGTCCAGCACGACGGTGTCCAGGCTGTGGCCGACGTAGAGCCGGGCGCCGTCCGGGGAGAGCGCGAGGTGGGCCGTCGAGTCCAGCACCGCCACCTGACCCTTGGGCACCGGGACACGGGTGACCGCGCCGCCATCCAGGTCGACCGCGAACACCGGGGGTCCCTGGTCGACAGTGCCCGAGTCCGCGTTCAGCCCGGCCAGGTACGCCCGTCGCCCGTCCGGGCGCAGCGCCACGTCGTACGGCACGTCGAGCCCGGGAATCGACACCGTACGGGTCACCGCTCGGGTGCCCGGATCCACCAGGCTCAAGGTACTTCCGTGCGGCCCCGGGCCCTGTCCCACCACAACCAGCCGGCCGCCGTCGCGGCTGACCGCCAACTTCTGCGCATACACCGGCAGCGGGACGGAGTTGGTGAAGAGGCGTGCCTGCAGGTCGAACACCTCGGTGATCTTCGTGCCGGCAAAGTAAAGGAGATTCCCGTCCGGGGAGAAACGCGTGTCCGAATAGCCGCTGTACCCCGTCGGGAGCCCGCCCAGGAGTGTCGGCGCGTTCGAGACATCGAACACCTGGATCTCGTTCGACGTGCTGAGGAACATCCGCCGACCGTCCGGTGACACGTCGAGGGAACTCGGGGACTGGCCTACCGGAACGGTCAGCGGTGCGCCCAGCACGCCAGGCCGGCTCGAGCGCCCACCGATCAACACCAGGCCACCGACCAGCGCCAACCCCACCAGTGCGACAGCCACCCACACCGAGCGCGGCGGGCGGTGTGCACCTGGGCGCCCCTGACTCACCGGTGCCCCGCCGAGTCGACAACCATCAGAGACTGGCCCATCTCGCTGACCACGTACAGGCGGGCGCCGTTGGGGGCCACCGCCTCCTGGCCGGTCTGGTCGCTGAGCCCGATGTGGTCGGCCACGAACCCGGTGCTGAGATCCAGCACGGTCACCTCGTTCCGCTCCGGGGTGCCGATGAACCCGGCGGCGTACAGATAGCGGCCGTTGGGCGAGACCGCCAGGCCATCGACGTACTTGCTCGACCTGAGTTCGCCGAGCTTGCCGCCGGTATGCCCGTCCAGCACGTTGATCGTCTCATCGACCCCCACGTAGGCGCGGCCGCCGTCCGGGGCCACCGTGATAGCTCGGACACGCCGCCCGACCGGCACCGTGGCGAGGACCGCGTTGGTGGTGGTGTCGACGGTCAGTACCGAGTCCTCGGTGCCGGCGTATACCCGCTGCCCGTCCGGTGAGGCGGCGATCCAGAACGGTTGGTTCACCGGGATGGTGGCCACCACCGAACCGGCGCCCTCGGTGTCGACGACGCTGAGGGTGTTGACCAGCCGGCTGCTCACGTACACCCGCCCGCCCGCGACCGGTGCGATCTGGTCGGCGCCGCGAGGCAGCGGGACGGTGGTGACCGCCTGGCCGGTGGCGGCGTCGACCACGTAGAGGAACCCACTGAGGTTGGTGCCGTACACCTGCCGCCCGTCCTTCGACAGCGCGACGGCTTGCGATCCGCTAGGCATGTCCACCCGCAGGACCGGCGCGTTCGTCGTGGCGTCGAGCATGGTGAGGCCCTGGTGGTTGGCCACCCAGACCCGGGCGCTGTCCGGGGATACCGCCACGGAGTTGGGCAGGTCGCCGCCGAACGGCACGGTGGTCAGCTGGCGGGCCCCCGACGCCACCAGCGTCGGCGCCGGGGCGTTCACGGCCGGCGCGATCGGATCGGGTGTCTCCGGGGCCGGGCCGGACGAGCGGACCAGGATCGGCACCCCGACCAGCAGCACGAGCACCGCCGCGCAGGCCGCCACGATCGCCAGGGAGCGTCCCCGGCGATCCTCCCAACCGGGCCGCGCGGGATGTGGCGAAGGCAGCCGCGGGTAGGCCGGCGTGGTCACCGCCAGGGTCGGCGGCACGCTCGTCGATGGGCTGATCGACTGGGTGACCGGTACGGTGGGCGGCGTGCTCACCCGGGTGAGCACGGTGGCCGACTCCCGCTCGGTGCGTTCGGTCAGCTCGACCACCGCCCTCGGCGGCCAGGCCAGCGCCGCCGGTCCGGTCGCCCAGTGCGCGAGCTCGCGGGACAGCTGGTCGGCGGCCGGGCGGGCGCCCGGGTCCTTGGCCAGGCACGGTTCCAGCTCGGCGCGCAATCCGTCCGGCACCCCGGCGAGCTCGGGGTCGCGGTGGCTGACGCGGTACAGCAGCGCCACCGCGTTGCCGGTACTCCCGAACGGCCCGTCTCCGGACGCGGCGAACGCCAGCACCGAGGCCAGTGAGAACACGTCCGAGGGCGGCCCGGCCTCCTCCCCCGCCGCCTGCTCGGGGGACATGAACGCCGGGGTGCCGAGCATCGTCCCGGTGTGCGTGATCTGGGTGGCGTCGGCGGCCCTGGCGATGCCGAAGTCGACCAACCACGGCCCGCTGGCGGCCAGCACGACGTTCGACGGCTTGAGGTCGCGGTGCACCACGCCGGCGGCGTGCAGCGCGGCCAGGGCGCAGGCCAGGCGCGCGGCCAGCACCCGTACCGCCGGCTCCGGCAGCGGCCCGGTCTCGGAGACCGCGCGCTCCAACGAAGGCCCGGGCACGTACTCGCTGGCCAGCCACGGCCGTCCGGCGTCCGGGTCGGCGTCGAGCACGGTGGCGGTCCACGGCGCCCGCAGCCCCGCCGCGGTGCTGATCTCGCGGGCGAACCGGGTCCGGAAGGCGGGATCGCCGGCATAGCCAGGGTGCACCGCCTTCACCGCCGCCAACCGCCCGTCCGAGGCACGGCCCAGGTACACCTCCCCCATCCCGCCCGCCCCGAGGCGGCCGAGCAGCTGGAACCGACCGAGCCAGGCCGGGTCGTACGCGCGCAGCTCCTCCATCGCCCCTACCCCCTCAACACCAGGAACCGACCACGGTCCCGGCCTTGTCACACTTGGCGGTCAGACCGGCCGGCCGCAGCGAGCTGATCACCCGCGCCAGGTCGGCATCGGCGAGCGTGCCGGAGTCCGCCATCAGCACCCACACCACGGACTGGCCGCCGTTCCCTGGCAGGGCCACGGCGTGCACGGTGGCCTCAGGCGAGCCGCAGGACCCCGCGGGCTTGGTGACCGTCGCGGTGACGTGACTGCCCGTCCGTCCTCCCGCGGTCACGCTCACCGGCCCGCTCAGGCGCACCACCGGCCGGCGGCCGTTCTCCTGGTAGGCGCCACCGGCCCACAGGTCGGCCAGCGCGCGGGCGGCGGCCGCGGTGTCGCCGGTGGGCTGGCCGGTCACCCCGGACCAGGAGTCCGGTTGCGGCCGGTCCTCCCCAGGGCACCGCAGCGAGCCGTGCTCGGCGACGCCGCTCATCACCATCTGTAGCCCTCGCTGAGCGTCCTGGTAGCCCTTGACCAGGCCGGGGGCCTGCGGCCGCCAGTCCGGCGGCACGTCGTAAGCGGCGTTGCGCGTGGTGGACACGGCAGCCGACCAGCCGGGCACCTGGCTTGGGATCAACGGCGCGGACAGCACCCTGGGCGGCTCGGCGGCCGGCGGTGCGCTGCTCGACAGCCCGGTCGAGGGCGCAGTCGGGAGCGCCGTCGGCATTGGCGTCAGCGGGGTCGACGGCGCGGGCGCGGCCACCGGGACGGCACCGCCCGCACCGCCCAGGTACCGCACGCCCAGCACCGTGCCCACGGCGGCCAGCACCAGCAGCAGCGCCAACCCGATCACCAGCGGGGCCCGCCAGGTCCGTCGCGGCGGACCGGGAGCCGGCCGGCGCGGCGGGAGCCCGGGCGGCCCAAGCACCGGCCGATGCCCGGCCGGCGGGTGCGCGGCAGGCGGGTGCGCGGCAGGCGGGTGCGCGGCCGCGGGGTGCGGAGCCGGCCGGCGCGGGGCCGGCGGCCGAGTCGGGGCACCGCCCGGACCGGTCAGCTCGTCGACCGCACGTTCGGCCTGGCGGGTCAGCGCGACCACCGCGGCGGGTGGCCAGGCGTCGGCCGGGGCGCGCTGGGCGATCGTGCCGAGGCGTGCGGCGAGTTCGGCGGCCACCGGGCGGGCGATCGGGTCCTTCGCCAGGCAACGCCCCAGCTCCGGGCGCAGCTCGTCGGGGAGACCGGACAGGTCCGGGACATCGCCGACCACCCGCTTGAGCATGGCCACCGGGGTGGCGGTCTGACCGAACGGACCCTGCCCGGACGCGGCGAACACCAGCACCGAGGCCAGCGAAAACACGTCCGACGCGGTGCCCTCGGGCTCGCCGGTGGCCTGCTCGGGGGACATGAACGCGGGTGTCCCGACGGCCATGCCGGTGTGGGTGATCTTGGTGGAGTCCACCGCGCGGGCAATCCCGAAGTCGATCAGACGGGGCCCATCAGCGGCAACCAGCACATTGGACGGCTTGAGATCGCGGTGCACCAGACCCATGGCGTGCAGCTCGGCCAGCGCCCCGGCCAGCCGCACGGCCAGCACTAACAGCGCCGACGCCGCGAGCGGGCCGTCGTTCGCCACGAGCCGGTCGAGCGCGGGCCCGGAAACGAACTCGGTGGCCAGCCACGGCTGGGACGCATCCGGGTCGGCATCGCGCACCGTGACCGCCCAGCTGGCCCGGACCTGCCTGGCGATCCGCACCTCACGGCCGAACCGGGCGCGGAACTGGGCGTCGGCGGCGTAGCCAGCGTGTACCACCTTGACCGCCACCAGCTCGCCGCCGGCCGCCTGGCCGAGGTAGACCTGGCCCATGCCGCCCGCGCCCAGCCGAGCGCGCAGCTCGAACCGCCCGATCGCCACCGGGTCCTCTGCTCGCAGCCGTTCCATCGATCCCCCCCGTCGATCACCAGGAGCTCAGGTCCGTCCGCCGCTGTATCCCGTGTCGGCGGTGATCGACCTCGCGTTACCGATCAGAACGCCGCCTCCATCAAGGCCTCCGTTGCCCGGGATGACCCTTGCGGGCGCGAAAAGGTTGGGGCGAGCAGTTCGGTGGCCCGTGAGGAGCTGAAGAAGCCGAGCGAGCGCTATTCGACCCGCACGACGCGCAGCGCCGACTCAAGACCGACAAACCCGCCATGGTCCCTGGTGAGCAGGATCATCTGGTGACGGGCAGCAGTGGCGGCGATCAAGAGGTCGAATCGTCGAGGCCGTGGATTGCGCCCGCTGTCGCGAACCATGCCGGCGAACGCACCGTAGAGCTCGCAGGTGGGCAGATCCAGGGGAAGTACGGCGTAGTGCTCCAGGATCGCCCGCAGCCGACGACGCCGCGCCAGCGCCTGCAGTTGGTTGTGAACGGTGCTGCCGTACTGCAGCTCGGCAACGGTGACCATGCTTACCGCCACCTCGTCGGCGTAGGCGGCGATGCCCTCGGCGGGCGGCTGGGTCCAGACAGACGTGTCCGGCAACGCCACAACCCGAGTCATCGGTCGCCCTGGTCCTCCTGAGCCACACCGATCTCAGTGTCGTCCAGGAGCTGATCGATCTCCGCCCTGTCCCGCATCCATCGCACCGGATCAATCGGCGGCAGCCGGCTCAACAGCTCATCCACCTCCGCGGCCGGCAAGGTGGTACGGCGATGATCGCGCTGGTGCGGCACGAGGTCGGCCACCGGTACTCCGTTGACCGTCACGGTGAAGCTTTCCCCCTCGGCGACGCGGCGCATGATGGCCGCGTTGTCGTTGCGAAGCTCCGACTGCTTGATGACCTCGCTCACGCTATCAAGATAGCGGTTGATAGCGATCGACGCTATTTACGTTCGAGGCATCACTTCATAGAAATCGAGCAGCGTTCCCTGCCCGGGCTGTTCCCCCGCTGGAGTGGCGCGGTGTCCAGGAACCGGGGACAGGACCTGTCTCGGGTCGGCGTGATCCGGACCGAAACCCGCGACGCGCCGGATCCGCGGCCGCGGCAGCTCCCGGCCGAACGGCCAGCAGATGCGGAGGGCAGCCATTACTGCAGGTCAGCGCGGCTCGCTCTGCCGCGTGTGCGCACGGTTTCGGTGGGTAGGCTGATCGGTGTGACTGTCACCGGACTCGGCCTCCCCGGTTTGCGAACCGCTCGGGGTAGCGACCCGGCGCGGCCCGACGACCCTCGGTTGATCGACCGGTTCGGTCGGGTCGCGACCGATCTGCGGGTGTCCCTGACCGACCGCTGCAACCTGCGTTGTACATACTGTATGCCGGCTGAGGGTCTCGACTGGACGCCCTCTGACCAGCTACTGAGCGACGACGAGATCGTCCGGCTGGTGACCGTCGGAGTGAACCGACTGGGCATCGACGAGGTCCGCTTCACCGGTGGCGAGCCGCTGCTCCGCAAGGGCCTCGAGTCGATCTTGAGCAGGGTGTCGGCGCTGCGGCCGCGCCCGGAGATCTCGCTCACCACCAACGGCATCGGACTGGCCCGGCGGGCCCGCGCACTGGCCGCCGCGGGGGTCGACCGGCTGAATGTGTCGCTTGACACACTCCGCCCGGAGACGTTCGAAACGATCACCCGGCGGGATCGGCTGACCGACGTGCTGGACGGGATGGCCGCCGCGCGCGCCGCCGGATTGGACCCGGTCAAGGTGAACACGGTGCTGCTGCGCGGGGTGAACGACGACGAGCCGGTGTCGCTGCTGCGCTACTGCCTGGATGCCGGCTACGAGCTGCGGTTCATCGAGCAGATGCCGCTGGACGCCCAGCACGGCTGGCAGCGCGACGAGATGATCACCGCCAGGGAGATCCTGACGCGGCTCCAGGAGGCGTTCACCCTCACGCCGGACCCAGCCGAGCGCGGCGGCGCGCCCGCGGAGCGGTGGTTGGTGGACGGCGGCCCTTCGGTGGTCGGCGTGATCGCCTCGGTGACCAGGCCGTTCTGCGGCGACTGCGACCGCACCCGACTCACCGGCGACGGCCAGTTGCGCTCCTGCCTCTTCGCCCGGGGCGAGACCGACCTGCGCGGCCTGCTGCGCGGCGGCGCCTCGGACGCCCAGATCGCGGACGTCTGGCGCGGCGCCATGTGGGCGAAGGCCGCCGGGCACGGGATCGACGACCCCGGGTTCCTGCAGCCCGATCGTCCGATGAGCGCAATCGGAGGTTGAGCGTGGTCACCGTGCGGTACTTCGCGGGCGCCCGAGCGGCGGCCGGCATACCCGACGAACGGGTGCCGCTGCCCGAGGGCGGCACGGTCGCCGACGTACTCGCGCTGGTCACCGCCCGGCACGGCACGGCGCTGTCCCGGGTGCTGGAAGGGTCCAGCCTGCTGCTCGACGAGGTCGCGGTGCGGGACCGCTCGCTGCGCGCCCCGGCCGGCGCCACCCTCGACGTCCTCCCCCCCTTCGCCGGCGGCTAACCCGCCGTCCCCAATTCCGCGGGTCGGGGCTCCCAGCCCACCGAGTCGGGACTCCCAGCACACCGCGCTGGCTCGCCGGGCGGGCAGGCTATGGGGCATGACAGATCGAGCGGAGCATCGCGTCGTGGTGGTCACCGGGGCGAACCGGGGCCTGGGGCTGGAACTCGCCCGGCAGTGCGCGGCGGACGGCGACACGGTGCTGCTGGGCAGCCGCGACCTCGCGGCGGGCGAGCGCGCCGCCGCCGAGCTGACCACCGCCGCGCTGACCACCGCTGAGCTGACCGCCGAGGGGCTGACCGCCGCCGGATCGCCGGGGCGGCTGCTGCCGGTGCGGCTGGATGTCACCGACGCCGACGGGCTGCGCGCCGTCGCCACCACGGTGCGCGACCAATTGGGCCGGGTGGACGTGCTGGTCAACAACGCCGCCGTGCACTACGACACCTGGCAGAATGCGGCGAACGCCGACCTCGGCGTGGTCCGCGAGGCGCTGGAGACCAACGTGGTCGGCGCCTGGCTGACCACGCAGGCGTTCCTCCCGCTGCTGCGCCGGAGCCGGCACCCTCGGATCGTCATGGTGAGCAGCGAGGGCGGGTCGCTGGCGTCGATGGGCGGCGGTATCCCCGCCTACCACGTGAGCAAGGCCGCCCTCAACGCGCTGACCCGCACCCTGGCCGGTGACCTCGAACGGGAGGGCATCCTGGTCAACGCGGTGTGCCCGGGGTGGACGGCCACCGACATGGGCGGGCCCGGCGGGCGGCCGGTCAGCCAGGGGGCGGCGAGCATCCGGTACGCCATGGACCTGCCCGACGGTGGCCCCACCGGCACGTTCACCCGGGACGGCCGGCCGGTCCCGTGGTAGCGCTGGATCAGCGGTGGTTGCAGAGGTCCAGCGGCGCGCCGTCGGCGGTGGTGCACGGCACGTAGCCGGTCCCGTTGAGGCGAACTCGCGCGCTGTCGTTCTTGCGGATGTAGTCGATGAATTTCCCGAGCAGGGTGTCAGATGCGGGCGTTCGCTGGGAGTAGATGTACTCCACCGTCCAGAACGCGTACCCGGTCTCGATCACGGTGTTGGTGTCGAACGCCTTGTTGTCGATCGTCAGCGCGGTCACGGCGTTGCTCTTGCGCGCGTCGGCGACCGAGGAAGCGTCGGAGTAGCCGATGGCACCCCGGGTTTGGCTGATCTTCTGCACGACGTCCCGGTTGGCGCCGCGTTCGCACCGGATGATCGGCGCCCCGGTGTCGCGGTCGTTGGTGAGGCACTCGTTGGAGGTGGTAGATGACGATCGCCACCTGCTCGGCGTGCAGGGTCGTCGGCTCGGTGTTCTGCTTTCCGTCGGAGAGCGCGATGAGATCGCTCGCCGCGCCGGGGTCGAGTCGGGCCACCTGGCGGACTCCGTCGACGCTGCCGGTCTCCTGCGTGGTGATCGCGGCATCCGGGCAGCTGCGCTGATACTGCGCCGCGATGACCTGCATCGTCGGCATGAACACGGTGGAGCCCACGATCGCCAGCCGGCCGGACCCGCACGCAACGCTCGCGCCGGCCGGGGCCGGTATCACCAGCCCGATCAACAGCAGCAGGGTGAGCGCGATGGCGACAGCTCCGGTCACCCTCGGCAGGGTGACCCGCCGCTCGATCCGTGCGTCCCGGATGACGCCAGGCTCATGGAGCCGGCCGCCGGGGACAACGACTTTGGTGACCGCGCCGGCATGACCCTCCGGTTCGAGGAGAAGCACGACGAGTTTGAACCGCTGCCGGCGGCCGAGCCTGATGTTGCTGAGCCGGACTCCCCGGCTGTCCGTACCGCGGCCCTTGCCGTGCAG
>Ga0137415_10003594_pt1 | contig 15401 bp, 14 predicted proteins | sample CZODoug3_1_1_16f_FD_183082 | JGI IMG/M metagenome (GOLD analysis project Ga0137415, IMG submission 183082) | Vadose zone soil fungal communities from Angelo Coast Range Reserve, California, USA - CZODoug3_1_1_16fungal (Hybrid Assembly) | ecosystem: Environmental > Terrestrial > Soil > Vadose... | reverse complement strand
CTCCGCGCCGGGCAGCGGCCGGCGGACGACGAAACCGCCTCCTTCCAGCTGGCGATGGGCGGTGACGATCTGGGTCGCTTCACGAGTCTTCATGATGCCGCATCCGATGCCCGTCGGACGGTTCTGATTCGCCCGTGCGACCGGGCCTGGAGCATCGCTCCCGCTCCTCGGGAATCTGAGGCATCATGTCAGGTGTGGATACCGTGATCGCCGCGCGTGGGCTCTGGGTGGTGGTGAGCCTGGTGTTCGCCAGCGGTTTAGGGTTGCCGGTGCCGTCGGCCCCGGTCCTTCTCGGAGCCGGTGTGCTGGCCGGCTCGGGGAGGCTTTCGCTGGGGGGAGTGATCGCGGGAGCGTTCCTCGCGCACCTCGCCACCGATCTTGCCTGGTACGGACTCGGTCGCTGGCGAGGACAGCGCATCCTGGCGCTGCTCTGCCGGATCTCGTTGGAACCCGATACTTGCGTCCAGCGCACTGGAGATCTGTTCGCTCGCCGGCAGTCGACCGCGCTGCTCATCTCGAAGTTCGTGCCTGGGCTGAGGATCGTGGCGGCCCCCCTCGCCGGGATGCTGCGCATGCCGGTTGCCGGGTTCGCGACCTGGGATGGCCTGGGGACGATGCTGTGGGTTGGAACGCTCGCCTCTCTCGGTTACCTGTTCAGCGAGCCCGTCGCGCGGGCCGCCGCTCCCGCCGCAAGGTTGGGTTCCTGGCTGGTCCTCGCGGTGCTGCTCGCGTTCGCGGGCTGGCTGGGCTGGAAGTCGCTCCGGCGCCGGCAATTCGTGCGCGACCTGCGAGTGGCGCGAATCACTCCGGAAGAGCTCCATTCGCAGCTGGAGGCAGGCGAGAGCGTGACGGTGATTGATCTGCGCAGCCCGCCGGCGGACACGAGGGTGCGCGGCGCCCTGCAGATGGCGCCCGACGAGTTGGAGCGACGCGACGGCGAGATTCCGCGCGATCGCGACGTCGTCCTCTACTGCAACTGCCCCAACGAGGCGAGCGCGGCGCAGATGGCGCTGCGGCTGCGGCAGCGAGGAATCATGCGCGTTCGACCTCTGCTGGGAGGCCTCGAGGCCTGGCAGGAGCGCGGCTATCCGGTCGAGTCCGTCCAGGCGAGTGTGGGGCCCGCACTGGCCGCCGGTGCCAGCGCGTCATTGCATTGAGGAAGCGATGGCGGGTTCCAACCGCGGAGGATGGAAGACCTGCTTCGCCGGCTCCCGATGGGGCGACGGTCGTCGGCACGTATCACACGCACGGAGATTACTCGAGGGTCGATCCCGTGACGGGAGACATTGTGCGCACGGATGCCTTACACGATGAGTTCAATAGCAACAATTTCTCCTCGGGAGACCTGAAATTGTACAGCGACTTGTCGATTAGCTTCCCGGGATTCAAGGGGTATCTCGGAACCCCGAGCGGCGTGTTCAAGGTTTTCAATCCGGCGTCTGGAAGTGTGACGGTGCTGCCATGAGAACCGCATTGATCGCATGCGCCATGGTGTTCTGGACGTTTTCTGTGGGGTACGCAATGACCGATGGACGATTCAAGGTGATCGACACGATCTCGGGTACGAGCGTCCTCGCGATACAGGCCGCGCTGCCTGCAATCGGTCGAGAGAAGCTCAAGCTATCCGAGTATCGCGTGACTGTGGCGGAAGATGGCTCGTCGATTTACGTGACGTGCACCGATCCGGCCAAAGGCCCTGAAGTTCGCGGGGGCGGAGGAAGAATGCTGGGGTTCACTGTGGAGCTATCCAAAGACGATCTGCGCATCATCAAGTCGTACTACTCTCGATAGCGTGCCTTGAAGAGCGCGACCGGAGCACGCCGTGGGCTGTCCGAAAGCCGATAGGTTGGCGCGGGGATCGTCTTCCGGCGAGCGACTCGTGTCCTGGTGAAGCGGAAATCGCCGCTGCAGACGTCCGGAGCTGGCGGGAGGTGTTCAACGCCTATTGGATTACTCGGTGTGCGATGTCGCCGCGATCGGCGAGGGGGTCAGCGATTCGGTGGAGAGGCGGCTTTCCGCGGACATGGTCCGTTGGAGCGAACTCGCCGGCTACGTCAGGAGAGACGACCGGTTCCTCGGTTTCATCGTCCGCCGAGTGGACGGAAGTTCGCTGATCCGTCTTTCCTGCACCTGACGACATCCTTCCCGACCCGAGCCTGCTCAGGGCGTCAAACTGAACTGGTAGACGCCGACCGACAGCTTGATGCCGTCGGTGAGCAGGTGGAACTGGAACCTGCACCGCGCAGCGTCGAAGCTCGCGCTGTTCTGCGCGCAGTTGTCCGGCGACCACGTATAAGTTCCACTGACCGGGGTGCTGCCGAGCAGGTCCGCGAAATCGACGGCGTCGAACCAATGCGTCGGATCGACGCGCAGTTCGACCGTCTGCATCGCTTCGGTGAACGTGAGATTTGCCAGGGCCCCGCTGACGCGCTGGAGCGCGATCAGAGGCTGTTGCGGAGTCGCGACGCTGGTGTTGATCACCACCAGCCCGGCGAATGGAGCAGTGGTGGATCCCTTCGACGCGCTGCCTGCGACATACGCCGTCGCAGCGTTGCCCAGCAGCTGGCGATCGGCAGCCGACGCGGTCGAGGTGGCCTGGAGGGGCAACAGGTCGATCTCGCAGTAGTGCGACGTATCCGTCTGGCCGTCGGCACCGCCCGGCACGTCCTTTAGCGCCGGGTCGAGCGGATCGACGACGAATTGCTCCGTCGCTTGCATGATCACGAGGCCCCCGCGAGTCGACTCGCCGGGCGGCGGATCGACGTTGAAGTACAAGGGTCCGAGGACGATCCTCGCGGTCTGCAACGTCACCGTCCAACCGGTGCACGGAGCGTCCTGGGCGTTGCAAAAGGTGAGCGGACCGGCGGCCGGGCGGGACAGTCCGCCCGCGCGAAGACCGATCTTGATCAGCGCTCCGCCGGTCGATCCGCAAGTGGAGGCGCAAAGACCGACGACCGCGAGCGCCATCGTGCGCAACCACCTGTCGCGAGGCGCGGTCATCTCAGTGCTCCCGTTCCAGGTCGAGCTCGATCGTGAAGAGCACGATGCGCGGCGGCGCTGCCGTGAAGTGCGCCGCGGGGGCGAGCGTCGCGAAGGGGCGGCTGTGGAAATCCGACGCGTAGAAGAACTCGCTCAGCGGGAATTGATTGTTCGTCAGGTTCGTCACACGCACTCCTGCTCGTACGGGACCCGCGCGGAGATACGCCGACGCATCGATCTGCAACGTCGGATCGGAGAACTGGCTGAAGGGAAGCGCGCGCTTTCCGATGTAGCTGATTCCCAGTCCTGCTTCTCCGATCAGCCGCTGATCGAGCAGGCGCAAGTTCCCCGGCAAGGGTCCGAACAACGCGGTGTCGGAGCGGCCGACGACGAGAGGCGCATAAGGGACGAGCGAGTGCGTGTCGTCGAACCGCGGATTGACGGTGGTGATCGAGGCCGCCTCGTCGAAGAACCGTCCGGTCGCCCGGACCGCGCCGACCACGCCGACGCGGGTGGTGCCGGGAGCGGCGGAATAGCGACCTTGGTTGGGATCGGGCAGCAGCTCTTGATCCACGTGCGTGTAATAGCCGACGACGCGGCCGCTGAGATCCACGCTGCCGAACGGGTGCCGGTACAGAAGTCCCGCCTCTGCGGCGCGCAGCGGCACGACGGGAGCCTTCTGCTCCTGGCTGATATAGCGCGCATCGAGGGACTGGCCTCCGAGACCGTAGCTGGCGGTGAAGGTCAGGTCGTACGGCAGCGCGACGAGCGCCGTGACCTTCGGCGCAAACAGATCGCCGGTCGCCGTCTGGCGGCGCGTCGGTTCCTGAGGCTGGCCGGACGCGTCGTACGGAGGACAATTCACGTTGAGCGGCTGACCCGTTTGGTAATTGCCGTTGGTCGCGCAGAGGTCGACGACGTTGTAGTACCAGACGTCCTGCCGGACGCCGCCGCGCAAAGTGAGGAACGGAAGGGGCTTGATTTCTGCATCGAGGTAACCGGCCACGTTGACGATGTCCGTCTGGAGCATCTGGTCGATGAGGTAAGGAGTCTGCGTCCCGAATCGCACGCGCTGCAACGTCGGGACCGTGTGGTCGTAGCGGCCATACAGTCCGAGCTCGACGGCCTGATCCCGTCCGAACCAGTTGAAATGGACGCGGTAGCCCCCTCGCGTTCCGGCAGTGATCGCCCAGTAATCCTTCTGCACCGCATCGCCTCGCTGGTCGTGCAGGCTCTGCCCTCGCCGCTGCACGTCGAGGAGGAAGCCGGTGAAGTTCTCGTCGATGCGGAGGGAGCGGTAGATCAAGAACGTCTGCGCCGTGACGACCCCGTCGCCCACGGGTGATTCGAGGTCGAACGATGCCATGTAGCGCTGGGCATCGCCGCCTTGGCTCGCGTCCTCGGTGCCGTAGAAGTCCAGCTGCCCGGAATCGACCTGGTCCTTGCGAAGCACGCCCGCCGACCGGTAATGCGTCGCGTACATGCCCGCGAGGATTCGATACAGCCCGCGCGGTCCCAGCTCTCCTTCGTATTGCGCCATCCCGGTGGCATGCGATGCGGCGCGGGAAATCCCGAAGCCGTCGGTCGTCTGGTACTCGAAGGCTCCGAACGTTCCTTCGCGCTGTCCCTTCGGCGCCCAGAGGCCGAGCAGCCTTCGCGTGCCGTAAGATCCGAAGCTCGCCTCGGCGCGCATCCCGCGATCGCGCACCCCGAGCTCGTAGCGTGCGCTTCCCGCGATCGCGAAGTCGCCCTGGTGTGGATCGAACGGTCCCTCGATCACCTGCAGGTCCCGGATCAGCTCCGGGATGATGAAGTGCGTATCGGCGTAGCCGTGAGCATCGGGGTTGTCGACCTCGTTGATCGGAACGCCGTTGACGGTGAATTCGATGGCCTCGCCCGTTCCGGCGTTGAACCCCCGGAGGAACACTTGCCCGGCGTGACCCTCGCCGCCTTCGTTGGCGATGAAGATCCCGGGGGCGAGGTTGAGCAAATCCTCCGCATTCTTCCTCGGGATGATGGCGAGCTGCCCGACGTCGATCTGGAAGTCGCTCCCGCCCCTCTCGACCTTCCGCTGCCGGCCGCGGACGCTGACTTCGCCGATGTCTCTCGCCTGTCCGGCTGCCGTCGGCGTCGGCCGTTCCGCCGGCATGCCGCCATCGGCGCCCGCGACTTCAGCTGCGGGTCCTGCGGGAGCGCCGGCATCGGCGCCGCCCGCGACCGCTGACGGCGTCGGAGCTCCCGCGTCCGGCGATCCGGGGCCTGGAGCCGTTGCTGGCGCCGCGGCGGTCCCCGCCAGCCCGCCAGGAATTGGTGCGGTGCCTTCGGGAACGAAGCGGAACGGAATCCGCACGCGCGCCGCGAATGGAACGCCGTTGCGCAAGGCGGGGCGGAACTTCCACTTCCGCACCGCATCGAGCGCCGCCGCGTCGAACGCGGCCCCTCCGCTCACGTCCACGGACGCGTCCTGCACCGCTCCGTCCGGGCCCACCGTCACGAGCAATCCGACGATCGCGCCCGTGGTCGCGCCCGTGGGCGCGGTGGCCGCAGGCGTCTCGATGGGCTGCGGCGGCACGACCTCCTGCGCCAGGGCAGCGAAGCTGAGCGAGACGGCGGCGGCCCCCATCGTGAAGACGCGGAGATTTGTCATCGGAAGAAATGCACGACGAATGGAGGCGTGGCGCTGGCAACCGTCTTGCCGGAAGAGTCGCGGGCCGCGGAAAAGTGCTCGCGTTCCGCGCAGTGTCGGGCCGCGCCGGCGAAGCCGCCTGGAGGCGACTTGAGCACGTCGACCGACGTCGGCGAGCCGTCCGCGTCCAACTGGACCCGGATGGTGACGTACGCGTCGCGCATGTCGCTGGTCTGCTCCTCGGAGGGCCATGGACAGGACCATTCGCGATGAATCGGGGACGAGGGCCGCGAGCGATCGACCGGAAGCGCATTCGGCTTCCCGCCGACGATGGGGTTCGGATCCGCGATCGCATCGGTGCTCGTCCCCTTGGCGGAGGTGGACCCGCCCGCGTAGGTCGTCCCCTCGCCGACGGCGAGGTTGAATCCAGTCATGTCGATCGGTGCTTCCGGGTCCGGCGCCGCGACGATCGCCTTTCCGGCCTGCGCGGGAGCCGGCGGCGGCTGCCGCGGCCGGGCGAGCTTCGGCGAAGGCCTGGCCTCCGGTGGCGGAGGGATCCTCGCCGGCGGAGGTGGAGGAGCAGGCAATGGAGGCGCTGCCTTTTGTAGCGCGACGCTGACTTCCTGGCGGGGCGCTGGCGGCTGTTCGTGACCGCCGGTGTGCTTCATGCCGACCGCCAGCACGAGAACCCCGTGGGACAGCAGGGCGATGACCAGAGCGCCCGCGGGAAGCGACCACCGGGCATGGCCGAGCGTGCCGAAGCTGAGCACCGGCGATAGCGGCGACTCGTCCCGGCGGACGACCTCCGGCACAACGCGGAGGATGCGCATGCGCGTTCGCCGGACCGCACGACTCACGGAGCTTCCTGCTTCGGAGTTTCGGGAACGACGGCAAACGCAATCTGGCTGACGTGCGCCTGCGAGAGCAGGTCCATGACGTGGATGACGCGCTTGTGCGGCACCTCGCCATCTGCCTGGATCACGGCGCGGAGGTCGGGATGCTGCGCAAGCTCGTCCGCTGCGCGCGTCTTGATCGCTTCGTCGCCGGGCACCGGCTTGCCGTCGATGAACGCCTTGCCATCGCTAGTGAGCGAGATCGCGAAGACCACCTGCAACGCTTCGCCCGTTGCCGCTTTCGGCAACGTCAAAGGCAGAGCCGTCGACGGCGCGATGACGAGCTTGGCCGTCACCATGAAAATGATCAGCAGGACCAACGTAATGTCGACGAGCGGTGTGACGTTGATTCCGCCGATGATGCCATTGCCCGCGTCCTTCCCGGAGCCCGCCATCAGCTGCCTCCCAACGGGAGCGGCCGGACGGTCGAAGGAGGCTCACTAGCGGGGGGCTCGGCATTGAGATGGGCGAGGAGGATGTTGGTGAGCGCCTCCGTGTTCGCACCGATCCCCTGGATGCGCCGCTGGAAATAGTTGTACGCGGCGACCGCCGGAATCGCGACGAAGAGACCGACCGCGGTGGCGATCAACGCCTCGGCGATCGAGCTCATGATCGCCTGCGGCGCCAGGCCGGACGCCGCGGCGGCGGTCGCCGCGGCCTGGGGACGTCCGAGGATCTCGAACGCCTCGATCACGCCGATGACGGTTCCGAGCAGCCCGAGGAAGGGCGCGTTGTTTCCCACCGTGCCCAGCACGGCGAGGCCGCGCTCGAGGCGAACGCGCTGCAGGGCCGCGGCGCCGGTCATCGCCTTCTCTGCCGCAACGGGACCGAGATCGGCGTGGCGCAATCCCGTGACGGCGACAGCCGCCTCCGCCGAAGGCGACTTTTCCAGACCTTCCAACGCTTCGCGGACCTTGCCTTCGCGGAGCCGCTTGTCGAGATCGTCGGAGAGCTTCCCAACGTCGTCGCGGACCCTGAAGAGGAAGAGCGAGCGCTCACCGATGATGACGAGGTCCACGACGGAAAGGGCCAGCAGGATCCACATGACCCACGAGGCTTTCAAATCGAGCAGCGCGTGCTTCAACAGATCGACCAGCATTGCGTCTCCAAGAGATGCGAGCTTCTGACCTTCGTGCGCACGAAGAGGCGCGGACCCGACGGATCCGCGCCCCGAGGATTGGCTCAGTGGATGTTCGGGGTGAAGTACGGGTCGTTGGGATGCTGCCCGACGGTGTAGCAGAGACCGTCCGCGTTGAGGTGCATTTGCGTTTGCGTGGAGAAGACCATGAAGTTGATCAGGTCCGGCACGTTGACCGTGGGCACGCCCTGCCGGTCGTACACCACGTTTCCGCCGCTTGCGGTCATGTCCGTCGTGAAGGCCGGCCACATGATCGGACCGCGGTCGTTCATGGGCGTGCCATCGCTGAACGTCGCGGCGACGGAGCGGCCACCCGTCGGAGTCAAGAGGATGCTCCGCAGATCCACTGCCGTCGTCGCCGCGCTAGCGGGGGCCCAGGCGGCGATCGGATCGAAGCGGAGCGGTTGTCCGTGGATGATCAACCTGTCCCAGAACAGGTGATCGACGTGCATCGTGACTTGCGCGGTGACGGCGCCGGTCGGGCTCGGCTGGACTCCGCGCGCCGCGAGGTCGTCTCCTCCCGTTGCGCCGCTATTCGAGGGATTGACGCAGTTGATGAGCGACGCGGCGTCGTTGAAGCCGAAGAAGAACTTCACCGTCTGCGGCATCAAATCGAACTTCGCCTTGTTGGGATACGTTCCCGCGTTGGGATTGCCGACGAATGTCGCCGTCCCGCGATAGAGCTTGCTCCAGCCGTTCGTGACCATCATGTCGTAGTCGGCCTGCTGAGCGCTGGTCAGGTTCACGTTTGCCACCGGGTACTTTGCTTGGAGCGTGTCGTACGAGAATGCGTACCGGACGGACGTGTCGAACGCTTGACCGCTGTCCTGGGTGTTCCATTTGAAGAGAGCGCCTGCGGGTTCGCCGGCAGCTGCGGTGAAGTCGTGCGGCGGGTTGTGCATGTCGACCACGTAGGGGCCGACCTTCGTCGCGACAGCAGCGTTCAACGTGCTCTGCGACGAATACTGCGTCGCGCCCGGCGAGAGGCGGAAGTTGCCGAGGACGACCAGGAGCTCGTCGAACTGCATGCTCCAACCGTCGACGAATTGAGTCGCCAGGTTGGGGTTCGTGACGGAGGGATCGAAGGTAAGGCCGGTCAACTCGCCCAACTGCTCGCCCGAGAACGTCACCTGGATGCTTCCTGCCTTGTTGGGCGCCTGCTGCGTAAATCCAGGGTTGCAGGACGTGTTGAGCGTGTTCCCTGAAGCGGGCTTGCAATTGGGATCGTAGCCCGCATTGACGTTTCCGTTGCTGCTCCCGCCGCACGCCGCGGCGAGCACGAGCGCGCTCCAAAGGAAAAGCCCGTTGGAAGACTGCATTTCAAAGGCTCCGTGTTCATGGCGGCGCGGGGCCGCCGGGTTGAAAGGGAAATTCGCTGCAGGGGGCGTTGCAGCTGCGCGAAGCAGGTTCTCGCGACGATCGCCGGGCGCCCATCGGACACCTTGCGATGCAGGCGCGCGCGGAGAGCGCTCGCTCGCCGCTGCTCCCACCTCGTGCAGCCGGAGCTGCTACGCCAGCGGCGGAGACGCCTTCGGAGCCAACAGGTAGACGGCGAGGCCACCGAGCCGGGGTGGCTCGGGCGCGACTGAAGGCGAAAGCTCGCTTTCACGCGGCAGGCCTGCAGGCCGCGACTTCGAATCGGCCCGCGCGCGGAGCTTTCCTTGAAGGGCGACGGCGCAGTGATGGTGGCTCAGCCCATCGACAGAGAGAGGCACCGGCTCGCGCTGGGCAAGGAGCACCGAGCCGTCGCCGTGCGAATGAGCGTCGACGGCCGTGCGCGAGGCGAGGCCGTTCGCCGGAACGTCGATCAGCTCGCCGTCTTCGGGGCACGTGACGTGCGGGACCAGCGCCGCGTGGAAGGCTTCGAGCACCGGCGCGCCGGACAGCAGCAGCGCAAGCACCACGGCCAACGTCCGCCCGAACGGCGCTGCGTTGCGTAGAGGCGGATGACGCAGACGGACGAGCACGACGAGTGCAAGCGTACGGGGAGATCGGCCCGCAAGCAAGCAATGCCGGCGAAGGTGTGTGTTTGTCGGAGCCATTCACGCGTTCGCAAACGGTCGTCGCACGTTCCTAGCTTCCGGTGCGCCTACGCTCCCCGGTCGATCCGACCATGTGCGCGGGCGACGCCGTCGTCTGCTCTGAACCTCGCCATGGACGCACAGGCGTTGCCCGTCGGATTGGAAGAAACGGATCATCGCGGGGCCTTCTTCATCGAGAGCGGAGGGCAGCGCCTCGCGGAGGTGACGTTTTCCGGCACTTCGGACCCAAGCTCGTCATCCACGATCACACCGAGGTATCCGACTCCCTCCGAGGACAGGGGGTCGCGCGCAAGGAGAGGGACGCCAAGGGCGACGTGGTCCGCGAGGAAAAAAAGGTCGACAAGTAGCCGGGCTAACCGGCGGCTTGCACGGGAGCGGACTTGAGCGCGTCGGCCGCGATCTCATACGAGCGAAGCCGCGCTGCGTGGTCGAAGATCTGGGAGGCGATGATCAGCTCGTCCGCCCCGGTGCGGGCGGTGAAATCGTTGAGCCAACGCTTCACGGTGGCCGGCGAGCCAATCGCCGAGCAGGCCAGTACCCGATCCAGGATCGCCCGCTCCCCGACGCCCCATCGGCGTACTGCCGGCGGAGGCAGGCGCCCCGGCCTGCCGCTGCGGAGATTGACGATCGCCTGTTCGAGCGACGTCGCCAGCCGCGCCGCCTCCTGGTCGCTCTCCGCGGCGATCACGTTCACTCCCAGCATCAGATAGGGACGCGCGAGCTGCGCCGAGGGCCGGAAGTGGGCCCGATACAGCTCGATCGCATCCATCAGCTCCGCGGGAGCAAAGTGGGACGCGAACGCATACGGCAGGCCGAGCAGGGCGGCGAGGCGAGCTCCGTAAAGGCTCGACCCCAGGATCCAGATCGGCACCTCCAGGCCCGCTCCGGGCACGGCGAGCACCGGCTGGCCAGGCTGCGCGGGGCGGAAGTACTCCATCAGCTCGAGAACGTCCTGGGGAAACTCGTCGACGTCGGCGTCGAGCTTCCGGCGCAGCGCCAGCGACGTCCGGGGGTCCGTTCCAGGCGCGCGGCCGACGCCGAGATCGATCCGGCCGGGAAACAGTGACTCGAGCGTGCCGAACTGCTCGGCGATCACCAGCGGCGCGTGATTCGGCAGCATGATCCCGCCCGCGCCGACGCGGATCGTCCTGGTGCCGGCCGCGACGTGACCCATCACCACCGCAGTCGCGGCGCTGGCGATGCCCGGCATCCCGTGGTGCTCGGCCAGCCAGAACCGCCGGTATCCCCACCGCTCCGCGTGGCGTGCGAGATCCAGCGAGCAGCGGAGCGCCAGACCGGTGTCGCCGCCTTCGATGACGGGTGCAAGATCGAGAACCGAGAATGCAGGCATAGCAATGTTTAGATGCCGCGCGGCGAACCGTGGTGCGCCGGCCAGGGTATTCTCCAGCGATGCCCCCCGAGCCCGGCCAGGAGCGCTGGTCCGTGTTGGCCGATGGCGTCTTCTGCCCGGCCGCGGCCGCGTGGGGCGAACGGGGCGTCTCGGTCTTCATGCGCGGCGCGAGCGGTGAGTTGCTCGTGCGCGAGCGGCAAGAGGATGTCTTCGGCGAGCTCCGTTCGCTCGGCGTGCCGGTGGCGCGCATCGAGGGCTCGCGCGTCACCATCCCTGTGGAGTGGCCGATCGCCGCTTGCAGCACACGGGACGGCGACATTCACCTGGTAGCTCGAGGCGTCGAGGGCGACCTCGTCCACGCGCGCCTCCGCGGCAAGGACTGGTCGGGGTTCGAGTCGATCGGCGTTCCGGAGGCGGAGGGCCGCGGAAGCGCGCTGCCGATGGGAATCGCCGGCGCGCCCGCGGCGTGCTGCCGCGAGCGCGGGCGGCTGGAGGTGTTCGCCGTCGCCGGAGAAGGCGACCTGCTGCACACCGTCCACGACGCAACGGGATTCGGCGAATGCCACTCGCTCGGCGGAATCGGCGGGCCCGGCCGCGACTCGCCCGTGTTCGGCGCCATCTCGGCTTTCGACGCCGGCCTGCGCGCCATGGGAGTCGTCGCGCGCGGGCCCTCCGGCGACGTCCTGGTCAAGCTCTGGACGACCCAGCAGCAGTGGCGCCCGTTCACGCCGCTACGGGGGATCGACGAGATCGATCCGCTCGATCCCGCGCTGGAGTGGATGACGCCCTTGACCGGCCCCCCGGCCGTGTGCGGAGGAGGCAGCTCGCGCGCGGACGTCTTCATCCGCGGACCTCGCGGCCATCTCTTCCACGCAACCTGGGACGGCGAGCGTTGGACGGCGTTCGAATCGCTTGGGGCGCCCGCAGCGCCGGATGCGGCGCCGATCCCGTTCACCGCGGGACCCATTGCCTGCGCGTGGGGCAAGTTCCAGCTCGACGTCTTCGCCTGCGCGGCCGACGGAAAGCTCTACCACTCGCGCTCGAACGGCACCTGGCGCCCGCGCGCGCCCTGATGTGCGCTCGAGGAAATACCAGACGATCTCAGTCATCGACTCGAGTCCAGGGTACATTGGGAACATGAGAGCCATGGCGTGGGCCGCCCTGGTCATGGTCCTGCTCGCGTGCGCTACATCGGCTCGACGTGTGCCCATCCGCCCGGTGGCCCGCGACGAGCGTGGGGTGTCGTTCCTGCCGTTCGCGTCCTCGCGCGTGGAGCGGTTCAGCGATCAAGAAGGCCGGCCGTGCCCGGAGCTCGTGGGCCGTGTCCGCAACAACCTGATCGGTTGGGAGTCCGAACATCCGGATGATCCCGCCTGCACGCACGACACCATGCATGAAGGGACCCGCCCCGGGTTGCTGGAGATGCGCTGGCGCTCGGAGCTTCCGCAAGACGGCAGCTACGACCTGGTGACGCTGGGCTACAGCGTCGGCGCGTGGGGGCGGGTGACCACCCGCGGATCGTACTACGGCGACTACTACGCCCGCGCCAGCGTGGTGGTCGAGGCAAGCTCGCCCAGTTGCGCGGCCAAATGGTCCTCGGAGCTGGCACTCGCGCAGGTTAGCGGTCTATGGCACCGCATCGCGGCGTTTTCCGGATGGCTGGAGATCCCGGACATCGGCATCTCCGGCTGCAAGGCACACGAGCCCATCGAGGTAAGATTGCGCCTGGTTGGAGACGTGAATCGGGGCAAGGTGGACGTGGACTGGTTCGGGTTTTCGGCGATCCAGGACGACGAGGTCAACCGCATCTTCGGCATCCGGCCGAAGCCCGATGTCCCGGCTGCTCCCGGGGTGACAGCACACTGATGCCCACATTGTGGCGCGCCGGCATGGCTGTTAGTAGCGGTCTCCCGTGTCCCCTTCGAGAGGTGCTGATGCGCTGGATTCCGATCGCCGCAGTCATCCTCGTCCTCACGTCCTGCGGGAGCGACGGGCCGCCCTGGCGCGATCTCGGGGGAATCTGCGCCACGCCGCGGGCGGGCATCGACCGGCAGGGCACGCTCGATGACGAGAAGAAGTTCCTGCGCGCGTGGACCGACGATCTGTACCTCTGGTACAGCGAAGTGCCTGCGTATGATCCCGCGGGGTTTCCCACGGCGATCGCGTACTTCGACGTCCTCATGACGCCCGTGACGATCGGCACCCAGCCAAAGGACCGATTCCACTTCACCTACGACACCGCCGCCTGGGAGCGCTTTTCGAAATCCGGACAGGATCTCGGTTACGGGTTCACCTGGGAAGCCCTGCACACCAGTCCTCCCCGGGAGTACCGGGTCGCCTATCTCGAGCCGAATCCTCCGGCAACGCTAAACGGCATCCGGCGTGGCGCCCGGATCATGTCCATCGACGGCGTCGACATGGTGAACGGCACCGGCCAGGCTTCGCTGGACACGTTGAACGCGGGCCTCTTTCCCAAGACGGTGGGAGAGAAGCACATCTTCGTCCTCGAGGACTTCGCCACGAAAGCCTCGCAGAGCTTCGAGCTCACTTCCAAGGACGTCATCACCAACCCCGTACCTGACGTCCACACCATCCAGGCGGTGGCGGACAGCGTCGGGTACATCCAGTTCACCGACCATCTGGCGACAGCCGAGAAGGGGCTGGCCGACGCCGTCAACACGCTCAATGCCGCCAACGGAGGCGCGGGCGTGAAGGACCTCATCCTCGACATCCGCTACAACGGAGGCGGATACCTCTACATCGCGAGCGAGCTCGCCTACATGATCGCGGGCCCGACCCGGACGTCGGGACAGGTCTTCGAGCGGCTCCAGTTCAACGACAAGCATCCCAGCATCGATCCCGTCACCGGCCAGCGCTTGACGCCGACGCCGTTCTACAACACCGCCACCACCGGATTGGCGCTCCCATCGCTCGGGCTCGGCCGCGTCTTCGTTCTCACGGGGGGGTCGACCTGTTCGGCGAGCGAATCCATCATCAACGGATTGAAGGGCGTGAACGTTCAGGTGATCCAAATCGGGGAGACGACCTGCGGCAAGCCGTACGGCTTCTACCCCCAGGACAACTGCGGAACGACGTACTTCTCAATCCAGTTCAAGGGGACCAACGCGCAAGGATTCGGCGACTACTCAAACGGGTTCTCGCCGGGGACCGCCGCCGGCGGAAGCACCCTGCTGGGCTGTCAGGTTGCCGATGACTTCGGCCACGAGCTGGGCGACTCCGCCGAGGGGCGCCTGGCTGCCGCGCTCGCCTATCGGGATTCGCCGACGTGCCCGGCGCAGCCCACCAGGGCGCTTCGCGCCGCGCTGCCGCAAGAGGGCATCGTCCTCAAGTCGCCCTGGAGGCAGAACCGGATCGTTCTACCGTAGCGCCAGCTGTTTTCCCGAGGCGGCTCAGTCCATCTCGAGCATCTGGAAGTTCCCGCTCGCGTCCAGCATGGTGCCCCAGACCTTGTGCGACGCCTGGTGCTCGCTCATCCCGAACGCCATCGTCGCGCCAACGCCCAGGTCGACCCCGCGCATCGCCTCGAGCGCGTCGACCAGCGACTCGGTGGTGAAGTCGGGCCCTGCGCGCTTCAGTCCCTCGATCAGCAGGCTGGCCGCGAGGTAGCCCTCGAGCGAGACGAAGTCCGGCTTCTCTCCCAGCGAATACTTGGGGAGCAGCTCCTGGTACTTCAGCACCGCGGTCGACTTGCTGTGCGGCAGCGGCACCACCTGGGTGACGATCACGCCTTCCGCCACCTTGCCGCCGTACACGATCAGCTCGTCCGCGAGCGCCTGGCTCCCCACGAAGGACACGTTGCTGAAGACCATGTCGGGGCGCTCGGCCTTCACTTTCTCGATGAATTTCGCTGCCGCCTTGTAGGTGGCGACCATCACCACCGCGCGCACCGGGTGGCGGCTCTTGAGCAGGGTCTCGACGGCTTCGCCGACGTCGCTGGTGTTACGCTTGTAGCCCACGCGCAGCGCCCGGTCGGGATTGCGGTTGTACTTGCGCAGCATCTTCGCCACGCCGTTGAAGCCGGCGTCGCCATAGCCGTCCTGCTGCGCGAAGACCGCGATCTCGTCGGGCAAGATGCGGCGGACGTCCACCAGGTACTTCACGGTCGCCGCGGTCTCCTCCGCGTAGCTGGCGCGGAAGTTGAAGACATACCGGTCGGGCGGATCCCGGCGGAGCAGGCCCGCTCCGGTGAAAGGGCCGAAGAAGAGCATCCGCTTCTCCAACGTAAACGGAACGGCGACCTCTGCCGTCGGGGTGCCGACGTTGCCGATGAAGCCGAAGACGTTGCGGGTATCCGCCAGGTCCTTCATCACGGCCCGGGTGCGCTCCGGCTCGTACCCGTCGTCGAGCGCGA
>Ga0137415_10003593_pt1 | contig 15402 bp, 15 predicted proteins | sample CZODoug3_1_1_16f_FD_183082 | JGI IMG/M metagenome (GOLD analysis project Ga0137415, IMG submission 183082) | Vadose zone soil fungal communities from Angelo Coast Range Reserve, California, USA - CZODoug3_1_1_16fungal (Hybrid Assembly) | ecosystem: Environmental > Terrestrial > Soil > Vadose... | reverse complement strand
GTTTCTGAAGCGGGTACGCCATCAATAATGATGAGTGGAGTTCCAAAACCGCGGATATTAAAAGAAACGTTGGCCTTGTCTCCGGGTTGTCCGTTGAGGTTCTTAATATAAACACCGGACAGTCTCCCCATCAGTGCCTGGGCTACATTGGGTACGGGGTTTACCGTCAGCTCTTCACCTTTGACTGTTGATATGCTGCCGAGCACATTCACCTTCTTTTGAGTGCCGTACCCCACCACCACGACGTCCGACAGCGTGACGGCGATCGGCTGGATCGCGAAGTTCAGGGTGACGATCTGCCCCGCCGTCACGGCGACGGTCTGCTCCCGGGCGGAAAAGCCGATGCGGCCGGCGCGCACCCGCTGCACTCCCTCCGGCACAGCGGCCAGCACGAAGCCGCCGTCCTCGGCGGTGACCGCGGCCCGGTCCGTGCCTACGACGCTCAGCCGCACCGCCACGACTGGGCGACCGGTCGCCGAGTCGGTGACGTGCCCCGTGATAGTGCCGATCGCGGTCTGGGCGCTCGACCCAGCCGCCCCACATAGCACTCCGATCAGCCCGAGTCCGAGTGCACGACGTGTCATGGCATGCGCCCTCCGTGATGGTGAGGACCTCCTCATCATCTAGTGAGACGCGCAAGGCCGTCCCGATCCCCACCGCGTCCGCCCGCCTGCCACGTGGCGGCGTCGCGGAGTGCGACATACCTTCCCGGCCATGCCGAACCCTGAGTTCCCCAACCTCACCGTGCTCGATCATCCCCTGATCCGGCACAAGCTTACGATTCTGCGGGACAAGCACACCACGACCCGCGATTTCAAGCAGCTCGTCAATGAAATCGCGATGCTGATGGCGTACGAGGTGACGAAAGACCTGCCGCTCGAGCCGGTCGAGGTCGAGACCCCGCTCGAGCCGATGCGGGGCGTGCGGGTGGCGGGGAAGAAGCTCGCGCTGGTGCCGATCCTCCGGGCCGGCCTCGGGATGGTGGAAGGGATCGCCCAGCTCATCCCCTCGGCGCGCGTGGGCCACATCGGGATCTACCGCGAGCACGACACGCTCCAGCCCGTCGACTACTACTTCAAGATTCCCGAAGGGCGCGACGCGCGCGACTTCTTCGTGCTCGATCCGATGCTCGCGACCGGCGGGTCCGCCGTGGATGCCGTGGGAGCGCTCAAGCACGCCGGTGCCCAGCGCATCCGGTTCCTCTGCCTCGTCGCCGCCCCCGAGGGTGTGCGCCACATGCTCCAGGCTCACCCCGACGTCCCGGTCTTTGCCGCGGCGCTCGATCGCGAGTTGAACGCGCACGGCTACATCCTGCCGGGGCTGGGGGACGCGGGAGACCGGCTGTTCGGCACCCGCTAGCCCCGCCGCCCGATTGACACTTATCGTCACTTCGATATATTATGACGTAATTCGTCACATGGGCAAAATGTGACGTAAAATGTCCACTACCTATATCGCCCTCATCGGGGACGCCGCCGCGTCCCGCGCCCTGCCGCCGCCCCGCCGGGCGCGCCTGCAACACGCGCTCCGCAGCGCGATCCCCCAGTTCAACCGGCGCTGGCGCACGGCCCTCGCCGCGCGCTTCGCCGTCACACTGGGCGACGAGTTCCAGGCCCTCCTCACCACCGCTCGGCCCGTGTGGGAAATCCTGCACGAGGTGCACTTCCGCTTCCCCGAGGTCGAATGGGTCGTCGCCTGCGGTCTCGGGGGCATCGCCACCCGCCTCGAGCCGCGCGTCGCCGCCCCCGAGGTCGACGGACCCTGCTTCCACGCCGCGCGGGCGGCGCTGGAGCACGCCAAGCGCCGCCGCCAGCTCATCGCGTTCGGCGGATTTCCACGCGGCCTCGATCCGCTCGCGAGCTACTACTCCGCCCTGTACTGGAGCTGGACGCCCCGGCAGCGCCGCGCCGCCACCCTGCTGCGGCTCGGGCCCCCCGCCTTCGCCGCCAGCGAGCTCAAGGTCGATCGCAGCGCGATTTCCCATCTCGCGCGCCGCATGGCCTGGCCCCTCGTCGCGGCCGGGGATAAGATGTTCCAGGCTGCCTTGCTGGAGGCGCTGTGAACCCGCTGTTTGTCGTCCCGCTGCTGGTGTACACGCTCGCCGCGGCGCTGTGGCCGGCGCAGGTGGACGGCCGTCGCCGCGGAGCGTCCGTGCTGCTCGTCGAAGTGGCAATCGTGATCGTCGCCCTCACCATCGGAACGTTCCTCGCACCGCTCGCCGTGCCGTTGCCGAAGGGGTTGTTCTGGGGACGCATCGGGCTCCTCGCCACCGGCTACCTGTACGTGTGCGGGCGGGGGATGATCCTCATCCGGGCGGTGCTCGAGCTGCCCACGCTGCAGATGCGCCGCGACGAGGACCGCACGGCAGGGGCGATCGAGATCTCCCGCGGTCGAGCCATCGGTGCTCTCGAGCGCGCCCTGGCGCTCACCCTCGTGCTGCTCGGCGAGTACACCGCCATCGGCTGGATCATCGCCGCCAAGTCGCTCGCCCGCTTTAGAGCGCTGGAGGACCGGGAGTTCGCCGAGTACTTCCTGATCGGCACGCTCGCCTCGTTGCTGCTCGCTCTCGGGGCCGGCATCGGCATACGGATCCTGATGCGGTAACGGAAAGCGAGCGCCCGCCCCCCCCCGCTGGCCCCTCCCCCCGCGCAACCCTTTCAAGCCCCCCTGTGTCACAGGGTTAACCGTCACCCCCGCTGCGGAGCCCGGTGGACGAACGCGAACTGATTGCCAGAGTCCGCGCCGGGGACGGCGCCGCAGAACGGGCACTGTACGACTCGCATGTCGATCGCGTGTACCGACTGGCGTATCGGCTCGCGGGTGACGACGCGCTGGCTTGGGAATTCACGCAGGACACGTTCGTGCGCGCGTTCGAGCGGCTCGGCTCTTTCCGGGGTGAGGCGCGGCTCTCCACCTGGCTGCACGCGATCACCACCTCGGTGGTGCTCAACGGGCTCCGCAAGGTGAAGCGGTTCCGACGGCGCGAGACGGACCTCACGGAGGCGAACGAGGTGTCGCGCCCCGGGCGGCAGGCGGAACCGGACTTGAAGCGGCGGCTGGCGGGGGCGATCGACGGCTTGCCGGATGGGTACCGCACCGTGTTCGTGATGCACGACGTCGAGGGCTTTACGCACGAGGAGATCGGGGCGGCACTCGGCATCGAGACGGGGACTTCGAAGGCGCAGTTGTCGCGTGCCCGCGCCAGGTTGCGCGAGGCGCTCGCGGACTTCGCAGGAGAATGGGTGTCATGACTGAAGACCGGTTCGAACGGCTGTTGCGGGAGGCGGCGCGGGACTATCACCGGCCTCCGGAGACGCCGCGCGAGGAGCTGTGGCGGCGGATCGCGGCGGTGCGCGAGGTACGGCGACGCCGCCTGGTGTTCGTCACCAGTCCCTGGCTCCGCTGGGGCGTCGGCATCGCCGCCGTGCTCGCGCTGGGCGTCGGGATCGGGCGCTGGACGGCGCGGCCGCCCAGTGTGAGCCAGCCGGCCGTGGCGGCGGCCGGTGGCGACGAGGGCGCGCTCGCGTACCGCGTCGCGGCGGCGCAGTACTTGACGCGCACCGAAGCCCTGCTGACGGGGTTCCGCTCGGAAGCTCGCTCGGGCATGTCGGACGCGCAGTTCGCGCGGCAAGCCCGCGACCTCCTGGGCACGACGCGATTGATGCTCGACTCGCCGGCAGCGCAGGACGCGCGGTTGAAGGGCCTGCTCGAGGACCTGGAGCTGGTGCTGGCGCAGATCGCTCAGCTCCCGGCGAGCAGTGATAGGGACGACGTGCAGTCGATCAACCAGGGACTCGAACAACGCAGCGTGTTGCTGCGGCTGCGGACGGCGAACCCCGCCGGCCCCGGCCCCGTGCGCACGCAGGGAGCACTGTGATGCACGCGATGCAGCTCGTGGTGGCGGCCGTCATGGGAATGCAGCAGCCGGTGGTGCCCGTGCCGCCGGTTCTCGTCCGGCCTCCGGTTGTCCTTCAATTCGACGGGCTGGAGGCCCTGCAGGGGCTCGAAGGGCTCGCGGGGCTCGCAGGACTCCAGGGGCTCGCCGCGCTCGAGAGTATCGATGCGCTACCAGGCTTCGATGCCCTGCAGAGCTTCGAAGCGTTACAAGGATTCGATGCGCTGAAGGGGATCGCGGGGATCACCGGGCTCGACGCGCTCGACGGCGTGAGCGCCGCACAAGACGACCCGCAGGATCCCGCCGACTCGCTGTGGCGGGCTGCCCGGCAAGCGTTTAACCGCGGAGACTACTCCAGCGCCGCGAATCTGTACGGCGATCTCACCCGCCGTTACCCCAACTCGACCCGCGCGGGTGACGCCCTCTACTGGGCGGCGTTCGCACTGTACAAGAACGACGACTTGAGCCGCGCGCGCAGCCTGCTCGTTACCCAGCAGCGGCGCTATCCCAAGGCGGCCACGCTGCGGGATGGAGACGCGCTGCTCGCGCGCATCCAGACGGCGCTCGCCAAACAGGGCGACGAGGAAGCGCACCGTTGGATCAGCACGCACGCCGAGCCGCCCGGGACGGATACCGCGCGCACCAAGGGCTGCCTGAGCGATGACGATGACGACGACATGCGCGTCGCGGCGCTCAACGGCCTGCTGCAGATGGACGCTACCAATGCGCTGCCGATTTTGCGCAAGGTGCTGGCCCGCCGCGACGCATGCTCCACGGTGCTGCGCCGCAAGGCGGTGTTCCTCGTGTCGCAGAAGCGAAGCCCCGAGACCGAGGACATCCTGCTCGACGCCGCCCAGCACGACCCCGACTCCGAGGTGCGCCAGCAGGCGGTGTTCTGGCTCTCGCAAGTGCCCACCGAGCGCGCCGTGGAGATGCTCGACTCGATTCTCAGGACGTCCAAGGATCAGGAGCTGCAGGAGAAGGCGGTCTTCGCGCTGTCGCAGCAGCACAGCCCCAAGGCCGCCGAAATCCTCCGCGCCTACGCCGAGCGCTCGGACGCACCCTCCGAGGTGCGGGAGAAAGCCATCTTCTGGCTGGGCCAGCGCCATTCGGCCGAGAACGCCGCTTTCTTGCGCGGCCTGTACGCGAAGCTCACCGAGGACGACTTGAAGGAGAAGGTGATCTTCTCGATCGCGCAGATGAAAGGTGCGGAGAACATGCGCTGGATGATGGACATCGCGGTGAACGAGCGCGAGCCGATCGAGCAGCGCAAGAAGGCGCTCTTCTGGGCCGGTCAGACCGGGGTCGACTTGGCCCAGCTGGCGGGGCTGTACGACCGGATGCAGAACCGCGACATGAAAGAGCAGCTGATTTTCGTGTACTCGCAGCGACACGAAGCGGCGGCGTTGGACGCGCTGATCAAGATCGCCAAGACCGAGCAGGACAAGGACCTTCGCAAAAAGGCGATCTTCTGGCTCGGCCAGTCGCACGACCCGCGCGCCGCGCAGGTCCTCCTGGAGATCATCAACCAATGATCACCGCGGTGGCCCTGGCACTCGCCCTGCAGGGCGGCCTGCCGGACCGCGTCGCGGCCGCGCCCGACGGCGAAGTCCGGCTCTCCTATGCCACGCGCCCCGGCGTGTGCGGCAACGGCCGCAACACCATCTCGTTCGATTGCGAGGACGGCTGGTGCGGCCGGCATCGGATGTCGTTCGGCAGAAACGACGACGACGACGCGGGCTGCCCGTGCGAGCCAGGGCCCGCGCGGGTCGCGCTCCGCAAGCGCGGTGGCCAGGTCACACGGCTGCGGGTGTACGTGGGGGGCGCCTGGCGGTCCACCGCCGACGGCGTCACGGACCTGGGAACGGTCTCTGCACCCGCCGCTGCCCGGTACTTCCTCGACCTCGCGGCGCGCACGCCCGGCGACGCCGGACACGACGCCGTCTTCCCCGCCGTCCTGGCGGACAGCGTGACGGTGTGGCCCGATCTGCTGCGCCTCGCGCGCTCGGCCATTGTGGCGCGCGAGACGCGGCGCTCGGCGGTCTTCTGGCTCGGCCAGGCGGCCGGCGAGGCGGCGACGCGCGGGCTCACGGAGCTGTTGGACGACACGACCGTGGCGCTAGACGTAAAGGAAAGCGCCGTGTTCGCGTTGTCCCAGCAGCCGCACGACGAAGGCGTCCCGGCGCTGATCCGCGTCGCACGAACCCACCCCAGCCCGGGAGTGCGCAAGAAGGCCTTGTTCTGGCTGGGCCAGTCCGAGGATCCGCGCGCCCTCGCGCTGTTTGAGGAGCTCCTGACCAAGCCGTAACGGGGGCGTCGGGGGCCGCGGCCCTTCCCTCTTTCCCCTTCCCCTGTTGTCTTTCCCCGCATGCCCTTCTGGACCCTGCCCCGGAAGCTCGCGGGGGCCCTCGTGCTGGCGATCGCGCTGGCCCTGGGCTGGGCCGCCGTCGTCGTGGCCGCCGCCTTGGCCGCATCCCACGACCAGGCGACGACCTCCGACGCGATCGTCGTGCTCGGGGCCGCGCAGTACAACGGTCGGCCCTCGCCCGTGTTCCGGGCGCGGCTGGATCACGCCGCCGCCCTGTACCAACGCGGGCTCGCGCCCGTAGTGCTGGTGACGGGGGGCGTCGGGACCGGCGACACGGTGAGCGAATCCGAGGTGGGTCGCCGGTATCTGGTCAAAGCGGGCCTCCCGGACGCGGCGGTGCTGGCCCTCTCCGCCGGCACGAGCACCTCCAGCTCGCTCGACAGCGTGGCGCATTGGTTCAGTGGCCGGGACAGCCGTCGCGTGCTGCTCGTCTCGGACGGGTTTCACATGCTCCGGCTCCAGATCATCGCGACCCGGCTCGGGCTCGTGCCATTCACGTCCCCTGCGCCCAATTCGCCGATTCGCGCCAACCCGCGTCGCAACGCGGCGTACTTCTTCGCCGAAGGATTCAAGGTCCCCGTCACCTGGCTCTTCGACCGCTGAGGGCACTCCATGCAACTCGCTACCCGCCGGGTTTACGCAGGCAGGGTCGTGCGGCTCGACGTGGACACCGTACGCTTTCCCGACGGCTCCACGGGGGAACTCGAGCTGATTCGCCATCCCGGTGCCGCGGCGGTGGTCCCATGTCTCACGGACCCGAAGGGCTCCGATCCCACGATCCTGATGATCAAGCAGTACCGCTACGCCGCAGGCGGTCTCTTGTGGGAGGTCCCGGCCGGAACCCTCGACTCGGGCGAAGCGCCCGAAGCCTGTGCGCGGCGCGAGCTGCTCGAGGAAACCGGCGTCACAGCCGAGCGACTCGAGCCGCTCAGCGCGATCCTGACGACGCCGGGGTTCACCGATGAGGTCATCCACCTCTTCATGGCCAGCGGGTTGGGCCGGGGCACGGCGGCGCCGGAGCGCGACGAGTTCATCGAGGTGGTGCCCAGGCCCCTCTCCGAAGTCCTTGCAGGAATTCGCGATGGCGAAATCCGTGACGCCAAGACGATGGTGGCTATCCTTTATATGGCGCGGTTTCGGTTGAACCCGTGACGCAGAATCGTCACGTTGCGATGTCACCTCAGGTGGACGATATTCACTACGTGGCGCCGGGCCGACGTCGAGTGCGAAGGCCTTGCCGCCCTGAGGGTTGATGTAATGACGCTAGAACGGGTACGGTTCGTGCCGTAAACCCGAGGACAACCGAGCCATCCTCGCGCAGGTCCGGGACGTTTCCAGTTGGAACAACGGAGCCAGCGTCATGCGAGTAGCCATCAAACAGCAGGCCCCAGCCGCCACCACCCCACGCGCGCGGGAGCGCCAGGCGCTCCACGAGCTGGACGACGGCCGGCTGGTGCTCGAGCACCTGGCGGGCGATACCCAGGCATTCGGCGCGCTCGTCGACCGCTACCAGACCCGACTGCTCAACTTTATCAACCGCACGATCGGGGACCGGGAGCGAGCCGAGGACCTGGTGCAGGAGGTGTTCATCCGCGTATTCCGGCATCTGCACCGGTTCGACCAGACGAAGAAGTTCTCGACCTGGATCTATACGATCGCCTCGAACCTGGCCAAAAACGAGCTCCGCAACCGCAGTCGCAACCCGCTCGTCCTGTTCCAGACGATCAAGAAGCACTGGGAAGCCGACCACCGGCCGCTCCAGTTCGAGGACGCGACCGCACGGCCGGACGATCTGTACCGCAAGCGCTACCTTAAGGAAGCGGTAGATCAGTGCGTGGGGCAGCTCCCCACCCACCACCGCGCCGTGTTCGTGTTGCGCGAGCTCGAAGGGAAGAGCTACGCCGAGATCGCCGACATCACCGGTTGCAACCTGGGCACGGTGAAGAGCCGGCTCAACCGGGCACGCAACAGCTTCGCACAGCTGATCGAGCCGCTGCTGGAATAGTCCGGCGGAACTCGCCGGTGCCTGCCACGGTACAACATAGCCGCCATGACGTGCGCTGAATTGCTCGAGCGTTACACCGACTTTCGCGACGGGTTGATCACCGCCCCGCGAGAGGTGCGGCGTTTCGAGCGCCATCTCGCATGTTGCCCGGCCTGTCGCCGCTACGACGCTGCGGTGCGCCGGGGCGTGCGCGCCCTCCAGACGGTGGAGACGATCGAGCCGTCGCCTGAGTTCCGGCGCCGGCTCGACGCGCGTCTGGCGCAGGAGCGCCGCGCGCTGGTCCAGGTTCCGGCGAGCGCTGGGATCGCCGCCGCACTGTTCGTCGCGGCCGCTCTGGCGTTGCTGGCGCTAGAAGGGGTGCAACGGCCGCCGATCGCACGAGCGCCGGTCCTGCCCCCGGTTCCGTTCCCCAAGCCGGTCGCCCATGCGGGCGTACCGTTCGTGTCGTTCCAGGACCCGCGCGCGAGCGTGGTTACGGGCAATCCGAGCCCGTACGGCACCGCGCTCGTCGAGCCAGCCAGCGCGGGCCGTTAGGCGTTTTTTCGATCTGCTGCATTCGGGGCACGGCACGCCGTGCCCCGACCTTTCTCCTGGCCCCTGCGCACGGTAACTTCCGCCCGATATGGGGGCTCTTACCTTCGATGCGCTGCTCCGGAGCCTCAAGCAGGGGGGGGCGGGGAAGGGCGAAGGGGCGCCCGAGGCGGCGTACTATCTCCACGGCGACGAGGACGTCCTCAAGGACGAAGCCATCCGGGCGCTCGTCGACCGCGTGCTCGACCCGGGGGCGCGGGACTTCAACTTCGACCAACGCAGCGCGGGCGATCTCGACCCCGAAGCGTTCGACAGCCTGGTGAACACCCCACCGCTGCTCGCCGCCGCCCGGGTCGTGGTGCTTCGTGGAGTCGAAGATGTCCGGAAAACCTCCAAGGTCCGCCACGCGCTGGTGCGCTATCTCCAGACCCCCAACCCGACGACGCTGCTGATCCTCGTGCAGGGGGCGGGCGAGCCTCCGGATGCCGAGCTGGCGCGATCGGCCACGACCGTGGCGATCGAGCCGCTGCCGGCTCCGCGCGTGCACAAATGGGTGGCGCACCGGGCGAGACACCTCCAGCTCACCCTCGAGCCGGACGCCGCGGAGCTGCTGGTCCAGACGGTCGGCAACGACCTCGGAGCGCTCGCCGGGGAGCTCGAGAAGCTGGCCGCGGTCGCAGCAGGGCGGCCGGACGGGCGGGCCACGCGGGACGACGTCGCGGCGCTCGTGGGCGCGCGACCGGGCGAGACGGTCCAAGACCTGATTGAGGCCGCGCTCGAGCGGCGGGCCGCCGCTGCGGCCCGGCTCATCGAGCCCGTGCTCGAGCACGCGGGGATGACGGGCGTGCGGATTCTCATGGCGCTCGGCACCGCCCTGATCGGCACGGCCCTCGCCCGCGCCGAGCTCGACCGGGGCACCCCGCCGGCCCGCTTGGCGGGCGCCTTGCTCGGCCAGCTCCGCACCGCGCGGCCGTTCGGCCTGGGGAGCTGGGAGCAGACGGCGTCGCGCTGGGCGAGCTGGGCCGCGCATTGGAGCGCCGGGTCGCTCCGCGCGGCGCTGCGCCTCGCTCTCGACGCCGATCGTGCCCTCAAGTCGACCACGCTCACCGACGAGCGGGGAATTCTGGTGCAGCTGGTGCTCGCGTTGGGCGTGCTCCAGCGGGAGGCTGCGTGATCCTAGAAAGGCGGGTCGGCAGACCGGCGCTCGGTCTTGCGGCAGCGCTGCTGCTGTCCGGCTATCCGGCGATCCGCCTGCCAGCGCAAGCGAGTCCTTCAGGGTCCGCTCACACCGACTCCGTGCGAGCCGCCGCGCTTCGCGTCGCGCAGACCCGTCCGGACTCCGGTCGTGCGATGATGCGCCGGCTGCTCGCGAGTCTGTCGCCGCAGGATTCGCTCTACCCGGCGGCGCTGTTCACCGCGGCGCGCATCGCCCACGACGCCGTGGGCGCGGCCACCAATCTGCAGCGCGTGGTCGTGGAGTACGGCCGCTCGGTGTGGGCAGACTCGGCGCTGGTGCTCCTCACGCAGCTGTACTTCGCGCAGGGCGACCCGGCGGCGACCGTGCAGGCGGCGGAGCGGCTGCGGCGCGACTACCCCGATTCGCCGCTCAAGCCACGCGCCGACTTCTGGGGAGCCCGGGCATATTTCGACCTGAAGGACGACGCGCACGGCTGCAGCTTGATCCGTGAAGCGCTGGCCGGTCCCGGGAGCGATGTCGAGTTCACGAACCAGGTGAGCTTCTACGCGGCGCGCTGCACGAACGTCACGGCGACTGCCACGTCCCCGGCCGCCCCCCCGCCTGCGGTCGACAGTCAACCGAAGGCCGCGTCCAGCGCCGCCGCGTACTCCGTCCAGGTCCTCGCCGTGAAGAGCGCGGCCCAGGTAGACGAGATGCTGACCCGCCTCAAGGTGATGGGGTTCGACGCTCGGGTCGTGCGTGATACGAGCGGGCTGTTCAAAGTGCGTGTGGGACGCTACCCCACGCGAGACGAGGCGCAGCAGGTGCAGCGTCGGCTCAAGACCCGACTCGCCGGACAGCCGTTCGTGGTGGAGGAGCAGTGACCCCGCGAGTCGAGGCCGACACGCCACTCATGCAGCAGTATCGTGAGATCAAGGCGCGGTACCCGCAGACCATCCTGTTCTTCCGGATGGGCGACTTTTACGAGATGTTCGAAGACGACGCCCGCCTCGCCGCCCGCGAGCTCGGTCTCACGCTCACGTCGCGCAACAACGGGGGAGCGGCGGAGGTGCCGCTCGCCGGGGTACCGGTCAAGGCAGGGACCGAGTACCTGCGGCGCTTGATCGCGAAGGGGCACCGGGTCGCGATCTGCGAGCAGGTCGAGGACCCCAAGCTCGCCAAAGGACTGGTGCGGCGCGAAGTGGTGGAGACGATCACCCCCGGGACGGTGCTCGCCGAGGACTGGCTCGAGCGCAAGCGCAACAACTTTCTGCTGGCACTCGACCCCCGCGGCACCGCGCCGGGACTCGCCGCGCTGGACTTGAGCACGGGGGAGCTGGCGCTCGAAACCGTGGCGGTCGAGGACCTGGCGAGCGCGCTCGCCCGCTACGAGGCGCCAGAAGTCGTGCTTCCCACAGGATGTGCGCTCGCCCCGCCGCCCGGACCCGGTGCCTGCTCGGTCACCGAGCGGGAAGCGTGGGAATTCGATCCCGAGCTGGCGCGCGAAGATCTCGTGCGCACGTTCCGACTCGCGTCGCTCGACGGACTGGGCGTCGAGCCCGGGGACCGGGCCGCCGTCGGCGCCGCGGGGGCGCTGCTCCGGTATGCGCGGGAGCTCAAGCCGGGCGGGCTCCCGCACCTGGCGCGCCCCCGCGTGCTGCGCCGCGGCGCCGTCCTGTCACTCGACGACATGACGCGCCGCAATCTCGAGCTGGTGGAGCCGCTGCGTCCCGGCGCCACAGGAGCGACCGTGCTGGAGGTGCTCGACCGGACGATGACGCCGATGGGCGCGCGCCTGCTGCGCCGGTGGCTGCTGGCGCCGCTCGTCGACCCCGCGGCGATCATCGCCCGGCTCGATGCGGTGGACGTGCTGGTGCACGACCCGCGCGGCCGCGACCGGGTCCGGGAGGCGCTGGACGGCGTGCGGGACCTGGAACGACTGGCGGGGCGGGCGGCGCTCGGTCGCGCGACGCCCCGCGAGCTGGGCGCCCTGCGCGACTCGATCGCGCGGCTCCCCGATGTGCGCTCGGCGCTGGACGGGCTCGAGGCGCGGGACCGCGCCGCGTCGCTCGAGCAGGCGGCCGAGCGTTTCGACCTGCTGGTCGATCTGGGGGACGAGCTGGCTCGAGCGCTGGTCGAGCGGCCGCCCGTGCTAACGACGGACGGCGACGCCATCCGCTCGGGCTACGATCGCGAGCTGGACGAGCTCAAGGACGCGCGCGACGGGGGGAAGCAGTACATCGCCTCGCTCCAGGCGCGCGAGCGGGAGCGCACCGCCATCCCCTCCCTCAAGGTCGGCTTCAACAAGGTCTTCGGCTACTACATCGAGGTCACGAACCCTCACAAGGATCGTGTGCCGCCCGACTACGAGCGGCGCCAGACGCTCTCCGGCGCCGAGCGATTCGTGACCCCGGAGCTCAAGCAATACGAAGCCAAAGTGCTCGGCGCCGAGGAACGGATCGCCGTCCGCGAAGCGGAGCTGGTCGACGCGCTGCGGACGCGCGTCGCGGACGCGGTCGCTCGGGTGCAGATGACCGCCGGGATCGTCGCCGAGCTGGACGTGTGGAGCGGGCTCGCCGACCTCGCGCACCGGGAAGGGTACGTGCGGCCTCAGGTGACCGCCGATTTCACGATCGAGCTGGAAGCGAGCCGGCACCCCGTGGTGGAGCGGATGATGGCGCGCGAAGCGTTCATCCCGAACGACGTCCGGCTCGACGAGGAGGGGCGGGTGATCCTCCTTACCGGGCCGAACATGGCGGGCAAATCCACCTTGCTGCGTCAGGTCGGCTTGTGCGTGCTGCTCGCGCAAACGGGCTCCTTCGTGCCAGCCCGCCGGGCGGTGATCGGCGTGGTGGACCGGCTGTTCACCCGGGTCGGCGCGTCCGACAACCTGGTGCGCGGCCAGTCCACGTTCATGGTGGAGATGAGCGAGACGAGCGCGATCCTCCATGGCGCGACCGCCCGGAGCCTCGTGCTGCTCGATGAGATCGGCCGGGGGACGTCGACCTACGACGGCGTGGCGATCGCGTGGGCGGTGACCGAGCACTTGCACAACGTGATCGGCTGCAAGACCATCTTCGCGACGCATTATCACGAGCTCACCCAGCTCACGGAAGAGCTCGCGCACGCGCGCAACTTCAACGTGGCCGTGCGGGAGGCCGCGGACGAGATCGTGTTCCTGCACCGGCTTGAGCCGGGCGGAGCCGATCGCTCCTACGGCATTCATGTGGGGCAGCTGGCGGGGCTGCCCGGCGCCGTCGTGGGACGCGCCTGGGAGGTGCTCAAGCTGCTCGAGGCTGGCCACCACGTGGCGCGCCAACTTCCGCCCCCCGCTCCGGACGCGCAGCAGCTCGGCCTGTTCGCGCCCGGGACGCACCCGCTGGTCGCCGAGCTCGACCGGTTGGACGTGAATGCCCTGTCGCCGCTCGAAGCGCTCAATCGCCTCGCGGCGTGGAAGAAGCGACTCGAGGAGGCGTCATGAGACGCTGGTTCGCGCTCGTCGGGGCGGTCGGGCTCGCCGCCGCCGGCTGTGGCAAGCCGGCGCCGCCGCCGGAGGAGGCCGCGACCGGCGGGGGAGCGGCCGCCACGCCGCCCGACCAGGAGCCGCCGGTGCCGCTCAACGCGGATTCGCCGATCCAGTATCCGCCGCGGTTGTACGACCAGCGAGTCGAAGGCGACGTGGTGCTCCGCCTGTTCGTCGACCCAGGGGGCCGGCTCTTACCGGAGTCGAGCAAGGTCGCCGAGTCGAGCGGCTATTCCGGGCTCGACTCGGCGGCGCTCGCGGGCGCGAGGAAGCTGCGGTTCGCCCCGGCCCGCCGCCGTGGGCTCGCCGTCGCGACGGCGTTCCTGCAGCCGATCGAGTTTCGCCGCCCCGCGGGTGGCGGCACCGCGGCGAAGGCCAAACCGGATACGAGCAGCGCCCCGCGCCCGACCCCGCGCCCCCCGCCGGTCATGTTTCCCCCGCTTCCTCCCCGAGCCCGACCGGACAGCGCCAGCGTGCTGCACGACACCACGGCGGCGCGCGATACGGGCGGCGTGCGACGGGACACGAGCAAGGCGAAAGCGGATAGCGGTGCCGGCGCACACTGAGCCGTACGCGAACGTCCTCGAGACGATCGGCTGGACGCCGCTGATCCGAATCAACAAGCTGACGCAGGGGATCCGTACACCGGTCTACGCCAAGGCGGAGTTCTTCAATCCTGGGGGCTCGGTGAAGGATCGCATCGGCGTCGCTATGATCGAGGCGGCGGAGCGCGAGGGGCGGCTCCGACCCGGCGGGTTGATCGTCGAGGCGACCTCGGGCAACACGGGCGTGGGGCTCGCGCTCGCCGCCGCCGTAAAGGGCTACCGCTGCATCTTCACGATGCCCGACAAGATGTCGCAGGAGAAAGCCCGGCTGCTGCGAGCGCTCGGGGCCGAGGTCATCATCACGCCGACGGCCGTGCCGCCCGATCATCCCGAGAACTACATCATGAAGGGCCGCGCCATCGCCGCCGCCCATCCCAACGCCATCTTCGCCGATCAGCACTACAACCCCGTCAACCCAGAGGTCCATTACCGCACTACGGGACCGGAGATCTGGGAGCAGACCACCGGCAAGATCACCCACTTCGTCTGCGCGCCGGGGACCGGTGGGACCGTGAGCGGGGCGGGCCGCTTCCTCAAGGAGCGGAATCCGAAGGTCCGGGTCGTCGCGGGCGACCCGCTGGGCTCGATCTACATGGAGTACGCGCGCACGCGCCAGAAGACCGAAGGGCACCCGTACAAGGTCGAGGGGATCGGCGGCGACAAGATCCCGACGTCGCTGCACTGGGACGTGATCGACGAGTGGATAGCGGTACCGGATAAGGACGCCATGCTCTCGGTCCGACGGCTCGCCAAGGAGGAAGGCCTATTCTGCGGGGGGTCGACCGGGGTGAACCTCGTGGCGGCGCTCGAGGTGGCGCGCCGCGTGGATGATCCACAGGGCCTCGTCGTCACGGTGTTGTGCGACACCGGTGAGCGCTACCTCTCCAAGGTCTACAACGACGAATGGCTGCGTGAGAACCAGATACTCGAGACCGAGCGCGTGACGGTGGCGCGCGTGCTCGAAGCAAAGAACTCGGGCGCGCCGCCCCTCATTTCCGTCGCGCCGACCGCCACGGTGCGTCAGGCGCTCAATCTCATGAGCACCTACAACGTATCCCAGCTCCCGGTGCTCGACGGCGGTGACGGCGTGGGTGCCGTGTCCGAGCCGGCGCTCATGGCCAAGGCGCTGGAACAGCCCGCCACGCTCGACCAAGCCGTCCAGGAGGTGATGGACGGGCCGTTCCCCGTGGTGGACGCCGATCTGCCAGTGGAGCGCCTCACCGCGCTCCTGTCGCGCGAGACACCGGCGGCCCTGGTGCGGCGCGACGGCCGCATCGCCGGCATCGTGACGCGCTACG
>Ga0137415_10003592_pt1 | contig 15404 bp, 15 predicted proteins | sample CZODoug3_1_1_16f_FD_183082 | JGI IMG/M metagenome (GOLD analysis project Ga0137415, IMG submission 183082) | Vadose zone soil fungal communities from Angelo Coast Range Reserve, California, USA - CZODoug3_1_1_16fungal (Hybrid Assembly) | ecosystem: Environmental > Terrestrial > Soil > Vadose... | reverse complement strand
GTGCTGATCCCGGGGCCGGTCGAGGCCGCGATCAGGGAATGGCCGGTGCCGACGCCCGGCTCGCGTCCACACGATCCGATGGCGGCGAAAGACGGCAGCATCTGGTACACCGGCCAGCTCGCCAATGTGCTGGGACGGCTCGATCCCAAGGCCGGCGAGATCAAGGAATTTCGCGTCAAGACGCCGCACACGGCGCCGCACGGCCTGGCCGAGGACCGGGACGGCAATGTCTGGTTCACCGGCAACAACATGGCGTTGATCGGCAAGCTCGATCCGAAGACCGGCGCGGTGACCGAATACAAGATGCCCGATCCGGCCGCCAAGGACCCGCACACGCTGATCTTCGATCACGACGGCATCCTGTGGTTCACGGTGCAGCAGGGCAACTTCGTGGGGCGCCTCGATCCGAAAAGCGGCGAGATCAAGCTCGTGAGCCCGCCGACCGCGAATGCGCGGCCCTACGGCATGGCGGTCAATTCCAGGAATGTCGTGTTCCTGGTCGAGTTCGGCACCAACAAGGTGGCGAGCATCGACGCCAAGACCATGCAGATCACCGAATACCCGCTGCCCGACGCCGGCGCGCGGCCGCGCCGCATCGCGATCGGGCCGGACGACATCATCTGGTACACGGATTTTGCGCGCGGCTTCCTCGGGCGGCTCGATCCGGCGACCCGCAAGGTCACCGAATGGCCGTCGCCGAGCGGGCCGAAGTCCGCGCCCTATGGCATCGTCTTCACCAAGGGGGCGCTCTGGTACAACGAGTCCGGCGCCAAGCCCAACACGATCGTGCGCTTCGATCCGAATAGCGAGAAATTCCAGTCCTGGGCGATCCCGGGCGGCGGCGATATCGTGCGCAACATGGACGTGACGCCCGACGGCAACCCGGTGCTGGCCAACAGCCTGGTCAACCAGGTCGGGCTCGTGCAGATAAAATGATCGGCCTCGTCCTGAGAACGGCCACGGGTGAGATCGTGTCGGTTGCCCATCCTTCGAGACGCCCGCCTTCGGCGGGCTCCTCAGGATGAGGTTTTTGACGGGGAGATGCGGCTGTTTCTGCTGACTGCTCCTATGTAATAAAATGCCCGGCCTCGTCCTGAGGAGGCGCGCGCCGGTCGGCAAAGCCGACCTGCGTGCGCCGTCTCGAAGGACGGCCGCGGGTGAGATCCTCCAGGTTGCTTCGAAGAGGCTTCATGCCAAGCATCGACGAGTCGAAATCATTCGTGCCGCTGCGGATCGCGGTGCTCACCGTGTCCGACACGCGCTCGCCCGATGACGACAAGTCGGGCGCGACGCTGGCGGAGCGCATCGGCAAGGCCGGTCATGCGGTCGCGGCGCGGGCGATCGTCACCGACGACGTGGAAAAGATCCGCGCCCAGGTGAGGGCCTGGATCGCGGATCCGGCCATCGACGTGATCATCTCCACCGGCGGCACCGGCTTCACCGGCCGCGACGTCACCCCGGAGGCGGTCGAGCCGCTGTTCGAGAAGCGCATGGATGGCTTCTCCACGCTTTTCCTGATGGTGAGCCACGGCAAGATCGGCACCTCCGCGATCCAGACCCGCGCCACCGCGGGCGTCGCGGGCGCGACCTACATCTTCTGCCTGCCGGGCTCGCCCGGCGCCTGCAAGGATGCGTGGGACGAGATCCTGGTGCACCAGCTCGACTACCGCTACCGCCCGTGCAACTTCGTCGAGATCATGCCGCGGCTCGACGAGCATCTGCGGCGCGCCAAGGCGCGCGGCGCTACGATGTGATGACGGGCCGCGTGGCGCGCCAAGGCGAAGGGCGCGACCGTCTAGGAACCCGCCGCGCGGTCGGACGTTTGGAATGCAAGGTCGCGTTCGCCACCTTGAGGCTGCACCGGATCTCGGTGCGGGTCGTGGACTACAATGTGCGGGCCATCCGGGCCTACGAAAAATGTGGTTTCGCGGTCGAGGGGCGCGACCGGGAAGCGGCCCTGGTCGATGGAACATGGCACGACGACGTCATCATGGGCATCCTGGACAGGGAATTCGCCGGGGCGTGAACCCAGGGGCGACGACTCGCGCTACGTCGGCTTTGCCCCAGGGAAAGCCGGCCGGTGCGCGCGAAGAAAAGAACGTATCTGGCGCACCGCCAGGGGGATTCGCTCCTTGGGCTCCTTCCACGGAAAAATGCTCACTTCGGCTTTCGGCGCGAGCATCGCGGCCTCCATGGCGACCGCGTGCGGATGCGCCGGAATATCGTCCGGCAGGATCAGCACGGGCGTTTGGCAATTGCGCACGAAATCGCGCGTCACGGTGAACACGAAGTCGGCATTGGTGCGATACATCCTGGTCAGGAATTTATCGACCATCTCCATCGTGATGTCCGGCCGGCGGGCGGTCAGCGCCGGCCCCCAGGTCTTCATATTGCCTTCGTAGAACAGGTCGCGCATCTCCGGACGCGACCCGCTGGGCTGCGCCAGCACGCCGGCGACGACCCGGTCGGGTGCCCGCCGCAACAGGTTCCAGATGAAGGGGCCGCCGATGCAGAAGCCCAGCACCATGAACTTGTCGATGCCCAGGTGGTCCATCAGGCCGAGATGGTCATCGGTGTAGGCATCCCACGGCCGGTCGATCTCGAGCGGGCCGGTCGACTCGCCACCGTTGGCATTGCGCAGGTCCGACGCGACACAGCGGTACTCGTTCTTGAACTCCGCGATCGGATCGAAGGGCGCGCCGTGGCTCAAGGCGGAAATCGTCGAGTTCAATCCGCCGCCGGCAATGATCAGCAACGGGAAACCGGAGCCGGCCTCCTCATAGCGGATGCGAACCTCGCCTTTTTCGTAGAACGACATGGCGGCTCCCCCTTGGGTGGTCTGTTGCGCGAACACCTGAGGCGCCGCCGCGATCGCGGTCACGGCGGCACCCGATGCCAGCATGTTGCGTCTGCTTGGATCCATGATCGGCGCCCTCCCTGGCCATCGACGCGGCCGCTGAGCGCGGCTCGAAGCGCCCGCGTGCTGCGCGGACGCAAGTTGGTGCGTCCGACTATAACAAAGGAGCCTGGCGATATGAACCACGGCCGCTTCGGGTCATTTTTGATGTTCGGCGCGCACCGGATGGGTCCGCGCTACCCCGAAAGCTGCCGTATCGGCCAGGACCGCAAGCGGCCGGCTCGCGGCTGGGACGCAAGTTCCCCCAGCCGCTTGGATCATAGAGGCATTGTTCAGCAGAAGCGGATTAGGCTTCCAGCAACTATTCGGTTCTAGAATTTAGGCTTGGCATATTGACCCCCGGTTTCGCCGTTCGCGGCGATGCTGCGAGGAGACGGCCCATGAGAATTTCATCGTGGGGCGCCGTGTTGGCGGCTGTCGTCGGCATCGGATGCCTCGGTCCATCGAACGCCGGCTTCGCGGCCGCCGCGACCGTGTCGATCCAAGGATCGCGAGGCTTCTCCGACGATTTGATCACGCCGCACCAGGTCAAGATCGAGGCTCTGACCGGCCACAAGCTGAGCCTGATGGCAAATACGACGGTCCAAGGCCTCCTTGCGGTGCTGAAAGGCGAGGCCGATCTCGCGATGATATCGGCGCCGCTGGACAGCATGGTTGCGCTTTTGAAAAAGTCGCGGCCCGATCTGCCATTTCATCTGCTGCGCGAATTTCGTGTCGCCGAAGTTCGGCTTGCCTACCCGGTGAACCCGGCAAACCCTGTCCGTTCGGTGTCCCTTGCCAAGCTGAAGCAGATATTGAACGGGCAGATCGGCAATTGGCGGGAACTCGGCGGGCCGGATCTGCCGATCCACGTCGTTTCGCTGCCTGACGGTGGCGGCGCGAAGCGTGTGACCGAGGAGATGCTTTTGGGCGGGCAGCGTATGACGCCGCGTTCCGAGATCATCGTGAAGAGCGGCCTTGAAATTATCCAAACCGTTGCGCAGGACCGCGGCGCGTTGGGGTTTGCGGGGGCGAGCCGCGTGAATGCTAGCCGCCTGCCTGAACTTCAGACCAAGGTGTTGATCACGCAGACGTATGGTTTCGTCAGTCTCAACGAGCCCACCGACGCGATGCGAGCGGTTATTGCCGCGACCAGGAGCGTCGTATTCGACGAGGAGCCATAGCGTTCCGCCCTCGATGTCGCCGTCATATCGCTGACATTCGTGCGGTTGCGAATCCAAGGCTCGAGGCCAAAAACGGACTTCGGTGCAACAGATAGGCCCTCCACCCCCATGGTTGCGGGGGCGTGCCGCGCACTTGCGGCGCGGCCGGCATTCGATGCTATGCTGTGCGGACATCTTGCCGGAGGGGATCGATCCGATGTCGAAGCGAGTTTGCGGCGTGGCGATGGCCTGTCTGGCCGTCGTCGGCATGGCAGGCCTGGTGTGGTCCGCGGCCGGGCAGCCGGCGCCGGCGGGATTCAAGCCGGATGTCACATTGGGATCGACTCCGACTACCGTCATCTGGGGCTATCTGTCGGCGCGCGTGCCACCGGCGCTGCGCATCAAGTCCGGAACGACGGTCCGCATCGATACCATGTCGCACCAGGGTCTGTTGACCAAGGACGATCCCGTCACCTTTTTCGGCGCCGCCGGAATCAAGCCGGAGGAGGTGCTGCAGGATGCCAAGGACATCTACGCCAAGGTGCCGCATCCCAAGGGCCTGGGCGTGCATGTCCTGACAGGGCCGATCTACATCGAGGGAGCGGCGCCGGGCGACGCGCTCGAAGTGCGCGTTCTCGATCTCGAATTTCGCGTGCCCTACGGCGTCAACAATACCGGACCCGGGTCCGGCGTGCTGCCTGATCTCGTGCCGACACCGACGCCGCGGATCATCAAGACCGACCTCGACCGCAAGCTCGCGCTCCTGCCCGGCGGGATCGAGCTGCCGCTGTCGCCGTTCCTCGGCATCATGGGCGTCGCTCCACCGCCCGACCTCATCATCGTCAGCTCCGGCCCCCCGGGAAAATGGGGCGGCAACCTTGATCTGCGCACACTCACCGTCGGGTCGACGCTTTACCTTCCGGTCTTCAATGACGGCGGGCTGTTCTACACCGGCGATCCGCACGGGGTGCAGGGCGACGGCGAGGTCGATGGCGGCGCGCTCGAGCAATCCTTGACGGCGACGCTGCAATTCATCCTGCACAAGGGCGCGGGCAAACTCATGCGCGGACCGCGCGCGGAGGACGCCGGGAACTATTACGCGTTGGGGCTCGACGTCGATCTCAACATCGCGATGAAGAACGCCGTCCGCGAGACGGTCGAGCTGTTGCAGGAGAAAGCCGGCCTGACCGCAGCGGAGGCCTATTCGGTCGCGAGCCTCGGCGTGGACTTCCGGGTGGCCGAAGCCGTCGACAGCGTGCAGATCATCTACGGCACGATTCCAAAGAAATTCTTCAAGCAGAATCCGTCCTACTGGTCGAGTAAATAAGCCGGGCGTCTGCCTTCGCTCCCGGGGCAGGCGCCGGGCCGCATTGCCGGATCACCATCATTCGCGCGCCGGGGATACGTCAGGGCGAATCCTTTCGCTCGATTTCGCCCTGCATCTCGGCGATGCGGCGACGAATCTCCGCCAACGCCGCGTCGGTCGTTGCGTGATCCCGGCTGCGTTCGCCGGCCCTGCGTTTCTCCTGCTCGAGCTCTCCGAGCAACGCGTGCTCTGCTTTGAGCATCGCACGCAGATTGGTGCGCCGGTCGCCTCCAGCCGGGCTGGGCCCGGCGCCGGGACTGCCATCGGAGGCGAGAAAGGCCGCGATCTCGTCGAGCGTGGCGTTGGTCAACTTATACTGGGCGAGTCCGTATTTGTTGCCGGTGCGGACCAGCGAAAGTCCCCTCAGCGTCGCCGCGTAGTGCAAGGCTTGCTCGCGTTGGTTGGGCTCCTCATTCGTCACCGTCGTCTCCTTGTTGCGGCGGAGGAGGAACACGCTCCTCCGGGGTCAGTTCGCCGCATCAGGATGGTGTGCGCCTCCGACAAAATTTTGTCATCCAACTGTGCCTCCTTACCGCCGCGGCACGTTGATCACGACGCCCTGTAGCCCTCTAGTCCCTGACGTATTTCGTCACGCCCCGCACCGTGGCTTCCGCCGTGTACAGATTGCCGGCCGCGTCGATGTCGATTCCTTCCCCCATCGCGCCGTCGGCAGCAGCGGTCTGGTGCGGCGGCACGAAGATCGTCACCTTGCCGTCCTTCAGGCTGCCGATGCGAATGCCCTTGAGCCAGCCCGGGTGCCGCTGCGGCGACGATTCGGAGTCGGCCACGTAAATCGTGTCGTTGCGGTCGATCGCCAGCCCGCTCGCGCGGCTGAATTCGCGATACTCGCCGACATATTTCCCGTCCTTCGTCAGGATCTGGATCCGGTGATTGTGCCGGTCGGCGACGATCAGCCGGCCCTGGGAATCGAACACCATCGCGTGCGGCGTGCGGAACTCGCCCGGGCCCGTTCCGGTCTTGCCGATGATCCGCAGGAACTTGCCGTTGCGGTCGAACACCGAGATGCGCCCGACAAGGTTCGGATCTTCGACGTTCGTATGGCTCTCGGACACGTAGACGTCGCCGTTGGCGGGGTCGGTGATGATGCTGTTCGGATCCGTCAGGGCGTCCGGCGGATTTCCCCTCACGCCCGGCGTTCCCAGCGTCATCAGCACCTTGCCTTCGGGACTGAACTTGACGACGACGCTTCCCTTGCGGTCTTCGCCCGGAAATTTCTTGAGCTCGTCGGCGCTCGCCACCCGCGCGTCCGTCACCCATACGTTGCCGTCGCGATCGACATGGACGCTGTGCGGCCACACGAACATTCCGCCGCCAAAGCTCCTGATCTCCTTGCCCGATGGGTCGAAAAGATGGACCGGGTTCGCCTTGGTGCCGAGACAGCCGGGCTCGATCCCGGGCGAGCAACGGTCGGTCGCCCACACCGACCGGCCGTCCCGGTCGATGGCCACCCCGTTGGATCCGCCCCAGGGTCTCCCCTCCAGGGTGAGTTGGGCCCAATCGCGGATGACGCGATAGGGATTGGCGCCGGTGTTGACCGGCTGAACGTCCGGTGTCTGGGCATGGCTTCCTGGCATGACCATCCAGACGACAACCGCCGCAGCAAATCCGCCTCTCGTGAAAGCCGACATCGACATCGCAGCGCTCCTTGGCATGAAAAGCCCGCCTATCTTGTGCACTCCCGGCTCTCGGCCACAACAGGGGCAGAAAGGGGAATGGCGTCGAGCGGAGAAGACGCCATTCAACCGGCCGCCATGCCGGCACAAAGCCACCAAACGCGGCACGCAAAGACAATACGGCCGCAGGCGGCGATGCCAGGATCGGGATGGGCGTCGCATCGCTGCGTCGTATCGAACCGTCGACACACGCAGGCCGACGTCGCGCCGTCTGCCGAGGAAATATCCGCGAGAGGAGAGTCACCGATGCGCGCAGTCGCTTCGCTCCTTCTGCCGGCCGCGCTCTGCGTTGCGAGCCCGGCCTTGGCGCAATCGGCGCAGGCGCCGTTCGGCGAGGTCGCCCATCAGGTGGTTCGGGTGGACGGGATGCGCTTCCACTATGTGGTCGCGGGTTCGGGCGAGCCGGTCGTCCTGCTGCCGGGCTGGCCCGAGATGAGCTGGATCGCCTGGCGCAAGGTCATCCCCCTGCTGGTCAAGGCAGGACGCCAGGTCTATGTGCTCGAGCCGCGCGGCTTTGGCGACAGCGACAAGCCGGAAGGCGGCTATGACCTCGACACCGCCGCCCGCGACCTGCACGGCTTCCTGGCGGCGACCGGGCTCGGCCGCCAGGGCGGCGTCGACATCGTGGCGCACGATATCGGGACCTGGATCGGCCACGCCCACGCGGCCGCGTATCCGGGCGACGTCAGGCGGCTGGTCCTGACCGAAGCCAACGTGCCCGGCGTCTCGCCGCCCGCGCCCGCGGGCATTCCGAGCCAGGCCCTGAATCTCAAGAGCTGGCAGTTCACCTTCAATCGGCTGGACGACCTGCCCGAGATCCTGGTGCAGGGGCGCGAGCGCGCCTACCTCGCCTGGCTGTTCGCCACCAAGACCACGCGAAGCTACGCGATCGAGCCCGCCGCGTTCGACGAATATGTCCGGGTCTTCTCCGCGCCGGGAGTCGCGCGGGCCGGCTTCGCCTGGTACCGCGCCGTGTTCAGCCCGGAAGGGCTCGCCCAGGCCAAGGCGCGCGCCGCCAAACGGCTGCCGATGCCGGTGCTGGCGCTCGGCGGGGGCGACGGCGTCGGCGATACCCTGCGGGCGGCGGTCGCGACGATCGGCGATCGCGTCAAGGGCGGCGTGGTCGGCGAAGGCTGCGGACACTTTCTGCCCTCGGAGTGTCCCGACGAGCTCGCCGCCGCCATCCTCGACTTCTGGCGCGAGAACGGCGGATCGGGAGATCGGCCCATGGCTTCGTTGCGGGACCAGGAAACGTCTGCGGGTTCGCGGGACGACCTGGCGGCCAAGCTCGCCCGGCGCGAGGTCCAGCGCGGGCCGTCATCGATTCCCGGTCGCGAGATCGTGCAGGTGGTCACGGAGATTCCGGCGGGAATCGAGTCCGGATGGCATGTTCATCCGGGAGAAGAGGTCGGCTATATCGTCGCCGGCGAGGTCGAGATGATGGTGCAGGGACGACCCAACGTCATCCTGCGGGCAGGGGACGGATTCCTCATCCCGCCGCGCACTTCTCATAATGCCCGCGACCTCGGCCCGGAGACCGGCCGGATGCTGTCGACCTATATCGTCGAGACGGGCCAGCCGCTCGCGACCTTCGTGGAGCGATCCGTTCAGAAGTAGGGCGCGCGCGCCGCGCCATCGATCCGGAGTCGACAGGGGCATTCATCGATGAAGACAAACAGGCTTCTGGTCGGCGCGGTTCTCGCCATCGCGGTCGGGGCGCCGATTGCGGGCTTTCTGGGAGACACGACCGTGTCGCAGCCGACGACGTCCCCGGGGGTCCGGGTTCCGTTCCTCCACAGCCTTCCTGTCGGCCAGACTGCCGATCAATCCGCGTTGGCGTCGCTTGAGCGCGCGAACGCGTGGCTCAATTCGCCGCCCCTGACCGCGGAAGCCCTGCGCGGAAAAGTCGTCCTCGTCGATTTCTGGACCTACACCTGCATCAACTGGCGGCGCACGCTGCCCTATGTCCGCGCATGGGCCGAGAAATACCGGAACCAGGGATTGGTGGTGATCGGCGTCCATGCACCGGAATTCGCATTTGAAAAGAACGTCGGCAACGTCCGCTGGGCCGTGGCAGACATGCGGATCGGCTATCCGGTCGCGGTCGACAGCGAGCATCTCATATGGCGTGCCTTCAACAACCAGTATTGGCCGGCGCTGTATTTCATCGATTCGCGGGGGCGTATGCGCCATCACCATTTCGGCGAGGGCGGCTACGAGCAGTCGGAGATGATCATCCAGGAATTGCTGGCCGAGGCGGGAAACGGCGCGATCGACCGCGAGCTGGTGTCGCCCAAACCCCAAGGCGCCGAAGCGGACGCCGATTGGCGCAATCTCAAATCCGGCGAAAATTATGTCGGGTATGAGCGCACCCAGAACCTGGCGTCGCCGGGCGGGGCGGTCCCGGACAAGCTCCGTGTGTACCAGCCGCCCGCGATGTTGCGCCTGAACGAATGGGCGCTGTCGGGCGAGTGGACCGTCAAGCAGGAAACCGCGGTGCTGAACAAGCCCAACGGTCGCATCGCGTATCGTTTCCACGCCCGCGACCTTCATCTCGTGATGGGCCCGGCAGAGTCAGGATCGCCTGTAAAATTTCGCGTGCTGATCGATGGACAGCCGCCGGGCGCGGCTCACGGAACCGATGTCGACGAGCAAGGCGAGGGCACGGTGACCCAACAGCGCATGTACCAGCTGATCCGGCAGCAGAACCCCATCGCCGACCGGCAGTTCGAGATCGAGTTTCTCGCTCCGGGCGTGGAGGTTTTTTCATTCACGTTCGGCTGATCCCGGCCGCGCCGTAAATCCGCTCACCGAACGCGCGGCCGGCCCGGGCGGTGGTTGCCCTCCCGCATGAGCGCTGATGAATGCGCGGAGAACAGCTCGGGGAAGTTTTCGGCGAAGCGCGGAAGCGGTTTGTTGCCGTCCCAAAGGATGGCGAGCGGCATGGTGACCGGCTTGCGGCGTAATTCCAATCCGGCGATCCGCACACGCTCGCCCTTGTGCCTGAACGTCGCCGGCACGATGGCGACCCCATGGCCGGCTTCGGCAAACGCCGCCAGCGTATTGAGCGCCGCGCTTTCGAACACGACAGACCCATCGACGCCGGCGATCCGGCAGGCCGCGTCGAAGGTTTCGCGCGTCGCGTATCCCCGAGGCATGACCAGCAACGGAACGCCGCCCAACGTCCCGACGTCGACAGTCCCGCCTGCGCCGTATCGCGACCGGGGAGTCGTCAGCACCAGCAGCGGCACGGCCGGAATCTGCCGCTTGGCGAAATGGTCGTGACCCAAGGCGAGGGTGACCGCAAAATGCAGCTCGCCGTGCTCGATCATCCTCAACAGTTCCGCCGCGCCCGCTTCAAAAAGCTTGACCCGCACACCCGGATTTCGCTTTTCGTACTTATCCACGAAGGACGGGAAGAAGGCGGCAAGCGTGTGCGGCGCTGCTCCGATCCGCAGGACGCCGGCGCGGCCGCGGCCAAGCGCGCGGCCGGTGGCGAGCACCGCCTCGGCCTGGGCCAGCAGGGCGCGGCCATGACGAAGAAACTCATTCCCTTCGCTCGTCAGCGACAGCCGGCGGCCCAGATTGTCGAACAGCCTGAGACCCAGCTCTTCCTGCAGGGCCTTGATCCGGCGCGACAGCGCCGGCTGAGTGATGCGCAGTCGGGCTGCGGCTCTCGATACCGTGCCGCATTCGCAGATCGCGACGAACGTCTGAAGATGCTTGAAGTTCATCCTGCTTATGCCGGATTTTTATCAATAGACGACATATTATGCATTGGACGCCGACGGGGCAATCCAGGCATTGATGGCGTATTGCACACCGGCCATCTGACAAATCGGAGGGCTTCGGCATGTTGTTCGGGACCTGCAGTTGTCTGGCCTCATCGATGTCGCGGCGCGGATTGCTTTGCGCCGGCGGCGCGGGCTTCGTCACCGCGCTGATAGGCACATTGGCCGGCACCTCGCGAACCGCACGGGCGCAGGCGCTGGCCTCCAGGCCGCCGGAGGTCGACAGCCTCGCGGTGCGAGTCGTAACGGACAATCAGATCATCAAGTGGATTCCGACCGAGAAGCGAGACGGGCTGACCATCGAGCGGCGGCCCGGCGGCAATCTGAGCCCGGACGCGCCGCCGAGTGTGGATCTGGTCGCCGAGTGGGGACTGTCCATGCACGCGGAGTCCCGGCGTGGGAGCGAGGTGCGCAACATCTTGATCGATTTCGGCTATCAACCCCAAACGCTGCTCAACAACATGTCGGTGCTGAAGATCGACCCGGCCAGCTTCGATGCCTTGGTGCTGAGCCACGGCCATTACGATCATTTCGGCGGGCTGGTCGGCTTCCTTGCGGCGAACAAGGGCAGGCTCAAGAAAGGCCTGCCTTTCTTCATCGGCGGCGAGGATTGTTTCTGCACGCGCGAGACCGCTGCCGGTCAGTATGGGGCTCTCGACCGCAAGGCGATCGTGGAGGCGAACCTGTCTCTCATGATGGCGGAAGGCCCGGCGGTCGTCGCCGATCATGCCTTCACCACGGGCAAGATCGCGCAGAGCGGTTTCGAGAAGCCGCTGCAGCCAAGCCGCGAGAAGATCGGGATCGTCAACGGTTCCGGATGCTTCCCGGACAAGGTTTCGGCGGCGAAAAATACCGGCAGCTTTATCGTCGATGATTTCGAGCACGAGATCGGAACCAATTTCGTCGTCAAGGGAAAGGGCCTGGTCGTATTGACCTCCTGCAGTCACCGCGGCGTCATCAACACGATCAAGCAGGCGCAGGCCGCTTCCGGCATCCAGAAAGTGCATGCGGTCATGGGCGGCTTCCACATCGTGCCGCCACTGACCGACGCGTATATTCGACAGGTCATCGCGGCGTTCAAGGAGATCGATCCCGATTACCTGATACCGGGCCATTGCGCCGGAGAGAGATTCTACGACCTGGTACGCGCCGAGATGCCCGACAAGGTCATCCGCTCGGCCGTTGGCGCTCGTTTCGTCTTCGGAGCCTGAATCTGCTCGGCCGCTTACAGCGCGCGCTCCCAGGTCTCGCCGATGAGCGCGTGCCCGAATTCCGCATGCGGCTGTGTGGCGACGCGCGCGAATCCGGCGCCCTGGTAGACGCGGTGCGCCTCCACCAGGATGCTCTGCGTCCACAGCGTGATCTTGGAATAACCGGCCGCGCGACTGAAGCGGAGGCATTCGTCGACCAGGCGCGCCCCGATGCCGAGCCCGCGCGCCCTGGGCTCGACCAGCAGCAGGCGGAGCTTCGCCACGTCGTCCGATGCTTTCACCACGAAGACGCAGCCGACCGGCTCACCTTCCATATCGGCGATCCAGCAGCGCTCGCGCGCCGGATCGCAGGTCGCCGCGAATTGCGCGACGATCCCGGCCACCAGGCCCTCGAAGCGCATCCCCCAGCCGCGTTCCTGCGCGTAGAGCGCGCCATGGCGCGCCACCACCCAGCCGAGATCGCCGGGCGCGGGCGGGCGCAGCGTATAGCCGGGCGCGCCGCGCTCGCCGATCAACCGCTCGACGGCGCCCATGGCGGCGACGACGCGGTCCTGGTCGGCCACCGGCAGCGCGTCGAGCATGCCGGCCACCACCGCGTTCGAGCCTTTCTCGAGCGGCGCATAGGCTTTGCGGCCGCGCGCCGTGAGCGACAGCATCGTCTGGCGGCGATCGTCGGGCGCCGCGCTCTTGGCGATCAGGCGGCGCTCGGAAAAGCCGCGCAGCATGCGGCTGAGATAGCCCGGATCGAGCCCGAGCTCGCCCGCCAGCGCGCTGGCGGTGGTGGTCCGGCGTTGCGCGAGCTCGTAAAGCACGCGCGCCTCGGCGAGCGAGAACGGGCTCGCCAGCATGCCGTCCTGCAGGAGGCCGATCTGGCGGGTGTAGAAGCGCGAAAACCGCCGGACGGCGGCGATGCGCTGGTGGCGGTCATGGGAGGCGGGGACGGCCACGGCGAGGCTCCGATGCGGCGCATGGACGATACATGACAAAGTCAATCAACTATTTGACTTTGTCAACTATCATTCCCGCGCCAGCCGATGGCGGCGCTGCGCAGCGTCACGATCCGGCGCCGGCCGAGACGGCGCAGCAGCTCGGCTTCCGGATCGGCCGCGTCGTCGCGGTGGCCGCCGATGCGCTCGTAAAACTGGCGGCTGATCATCAGGCCTTGCTCCGGATGGGGCCCGCGCAACGCGGCCGAGAACAGGGCGAGGACCTGGCGCCACAGCGGCTCGGCCGTATCGGGCGCCGACGACTTGCGAAACGCCGCCGCATGCGAGGCGGTCGTCTGGCGCGCGACGGCGTTCTCGATGACGCGCGTCGCCTCCTCGACCCAGGCGGCGTCGAGCACCACGCCCGGGCGCAGGAACAGCAGCCAGGTCCCGCGCGCCGCCGCGGCGGCGGAGCGCAGCCGGGCCGCGAGCGGGGCGGTTGATGTCATGATCTCGCAGCCCGCGATGTCCACCACTTCGGCGGTGGCGTCGGTCGAGTCGCCGTCGGCGACGATCACCTGGCTCACGGTCCCCGACATGGCGCCGGGCACCAGCATCGCGAGCGTTGGAACCAGCGCTCGTTCGTGGTTTTTCGTGGGGATGATGACGGTCAGCATGATCGGGCACGGCGCCTGCGGTAACCCAGCCTAGCATGGCGGGCCGCCAAAGAAGCCCCGGCCGCTGCACAAATTTCCAGCAATTTCAGTATGATGTCGATGTCTTGTAAGACCGGCAGGCGCTGCGGCATTTATGTTCTTGTTTTGTTCTTGCATCCGGGCTAATCTCCCGTTATGTCTGCTCATGCTGCTCCTCGCCGTCGCCCGCCGGAGCCGCCGCAAGCGGCGTCGGCGGGCGACTCCATCCTTTCCGACAGCCCCGATGGCGTCGGCGGCACCGACGTCGCGCCCAACCGCCGTCGCGGCCGCGGCACCCAGTCGAACGCGAGCGGGCGCTTTGAGCCGCTGGCGCGCGAGAGCTACGACGACGGCTGGCAGAGCCTCGAAGACCTGCCGCCGTTCAAGACCACGGTCACGATCGACACCGCCCGCAAGGTCATCACCCGCAACGACTCGCCCGACATATCGTTCGACCGCTCGATCAATCCCTACCGCGGCTGCGAGCACGGCTGCGTCTACTGCTTCGCGCGCCCCACCCACGCCTATCTGGGGCTGTCGCCCGGGCTCGACTTCGAATCGAAGCTGTTCGCCAAGCCGGATGCGCACGAGCTGCTCGAACGCGAGCTCTCGGCGCCGAAATACGAGCCGCGCACCATCGCGATCGGCACCAACACCGATCCCTATCAGCCGATCGAGCGGCGCTACGAGGTGATGCGCCGCATCCTCGGCGTGCTGGAGCGCGCCGGACATCCGGTCGGCATCGTCACCAAGTCGGCGCTGATCATGCGCGACATCGATATTCTCTCGCGCATGGCACGCCGCAACCTGGTGAAGGTCGCGCTGTCGGTCACCACGCTCGACCCCAAGCTCGCCCGCGTCATGGAGCCGCGCGCCGCGACGCCCGCGCGCCGCCTCGAGGCGCTGCGCGCGCTCGCAGCCGCCGGCATCCCGACGCGGGTCATGGTGGCGCCGATCATCCCGGCGATCAACGACCCCGATATCGAGCGCATTCTCGAAGCGGCGGCGGCCGCCGGCGTCGAAGGCGCCGGCTATGTGCTGCTGCGCCTGCCGCTCGAGGTGCGCGATCTTTTCAGCGAATGGCTGAAGGAGAATTTCCCCGACCGCCACGATCACGTCTTCGCGCTGGTGCGCCAGATGCGCGGCGGCAAGGACTATGACTCCAAGTGGGGGGAGCGCATGACCGGCTCGGGTCCCTATGCCTGGATGATCAAGCGGCGGGTCGAGGCCGCCTGCGCGCGCCTCAAGCTCAACGAACGCAACATCCCGCTGACCACCGAGCATTTCCGGCCGCCGCACGGCCGGGCCGAACAGTTGAGCCTGTTCTGAGGCTGGCGACTTTGGCGCCCGGCGGCAGCCTCAAAGTTAAAAAGCCAACTGATTTCAATTAATTCTCAAATTTCTTTCACGCCCGCGTTGAGCCTCGGAGGAATTCGCGCGCGTCGTCCAATGGCCGCGCCATCGCGTTGCGCGGACGACAGGAATCCGGATTGCAGCCGCAATAGGGCGGCAGCCGCGCCGATCCACACCATCCACACGGGACCGCGCCACAAGGCCCGCCCCGTTGCATTGCGGCATTCATCCGCGCACCATCGCGCCCCATGAGTCGCACCGCACCGTCACCGCGCCTTCCGCTCGACGAAGCGCCGATCCGCCCGAGCT
>Ga0137415_10003591_pt1 | contig 15405 bp, 20 predicted proteins | sample CZODoug3_1_1_16f_FD_183082 | JGI IMG/M metagenome (GOLD analysis project Ga0137415, IMG submission 183082) | Vadose zone soil fungal communities from Angelo Coast Range Reserve, California, USA - CZODoug3_1_1_16fungal (Hybrid Assembly) | ecosystem: Environmental > Terrestrial > Soil > Vadose... | reverse complement strand
GAAGAGGTCATAGGCATCCAGGGCTTCTTCCACAAACACCTTCTCCTTTAATAACTAGAATTAGTGATTCCGAATTTCAAGTACAAGTTAATGTAAATGGACGTAAGTCTTCTTTAACTTGTAAGTCTGCGGATTCTGGTAGAGAAAAGATGCAAAGTGCATCTGTTGATTTAGTAATCATAGATGAAGAACCGGAGTCAGAAATTTTTGATGAACTTTATCAAAGAACAGTAGATTGTGGTGGAAAGATAATTTTAACTTTGACACCTCTTAATGATATTGGTTCTGGTATACGTAAACCTTGGGTTTATGATTTGTATAAAGAGTTTAAAGCCGGAAGACAAGATGTAATTTTTCTTCAGTTATCTGCTCTCGACAATCCCTTCATTCCTGAAGAAGAGAAAATTAAACTTAAAGAAAAGTGGCTTGGACATCCAGAGGAACGAGCCCGTCTTTACGGAGAATTCATACAAAGATCTGGTATGGTTTATCCTATGTGGGATAATACAAAACATTTGATCAAACCTTTTAATATTCCTTATGAGTGGCGTAGGATAGCTTCAATAGATCCTGCTGCAACTGGTGTTACAGCTTGTATATGGGCAGCAATAAGTCCTCGTAACGATGTATATTTTTATCGTGAATATTACAATTCAAATCTAATCGTTTCAGAGCATGCTAAAAATATTTTAGCTCGAAACGGTGGAGATAAAATAGACACTTGGCTCATCGATCCATTTTGGGCTTCTGCCAGAAATGCAGAATCCCATAAACAAGGATCGCAATTATTTCGGGAGGCTGGAATTCCTGTTAGATTAGCTAATCGTGAAGCTGATTTCGCATTAAATGTAATGCGAGAATATCTTAATGCTTCTCTTGACAGTTCTGCTCGGCATCCTAAACTTTTTATTTTTAATACTCTTCAAGCTTTCAGAACTGAAATTGAAGGTTATGTTTGGGACTTTTATGGTAAAGGCAATAACAAAGGTCAAAGTAAGGACAAGCCGCTTAAAAGAGCAGATCATTTAATGAACAGTTCCCAATACTTATTGGCATTGCGTCCTAAAGCAAAATCTAATAGTTTTAACATAGTTCGTAATCCGAATAACTCTTATACCTAATGCCTTATAAAAATAAAGAAGATCGCATAAAATGGCATAAAAACTATAGGGACACAACTGAGTATCGTAGAGATCAAGCAATTAGCAAAAGAAAAAAGATTGCTGCTATGAAGCTAGAAGTTTTTACTCACTATGGAAATAAATGTGCTCATTGTGGTTTTTCAGATATAAGAGCCTTACAAATGGATCATATTGATGGAAACGGGATGAAAGATCGAAAAGAGAACGGTATGGGCTGTTCTCATATGAGATATTCAAAAGTTCTTAAAGATAGAACATTGCTAGAAAAATTTCAATTACTTTGTGCAAATTGTAATTGGATTAAAAGAGCAGAAAATAAAGAGCATAAAGCTTTGAAATATACATAAGATTAGCCTTCCGGGGGCTATATAACGGGGAATAGAGGCCACCAGGCCGATAACCCCTCCCTTGTACAAGGGAAACTTTTCATGAGAAGGTAATACAATACAATGGCAATTACAGCCGCAAGCGCGGTATATCGGACTGGTGGTCCTACTAAGAGTGGTCAGATTCTTGCAAACAATGAAGGCTCTGCTACGGAAACAGCATTTCTTGGTACGGCAACTTTTATCTTGGATGGCACATCTACTTCAGCCATTCTCAATTTTATTGATGGAACGCAGACACTTCAGAATATTGTTGGTACGAATGCACCTGTGAACTTTACGGGTGTAGTTGCCAATGTTATTGGTGGAACGCAGCCTGCTGCTGCTTTCATTGGAGTATCTACGGATACCGTTACTACGACAGGTGTTACAGTACGTTTTAGTATTGCAGGGACTGCGGCTAATACGGTTATTGTTGCATTCTTCGCAATTAAGTAAGGAGTTTAAATGAGCTTATTTACACAGGAAACTCCTCAGCTTGGTCTGGGTACTACGGTTGGTGGCTATAAAGTTCAGTATCTGGAACCCGTTAATTTGATGGTTTCAGCTACGTCTACCAGTCAGTCTGTTTTTATTGTTCCTAATCTTTATGTGGCGGGTGGTACTGCGGTATCTCCTTCATATAAACTTGTTGAAGTTAATGTAGTGTTTGGTACTGCTGGTGGTGCAGCGGCTGCGGTTACGGTTGAACATTTGACTGGAACTCAGGCTTCTGGTGCTGGTACAGCATTGCTTTCTGCTACGATTCCTCTTACAGGAGCAGCTAATACTGTTCTTTCTGGAGTGAATAGTACAACACTCACTGCGCCACAGGCAACTTTTGCTCCGGGTGATCGTCTTGGAGTTGTTCTTTCAGGTACTTTGACAGGCTTGGCAAATTGCTATATCCAGGTACTTTTGGCGATTGCTTAATGTATTTGTTTCTCGTTGTATTGTTGGTTGCGTTAGCAAGTTATGATGCTGTTTTTACGATTGACCATCTTAAGAAATTTCCGATAGCATCAGAATTGAATACAGCAATACGATTCCTAACACAGCGGTTTGGTATTATCAAAGGAACCTTGATTGGTATCTTAGGGCCAACCGCTGTGATAGGCTTAATTGGATTAAAATTTCCTTATTTTTTAACCTTTGTTGTAGGTATGAGAACAACACTTTTTAGTTTTCAGCTTTTTAGAAAGCACGGAATATCTTCAGATGGCGTTTAGCGAGAAAGAAAAACAGGATATATTAGCGCAAGCGCTTGATCCTAATAAAGTTTATTTGTATTGTGCAGGACATAGTTATTTTGGTCCTAGTAAATCGGGGAAACCGATTCGTCCGACTAATGGATGTGCTAAATGTTGGGAAGTTTATTACTGGCATGATTTGGCAAGTGCGCCTCCGCATATGCGTGAACAGCGACTTTCTGAACTTGAAGAAGTACTTAGTAATATGGTGCAGATGATTAATGCAGGGACTTGGGATTTTGTCCCATATGAACATGCACAGATTGAGATTACACAGGAGTAATTTTGGCAACGCTACAGTTTTACGCTATTCCGCCAAGCGGAGATAACACGCAAGTAATTGGAGCGGGTTCGCAAATTGTTCCTGCGACGACTGCTGGAACTCCTATTACAATTGGCCATAATGTTTTGGTTCGTCTAGTTGCTTCTGCTGCAATGAATATTCGTTTTGGCAAAACAGGAGTAACTTCAGCAGGGGCTACAGATATTTATCTGGCTCCTAATGTTCCTGAAATCTGGGATATGGGTCGTTATAACGAAGTAATTGTTCCTTATGGTGGCGCTGCTGGAGCGACTCTTTACTGGAACATTGTATCAAAAGCTTAATGAGAACAAGAGAAGAAATTCTTATTTATCAAAAATGGTATAGAGAAAATAAACGTGATAAACGAAAGCATAATGCAGATGGCCGAAAAAGGCATGAAGAAGTAAGAAATAAAGTTTTTACTTTATATGGAACAAAATGTTCAATTTGTAATTATGATGAAATACGAGGATTAGAATTAGACCATTTAAATGATGATGGGGCTATAGAACGTAGAAAGTACCAGCAAAAATCTCTATATGTAAAAATTCTTAAAAATGAAGTTGATTTGAATCGTTATCAGCTTCTTTGTATTAACTGTCATGCTAATAAAACCTGGGGTCATTTTTCACATACAAGTGATACTTCAGTTTTAAAAGGCAGATTACTAAATGCTTTAGGCAATGAATGTACAGTCTGTAAAGAAACACGACGTGGAGTTCTTCAGATTGATCATATCTTTGGAAATGGATCTCAGCATTTAAAGAGCTTTGGACGTTCTGTTTGTCGCATGTATAAGAACATGTTAATTGATCCAGAACGAGATTCTAAATACCAAGTTCTTTGTGCTTTGCACAATCGATTGAAATTCTATAACAATACGGCACGGCAGGAGTCTTTAGAACTTTTGAGTGACGCGTTGGAGGTTGCTTGATATCACCCGCTGCAACTCCTACGACCAATGATCCGAAAGATAAAGCTCTACGATTCCTTCGTAGAAGTCTCGATTATCGCAGGCAATATGACCAGCGTCGAGCAACTTTTTATCGGCAATATATTGGTCAACGCGATGCTCAGAAGTTCCCATAATCAGATAATGTCACCGCACGTGCCAATACTTTTGTTCCGTATCCTCTATCGAACGTAGAAACTGTTGTTTCTCGGGTAATGGATGCGTTCTTTAGTTTTGAACCGTGGTTTGACATAACAGGTCTTACTTCTCAAGATGATCATGCAGCTCAAGCAATTTCGCTTGTACTTGGGAAGAAACTTAAAGAATGCCATTTTCAAGATGCTTTTGAAGCTCTTGTTCGTAATATTGCAATTTATGGCCACGCAGGGATTAAAGTAGATTGGAACTGGGATTTTAAAGTTCTTACAAAGCCTGTTCCTGTTTATGCCCAAGATGCACTAGGTCAACCAGTACTAGATCCGAATACTGGACAGCCTATTGTATTGAGTTATAAGCCCCAGACTTTCAAAGTTCCAATGGCTTGTCCTCGTATTACCCCTATTGATGTGTACGATCTAATGGTAGATCCGGATGGGGGAATTGTAGCGCAGCTTACTGAGCGGACTTTCATCGAACTCAAGCGAGAAGCAGAAGCTTATCTTGAAGCAACGGGCAAACCGCTATATGATATGAAGGTTCTCAGTGAACTTGAGAACACAATCATAACTCAGTATCCAACAGAATATGATACGATCATAATTCGGCTTGCCGAGCTTTGGAATGTTTATGATGGAACTTGTACAGTAATAACTTTTGGAGAGGATTCAGAAGCCCTTGCTTGGAAAGATCTTAGAGCGTCTTATAGAGCGACAGCTTATTCGCCTTATAAAAGAAAAGTTTACGCGGGTCCGGCGAAGGCGCTTTGGTATGGTCCAAATCAGTTCGATCATAAGCGAAATCCTATTCTTCATACAAGTTATATTAAGTTGCCTCATGAGATTTATGGATTGGGCGCAATCGAAATTATTACGGATCTTACAGAATCATTAAATAAGTTCGTGAATATGGTTACGGATAATTGGAATCTAGGCATCAATAGACGTTTTGCTTATGATCTGAATGCGGATATTGACCACGAGGCTCTGAACCAATTCAATGTTCCAGGTGGTAAAGTTCCGGTTAACGGCGATCCGAATAAGGTAATTGCTCCGCTTCCTTTGTTTACTCCAAATCAAGGTGATTATGCAATCCTTGATCTCTATAAAGGAATGATTGAACAGAGTTCTGGTATCAGTGATTTCTACGGTAAGGGAGTTGGTTCTCCTACTGGAAATAAAACTGCAACTGGTATTAGTTCTATCATTAGTGAGAGTAACTTCCGTTTTAAGATGTTCATTCGAAATTTGGAAATGGACATCCTTCAGCCTCTTCTTGCTATGTGCGTATCGATGATTCAGCAATTTATGACTGATGAAGAAGAAGTTGCAATGACACATCAGCCACCTAGTTTTCCGAAGTGGCAGATGATTGATCCAAGCGAGATTATTGGTAACTTTGAATTCAACCTTGTAGCTGCGAACTATGTTGATAGTAAAGAGATTCGTCAGCGTAACTTGATGGCTTTTGAGAATATCGCACAGCAGTCTCCCTATTGGAAACAAGGTGAGGGATTACGTGAACTTGGTAAGGTTATGGAGATCAGAAATATCAATGATCTTCTGAAGACGGATCAAGAAGTTGCGATAGAACAAGAACAGCAACAGCAGCAACAGATGCAAATGGCGCTTCTGGAGAAGACAGTTAATACTGAAGCAGCCGTGGAAGTTGCCAAACACAAAGGAACAATGGGAGGCGGCGGAGGACCTACAAGCCGCCCTCTAAAGGCTCCTAGGACAGGTAAGCATCCTGGGGGCCGACCTCCAACAAGACAGCACGAAGGTTCAATTCCCGGTTCGGGAAAGACTTCAATTGCTAGGATTCAAGCTCAGAATCATGGGGCGAATGCTGTAGGACTTGGGCAAATGGGTGAAGTTAACACGGGTTGAGGGGTTTAAGGCCTGGTGAAAGTTGAAGTAAAAGTTGATCCAGATGCAAATGGGAATCCCGAAGTTGAAGTGATTCCTGAGACGGAACTTGAAGATAACCTGTTGGAATTGATTAGTGGTACGGGTGCGATAGGATTAATACTGCGATATGGTGTAAAGCACCCCACCAGGCCGATAACCCCTCCCGAGGATGGCATTGAACATTTTTAAGAAACCGAATCCTGAAGTATTGATACTTGATTATAAAGGAAATAGACCAGTACTAGAGGCTGATGATAATGAAGCGATTGCAAGTTTGCAGAATCATCCGGGGTTTGATGCGCTGAGGAATCGTTTTAAGGTGCAGAAAAGTGTGCTTGAAGCGAAACTGAGGCAGCGACAGAAGAGTTTAAGAGATGTAGATATTTTGCAACTTGGAATTGCTTGGCTTAGTTATATTGAAACGGAATGTGATAAGAGTGTCGGAAAGTTACGACCCGTTCCGGTGCAGCCAAACGGAGATGAGTTAGCAGAGTTCAATAAGATTTACGCAGCGATAGAACGCGTATGTACTTCACAAGAGTAATAAAATAAAGTAGTCCCACAAGGATAAATAATGGCAGTAAGTAATGCAAGTCTCTCGGTGGATTTAAGCGATGCTCCGGGAGGGGATCTGAGTCTCGACGATATTTTTGGCGACGATTCTCAACAGACGACAACGGCTGTGTCCACTGAATCGCAGACGACATCTACAAATGAGTCGGAACCATTTCTAAAGACGGCAACGGGAACGGTTTATAAATCTGTGGAAGATGCGGTAAAGGGCGTGGAGCATAAAGATGCTCTTATCGCTCAACTTAGGCAAGAGCTTAGTGATAAAACGGGCAGAGATCCCTTGAAACGGGAGACTGTTACGAATGGCGGACCAAAGAACTATCTTGAGGATAAGGATACTTATTTCAAGGATTTGTCGAGTGCAGTAGAAGCTAAAGATCCAGAGAAGTATATGGAAGTCCAGAGCAAGTTTGTTATGGACACTTTGGCTCCGTTGGCTCCGACGATGAGTGCTTTTGTTCGTAGTCAGGCAATTGAATCTGTAGAGCAAGAGATTCCAGATTTTCGGAAGTTTACTCAGTCCGAGGATTATGGAAAGACTTTGGAATCATATCCACTCTTGAAACAGGCTATTGGTGCGGCTGAAAGTAATCCGCAGCTTGGTGCTCAATTGTCCGAATTTTACAAGCTTGCATACCATGTACATAATGGTGTGCGGTTACCTGAGATCGTGCAGCAGACCAAAAATGGTGGTGTTGCACAAAATACTAGGCCGACGGTCACATCGACGACTGTTCAGCCTCCTGCGAGTTCGCAGGGCTCAGTGGTTAGTAAACCAACACTTGAAACTAAAGAGGGTCGTAAGGCTCTCATTGAACAGCAGGAGAGGCTGGGCATTCAAGACCTTCGGTTCTAAATCGAAAGGTTTATAATGTTTAAGAACTTTCTTGGATTTGCACTAAGTTTAGTGGGCTTCGGTGCGGACGTTGTGACAGTAACTTCAGGAACTATTGGAAATGCTGGTAACGTTGCAGCTGATTTGCAGACTTATTTTAGTGCCAGACTTTTGGAAGTGGCGGAGTAAATTAGCTCCAATTTTCTCTGAATAACAGGGGACGCCTAAATAAATATTTTCGTACATGGTACACAAAACTGCGATTTCGGGTACTAATATACGAACACTAATTACATGGCCACCCGAGGGAAGATTTGATACTTAAAAATAGAATTCGTTTAGCGACTGTAATTGATACAGAAGGCTGGATTACAATTCAAAAGACCAATAATAAAATTGGACTTGTTTTACAATTAGGAGTCGGAAATACAAATCCGAATCTAACAGATTGGTTAAAATCAACTTTTGGTGGTTCTATTTATCATCGAAAAAGTCAGTCAGAATATAGAAAAAGCTGTTATACTTGGAGAATATATAGTAATACAGCTTCTCAACTTTTGATAGAAATTTTACCTTATCTATTGATAAAAAAAGAACAGGCTGAATTGGCCATTCAATTTCAATCAAATATGCACGGAAAATCATCGGCTTTAGAACCTTTTTCTGAAGAATACCAAATGAAAATGGTTGAAATGAAAAAAGCTATGAATAAGCTGAATCAAAAAGGGAAGATTAATGATATTCCCTTAAAAGAGATTTCAATTGACTCTTCGATAGAAGAGGATTATATTCGTTTAGCAATGCTTTTAGATTGTGAAGGATATATAGGTATCTATAAGATTAATCAATCTTTAGGAACAATAATAGGAGTCGGAAATACAAATCCGAATCTATTATCTTGGATTTCTTTAAAATTTGGCGGTGCTGTATCAAAGACAATAAGAAAAAACTATAATCATCGAAACTATTATACTTGGAGAGCCAATACTAAAAAAGCAAAAAGGCTTCTTGAATTAATTAAAGAATATCTAATTATGAAAGAAGAACAAGCTATTTTAGGAATTCTCTGTGAAACCTCTGATGATTTTGATTTTAAAAAGTCTTTAAAAGCACGAATTTCCGTTTTAAATAAAAAAGGTATTGATATCACCCGCAACGAAGTAAGCGAGAAAACGCTAGATGAAAATCAGCGATGCGGTACTCTGAACTCTGGAGGAAACCCAGAGAATATGGCAGAAATGACCATGTCTGTAAGCTAGGTACAAGTAACAAAAAGCTAAATACAATCTTGGACCAGTTTGGTGACAAGACGCCAATTCCTAGCAATTCTTCTAAAACAATTCGTTTTGTTCGAGAAGAAAAATTTGCAACCTCAGCAACACCAACCCAACTAACCGAAGGACTTCCTCCTGATGCTGTTGGTTTGACATTGAATGAATTTGAAGCAACCGCAGAGCAGTATGGTTTCTTGGTTCGTATCAGTGATCTTGCAGAGCTTACGGCAAAACACCCAGTCGTTCAGAAGACGATTTATCTTCTGGGATTACAAGCGGCAGAAACTTATGACCAGCTTGTTTTCAACGTTTTAAACGCATCAACTAACACATACTATCCCAATGCAAAGGTTTCGGATATCACCACAACCGCTTCCGACACCATTGGTTATGTAGATCTTGTTGAGCTTGATGCGCTACTTCAGGATCAGGGTGCACGTCCTCTTGAGTCTGGCGAATATGTTTATGTTTGCCCTCCTCAAGTTTATGCGTCACTCCTTAAAGATCCTGATTTTAAGGCCTCACATCAGCTTAGCTCTCCAGAGAAAATCTGGCGTGGTGAAGTTGATACTCTCGGTGGTTTCCGAGTAGTTCGCTCCAATGCTCCTGGCTTTGCGGCAACTTCTCAGGTAACTGCGGGTGCGGCTAATAAAGTCTATTCTGGTTTCGCAATTGCTCGTTTTGCTTATCAGGTAGCCGATCTACAGAACCTTCGGGTTTATGTAGTAGCTCCTGGTGGTCAGACTGATCCATTGCAGCAAAGCAGAAAGCTCGGTTGGAAGTTTGCCTTCAAGGCAATCATCACCAACAACAACTGGCTATGGCGGACTCGTTCTGCTGGCGCTAACAGCATCAACAACTAAGTGATGCAATAACAAAAGGGGAGCTTTATAGGCTCCCCTGAATGGAGTGAATATGGCGAAGTTCGAAGAGAGCCGTCCGCATCATGAAGTTCACGAGTTGGGACATCCTCAAGGTCATGGCCTACAGGATCAGAAGCTTCATAAGGGCAATCGTAGCCCTATGGTTTCTCATATCCCTTCCGTGGAAGATGGTACAGTCGCAGGTCCTGATGGTATGGGATCTCCGGGTCAGCCGTCTGGTGAATACGGTAACGTCAGTAACACGGGCTCGTAAAACGAAACGAGGGGTATTCAGCCTGGTGTTGGAGCCCCTCAATTTTATTTGAGGTATTATGGCTAAGATTGATGCTCCCGTTGTGGAGCTACCAAAGGGTAAACAGTTCGTGACAATTCCCGACAAGGATTTGTTCGATCAGCGTTTTCCCACAATTCGCATTAACCGTTATGAATTTGAAGCAGGCCAGACTTATGAACTTGATGAGCCTATTGCTTCCACGGTAAAAGAACGCATTTCCGCTTGTGAACGTGCGAATCTACGCATCCTTCAGCCTAAGAAGGATATTGAATCCCAGAATATTATGACACGAAACGGAAGTAGCCGTGGCGGACAGTTCGCTAGTTAATATAATCCGTGAACAGGCTGGACCTCTTAACCTAGATGTTCCAACTATTTGCGCGATGGTTGAACAGGAAAGTGCTTGGAATCCTTGGGCAATTCGATATGAACCTGCCTTCTATTCCAAGTATATTGTTCCCCTTCATCTATCAGCTACTGAAAGCACCGCCCGTTCTATCTCTTGGGGCCTCCTACAACTGATGGGTCAATGTGCAAGAGAACATGGATATACGAGTGATTTGTCCAAGCTCTGTGATCCTGCTGTAGGTCTTAAATGGGGTATTATCCATTGGCAAAGCAAGCTCCAACTAGCCAAAGGAAATGTATCGGCAGCTCTTCTATTTTGGAATGGCGGCGGAAATAAAGCATATGCTTCTGAGGTATTAGCGCGTGTCAATAAATATAAATAAAGCGCATCTTATTGGTTATGGTATCCTAGCCGGAGTAGTCCTATTACTGTTCTTTCTCTGGCATGACACGCGAACTCAAGATACTGCTCAGCAAGCAATCCTTGCTAAAGCCGTACAAGACGCTCAAGAAACCATTAAAGAAGCCAAAGCTTCTATTGAGGAGCGGGATAAAGAGCTTTCCTCTCAAAATGCAGCTTTAGAAAAAGCCAATTCGGATGCAAAAACAAGTGCACAACAGGCTGCTTTAATTTCTTCTTTAGTAGGTACTCAGAAACCAATAATCGTTCAGGCACCCCCACCAGGCCAAAATACCCCTCCATCAGGTAACCTAGTTGTACCTGCTGAAGATACGGCACAATTAACTACTTTTGTTACCAAATGTAAAGAATGTGATAATACAAACAAGGTTCTTATACAGAATCTTGAAACTACTCAATCTGAAGTAAATAGCTTGATTACAGAAACTAATGCGCAAAAAGCAGAGATAACCGCTTTAAAGGGTGGATCTCGCTGGCATCGATTCGTTAAAGCTGTTGAATATGTAGGTATTGGAGTAGGAGTTGGAGCCGCTGTTTCAATAGCAGCTTCTCATTAAGGATTAAATATGAGTCGTTTTAAAGAAATTTTCGAATCGATTGTTGACGGTTTTAATAAAGTAGAACATAATGTTTGGGCTATTTTTGGTCTGGTTATGGGTTCTGTTCTTACTATGCTTAAGCATGAAACCGCAGGACTGCCTATTATAACTGGTTCCTTTGCTATTCTTCAAAGGTCGGACCCTAATAAGAATGTTTAAGCTTTTTAAGCGGCTTCTTGTTACCGCTTCTCTGCTCATGCCTTTGGCATTTGGGCAGTCCTATACTATTCCGAATACGGCTTCTAGTCCAACTTGGACGGGTCATCACACCTTTATTCAGTCTCCTACTATTCCCTTGCCTACATTGGGAACGGATGCTGCAAATAAAGAGTATGTGGACAATTCTGTTTCTGGTGGAACCTCTTATCCACAGGTCATTCGAGCGGATCTTCAAGCCGGAGTGGATTGGTGTGCTAAGGTAGCGGCTGCTCAAGTTCTTCTCCCAGCAGGGGGAGGAACCATTGATGCTAGAGGCCTTGATGGAGATCAGGTTTGTTCTACTAGAATTAACTTTACTAAGGCTGTTAATCTTTGGGTTTCTCGTGGAACTCTGACCTTTACAGGCTCAGATCAAGGACAGTCTGCTGGTGTTTTTAATGTTCAGGTAAGCAATTTTGCAATCATTGTAGAAGGTGCTACAGGTTCTTGGACGATTAAACGTGGTACAGGAACTAATATTCAAACACTGATTTGGTTATCAGGTGGTATTTCTGATATCTATTTTTTCAATTTTAAGTTTGATGAGAATGCCGCAGGACAAACTCTTCCAGAATTAACAAATTTTTATACCGGAATTAAGAGTGATCCCACCAATGGTGGTGTTACGAATATTACTTTTGATGGATTTGAAGATGTAAACGGTCTTGATAGGCCTGTGGATCTTCGCGCTTCACACAATGTTTTTGCTCGAAATGTTTACGTACATAATTGTGGAATTGAAAATCCCAATAGGAATTTTGGTTGCGAAGCTTGGTCAGTAGATGCTGGTGGTCGCTATTTAAATACTATTGGTTACACGATTGTTCCAAATGGTGCTTCTGGTACTGGATATCCTACTAGCGGAACAAGTGTTGCTTTTTCTTCACCCGGTGGTGGAGGAATTCAAGCAACAGGTACAGCTATTGTTCATAATGGAGTACTGGTTAATCCTGTACTTACAGCTAATGGAAATAATTATGTAAGCCCTCCCCTTGTTCAAGTAACTGGAGATGGATTTGGGGCACAATTTACGGCTCCAATCTCGGGACATGTTACTGGACTAATTGTCAATTCAGGGGGAACAGGTTATACTCATGCTACAGTTACATTTCCAAAAGCTGCTGGAGTTGGAGCAACTTTAGGGATTGCTGTCAGTGGAGGCGGCGTTTCTGCTTGTAATGTTAATTCAGGGGGAACGAATTATGATCCAAAATATACTACAGTTCAATTTAATGATTTAACAGGTAATGGAGCCTTTGCAACTCTCGTTCTTGTAAATGGCGTTGTAACGGCTTGTAATATCGTAAATCCAGGTGCTAATTATACCAATTCAGCTACGGCTTCTGTTGTAGAACTTGGTGGAAGTGGCGGATCTTGTACAGGAGTTATTACTTCTGGAGCAGTAAGTGGATGCACTTCTTTTGTAGGTGGAAATGGATATCTTTCTGTTGTTCCTGGAGTTGTAACAGGAGATGGTACTGGAGCTGATGTTACTGGTGTAGTAATGTTTTCAGTAAGTGGAATCACCGAAGTAAGCGGTGGTTTCGGATATACTACTGCTGCAATTACTTTTGTAGGAGGCGGAGGAACAGGAGCAACAGCTACTGTTTCAATTGCTAATGGTGTTCTTACTGCTGTTACTATGACCAATGTTGGAACTCAGTATTTTCTTACTGGAGCTGTTCCGACTTGTACTGTAACAGGCACTGGTGGAAGCGGTGGTTTATGCTTTCCACAACAAGGAGCAGAGCTTAATTCTCCAACAGCTACCTTTGTTTCAGACAGCGAATTCGATAATTATAGTGACTCTGTGGCTTGTGGCCGAGGTTCCGATTGCCACTTTACTAACGTAACCTTGAAGGGGATTCCGTATTTTGGTGGAATTCCTAGGGCTACCGCAGGAGGATTGGATTTTGGTGGCTGTACTTATTGCTCTGTCAACGGAGTTCATGTATTAGGTGCCAATGGCCCACAGTTAGATTTTGTAACTTTAGCTCTTGTAGGAATTAATTTCAATGTTAGCAATGTTTCAGTAGCTAATAGTATCTTTGATCCTACTGCTGTCGGTCCAGGTGTTACCCCTGTTACCATTTCTCAATTTGATCAGGTATTCGAATTCGGTGCTGATTTCCAAGGAACTACTTGTGATACAGTAAATCTCAGTAATAATATTTTCATAGGAACAAGACTTCTAATTGAAAATTGCCAAAATGTTAATATTCAAGGAGGGTCTTTAAGTGAGATTAATCCAGTCAATGGAACAAATTTTGCTATTGATCTTCGTCAGTTAGATTTTGTTTCTCAGCCAACGCAAGCTATTCAAATTCAAAATGTAAACTTTAGATCACCAAACCATACTATTGTTTATGCTGTAAATTATAATGCAAATCTTCTTGGTGGTTTTCCTTACCTTCAAGAAGGGAACCAATATCAAAATGGTATTCAACCTTATATAGCTCAGGGATTTGCAGTATCCCCATCTCTTGATATCCAATTAATGAAGCAAAAAGCTGTAACTCTTTATGGTAGCGATAGTACTCTTCCATATGGACCTGAGTTTATAATTCGAACCGCTAATGGTACACAAGGAATTCCAACCGCAGTAACAGCCGGACAATTCTTGGGTCGTTTTAGTTTTAGACCTTATTCCTCTCAAGGACAAGGTTTAGATCACAGTGGTTATATTTATGCTTGTGGTATAGCCGCTCAAGCTCTTGGAAATCCCAGTGGTGGAGTACTCTCCGCTGCTATTGAGACCCAAACCCAAGATCCACTTGGTTCGGGGCTATGCGTAAATGCTTTTGTAGCTGAACCCGGAATTAATATTTCATATAACCCAATAGACTTTTTCAATGTAACAGGTACTGGCTATGGACAAATTTCAGCTGCGGCTCTCCAAAGCAGTGATGCTTGGACCTATGCTCTTCCAAGAAAAAATGGTGTTTTTGCTATGACTAGTGATCTTCCGTCAAAGGGAAGAACTAGTTTAGTAGGCGGTACCCAAACTGTATCAAGTTCGGCTGCTGCAACTCTTGGAAACTATATTCTTACAAATTGTGCGCCTTCAGGAACTGCAATAGGAGTTCTTACTATAGGCACTATAGTACCAGGAACCAGTTTTGTAATCAATTCAATCTCATCAACAAACACATTAGTTACTGGTGATACCAGTACAGTTTGCTGGGCCATTCAATAATTATAAAGGATATCAGGGGCACCCCACCAGGCTTTAAACCCCTCCATATAGATCAATGAATTTTAAGAAACTTATCGTCGGAATTGCTTTTATAGCAGCTTCTTTATTTGGTCAAGCTCAGATTACTGTAGCTGTTGCTCCTGTAATTTCTAATGTAGGAGTGGCTTCAACTACTTCCACTACAGCTACAATTACTTGGACTACAGATAGAGCTTCTTCTACCCGAGTTGGTTACGGTATTTATGGAAGTACAGCAACTCTTACTACTCTGGTTTCAACACCTGTAGTTTCGCACAGTGTTACTATTACTACACTTACAGCAGGTATTCAGTATAACTATACTGTTATATCTACTGTAACAAATACGGATCAAAATGGTGTTGTAACAACTGCAACAGCCACTTCTAGTCCTCTTTCTTTTGTAATTAATCAAGGACAAATCATCGGAACAGGAGACGGTACAACTCTTCAAGCGGGAAATGGATCTACTTATAATCCTATTTCTGTAGGGGGTGGTGGAGCAACTCTTCCCACGGGTATTGTATATGGAACCAGTCCAACTGCGGGTACAACTGCAACTCCTGCGCAGATGTCGGCTGCTTTAACAACGGCTACGGCAACTCCACTTCAAAACACATTATTTGATAAATCAACTGGTGCTTATATCCCCTCTGGAGGATTGTCGAATCCAGCTAATATCCTTGGACTTTATTATTTTGATGCT
>Ga0137415_10003590_pt1 | contig 15406 bp, 14 predicted proteins | sample CZODoug3_1_1_16f_FD_183082 | JGI IMG/M metagenome (GOLD analysis project Ga0137415, IMG submission 183082) | Vadose zone soil fungal communities from Angelo Coast Range Reserve, California, USA - CZODoug3_1_1_16fungal (Hybrid Assembly) | ecosystem: Environmental > Terrestrial > Soil > Vadose... | reverse complement strand
CAATCCGCAGGCGCTCGCCCCGGCGCTCCAGGGCACCGAGCTCGTGTTTCACCTGGTGTCGACCACGCTGCCGAAGAGCTCGAACGACAACCCGGTGTACGACGTCGAGTCGAACGTGCTAGGCAGCTTGCGGCTGCTCGAGCTGTGCCGCGAGCAGGGCGTGCGCAAGCTGGTCTTCGTTTCCTCCGGCGGCACGGTCTACGGTGTGCCGCGCACCACGCCGGTCGCCGAGAACCACCCGACCGAGCCAATCTCTTCCTATGGCATCCACAAGCTGATGGTGGAGAAGTACCTGGGCCTCGCGCACCGGCTGCATGGCCTGGACTACCGCATCGTGCGGCCCGCGAACCTCTACGGCCCGCGCCAGCGGCTAGACATCGCGCAGGGCGCGGTGGCCGTGTTCCTCGACCGCGCGCTGCACGACCAGCCGATCCAGATCTGGGGTGACGGCTCGGTGGTGCGCGACTACGTCTATGTCGCCGACGCGGTTGACGCGATGCTCAAAGCGGCCCGCTTCGACGGCGCGCAGCGCATCTTCAACATCGGCTCGGGCAAGGGCACGAGCCTGAACGAGCTCGTCGCCGAGATCGAGAAGCTCCTCGGACGGCCCGTCAAGGTCGAGCACAGCGAACCACGCACGCTCGACGTGCCGGTGAATGTGCTCGATTCGTCGCTCGCCGAGCGCTACCTCGGATGGCGCGCAAGCACGCCCCTCGGCGAGGGACTGCGCCGGACCTGCGAGTGGCTGCGCGCGGCGCGTTGAGCGGCGCCGGGCCGCTGCGCATCACGCTGGTCACGCACTACTACCCGGCGCACCGCGGCGGCGTGGAGCGTATTGCCGGGCAGCTTGCCGAGAGGCTTGCGCGCGAGGGCGTCGCGCAGATCGCCTGGCATGCGAGCGATTGCGATCCACCGCCGCTGCCCGCTCCGGGCCTGACCTTCGCCCCGGCCCGAAGCTGCAACGCTGTAGAGCGTCGTCTGGGCTTTCCGTACCCGCTGTGGATGCCGGGCGCGCTGATGCGGCTGGTACGAGCGTCTCGCGCCGCGGACGTCGTGCACCTGCACGACTGCCTGTACCTGCCCAACCTGGTGGCTTTTGCAGCCGCGCGCCTCGCGCGCCGCCCGGTCGTGGTGACGCAGCATATCGGCCACGTGCCATACCGCAACCCCGTGCTGCGTGCGCTGCAAAGCGCGGCAAATCGCTTGTTTGGCGCCTGGGTGCTCGGCGGCTCCGACCAAGTCGTCTTCGAGAGCGAGTCGGTGCGCCAATACTTCCTCCGCTTCGTGCGCTTTCGCTCGCTTCCGCTGCTCGTGCAGAACGGCGTGGACAGCGACGCTTTTAAGCCTGCGCCTTCAGGCGAGCGGCAGCAATTGCGCGTAAAGCTCGGCGTGCCCGGCGCAAAGCCGCTGCTGCTGTTCATCGGCCGATTCGTGGAGAAGAAAGGCCTGCCGCTGCTGCAGGAGCTGACCGAGCGGATTCCCCACGCTCATTGGCTCTTCGCGGGTTGGGGTCCTCTCGACCCCGGCGCCTGGTCGAGGCCGAATGTCAGCGTCGTGCACAGGCCGGCCAGCGACGAGCTTGCAGCGCTCTATCAGGCAGCCGACCTGCTGGTTTTGCCGAGCGTGGGGGAAGGGTTTCCGCTTTCGGTGCAGGAAGCGATGGCTTGCGGCACGCCGGCCCTGGTCGGCGCGGAAACTGCCGCCGGCTGTCCCGAGGCCGGCGAGTTGCTGCTGCGCGAGGTTGTTGGAACCGAACAGGCTGCGGCACGCTGGACGGCGCGCATCGAGGCCTTGATCGCCTCGCCTTCGAGCCTGCAAGCCCTGCGGCCTAGAGTGGCGGCCTTTGCGCGAGAGCAATGGTCGTGGGAGCGTTGCGCGGCCCGCTACGTCGAGGTCTTGCGCTCTTGCGCGCGGCCGGCGCGCAGCGCCCAGCGGGCGCCGAGAAAATTGTAGGCGGCAAGCAGCACCGTCACGACCGGCGTCGCCAGGATGACTGGAAGCCCGGCCAGGTCGACGAACACGAACATGCCGGCGATCGACAACGGCAGGTTGCCGGCGATCGTCAGGACATAGCGCGCAAAGGGCGTGCGGCCGCGCTGCACGCCGGGAAAGGTCCACACGCTGTGCAGCCAGTAGCCGAAGCTGGTTACGGTCGCGAACGACAGGAACGATGAAGCGACGTAGTGCAGGCCCAGCCAGTCGCCGGCGATCATGATGGCGTTGTGCAGGAGCGCACACGCCAGTCCAACCGTGTAGAAGCGTCCCAGCAGCATGGGCTTGCGTCAGTCCTCGGTCAGGGGCCGCGAGTAGAGTAGACGGCGACTCTGCCCTCGAGAAAGGCAGCACGCCGCCGTTCCCGGTCCCAGCCGGGACCCTCGTCGCCGACGACTACGTACCAGGAGATGCCGAGCTGGCGTAGCTGCCGCAGCGCTTCCGAGGCGCTTTCCGCGCCGCCGATCCGCTCCAGCGCGAGGTAGCGCTCCAGCGCGACTTTCCTGCGCTGCCCTCCTTCCGTGAGATGGGAAACGGTGTAGGCGAGGTACGCAGGCATCCCCGTCAGCGACGCGAGCTGGATGGCGACGTCGGTCGCAACCCAGCGCAGTTTCAAGCCTTGGACGGCGAACAGGTCACCGGGGCGCGAGTTACGGCGGAGAAACGCGGCCGCCTGCGGCAAGCCCAGCTCGGCTTTATAGGGGTAGAAGCGCCATCCCCACTGGAACTTGGGCAGCAGCCCCAGCTTGCCGGTCTGCGGCCAGATCAACAGCAACCCAAGACCGGTCGCCAGCAGCAGGGCCGGCCACAGGCGGCGTGCGCCACGCTCGCCTTGCGAGGCAAGCCAGTTTACGAATGCAGCGACCGTCCATACGGCGATGACTGCGTACAGAAGCACGAACGGCCTTACCGTGAGCTCGGTCGGATCCCACTGCACGGTGGGCGCGGTCAGCATCAGCAGCACGTAGCAAGCGATAAAGGAGACCGGCACGAGGTCGATGGCATGCAGGCCCCGGCTGCGGCGTGCGACAAGCACCGAGACCGGATAGAGAACGGTAAAAGCACCGAGACAGGCAACGAACACGAGCAGGATGCCTGCGGGCACCGCGATGCCGCGGCCGTAGGTTTGCAACAGGTCCGGGTACCAGCCCGTGTACCCGGTCGGCTCCTGGAATTCGTGGACTGCTGTCAGGAACAGCTCGAGGGCCGGCAGAGAATCCGTGGCCCTGTAAAAGCCGAACACGAACAAAGCGAACGCGCCGACTGCCAGGCCGAAGAAGGCCAGCTTTCGCTTTTGCGCGAAACGCGTGGACATCGCGGCGCTCGCCAGCAGGGCCGGCAAGCCGAGCGCGAAGACGTGCACGCGAAACAGCAACGCGCCGCCGGCGAGGCAGGCGCTCGCCAGGAGCGGGCGCGGATTGCCGGCGCTCAACCAGCGCTGCAGGAGCGCGATGGAGAGCAGGAACACGCCGATGGCGTAAGACGCCCCCGGAAACGCGAGCAGGTGCCAATGGAAGCTGAAAAATCCGTTGCGCAGCCCGTAATTGGAGGCGTCGGGGACGATCGTCAAAGCCGCTACCGCGGCGATGCCGCCCGCCGGCCCCGCCAGCCCGGCCCCCAGCGCATAGGCCCCCGCGCACAGCGTAAAAAATCCGAGCGGCAGCCAGACCGAGGTGGCGAGAGGCAGTCCCGGCAGGTCGAGCGGGCCGGCGAACACCGCCGGCAGCATGTACGAAGCGTAGTGATAAAACGGCGCGGGGAAGTCGGCAAGGAAGATCGACTGCCGGCCGGCACGCGGGTCGCCGAAGTGCGAAATCGCGCTGCCATGGATGAAGTAGTCGATCCAAGCCGGGAGCAGGCGCTCGCGCGCGAGGATTTGCGGGATCTCGGCAACCTCGCGGCACCACATCAGCGTTGCCACGCCGCACAGGAGCAGACCGGCAAACTCGCCTATGTCGAGGCGCCGGGAAGGCAAATGCCGCCTGAATACCACGCCGAGCGCCACTACGAGGACCGTCCAGATCGCGAATGCCGTGGCCGCCAGCAAGTGAAACCATTGCACGAGCGCGTAGACCACGATCGCGGTTGCGAACGCGCCTAGCACCCACGCCGCCGGCACCGGCATAGCGTCGGCCTGCGCAGCATGCAATAGCAGCAGCCCGGACCCCATCACGACGCATACGAACAGAGTCATGGCGCCGAGCGCCACGGGGAGCGGAACGGCGCCGCTCAGCCAGAGCAGGCCCGCCAGCGGCAGCGCGACGACGAGCGTCGCAGCGATGATTCTCGTCATTTTTTGATATTCATGGCATTCAGTTTAGGATGTCCGCCGGTTTGCCGCTAATTCCAACATGAAGCAGTACCCACCCCAAATCACCGTGCTGATCCCGGTCCGTAACGGGGCGGATTTCGTGGAGGAAGCGGTTCGCTCCGTTCTGGAACAAAGCGTCGTCGATCTGCGCGTCGTGGTGAGCGACAACCAGTCGACCGACCGAACCCCTGAAGTACTGCAGCGGCTTGCCTCGGACCCGAGGGTTTCCATCGTCCGGCAGCCGGCGCTGCTATCGATGGCCGGGCATTTCAACAACTGCCTTGCGCGGGTGGAAACCGAGTTCTACATGCTTCTCTGCCACGACGACTATCTCGCTTCCCGGGACGCCCTGCGGACGGGGCGCGATGTGCTCCTGGCCCAGCCAGACGTGAACGCCGTTTACTGCGACATCTTGTACGTCGATACCAGCCGGAGACGAATTGCCAGGCGCAGATTTCGCAGGAACGGTCGATTTGACGCGCTCACGACGGGGCGTTCTTCCGTTCTTGCGGGCAGAAATCTGTTCGGGATTCCTCTGCTCATCCGCACGCGGGCGGTTCGCGGCCTGACCTATGATGAGGCCTTGCCTTACGTCGGGGACGTCGACCTAGCGATCGCCGGAGCCGCTGGCGGCGCCGTTTTCCACGTGCCGCAAGCATTGATCGCAAACCGCTATCATGCGCAAAACGCCACCTGGGGGGTCCTTACGGGTGTATCGAGGCAAATGCGGCTCATCGCAGCAAAGCACGGCATATCCCTGTCGGCTTTCGATCGTCTTCGCGCCGCGCTCAACACATGCCTGACGGCGGTCACAAAGCTGCTGTTGAGGGCGTATATCCAGATTCGCCGCTGAACAGGCTGCTGCTACATCAATGGATCCGGTTCGTCCTGGTGGGAGGGGTCAATACGGCGTTCAGCTACGGCATTTACGCGGCCTGCATTTTTTCCGGCGCGGGCTACGCCATCGCGTCCGCCGCATCGCTGATTGCGGGGATCTTGTTCAGCTATCGCACGACGGGGAGCCTGGTTTTCCGCAATGCCGCCGGCGGCTCTCTGCTGCGATTCACGGCTTGCTACGCGGTCGTCTATGCATTCAGTGTCATGCTGCTCGAGCAGATGGATTCGCTCGGCATTAATCCGTACGTTTCTGGAATTGTCGTTGCGATTCCGGCGGCGCTGCTTTCATTCGTGCTTCTGAAAATGCTGGTGTTCCGCAAGCCCGGGAGCAGGTAGAGATGGAACTCTCGATCGTGGTCCCGGTTTACGGGAGCGAGCCGCTGGTGCTGGAGCTCACCCGCCGCGTTGCCGGCGCCATGCGCCGGCAAGCACAGATTGCGGCGTACGAGCTAATCCTGGTGAACGACTGCAGCCCGGATCGGTCCTGGGAAATGATCGAGCAGGCCTGCGAGCTATATCCGAATGTGCGCGGCGTCGATCTTCGCAGGAACAGCGGCCAGCACAACGCCATCATGGCCGGGCTGCGCCATGCGAGGGGCGCGGTTATCGTGGTCATGGACGACGACCTTCAGCACGCGCCCGAGGACATCGGCAAGCTTTACGCGAAGATCCTCGAGGGTCATGACCTGTGCTACGCGGCATTCGGCCACCCGAAACACGCTCGGTGGAAGATCCTTGGCAGCGCTTTCCGCGACTTGACCGCCGCGGCATTGCTGGGGGTGCCGCGCGGCATCCGGATATCGTCATTCAAGGCAATGACTGCCGAGATCGCGCACGAAATCGCGCGCTACGAAGGGCCGTTCCCGTACGTGGACGGCCTTGCCATGATGGCAACGCGGAACGTGGCCAACGTGGAGACGGAGCATCATCCCCGGCCTGACGGCCGCGGCAACTACGGCCTGCGCGAATCGATCTTCCTGTGGACCAAGGTGGCCATGAACTTCTCGGTCGTGCCGTTGCGCCTGGCGTCCTGGCTGGGGTTGGGATTTGCCGTGCTCGGTTTTCTGTTCGCGGCCTTCCTGATTTTCCAGAAACTCGTGTTCGACACGATCCCCGTGCCGGGATGGTCGTCGCTGGCGGTGGTGATCCTCGTTGTCGGCGGAGTACAGCTGCTCGCGCTCGGCGCCATTGGAGAGTATCTGGGTCGCGCTTATCTGCACCTGAATGGCAAGCCGCAGTACGTCATCAGGTCGAAAAAGGGGTTCGACATTCCATGAAGGTCGTGATCCTTGCCGGCGGCATCGGGACTCGCATTAGCGAGGAGTCTCACCTTCGCCCGAAGCCGATGATCGAGATTGGCGGGCGGCCGATCCTGTGGCACATCATGAAAATCTATTCCAGCCACGGCCTCACCGATTTCATCATCTGCTGCGGCTACAAGGGGTACCTGATCAAGGAGTACTTCGCCAACTACAACCTTCACATGTCGGATGTCACGTTTGATATCGGCCAGAACCGCGTGGAGGTGCTGCAGAACAGCGCCGAGCCCTGGAGAGTAACGCTCGTCGACACCGGCGAGGCGACGGGGACCGGCGGCCGCCTGCGCCGGGTGCGGCATCTCCTAGGCAATGAAACCTTCTGCTTTACGTATGGCGATGGCGTCAGCAACGTGGACCTTCGGGCCCTGGTGGACTTCCACCGCGCCCAGCGTCGTCTGGCGACGCTGACCGCGGTGCAGCCTCCTGGGCGCTTCGGTGCCCTGGATATCTCCGGGCAGCGGATCACCCGCTTCGAGGAGAAGCCCCTGGGCGATGCCGGATGGATCAACGGCGGGTTCTTCGTCCTGTCACCGCAAGTGATCGACTACGTCGACGGAGATTCTTCGATCTGGGAAAAAGAACCGATGGAGCGTCTGGCCGGCGAGGGCCAGTTGAGCGCCTACCAGCACCGCGGTTTCTGGCATCCCATGGACACGCTCCGCGATCGAACTCACCTCGAAGAGCTCTGGAAGTCGGGGAACCCGCCTTGGAAAACCTGGCCCTGAGCCCGTCGCAATGGCGCGGGCGACGGGTCCTGGTCACGGGCCATACTGGTTTTAAGGGGGCGTGGCTTTCGTTGTGGCTCGAACAGCTCGGAGCGCAGGTGACGGGGTTTGCGCTCCCGCCGCCGACCAATCCGAGCCTGTTTGAATTAGCCAAGCTAGCCGACTGCATCACGCACATCGAAGGCGATGTCAGGGATCCCGCCGCGCTCCGGCATGCATTCCGCGTTGCCGAGCCTGAGCTGGTCCTTCACCTTGCCGCGCAGTCGCTGGTTCGCCCTTCTTACCGCGACCCCGCCGAGACCTATCGCACAAATATCCTCGGGACTGTGAACGTGCTGGAGCAGTGCCGGTCCAGTCCGTCCGTGCACGGGGTATTGGTCGTCACGAGCGACAAGTGCTACGAAAACCACGGCACGGATTCCCCTTATCGGGAAACCGATGCGCTGGGCGGCCATGATCCCTATTCGAGCAGCAAGGCGTGCGCGGAGTTGGTCGCAGCGGCGTATCGGAGCTCGTTCTTTGCCACCGCCGCGGCGCCGGTCCTCGCCACGGCGCGAGCGGGAAACGTGATTGGCGGCGGCGACTTCGCCGCCGATCGCCTGATCCCTGACATGGTACGCGCCGTCGTGAGGCGGGAACGGCTGGTGATCCGCAATCCGCGCGCAGTGCGGCCATGGCAGCATGTCCTGGAGCCGCTCGGCGGGTACTTGTCCCTGGCAGCGCGGCTCGTTTCCGGCGATCGCCAGGCCGCAGAGGCATGGAACTTTGGACCCGAGTCGGACGACGCAAAGCCGGTGGCCTGGATACTGAAGCGCGCGCTGTCGCTGTTCGGAGGGCAGGAAACCTGGGTAGAGCAGCCCGATCCGCTTCTTCCGGAGGCCGCGATGCTCCGCCTCGACAGCTCCAAGGCGCACGAGCGTCTTAAATGGCGTTCGCGGCTCGATATCGAGACTGCGCTGGAGTGGACCGTCGATTGGTACCGCGCCTGGCAAGGCGGCGTGGACGTTCGTGCATCCTCGCTCGAACAGATACGAAACTATGCTCAACTCCACCATGAGTAGCCCCGCATGTCGTGCCTGCGGCAAAGCGTTGGAGCATGTGTTTGCCGACCTGGGGAGTTCGCCACTTTCGAATTCGTACCTGAATGCGGAAGACCTCGGCAAGATGGAGCCCGTCTATCCGCTCAAGGCGTACGTCTGCGAGTCCTGCTTTCTGGTCCAGCTCGAGGCCTTCGAAACACCGCAGAAGCTATTCCAGGAATACGCCTACTTCTCCTCGTACTCCGAGAGCTGGCTGCGACATAGTCGCCAATACGCCGAAATGGCCATTTCGCGCTTCGGGCTGGGATGCAATTCCCTGGTCGTCGAGGTCGCAAGCAACGACGGCTACCTGCTGCAGTTTTTCCGCCAGGCAGGGATCCCGGTCCTCGGGATAGAGCCGGCGCAAAACCTCGCCAAGGCAGCTGAAGGCCTAGGGATTCCGACCGTCGTCGAGTTCCTGGGGGGGCAAACGGGAGCGTCGATAGCGCAGCGGGGTCATGCTGCCGACCTGCTCGTGGCGAACAATGTCCTTGCCCACGTGCCGGACTTGAACGATTTCATAGCAGGCCTCGCGACTCTTCTGAAACCGCGGGGCGTGCTCACCCTGGAGTTCCCGCACCTGCGGCGGCTGATCGAGGGCAGTCAGTTCGACACCATTTATCACGAGCACTTTTCGTATTTTTCGCTTCTGGCCGCGTCGGCCGCGCTGCGGCGGCATGGTCTAGAGGTTTTCGATGTGGAGGAAATAGACACGCATGGAGGATCACTGCGAGTTTACGCGGCGCATGCTAACTGCGCCCGGCAACGCATGACGCGCAAGCCTTCATTGCTCATCGAGAACGAAAGAACCGCCGGCCTGGATCAGCTTGCCGCGTACTCCTCGTTCCATTCCCGGATGCGGGCCGCAAAGCACGCACTTCTGAAATTCATGGTGGAGGCGCGCGATGCGGGCCAGACCATCGTCGGGTACGGGGCGCCGGCAAAGGGCAACACGCTTCTGAATTATTGCGGCATCGGCACGGATTTCCTCGAGTACACTGTCGACCGCAATCCTTACAAGCAGGGTCGCTACTTGCCGGGTACGCACATACCCGTATTTGCGCCGGAGCACATCAGCGACACGAAACCCGACTATGTCCTGATCCTGCCCTGGAATATCCGCGACGAGATCGTCGGCCAGATGAGCCATATCCGCGGTTGGGGAGGCCGTTTCGTCGTCCCCATCCCGCGCCCGCAGGTGATCGAATGAAGTTCACCGAGACCGCGATTCGAGGCGCGTTCCTCGTCGAGCTGGAGCAAGTCGAGGACGAAAGGGGGTTTTTCGCCAGGACATGGTGCGCACGAGAATTCGCCGCGCATGGATTAACCGCTAAACTGGAGCAGTGCAGCATTTCCTACAACAAGCGGCGCGGGACGCTGCGCGGCATGCACTATCAGGCAGCGCCTCACCGGGAGGCGAAGCTCGTCCGATGCACGAGCGGCGCCGTGTACGACGTGATCGTTGACGCGCGCGCTGATTCCCCGACGAGCGGCCTCCACGTCGGCGTAGAACTCGCGCACGGCGCCCCGACCATGCTGTACGTCCCGGAAGGCGTGGCACACGGCTACATCACCCTCGCAGACGACACTGAACTGTCGTACCTGATTTCGGTTCCGTACGAGCCGAGCGCTGAGCGCGGCTTTCGATGGAACGATCCGGCCGTCGGGATCCAGTGGCCGCGTTCGCCCGTGTGCATTTCCGCACGCGACGCTTCTCTTCCATCCTTCGCGTCGAGGAAATCGTGACGCGCGCGAACCAGGCGGTGATCCTGGAAAAAAATTCTTCGTGACCGACCCGGAAGACTTCGAAGCGGAAAAGCGGGTGCGCATCGCCGCGATGGCGAGCGACGAGGCCTTTCGCAACCTGTCACGCGACTGGTTCAACGCCAGCTGCCGGCACCGATATTCCTACCACTTCACGTGGCTGGGTCTGCCGGTCATCCAGTACCCGCAGGATCTGATCGCGATGCAGGAGATCATCTGGCGCACTGGGCCGGAAGTGATCGTCGAGACCGGCGTCGCGCGCGGCGGCTCGGTGATCTTCTTTGCATCGTTGCTTGAAATGCTCGGTGCGGCGGGCCGGGTCGTAGGCGTGGACGTCGATATCCGCGCACGCAACCGTGTCGCGATCGAGTCCCATCCGCTGGCGAAACGCATCACGCTGCTCGAAGGCTCGTCCGTGGACGCGGCGATCGCGGACAAAGTCCACGCGCTTGCGCGCGGCAGCGAATCGGTCCTCGTGGTGCTGGATTCCAGCCATACGCACGAGCACGTATCGCGCGAGCTCGAGCTTTACTCGGGCTTGGTGCGCGAAGGCGGCTACCTGATCGTGCTCGACACCGTCGTCGAGGACCTCCCTGCCGAGCTGTTTCCCGACCAGCCGTGGGGGCCGGGAAATAATCCGCGCACTGCGGTGCGGGCGTTCTTGCGGAGGAACGACCGGTTCTGCATCGACCAGGAGATCGAGAACAAGCTGCTCCTGACGGTCGCGCCCGGTGGCTACTTAAGGTGCGTCAGATAATGGACGGCATCGACTGACAGGATGCGGTTCGTGTGATGCCGGAGCACGACAAAACCTTTTCGGATTCCGGCGTATGAAGCGCGTGCTGTTGACCGGTGCGAGTGGCTTTATCGGTCAGCACGCGATTGCTCCGCTTATTGCACGCGGCTACGATGTTCATGCGGTTTCGTCGAGTCCGAGAGAAACAGCATCGCCGAGCATGCGCTGTCATCGCACAAATCTCCTTGATGCGGCCGCACTCGCGCATCTGATGCAGCAGATTCAGCCCACGCATCTTCTGCATTTTGCGTGGTATGCCGAGCCGGGCGGGTTTTGGCGTTCTTCTGAGAACTTTCGCTGGCTGGAAGCGAGCATCGGACTCCTACGTTACTTCCGCGAACACGGTGGTCAACGAGTGGTGATGGCGGGCACCTGCGCTGAATACGACTGGGATTTCGGATTTTGTTCCGAGACCATAACACCCTGCCAGCCAGCGACGGCGTACGGCGTGTGCAAGAACGCGCTGCAGGAAACGCTAAAGGCTTACTCTGCAGAGCACCGATTGAGCAGCGCATGGGGACGTATCTTTTTCCTGTACGGACCTGGTGAGCATCCGGCACGCCTCGTGCCGTCGGTCATCGCCTCTTTATTGCGCGGCGAAGCTGCACGCTGTACGCATGGTGACCAGATCCGCGACTTCCTGCACGTAAAAGATGTCGCGGATGCTTTTGTCGCCTTACTCGACAGTCCCGTCGAGGGTGTCGTGAATATCGCTTCTGGCAATCCGGTCGCTTTGCGGCAGATTGTATTGGCTGCGGCCGACTGCCTCGGTGCACGCGAGCGAGTTCAGTTCGGTGCCCTGCCGCTGCCGGACAACGAGCCGCCTCTCCTAGTCGCAGATTGCCGCCGGCTCGCCAACGACCTTGGTTGGCGTCCAAAACTTGATCTGGCGACCGGCATGGCGCAGACAGTGCAGCACTGGCAACAACGGTTTGAGAGATGACAAAGGCGACTCCATGTCCTGTCTGTAACGCACCCGGAGCACGCGAATTTTTGCGCCGCAGCCACGTGCCGGTTCACCAGAATCTGGTCATGGCGTCGCACGAGGAAGCAGTAAGGATGACGCGCGGAGAGCTTGCGTTGGCCGTATGCCCCGCCTGCGGCTTTGTCTTCAACTCGGAATTTGACGCAAGCAAGCTCGCGTACGGCGCAGATTACGACAACACCCAGTCGCATTCACCGTACTTCGGGAAGTACCTGACTGAGTTGGCGGAACGTCTTGTGCAAGAGCGCAACGTGCGCAATTCCCGCATCGTCGAGGTAGGATGCGGCACGGGCGCGTTTCTGCGCTTGCTTGTTGAGAACTCCACGTTTGGGAATACCGGGGTTGGCTTTGACCCGAGTTACATCGGGGAAGGGTCCGACCTTAGCGGTCGCATACGATTCGAGCGTCGGTTCTATGACGAAACGTGTACCAACGTCCTGGCCGATGTGGTGATTTGCCGGCATGTGATCGAACATGTGCCGCAACCGCGTGAATTGCTGAGCACTGTACGTCGCTCGTTACAGTGTGCGAACTCGCCGCGTATCTACTTCGAGACGCCGTGTGTGGAATGGATACTGCGCAATCGAGTTATCTGGGATTTGTTCTATGAACACTGTTCGCTCTTCACGAGCGCTTCATTGCGCGTCGCCTTCGAGCGCAGCGGATTCCGGGTGCGTGATATTCGCCACGTGTTCGGCGGCCAATACCTCTGGCTCGAAGCCGGGCTTGCGGGCGATATGCCCGTTGTCGCCGATGCCGGCGACATTCCCCTGCTCGCGCAGCAATTTGCTGCGGAGGAGGTGCGCTTGGCTGAGGCGTGGCGTGCTCGTATTGGAGCTTTGCGGCAGCAGGGCAAGGTGGCCATTTGGGGAGCAGGTGCCAAAGGGGCTACTCTGGCCTATTTGGTCGATTCCCAACGCGAAATCGTCGACTGCCTGATAGACGTGAATCCGAAGAAACAAGGCAAATACGTCGCGGGCACCGGTCATCCTATCGTCGGAGTAGACGCACTTGCGGGGCGCGGGGTGAAAACAGCGGTCGTCATGAATCCGAATTATCGTGTGGAAATCGAGGATTTACTTGCTGCGCGGGGTATCTCAATTGAACTCGTCGACTAAAAGGGACAGGGTGAACAAGTAAGTCCGGCTTTACCGGCACGCGGGCGGCAGCAGCGCGTCGCCGCGCTCCCAAGCCAGCGGCCCGACCACCGGACGCATCTCAAGGAGTCCAAAGCCAGGCGCCTCGATCTCGCGGCGCAGTCCTTCACCGGTCCATCGTCGATAGTCCCCGGGATGCGGATGGTAGAACCAGGCGCCATGGGTTGAAAGAGGAAGCCACCCTCCGGGCCTGAGCACGCGATGCGCCTCGGTCAGATGAGTTGCAAGGTCCCAGACATGCTCCAGCACCTGAAACGACGGGACCATGTCGAAAGTTGCATCGGCAGCGGCGAGCGATGCCATCATCGCGGATAAGTACATCGTGCGCGCCATCGATGTCCGCCCCATGGTATTCCGCGCCAGCGGATTTGAACCAAGCCTCATCAGGCCGCGTCCCGCAGCCGAAATCGAGAACGCTTGCACCCTGCAGCGCCACCGCAGGATAGGGGATGTAGTTCGACTGCACGACGGCGACCTTCTTCATCGGCATGCCGGGGGCAGCGTCGCCTCGGCCCGGTCCCAGTCGGAGAGCAAGCCGAGATCGATTTGCACGTCGGCACGATAGCGATTCAGGATAACCCTGCGGCCGTAGGCTTCGAGACGAGCGTCCAGGCCTGCGTAGTAGCGTGACCACCCCGAACCGAGCGGCTCGGTAACGGAGGTTTGGCCGCGAAACAGCCGGGGACAGGCTTTTTCCATCCGATCGAAGAGCACGGAAACCTTCCGTTCCCGTTCGACGTCGGCTGGATCGCGCGTCGCCGTTCGAAGCCCGCAGCTCACGACCGAGAGCGGCTCGTGCGGCCTTGGACCACCCGCAAGCGAGTTTGCGACTCGCGAGAGCACGTCATCGTCGTCAGGCTGCCATGGAATCGCGAAGCAGTCCGCCGGGTCGACGCGGTATCCGATGCGCCGCAATCTCGCATCATAGGTCTTCACCTGCTGTTCGGCCGGCTTGCCTTCGACCAGCTCAAGCGCGCGGCCGAGGGTCCGCACGTGTCCGCGGTGGCGTTCGAGCAACGCCGTCAGCCTCGGCGAATCGGTGGGAAGGCTGTGCTGCCCGCGAAAATTCACGAATGACGAGGCAGGATGCACAAAAGGCGCGACCACCGCCATGGGAAGAATCTCGACCGTCAGGTAGAGAGCCGGGTCGCGAAGAGCGCGCTCCGGCACCTCAAAGGGAAACCACCGCCTCGACCATTCCTCCGAAATGAACCAGCGCGGCGGCGATGCGACGACGCTGATGCCGGCCTGCACCGCGAGGAGCACGGCGAGCGCAACGCGCGCGGCATACGCCGGCAGCAGCCGCTCCACGACTCGCGCAAGACATAGGCCGGCGAGCAGCAGCACGACCATGCCGTAGCGGCCGTTGGCCGAGCTTGCCAGCCACAGGGCGAGCGCAAAGGCAAAGAACGCGAGCACGCGCCAGTCGGCGCCCCGCAGGGCGCCCACTGCGGGCGTGCCTCGCCTGGCCGCGAGCGCCGCGAGGCCCAGCACCGTCACGAACAGCGCGGCGAAGCGGAGGTCCGGGGCAAAGTTTTCCGAATAGATATTGGGGTCGAGGGACAGCATGCGGAAGGGAAAGGCGAGCAGCGCGATAGGATCTCTCAACGCGAAGCGCTCGCCGATAAGATTGATTGGGAGCGCGTGCGGCGAGCGGAACCATGCGTTCAGCAGCGGAAACGCCGGATTGCCGAACTCGCGCATCAGCAGCGCAAACCATGGACCGGCGAGCAGGCCGACCGCTACCGCCGCGCCCAGCACGTACGCAAAGCACGCGCGCAGGCGCGAAGCGCCGGCGAGCCCCGGCATTGCAAGCGCCAACGGCAGCGCCGCCAGGGCATAGACCGCATTCGAATACTTGAGCGCCGCGGCAGCGCCGAATAGCGCGCCCGCCAGCGCCGCACGGCGAGCGGCGTGCCGGTCCTCGCGCAGCAGCAAGAGCAGCCCCGCAAGCATCGGCGGCACGAGCAGCGGATCGAGGAAGCTGCCGCCCACCGTCATCCAATACACCCCGGTGGCGGCGCCCAGCGCCGCCGCAAGGAATGAGAAGACGCCTCGATCGCGCGGCGGCAGGTCCGCAAAGAGCGTGCGGGCGACGAGGTAGAGAAGGCCGATGCTCAAGCTGTGCGCCGTGGCCAGCATGATCGACACCGCGACACTGTGCCAGCCAGACGTGACCATCAGGTAAAACGGCAAGTAGCCGATCGGGTTCAGGTAGCTTTGGGCGCTCGCCGCGAAGAAATCCTGCCCGAGCCGGCCGGCCAGCAGCTCGAAAGGCAGGTAATAGTGGTAGTTGAGCTGGTCCCAGTTGACATCCTTGCCGGCGTACACCGTCCACGCCGCGCAAATCGCGGCCGGCAGGCCGAAGACCAGCCATGGCG